>Ga0214472_10000115_pt1 | contig 107841 bp, 91 predicted proteins | sample RVTome_6_FD_207662 | JGI IMG/M metagenome (GOLD analysis project Ga0214472, IMG submission 207662) | Soil microbial communities from uranium-contaminated site in the Upper Colorado River Basin, Wyoming, United States - RVT140D175 | ecosystem: Environmental > Terrestrial > Soil > Contaminated >... | reverse complement strand
GGGGCCGACGGACGGGCAAGCACAGCATTCAGGCGGAGACGCGCACCTTTGCCGTCTTGGGACTCGCCCAGAACACCCAAATCAGCGCCACGGCGAGGGCCGCAGCAAGGAAGCTCTGGCCCAACAACGTCTGCATCGTCGGGAAGATCCCCAACGCGGGCACAGCCGGAATCCACCGCAGCGGCGTCATCCCGACCCAGCCAACGGCCTGCAGTTCGGCGATCCCCTGCCCGGCGAAGCTGAACGCCATCAGATACAGCAGCGCGGACGTGACCCCGAAGAACAGGCGCAAGGGAATCCGCAGTCCATATCGCTGGACACCGACATACACGATGCCGAGCACCGCCGCACCGGTCACGAACCCGGCCGTCACCGCCACGACGGCCGACGCGTGCCCGTCACTGGTGGCTAGCAGTGCCGCGTAGAACAAGACGGTCTCGAAGCCTTCGCGGAAGACGGCCAAGAACGCCACCCCCGCCAGGGCCCAGGCGCGGCCACTCGTCAGCGCGCTCGACATGCGCGCGCGCACAAACGCGTTCCACCGTTGGACTTCGATCTTCGACACGAGCCAGTACGAAACGACGAAGAGCACTCCCGCGGCGAGCAGCATGGTCACGGCTTCGAGGACTTCCTTATGCGCCGCCGCCGCGCGGAACACCGTGGCAAACCCCACAGCGACGGCGGCGCTGGCCAGGAGGGCCCACAACACCCCTTGCCCGATGTCACGCCGTCGTTCCGGAGCGCCCGAGCGTACGAGGAACGCCACCAACGCTCCGACGATCAGGATGGCCTCGAGTCCCTCCCGCACGAGGATGACGAACGACTGGAAGAAGAACGCCTGAGGCCCGGCCACCTGTGATGCTCCGACGCTCACGGCGTCCAACGCGCCAATCACCCCTGCCCGCGCGGACGCGATCTCTTCCGGCTCCGCCGACGTGAGCGTCAGCCGCAGGTCTGCAAAGGCGCCTTCGACCCGGCTCACCGCACGTGCATTCTGCGCGCGGCTCGCACTCTCGATGCCCTCGAACACGAGGTAAGCATCGAGCACCGCGATCCGCGCCTCTTCCCTGTCTCCCCGCAACGCCAAGGTGGCCGCGCGCTCGACACCGGCCTTGGCGCGAGCGACCGTGCGGCGGATCGCGAGCACCCGATCTCCGCCCCAATACTCCGCGGCGGCCGCCACTCGCGCATACGCCGCCGCCGCCGCGAGCGCGTCCGCGTCCCACTCGGGACCAATCCCAACAAGCACCGAGCGAAGCGAATCGTCGGAGGTCCGTGCGGTCACGGCGAGATCACCCAGGCTCAGGACGCACTCCGTACACCGCTCCTCGATGAGTGCCTTGCCCCGCACCAGGTCCGCCGAGTGGCGCAGGGATGAGGCGTGGAGGACGACCGACCAGCGCTCGTCCGGGGTGAGCGTCGAACCAAACGGGGGCATGGCCGTACCGGCAACGCCGACATTCACCTTGCGGAACCACTCCACCGGCGTCACGCCTCGTAGCGCCGCAGGGTCGGTCAGGTCCGCGGGCGGCGGATCCTGCCCGGCGGCACCAGGACCGTCGCCTTTCCCACCCTCACCGTGGCACTGCGCACACGACCGTTCAAACACCCGTTGACCAACCGCGAGCGACGGCGGGGACTCCGGAAGAGGATCCAGCGGCACGCCCAGCGCCTGCTCGAGGTCCGTCCGGAGCCCGGCGAGTTCGCCGGCGAGGTCCGAAACCTCAGCCACCTGCTGGTGGAGTGATATCAGGTTCTCGATGCGCGCGAGCGCGGCATCACGGATCCCGGCCGGCAGCGTCCCCGCCGTGCGACGCGCTTCCGCGAGGAACATTCCGGCCTCAGCGTACTCCTGCTCGAGAACGATGCGCCGCCCCACGACGCCCTCCGCATACTCGGAGACCGCGATGGACGCAACGTCGGCAACCCGACGGCCCGCCGTGGCTTCTTCTTGGGCCACGGCCGGCAGAACGGCGCCCGCCAGGCCGCCCAGGACCAGAATGATATTGAATCGCTGCAAGATGAAAATGATTCTCAACGAAGAGGTGATGCAATCTAGAAGGGTGGTGGGATCTACTCAACTCCCACGGGTCGTGAGCACGACGGCGGCGGCGGCATCCTGATTGGTATGGGTAATGGACAGCACGTGTGCCGTGACACCCAGGCGCTCGACCGCCGCAAGTCCACGGCCCACGAACCGGAGCTCAGGGGACCCGGACTCGGTCTTCACGACCTCGATGTCCTGCCACCCGACATAGTCGGCGTTGCCCAGCGCCCCGAGCGCCTTGAAGGCGGCTTCCTTGGCGGCGATCCGCGCGGCTGCGTGTCGTTCAGGCGACGCGCGACCGAGGCAGTAGTCGAGCTCCGCCGCGGTCAACACTCGCCGCAGCCCACGCGCGCCGTGGCGGTTCAGCATGGCGGCCACGCGGTCGATCTCGACGAGATCCAGTCCCAGGCCAATGGGAGTCAACGCCCGAAGATCCCGCCCCACGCGTCCACGAGCCACGGCGGCGCGTCGACGTAGCCACCGAAGACCAATCCGAACCAAGTGGCCAGCGCGATACCGAATGCCGCGACGGTCGCCACGGGCCACAGCGGTCGCCGCCACGCGGCAACGTCGTCCATGATGGGCTCCCACCGATCGAGCTGCTCTTCCGCCCGTCGCTCGAGTTCGATCCACGCAGATTCCAGTTTGCGCGCAGTCAGTGTGATGGTCCGCTGCCACCGCTCCACCAATTCATCGGTGCTCCGCGACGTCGCCGCGAGAGCCTCTCCCTGACTGCGCAGCGCTTCGAGCGCACCGGTGAGGTCGAGTCCCGCCAGCAGCAGTCGCGATCGCAGTGCGGTTTTGTCGGACTCGCTGGGCACGTACCGCGCGAGGCGGCGACGCGGCATGCGGACCGCCTCGGCCTCGCGACCCAGTCGGCTCTCGATCGCGTCCAGGACGAGCGCACCGACGGCGTCGGCAGCTTCACGCCACGCCCCTTCCCACCGCTCGGGGCCGATCATGTGAATCGTGGCCTCGCGCTCGTCCTCCCCGGCGAGCCGCCGTGCTTCTCCAGCGCATTCCATCACGCGAGTGGCGAGCCGCAGGCGGATCGCGTCGAGCGGTATCCGGCCGGGTCGCCCGCCGGCCGCGACGATCCTGCCGAGGTAGGGACCCAACTCCGGAACGCGCAGCGGCGCGGCTGTCGTGGGCTCGGTCACGACAACATCGCCTCCAGCACCCCGGCGGTGTTCGAGAGGTCGTCAAACACCGCGTGTGCGCCCGCCCGCGTCAGTGCCCCTGCGTCGAACGAGCCGGTGCAAACGCCGATGGCCCTGGCGCCAATCGCCTTCCCGCATGTCATGTCGGCGGGGGTGTCACCCGCGATCACCACTTCGGAGCCCGTTGGCGACCGACCCAGCAACGCCGCGGCCCGTGCGACGGCGATCGCGGGCAATTCCGTCCGCTCGGCCGAGTCCGATCCAAACGCCCCCACCAGAAATCGGCGGGGTTCCAGACCGGCCGCCCGGAGCTTCAGGATGGCCCCACCACGGACGTTCCCCGTCAGCAGCCCGAGCACCGCGCCGTCCACCGCCTCCACGGCATCGAGCAACGCCGGCACACCCGGCAAGACCCGCACGCGCGGGTGGGATGCCAGTTCTGCCTCCAGCAGCTCGACGTAGTGACGAAACAGCGCCTCCTCTCGTCCCGGGCCGTCGATGCTCACACCCGCCGACGCCATCAGTTCACGCACGATTTGCGGATCGGTTTTGCCGTCGAACCGATACTCGTCGACCGGGCCCGTGACGCCGAACTCGGCGAGCAGCGCGGCTCGGATCGCATTGCGGCCCGCGCCGCGACTCCACAGCAGTGTCCCGTCGATGTCGAAGAGAACGAGGTGGGTCACGATCAGCCTCTAGGCGCGATCGGCAAGACCGGGCAACCCAGGCCGTCCGGCCGCGAGACGGACCGCCCGTTCGATGGCCATGGCTGCCGCGTCCTGCGCCAACATCTCGATCGCCATCGCCGACGCCGGCTCGCGGGTTCCGGTCGACACCGCGAAGACCACGTCGCCGTCGAACCGCGTACCGACGGGCGTGATGCGTTGCCCAAGCGCATCCACCACCATGCTCGCGACCTCGCCCAGCCCCGCGCGATCGCAGGCGGCGTTGGTCGCAGCCACGAGCAACGTCGTGTTGCCGCGTGGCGGACCGAACGACCGATGCGCGTCCACGTCCTCAGCAAGCACGCGACGTGCGTCCACAAACGCGCCCTCCCGCCGGGCTCCGGCAATGATGCTGCCCTGCGCGTCGCGGACGTCTCCGAACGCGTTGACCACGGCGAGCGCACCGACGATCAGGTTGTCCCGCCGGACCGACCACGTCCCGACACCGCTCTTCATGGCGCCGCCCGCCCCCAATACCTTCCCCACCGTCGCGCCCGTTCCCGCCCCCACCGAGCCTTCCTCAACGGTCGATCCGGCCGCCTCACAGGCGGCAAAGCCGGCCGACGCGTCCGGCCACGTGAACTCGCCGACCGCCAGATCGAAGATGACGGCGGTGGGCACAATGGGAACCACGCCGGCACCCACATCGAATCCGCGGCCGCGGCTCGCCAACCAGCGCATCACGCCGTCGGCCGCGCCGAGCCCATACGCCGACCCACCAGTGAACAGCAGAGCGTGAATGCGCGTCACCAGGTGCCCCGGCATCACGGCATCCAGCTCGCGCGTGCCGGTCGCCCGGCCACGCACACATGCGGCGGCGGCGATCCCCTCGGCGGGAGCCAGCAGCACCGTACATCCCGTCGCGGCTTCCACATCGGTCCAATGGCCGACGTGGAGGCCCGGGACATCCGTGATCGATGGGGTCACCGCGATGTGGCGTAACCGGCGACCGTCAAGTCGGAGAGCGGCCCGCGGCGTCGTTCGCGTCCTGCGTCTCCTGGCACGTCCGACAAAGCGTCACCCCGCGCATGACACACACCAAACAGATGAACGTGCCGCAACTGTTGCACGGATACCCTTCCGACGCTCGTTCTTCGTTGCCGCACGCGCGGCACACCATCATGTCGACTTCTTCTGACATAGCGGTCTCCGTCTCGCTTCGTGTCTGAAGGATACGTCACCACCCAGGAAGAGGCGACCGGCACAACTGCGCGGCTCAGTACCGGATCTCCCAGAAGACGTCCAACCCAAATTGATAACGGAGGGTCGTCTCGCTCGCGAACGACTGGCATCGCCGCGCCGGATCGATGCTCGCGGCGAGCATCCATCGACCGCTCAGGCGGTACTCCAGACTCGCTCCGATATCGAATTGCGTCGTCTGGCGGGTGCAGATCAGCGGCGTTGCGCTCAGAAACGCCGGACGTCCAAAGATGAGGAACTGCTTCCCAAAATCCCCTTCCACCCCGAGGGCTTGGCCCCCCCCCGACGGTCGAATTTGCGCATAGTCGAGGGGGATGCCCCAATCGGCGATGAGGGCCGTGCCCAGCTCCCCGGTCAGCGTGCCCACGACCTCATCGGCCACCGATTGCGCGGTAAGCCAGTCTTGGCGGGACTGCACGGTCGGGGATCCAAACAACAAGTACGAGATGATCTCGGTGTCGGAGAGCGGGGGGGTGACGTCGCTCGTCAGCGTCAGCTTGGGCTCATACACCGTCCCGCCGATGTGGACGGACACCGTCACCGGATCGCCGCGGCGAGACCGCACGACATGCTGCGCCTCGATGTCGAGCCCGGCGTTCAGGTCCGTGGTGCCGAAGTAGCGAACCCGCCCGCGCGTCACCGTGAACTCGCGATTGAACGCGGGCATCAACTCGAGGCGGTACGACCCTCGTGGGGTTTCGAGCTCCCCGTTCAGCACGAACTGGTCGCCCGCACGGTCCACGGTGAGCCGCCCAGCCAACTGGATGTTGGCCTCGCGCGATCGGAGCCAGGTCTCCCGCGACATCTCGAGCTCCAGGCCGGTCACGCGAAGGCTCTCCAGCAGCCGCACCTCGAGCGTCGTGCCCAAGCCCCCCTGCTGGATTTCGAGCGTGTCCACGAAGTCGCGCAGCAGGGGATCGTCGAGATCCAAGACGTCCTTGTCGAGCAGATCCGCGAAGTACAGCACCCCGCGCGTGACCGTGGCGCGTCCGCGCAAGGTGGCGCCGATGGCCGGCCCGGTCAGCGTCACATCGCCGGAAGCCGCCAGCGTGAGGAAGTCCGGCCGGTCCAGGATGCGGAATTCCTCGGCGTGGACGGCAAGATCCAGCACCGGACGGCTCAGTTCCTCGAGCCGCACGTACCCCTGGACACGCGCGGTCCCTCGGCCACTCCGGAGACTGAGCGACCGCACGTGAATGGTGTCTCCCACCAGCCGCAATTCGCCATTCAGGTTCTCATAGCGCACCCCGAGCGCTGGAAACTCGGCTGAGGCGTCCCGCAGGGCGAGCGCCCCGGTCAGTTGGGGATCCTCCCACGTGCCCGTGAGCCCCAAGTCCGCATCGAAGGTCCCCGCCATGCGACGCACTTGTGGCGTGACGAGGTTCAGCAATGCGAGATCGACGCTGTCCGCCCGCGTCACCATGGTGATTGGCCCCGGCAGCCGACGCCGCACAGCGCCAACGAGTGCCAGGTCGATGGGGAGGGCCACCTCAACGCGCAAGATGGACTCGCCCAGTCGCAATGCTTCGACGGTACCAGTCAGCCGCCGCTCCTCGTAATGCAGCACACCGGTCATCTGCGGCGCCGTGACCATCCCAAAGGATGCGTTGCGCAATCCCACCATGCTCTCGATCACCGGGTCGCGCGCCGTTCCCCGCAACGTGAACGTCCCACCTAACGAACCCGCGACGGAGCCGTAGCCACGCCCCAGCAGAAGCCACAGGTCCGCGATCGCAACGGACTCCACGGACGCCGAAAAGTCGCCGGGTCCTCGGAAAGGCAGCCGCCCGCCGGCGACGATCCTCCCGACGCCCGAGTCGTTCACGGCTTCGAATCCGAGCACCGTCAGTCCGGTCTCGTCCCACGTGGCGGTGGCTGGACCGATGCGCCACGTACTCGCCACGAGCGCAGCCGACGCCGAATCCACCATGAGTCGTGTGCGGTCCTCGACCCGCTGCCAGCTCCCGCCAGCCGCGATGTACGCGTCTTTCCAGAGTCTACCCGTGCCGGTCCAGCCGAGCGAGTCGGTTCGCCCATGCGCCCGGAACTCGAGGGAATCCACCGTCATCCGTCCCACGAATGCGGAGCCCACCATCGCCTGCATGTCCAACATCCTCGAGCCGCCCACATAGGACAGCGAGCCTCGTGCGGCGGCGATGGTCAGGTCCGCCCGCCGCACGTGGGCAACCGTCACGTCCGCGATGATTCCCGGTGCCGTGACGGCTCCGGTGAGCGTTCCCGCCACACGAAGGCGACCGGATGGGGGCAGCGAGTCGGTCGCCTGCAGCGGCCCGAGAACGCCCGCCACCCACTCCTCGAGGATGCCGAGTGAGTCGGTCTCCGCCACGAACCGAAGCCTCGTGTCCGCCGTCGCGCCGCGCCCGAGCACACCCGCTGCATGGATGGCCCAGTGGTAGCCGCCCACGCGCAGCGTATCCACCACGAGTTGATCGGCGTGCAGGTCCACCTCCGCAACGAGTGAATCCACCGGTGCGCCACGGAGCGAGGAGGGACCCAGTCCCACGGCCGCCCGCAACTCGAGGTCGGTCGAATCACGCCACCACCCTGCGAGCGTGGCGGCTCCGGTCATCCGGGTCGTCGCGGCGCCGAGCCGCAGCACGGACAGGTCGAGGTCGCCCACCACGACGTCGAGCCGATGAGCGCCCAGTGCGTCGTCCCCGAAGAACAGTGGTCCCGTCGCGCGAACACGACCTACCGCTCCCGACACATCGGCGTCAAGCTCAAGGGAGTCCAACAACCCTGCTACCGCCACCCGGCCGGCGACGGCGCTCCGCAGCGCAGCTTTGGGAAACGTCGACGCCAATCCCTCCAGTCGAAGCGAGTCGAAATCCAGCGCCGCCCAGAGTCCGACCAGCTCACCGGTGGCGTCGATACCGAGAGTGCCGGTCGCCTCGCTGGCCGGGAGGGGGAGGTCCGCGTGGCGGAGGAAGCCCTCGTACCGCGCTTCCCGCCACGGGCCGTCGAGCACGCCCTCGCCCTGCACTCGGCCCACGAGCAGAATGGCGGGGACGAGGCGCGCCACGCTGGCAAGACTTAGGTCCACCTGCGCGAGCCGGAAGTCGTGGAACACGAAATCGCCGGGAACGCCCACGGAGACTGTACCCGCTCCTCGGACTTCGCTCCACGGCCAGCCCGGAACCAGCGAGTCCCGGAACGCCGCGTCGATGCTGAGCCGCAGGCGATCTTGCGGGCCGGCGGCGCGCACGTGACCGGTGATGCGACCCGCGATGGGGAGGGTGTCGAGCAAGTGGCGTACGTACTCCAAATCGAAATGGTTGAGCCGCAGGTCGGTGCCGCGCTGTTCCCACCGGCTCCCTGGACCGAGGTGCAGACCCAATCGCCCGCTCACCGAGCCACCACCACCGACTCCCTCCAACTGCAACGAATCCGCGTCCACGATGAGTTCGTCACCCGCAACCGATTCCACGCGCACCACACCAGCCCCGACCAGCCCGCGCGGCAGCGTTGCCACGAGTCCGTGAAGATCGTCCGTGCCAAACCTCGTGGCCCGGCCGTCGAGCGCCAACATAACAGTGTCGCGGGGCCACGTGACGGTACCGTGCACCGTCGCTTCGGTCGTCGGGAGCACGACTCGGGACAGTGCGAATACGACCGAATCGGGCCACAGGTCGACGTCGCCGGTCGCATCATGCAGCGCTATCGCGGGGTCCGACACGTGCGCCCGCATCGAGGCTATCTCAAATCGCATCGGCCCGGCCGGCGCTGCCGGGGCGCTGACCAGAACGAACGGCAGGCGCGCGTCCACCGCATCGATGGTCCGCACGCGGAGAGGACCCAGCGGGCCCGGCTCGACGCGCGCCGTGCTGCCCGCCGGTCCGGCCGGCGTGCGGATCGTCACGCGGGCGTTTGCGAGGGTCACCTGACGAAACGCGAGCAGCAGCGGTCGACCCGGCGAGGTACCGGGTGTCGGGCTGGGTGACCCGAGCGTCACCACGAGCGTGAACGGTTCGCCCGGCGCTGTCTGCGTGAGGTTCAGGTCCACGTCCCGCAGAGCGAGTCTCCCCAACACCAGCCGACCCGACAGCATGTCACGGAGCCCGTAGCGCAGTTCCATGTGCCCAACCGTGAGGACCACTTGGCCGTCCGGATCCCGCACCTCAAGACCCGCGACGGTGAGCCCTTGCCACGGGGACCCGTCGACGTCTGCCAGGGTCACCGCACCACGGATGCGTCTGTTGAGTTCGCGCAAAGCCGAACCCACGAGCACCGCGCGCCCGGCCTCGGTGCCGAGCATGGCCCCCGTGATCCCGAGCAGCGAGCTGCCACCTCCAACGACCGTCAGCGCGGCCGCCGCCACAATGGAGCGCACGCGCATCAGAACGCCTGCCCAATGGAGAAGTGAATGCGGAGGTGTCCGAACACACCGCCGCCGGCCGGCGTGTACAAACCGTCCCCGGGTTGCGGAACCAACTCCAGGACGTTGCCGGACTGCCGGAACAGGCGTCCCGGAGTCGGGCCATACCGGCTGTAGGCCACGTCGAGGCGCACGGGTCCGAGCGGTGAATCGACCCGCAGTCCCGCGCCCGGGGTCACGCGGAGCTTGTCCACCGACAGCGCATTGCGGCCGTTCGCGAACACCTGTCCTGCATCGATGAACACCGCGCCCGAGAGCCGCCCGCCGATGGGAAACCGGTATTCAGCGTTCACGTACATCACCCCATTGCCGCCGACCGGGGACGTGCGAACGATGCTGTCCACGGTGCCGTTCGGATCCAGGTCAACGCGTTCGAGCACATGCACCACTGGTCCCAAGCCGTTCTGCGCGAATCCCCGCACCGTCGTGGCGCCCCCGGCATAGAACCGCTCTTCGGGCGGCGCGATCCGCCCGCCACCGCCGAAGAATGTGAGAAACGGCACGGTCTGCGCCCCGACGTGCACGCGCCACGAGAAGGTGTGTCCGCGGGCAATGCGATGGTATCGAGCGAACTCGACCGACCCCTTGAGAAATTGGCTCAAGGAGTCGGACCCGATGCCCTTATCGGAAAACGCGACGTGCGCCCGCAGCACCATGCCCCGGGTCGGGTCGAACAGCGAGTTTCGCGTATCGCGGACGAACGCCAGCGCGATGCGGGAAGTAATGCGGGGCGCATTGAACACCGTGTCCCCCACGGAACATACGTTGAAGAACGCGCATTGCTTGGCGGGATCGGTGGAGGTTCGGCCCTTGGCCAACGCATACGAGAGCGTAAGCGCGGTTTGCGGCCCCAGCTGACGCGTGACCGACAGGTCGGTACCGATCGCGTCACGGCGGTAGACCTGAAACTCGCTTTGGCGCTCCGCGAACACCGACACCGTGGCGCTGGTGCGGCGCCAGATGAAATACGGCTGCGTCAGACTCACGCTCACGTTGTAGTTCAACGTGAGCAACTCGGGAAGGTCGTCAGCGAGAGCCGAGCAGATGACCTTGTTTTCCAGCCCGCCCGAGCCGCCGACGCCAATGCGCGACAGACGTCCGCTCACCAACGCCTGGCGCCCGCCACCCAGGAAGTTGTTCAGCCCCCACTGGCCGGTGGTCCGAAAACAGTCGGTCGTGCCATACCCCGCCCCCAGGCGCAGCCGGTGCAGAGGAGCTTCCGACACGCGAACCCGGAGCCGCACCAGCGAGTCCGGCGGTGGAATCGAATCCCACAGGACGACGTTGACATTGTTGTACACGTTTGAGCGATACAGATCCAACTGGCTCGCGTAGATGTCGCGCTCCCGATAAATCTGGCCGGGCTGGACCAGCAGGCGCCTTCGCACCGCCTCCGGCGGAATCTTCTCCGCGCCCACCACCACCACCTCGCCGATGCGAGAGCGCTGCCCGGGATCGACCACGAACCGCACCTGGGCGGTCCGCGCGACCCGGTCCTCATCGAAATTCGTATAGATCTCCGCGAACGGATGTCCCACATCCGCCAGAGCCGCACGCAGCGTGTCACCCGACGCGCGCAGCCGCAGCCGGTCGAAGGGCCGGCCTTCCCGCAGCGGCAGTCGATCCACCACCCTGCCGGGCACCCGCGCCCCCTCCAGGCCCTCGACCGTCAGGCTGGTGACGACAATCGGGGCACCCTCGACGATCTCGAACCGAATCCACACGCCCGAGTTCGCTTCCGTCACGCTCGCATCGACTTGCGCGTCGAGAAAACCGCTTTGTCGGTACAAGGTTCGAACCCGAATGACGTCGCGACGCAACTCGGTCTCGTTGAAGAAGCGCTTTTCCCCGAGGCCGATGAACCGCAGGCCGAACGACTGCGACGTGGCAATGGCGTTGCGCAACACCGACTCGTCGATGGATTCGTTCCCCTCGAACTGCACCCGGCGAACCTCGAGCGGTTCATTGAGGGGTGCATCCTGCGCGCGAAGCACACCGCTCAGGATCGCGAGCACGAGCGCGACATGTTTGACGGCCCGCCACGGAGCGCGTAGCTTCGCCCCGGCGACAGGTCGCGCGTTCGCTTCGACCGTCGCGATGGGAGGGATCATACCGGATGGCGCCTCATCGGATCTTCCGCTCCATGCGCATCTCTCTCCTACTGGCCTGGATGCTAGCGGGTTCCGCAAACGCGCAGGTCCAGGCGAACGATCGCATCGCAGCACTGCTCGATCGCGCCCCCTTTGACCACGCCTTGTGGGGCGTGCTCGTCGTGGATGACCATGGCGACGTGGTGTTCGCGCGCAACGCGGATCGTCTCTTCACGCCCGCCTCCACCAGCAAGTTGATCGTCTCTGCCGCGGCAAGCGCCCTCCTGAGACCGCGCTTCACGGTCACGACCACCGTCTACGGCAGCGGGACGTTCGACTCCGGCGTCCTGCGGGGCGACCTGATCGTGTATGGCCGAGGGGACCCGACCTTCAGTGCGCATTGCTATGCCACCGCCACCCCACCGGCGGGAGCCTGCGATTCGCTCTGGACCCGCATGGGTGCGCTGGCCGAAACGCTGGCTCGGCGCGGGCTGCGTCACGTCACCGGAGCGATCGTGGGAGATGGCAGCTATTTCGAGCCTCAACTCCTCCACCCCGCGTGGCAGATGTACGATGTGAACTGGCACTACGCTGCGCCCGTTTCGGCGCTCGGCTTCAACGACAACAGTGTGAATGTAATCTGGAGTCCTGGCCCTTCCCCCGACGCCCCGGCACGAATCCGCTTCGAGCCCGATCTCGCCGCGTTCACGTTCGAGAACCGAACCACGACCGTCGAGGCCGGAGGCGAGTCCACGATCGACTTCTACCGGAAGCCGGGAACCATGCAGCTGTGGGCGGAGGGCACCGTGGCACGCGGAGCGCGCGAACGCACGGAGTATTTCGCGCTGCCCGATCCGAACCTGTATTTCGTGCAGGCGCTCCGTGCCGCGCTCCGTGCGCGCGGCATCAGTATCGCGGGGCCCGACGAGTCGGCGACCGGCGCGGGGCGCGTGTGTGCGGATTGCGTGGTGCTGGCGGAGTTCGACTCGCGGCCCGTGGAGGACTGGGTGTATGCGATCCTCAACACGAGCGAGAACGGGTTCTCGGAAATGCTCCTGAAGGTCTTGGGGCGCGAGTTACGGGGTGAGGGTTCGTGGGAGGCGGGACTCGAAGTCGAACGCGCGTTCCTGGTCGACTCGGTGGGGATCGACCCAACCCACTTCGCGCTCGCTGACGGATCGGGACTCGCCAGGCAGAACCTGCTGAGCCCGCGAGCCCTCGTGCAGCTGCTGCGGTTCATGCGCGATCACCCCAACGGCGCGGCGTTTCATACCGGCCTCGCCGTCGGCGGAGCGTCGGGCACCCTCTCCGGTCGATTCCGCGACGCCACCATGCCGGGTCGCGTGGTCGCCAAGACCGGATCGATCGACCAAGCGAACACGTTGGCGGGTTACGTGGAACAGCCGAACGGACGGCATCTGACGTTCGCCATCATGTTGAACCATCATACCGCGAGTTTCAGAGCAGCGGTGAACCGCATCGACGCTATCGTGCGGGAGGCAGCGCAGTCGTACCCCTTCTAGTGTCGCGCCCCAATACGGCCGCGACGTCCGCGGCGCTGGTCAGCTTGGCGCGCGAGCGGCCCTGGGCTTCCCCGCGTTCACGCTCAACCGCGTCCAAACGCTTCCAGTCCCGGTAGGAGATCCACGCCGCCTGCCGTTGCGCGAGGAGCCCAAGCACCGCGTCGTCGGAGGCACCGCCCTCGAGCGATAGCGACCGTCCGCTGCCGATATCCTCGAGCAACGCGGCGACCGTCTCACCCGCATCGGGTTTGTTGGTGCCGATGACCCCGGACGGGCCGCGCTTGATCCACCCGGCCACGTAGAGACCCGGCACCGCCGTGCCCGCCTCCATGACCCTACCGCCATCGTTCGGCACTATCCCGTGTCGCTCATCGAACGGCAATCCGGGAATCGCCACGCCGCGGTACCCAACCGACCGGAACACCAGGTCCACCGGCAACTCCTCCACGCGTGCCGTCGCGCGCGGCCGGAGCGTACCGTCGCCGGTTCGATAGAGTTCGTTTTGGACGATGCGCATACTACGAACCTGACCGTCCACTCCCACCAGCGCCGTGGGCGAGGCGAGAAACCGCAACGTCAAAGTGCGCGGCTTGTCGGCGACCCTCCGCCCGGCAAACCCCTGAAGGATCTCGACCTTTTTGCGCTGCGCACGATCGTCACTGCGTTCCAAGTCTTCCCGACTCAATGGATCGAGCACGACCTCGTTCGGGAGCACCCGGACACCAGCTGCCTCGAGCTCCCCGAGCTCCTTGACCTCGGCGTTCGTAAACGCCGCCTGGAGCGGCCCGCGCCGCCCCAGGATGTACACCTCGCGCACGGCGCTCCGCCGCAACGCCTCCAAGGCGTACTCGGCAATATCCGTCCGCGCCAGCTCCTCGGACGTGCGGCACAGAATGCGCGCGACGTCCACGGCCACGTTGCCCACGCCGACCACCGCCACGCGCTCCGCCGAGAGATCGAAGGTGCGGTCGACGAAATCCGGGTGACCATTGTACCACGCAACGAACTCCGTGGCCGCGTGACTTCCCGACAACTCCTCGCCGGGGATTCCCATGGCGCGGTCCGTCTGCGCACCGGTGGCGAAGCACAGCGCGTGGTAGCGGGCAGCCAACTCGTCCACCGTGACATGACGGCCCACCTCGACATTGCCGAAGAACCGGAACTCCGGGCGCTCGGCAAGCCGTTCGTACACGCGGATCACACTCTTGATCTTCTCGTGATCCGGCGCGACGCCGTAGCGCACCAGCCCGAACGGCATCGGCAACCGTTCGAACATGTCCACGCGCACCGACAGCTCCTTTGCGCGGAACAGGTGCTCGACGACGTAAAAGGCAGCGGGGCCCGATCCGATCACCCCAACCCGCAACGGGTGGTCGGCGCTTCCGGGTCGGGGCACGGATCGCTCCTTAGGATGCGGGGAACAGACGGGACATGATAACAACGCGGGCCAACCGTCGAAACTTCGGGCCTGCTTTCCTCCGCGACGCACCGCTCGTACCTTCCCGTCGTGAAGATCTACACCAAGACCGGCGACGGAGGCGAAACCAGCCTCTTCGGCGGGCGCCGGGTGCCAAAGTCCGAGTTGCGCGTGGACGCGTATGGCGCCGTCGACGAACTCAACTCCCAGATCGGCGTGGTTCTGGCCACAAGACCGGTGGACCTCGCGGGCGATGTGCTCGCGGCCATCCAGCGCGATCTGTTCACCATCGGTGCGTTGCTGGCAAGCCCCGAGCCCGACAGAGTCGCCAAGGCCCTGGCGAAGGCCGAGCTCACGCAAGATCACGTCGGGGCGCTCGAACGCGCGATCGATCGAGTCGAGGATGAACTCCCTGCGCTCACGTCGTTCGTCATCCCGGGGGGATCGCTCAAGGCCGCACACCTCCACGTCGCGCGGGCAGGCTGCCGACGGGCTGAGCGGGCGGTCGTGGCGCTGCACTCGACGGAGCCGGTCGAGTACCTGATCCTCCAGTATCTCAATCGGCTGTCGGATCTGCTGTTCGTGCTGGCCCGGCTGGCGAACCTCCATGCCGGCGAGCCCGATCGCACCTGGTGACCATGGCGGCCTACCCCGTCGTCCAACTGGACGTCTTCACCAACCAGCCGTTGCAAGGGAACCCGCTCGCGGTGTTCCCGGAGCCCGCCGGCCTCTCGACCAAGCGCATGCAGGCGCTCGCGCGCGAGATGAACCTCTCGGAGACGACCTTCGTGCTGCCCTCAGACGCTGCCACCCGCCGCGTGCGCTTCTTCACACCGACGGACGAGATTCCGCTGGCCGGGCACCCCACCATTGGAACATGGTGGCACTTGGTCGAGAGCGGCGCGCTCGGGCTCCCGCCACAGGGTATCGTCGAAGTCACACAGGAAACCGGCGCCGGCGTCCTCCCCGTGGAGATCGTCATGGCGAACGGCCGGCCGCAGCGTGTGGTGATGACGCAGGCGACACCGACGTTCGGGAAGCATATCCGAGATCGGGCCGCGCTCGGCGACGCCCTGGGCGGGACCGCCGACACGGTCGGTGAGCCAGTTCCCCAGGTCGTGTCGACGGCGCTGCCCCAGGCGATGATTCCGGTGCCGTCGCTCGAGCAACTGCAAGCGTTGCCGGTCGGCGGTCGCGGCAGTGATCTCGCGGCGCTGCTTCAGGCGCATGGCACGAATTGCGCGATGTGCTTCTCGATGGAGACCGTCTTCGAGGACGCGACGGTGCACTGCCGGATGTTCGCGCCCGGACTTGGCGTGCCTGAGGATCCGGCGACGGGGAGCGCCGCCGGGGCGCTCGGCGCATACCTCGTGCGCCACGGCCTCGTGGACGTGTACGACGGACAAGCCACCATCGTGGTGGAGCAAGGTCTGGAGATCGGACGGCCGAGCCGGATCCACGTCGCCGTGCAGCTGCGCGACGGCGGTGCGATAGGCGTCGTGCGGGTCGGGGGTGCCGCTGTGACCGTCATGACCGGAGTGGTCGTCTTATAGAACCGCGAGCGATTCGCGTCGCACTCGGCGCCGCGTCGTACGACGTGCTGATCGGTCCGGGACTGTTGGACGAGGCGGGCGATCGCGTGGTAGCCGCCTGCCCCGCCTCCGCCTACGCCGTGATCTCCGACTCCAGAGTCGCTCCACTCCTGGGCGAGCGGGTCGTCCGACAGCTCGACACCGTCGCCCCCACGACGCTCGTCACATTTCCGGCCGGCGAGTGGAACAAGAACCGCGAGACCTGGGGAGAAGTCTCGGATCGGATGCTCGCGGCCGGTCTGGGACGCGATTCCGCCGTCGTTGCGCTCGGCGGTGGGGTGGTCGGGGATCTCGCTGGGTTCGTGGCGGCGACATACCTCCGGGGCGTGCCCGTCGTCCAAATCCCCACGACGCTCCTCGCGATGATCGACAGCTCCGTAGGCGGCAAGACCGGTGTCGACACGCCGGCGGGCAAGAACCTGATCGGTGCTTTTCATCAACCGCGTTTGGTGCTGGCGGATACGGCGACACTCGCCACGCTGCCGCGACCACAGCTCGCGGCGGGTTCCGCCGAGGCGCTGAAGCACGGGGCCATCATGGATGCGGACTATTTCGAGTGGCTGCTGCACCATGCCCAGGACCTCCTGGCCGGCGAGCCGGAATCCACCGCGGAGTGCGTCTACCGGAGCGTGTCGATCAAGGCCGACGTGGTCGCCTCGGACGAACGTGAGCACGGGCGTCGCGCCATCCTGAACTTTGGTCATACCGTGGCCCATGCACTGGAGGCCGTGAGCGGCTACGCGCTCCTGCACGGAGAAGCCGTCGCCCTCGGCATGCTGGCGGAGTCCCGCATCGGCGCCCAGCTTGGCGTGACGGACGAAGACGTCCCCGCACAACTCGTCGAGGCATGTGAACGACTCATGCTGCCGCTCGAACCACCGACCACCGCCAGCCCCGATGCCCTCCTCGACGCGATGATGGTGGACAAAAAGAACCGTTCCGGATCTGTCAGGTTCGCCCTCCCGAGACGGCTCGGCGAGATGGCCCGTCACCCAGATGGGGAGTGGACGTTCGCCGCCGATCGTTCAGTGATAGACTCGACCATCACGGCGTGGACGCAGGCCTAGCCGTCGACGGCGTTTTCCACATACTAGTCACGTCTGTTGTTGATGTAAAATATTATATCACAAGCTGTTAGCATACTTTTCGAACAATCAGGAAATCCACACCGATCCGCACCGCGTTGACAAACTGCACAACGGATTGTTCCAGAACGATTTGTGATGTGGAAAACGATTTTTTTGTTGACTGATCGACGGTCGTTCCCTATATTCGGCCCGCCTTGGACGGTCATTTTGGCGGGCGGCTTCTGGGTGGAATCTCCTCCCCGCTGATCATATCCCTCAGATCGAGGCGGTGTATGACCTCAGTTCGTACGACGAAGGCCAAGGGCTTCTTTCGCTCTCCTGCCTCCGGCGCATTTGATCAGTACCTCGTCGACATCCAAAAACTCCCGCTCATCAAAGATCCGGCTGAAGAACGCAGGCTCGCACGCCTAGCCAGGGCCGGTGACGCGTCCGCCGCGGAGGCCTTGGTCACGGCGAACCTCCGGTTCGTCATTTCGTACGTGAAGAAGTACCAAGGACACGGACTCGATCTTGGCGAGCTGGTCGCGATCGGCAACGAGGGCCTGCTCAAGGCCGTGAGGAAGTTCGACCCGGACCAGGGCGTCAAGTTCATCTCGTACGCCGTGTGGTGGGTTCGCCAGGCGGTATTGAAGGCGCTGGCGGAACAGACCCGCAGTGTCCGGATTCCGCTGAATCAGAACAGCCATCTGATCCGGATGTCCCGCACGGAGACGTATCTCTCGCAGGAGTTGGGGCGGGAACCCACCGATGCCGAGATCGCCAAGGCCCTGCAGGACACGGTCGATAACGTGCGCGCGGCTCGGCGGATGACGGCGGCGGAAATGTCGTTGGACGCGCCCATCGACCGCACGGATCGGGACGCGGCCACCGTGGGCGAACGGTTCGTCGCTGACGAGGGCAACGATATCGAGGAGCACACCGACGGGAAGCTGCAGCGTGAGTTCATCGAGCGCATTTTCGAGAAGTACCTCACGCCGCGCGAGCAGAAGATCCTGTACCTGTACTACGGACTCGAAGAAGGCTCCGAGGGCATGACCCTGGAGAAGATCGGCGACCTCATGGGCGTGACGCGTGAACGGATTCGACAGATTCGAGAGCGCGCGTTCGAGAAGCTCCGCGACAGCCCGGACGGCAAGGCCCTCATGGGGTTCTGGCGCGCCGCCTAACCACCGCGCCGGCCACCGTGAGGACCTCGGAAGCCCGGTTCGTCGAGAACCGGGCTTCTTTGCATATCGCGATCGCCGCGCCGGCCGGCGCACGTTCGCTCCGTGGACTGCGGTCGATCGAATCCCGCGCGACTATCGACCGCACTTCCTCGTCCGCTACTTTCCACCGATGACGACCCACGCAGACCAGGTCGTACGCGCACTGACAGCCGCCGTCGGCCCGCGGTGGATCCGGCAGAACCCGACGGCGCTCGAGACCTATGCGCGAGATGGGCTGCCCACGTATCGCGCGCGGCCGGCGCTCGCGGTCCTCCCTGGAAGCCATGAGGAAGTGGTGCGGTGCGTCCGCGCGCTGGCGCACCACGGAGTTCCCTTCGTCGCTCGGGGCGCCGGGACCGGCCTCTCGGGAGGAGCGCTCGCGGGCCCGGACGCGGTGCTGATCGTGCTCACGCGCCTGAACCGGGTGCTGGCCATCGACGGTCCAAACCGCCGTGCCACAGTGGAGCCCGGGGTCGTGAACGTGCGGTTGTCGGAGGCGGCGGCGCCCTACGGACTCCACTATGCGCCCGACCCCTCCAGCCAGACGGCCTGCACGATCGGAGGCAACGTCGCGGAAAACGCCGGGGGGCCGCACTGTCTCAAGTACGGTGTCACGACCAACCACATCGTCGCACTGACAGTTGTGTTGCCCGACGGCACGGCCGCGCAGCTGGGCTCGCCGACCGGGGACCCCTGCGGGCCGGATCTCGTGGGCCTGTTCGTGGGGAGTGAGGGCATGTTCGGCATCGCGACGGAGGTCACAGTGCGCCTCACCCCGGTGCCGAGCGTGGTGCGGACGCTGCTTGCGGACTTCGATGACCTGCGGCAGGCGGGAGAGGCCGTGTCGGCGATCGTGCGTTCGGGCATCGTGCCCGCGGCGCTGGAAATGATGGACCGAAACTGCATCGCGGCGGTCGAGGCATCGATCTACGCCGCGGGCTATCCGGTGGACGCGGCGGCCGTTCTCCTCGTCGAGGTCGACGGCCGCGATTGGGAGGCCGTGACGGCGGAGGCCGTGGCGGTGGAGGCGCTGTTGCACGATCAAGGAGCCCGAAGCGTGCGAACGGCTTCGGACGAGCGAGAACGCAGCCGTCTCTGGCAAGGCCGCAAGAAGGCGTTTGGCGCCATGGGGCGGATCAGTTCGGATCTCGTTGTCCAGGACGCCGTGGTACCTCGTTCGACCCTCCCCGACGTCCTGACGGCCATCGACGAGATCGCGGCGCGCTATCGGGTTCGGGTGGCCAATGTGTTCCACGCTGGGGACGGCAATCTCCACCCGAACATCGCGTTCGACGCCCGCGACGCGGACGAGCATCGCCGCGTGGAGGACGCGTCGGTCGAGATCATGCAAGCGTGCATCGCGGTCGGTGGATCGATCACCGGGGAGCACGGCGTCGGGTTGGACAAGCGGCGCTACATGCCGTCGATCTTCAGTCCCGACACGCTGGGCGCCATGCGGGCGGTGCGCCGCGCATTCGACCCCCAAGAACTCGCGAACCCCGGCAAAGTCCTGCCCACCCACAGCTGTCGTGAATGGCGGGCCGCGGGAGCGGCGGCCCGCCGTGGACCCGGTTCGGCGTGATGGACGACCTCCGGGCCACCCTCGAGTCCGTCGCCGGCCCCGGATCGGTCAGTGACTCCGCCGTCCCGCGGGTCACTCCCAGCAACGCGGCCACATGTGCCACGTTGCTCCACGCCGCCTCGACCCATGGATGGAGGATCGCCGTACGCGGTAACGGGACGTGGTGTGGCGCCGGAGCGGATCAGGCGGACTTCGTGCTCAGCACGGCAGGCCTCAGCACGATCCGTGACCTGAGCGCCGCGAACCTCGTGGCCACGGTGGACGCGGGACTCAACTGGGAGTCCTTTCAACGGACACTCCTGCAACACGGCGCATGGGTGGCGCTCGACCCCCCGGGCGCGGGCCGAACGGTCGGATCGGTCGTCGCCAGCGCCACCGCCGGGCCGCTCCAGAGTGGCTTCGGCGCCGTGCGGGACCAGCTCCTCGGTCTCACCGTCGTCACGGGTGACGGGCGGACGGTGTCTCCGGGTGGCCGCGTCGTGAAGAACGTCGCCGGTTTCGACCTCACGCGCCTGCTGTGCGGCAGTTGGGGCGCGTTCGGCGTGATCACCTCGGTCACCTTTCGCCTCAGGGCGAAGCCCTCGGAGGGTCTCACGTTGTGCCACACCGGTGTCATCGATGACGTGATGACGGCCGCGCTCGACCTGATGCGGTCGGGCCTGACTCCGCCGGCGCTCGAAATCCGGAGGGAGGATGGTGGCAACGAGTGGATACTCCTGGTGCGCCTCCTCGACACGGCGGCCGGCGTGGAAGCGGCCCGTGCGTCCGTTCGGACGCTGCTCCCCAGACTGGAGGTGCTCCCGGCCGCTCACGCGGATCGACTGTGGAACGACGGGGGTGCCATGACGGTTGGCAGCGTGACCCTCCGCGTTGGCGCCCTTGCCACCCAGATCGCGGAGGCGGCGGCGATGGTCGAACGCGCTCTCGGGCCCTCCACGACGTCGATCAACCCCGTCGCGGGCTGGATGCGGTGGAACGGAGACGCCGACGCCGCGGCGCTGCACGCGTTGCGTGCCGCCGCGGAACAGCGGGCGATGCCGCTCACGATCGAGCGCGGTCCGCCGTCGTTGCTGGAGCAACTCGGCCATTGGGGAGCGCTCGCGGCGGGCGTGAGCCCGCTGGTGGACCGGCTGCGCGTCACCTTCGATCCGGGTGCGATCTTGGTCGCGCCGCTGCGGGCCGCGTGACGACGGCGCTCCCGGAGCTGGATCCGTGTGTCCATTGCGGGTTCTGTCTCCAGCAATGTCCGACCTACCTGGTGACGAGCGACGAGGCGGACGGCCCCCGCGGCCGGATCGTGCTCATGCAGGGGTTCGCGCGCGGTACCCTCACGCCCGGGGACCCGCAGCTGCGGGTGCATCTCGACCGCTGCCTGGGCTGCCGGGCCTGCGAAACCGCGTGCCCGTCGGGAGTCGCGTATGGACACGCGCTGGAATCGGTGCGGGCGGAGTTGGTGCGGCACCGAGCGGCACCGCCCGCCGTGCGCGCGGTGAACGCCGTGATGCGCTGGCCCGTGGTGCGTCGCCTGATCCTGGGCGTGGCGCGAGCGGTGCGGCCCATCGCCCGGACGCTCGCCGGTCCGTCACGCCCCGGATTCCTCATGGCCATGCTGGGAGCGACGGTATCGCCGAACCTCCGGCACCGAACCTCCGCGTACATGACGCGTTCGCATGGGAAGCAACTCCGGACCGCCGCGCTCTTCACCGGATGCATCATGGACGATCTGTTCGGGCATGTGCACCGGGCCACGGAGCGGGTGCTGCGGGTGAACGGCTACGAGGTGCTGCGTCCGCGCTCCCAAGCCTGTTGCGGCGCGCTGCACGCGCATGCTGGTGACCACGACGGCGCGGTCCAATTGGCGGCGGCCAACGTCGAGGCGTTTGCCGCGCTGCCGGCGGACGTCGTGATCGCGGTCAACAGCGCCGGGTGCGGCGCCATGTTGCGGGAGTATCCGCGAGTCCTGCGGGGGCATCCACGGGAAGCGCAGGCAACGGCGTTGGCCGACCGGGTGCAAGACGTTACCGAACTCCTCGCGGCTGTCGGACCGCGAGCCGGGGGGTCGCTGCCGCTTCGCGTGGCCTACGACGCGCCGTGCCATCTCGTGCACGCCCAGCGGGTCGCGGACGCGCCCCTCCGCGTGCTCGAGGCCATTCCGGATCTCGTGCTCGTGCCGCACCACGAAGCCGACCTGTGTTGCGGGAGCGCGGGGAGCTATACCCTGGCGGAGCCGCACCTGTCCCGCGACGTATTGAATCGCAAGCTCGACAGCATCCGATCCGCGGCGCCCGACATCGTGGTGACGGGGAACCCCGGTTGCATCATGCAGATTGGCGGTGGGCTGCTCGCGAACGGCGACCCTATCGAGGTGGTGCACCCTGTGGAGCTGCTTGACCGCGCGTACGCCGAAGCGGGATTCTACGAGCCGATGCATGCCTGACATTCCCGAACCCCTGTACCTCGACGCTCGCGCGCTCTCGCCGGACGACGAGCGCGCTTGCCGGCGCGGCGCGGCGTTCGCGCAGGCGCCCGTGCACGTGGTGCGCCTGGAGGGAGCCGCTCCGGTACAGTGCATACAGGGGTTGCTCACGAACGACGTCGAGGCGGCCGGCCCCGCGGGGTTCCTTTACGGAGCGGTGCTGACGCCAAAAGGGATGATCCTCACCGATCTGTGGGTGGAGCGTCTCGAACCGGCCGTGACGCTGTTCGCCCCCCTGGCAGGCGCGACGGCGCTGACGAGCGTACTGAGTCGTTACGTCCCTCCGAGGATGGCGCGCGCGACGGTGATGACGGACGCCATGGTCGTCCTGCGTCTCGTCGGCTCGCATGCTGCCGACACCGCCAGCCGCGCCGGTCTCGCCGTTCCGGAGCCGGGCCGCAGCGTCCAGGGTGAACTGGACGGCATGGACTACATCCTGTCGCGGACACCCCTCGACGCGCCGTTCGTCTTGCAGATCACGACGGCCGATCCGGCGCCCGTACAGCAGGCGCTCTCGGCGGCAGGGGCGGTCGCGGTGGCCCAGGCCGGACTCGATCTCGTGCGCGCGCTGGCTGGGTGGCCGGCCCTTGGGCACGAGATCGGAGACAAGACACTCCCGCAGGAAGCGCGTTTCGACGACATCGACGCCGTATCCTACTCGAAAGGGTGCTACACCGGTCAGGAAACGGTTGCCCGTCTCCACTTCCGCGGCCATGCCAATCGTCGCATCGCGGGTCTCGAGTGGGCCGCGACTCCCGACCCGGGGACGGGAGCGATCACCGTGGATGACCGAGAGGTCGGCCGGATCACGAGCGTGATCTGGTCGCACACGCTGGACCGCTTCATCGGCCTTGGCATGGTGCGCCGCGAGGTGGAGGAGGGTGCGACCGTCGTCGCAGGCGGCGTCGCCGCCGTGGTCACGACCCTGCCACTCGACCACGTGGAGCAATGAAGTGGCGTGGCGTGGGGCCAGGGGCCATCGTCGCGGCGGCGTTCATTGGACCGGGGACCGTGACCACGGCGACGTTGGCTGGCGCCCGCCACGGCATGACCCTGCTCTGGGCGCTCCTGTTTGCCACCCTCGCCACCATCGTCCTGCAGGAAATGAGCGCCCGGCTGGGGCTCACGACGGGCGCGGGGTTGGGTCACGCGCTCCGCGCCGTCCGCGGCCCTCGCTGGCTCGGCATCACGCTGGCGGCGCTGGCGGCCATGGCGATCGTGAGCGGCGTCGCGGCCTACGAGGCGGGCAACCTCACCGGGGCTTCACTCGGACTGGAATCCGCAACCGGAGTTCCGTTGCGCCTGTGGATCGGCATCGGCACGGTCGTTGCCGGCCTGCTGCTCTGGAGCGGAAGGTACAGGTGGTTGGAGCGGGTCCTGGCGGGCTGCGTCGCGATCATGGGCATCGTCTTCCTCGCGACCGCCGTGATGGTGACGCCCCATCTCGGAGACATCTTCGCGGGCTTCTTCGTTCCGCGCATGCCCGCTGGCGCGGAACTGACCGCCATGGGCCTGGTGGGCACGACCATCGTGCCGTACAACCTCTTCCTGCATGCGGCGGCGGTGCAGGAGCGGTTCGGCGGCCCGCAGGACCTCGCGGTGGCCCGCCTGGATCTCGTCTTGGCCATCGGTCTCGGGGGCGTCGTTTCGGCGGCCATCGTCGTGACCGCGAGTGCGGGGTTGGGCGGCGGGCCGGTCGAATCGGCAGCCGACATGGCGGGGCAGCTCGAGCCACTCCTCGGACCGTGGGCTCGCGTCGCGTTCGCCACGGGCCTCGCGGCCGCCGGGGTCTCGTCCGCAATCACTGCCCCGCTCGCGGCCGCGTACACGGTGCTCGACACGCGGGGGCACGGTCGAGATATCCGACGGGCGGAGGCCCGGGTCGTGTGGGCTGCCTGCGTGGTGCTGGGTGGGGTGATCGCGTTCACGGCCGTACGGCCCATCCCGCTCATTCTCTTCGCCCAGGTCGTGAACGGGCTCATCCTGCCGGGCGTAACCGTGGTGTTGTTGATCGCGATGAACGACCGGTCGCGGCTTGGTGCGCAAGTGAACGGCTGGAAAGGGAACTTGGCCGGAGGCATCGTCGCCGCATTGACCCTCGTGTTGGGTCTTCGCGCGGTGGTGGGAGCGTTCTAATATCGCGCCCCGGGAATTCGTTGTCCGGATCGCGACTGTCCCGGCGACCCGGCGAGGGCGATCAGCGCCCCTAACCGCGATCCACAACGCTGGGGAGGCGCGCTAGTCGTCGGGATTCCCGATATCCGCTTCCACCTTCCACACCCCGTCGGCGCCGCGACGCCACACCGTCAGATACGAACCGGTGCGCTCGACCACCTGCCCGGCGGCGGCGCGACGCGTGGAGACGTATCTGCCGATCGTGTAGCCGAGCATTCCATCGGGTGAGGCGTGAGCCTCCACCGGTTCCCACCTGATATGAAAGGTCGTGTCCGCAAACTCCGGCGTCATCAATTCGCGAATCGCCGCGTGGCCGCGCAGGGCACCGCCCGGTTGGAACACCGCCCCACTGTCGGCGAACGCATCGACCCATGCGTCGACACGACGCATGGCCACGTCACGCGCGAAGGCGCGGTCGGCCTCCATGAGTTCCCCTTGAGCGCGCAGGCTCGGACCGGCATTTGGCTGCGGTGCGCAGGACCACAACGCGAGAACGACCACGCCGCTTCGCACCATCGACGTGCCGCGCGCCGCGCACGGCGTCCCGTCACTCACGGGATCGTCCGCACGAAGCTCGCTTCGATCATGCGGTCGACTCGCTCCTTCGACTCGTCGAAATGCGCCCGCGTCACGGTGTCGAGGCCGGTGGTGCCGAGCGCGGTGCCGAGCGCGGTGCCGAGCTGCGCGGAGATACGCTTCAGCTCGAAGCGCGCGAGCGAGCGGGCATCCTCCGGGACGGACGGGTCGCGTCCGTTCAGCGTCACCGCGAGCACATTGAGGTAGATCCGCTGCAGGTTGCGTCTGAAAGAGTGTGCGGAGCGCGGAGCACCTCCCGCGAAGCCGGTCTCCGCCATGATCGCGTCCGTGAGCGTGCCAAACAACTCGGCGACCGTGTAGACCTCGTTGCGCGGTGTGCGCACTTCGTTGTCGATCATGCGCTGGAACCGGTATCCGCTCATGAGGTTGTACAACAACACCTCGTGGACGAGCGAGACCCAGTCATGCACCGGGAAATCGAGCGGGGTGATGAACCCCCCCGACCAATCGTACCACCGTGGTGGCGCGAGCTTGTTGAGCATGTCTCCATCGAACTGGAGGGCGTTCTCCGCGAACGCGTACTGCAGCAGCGTCGCAACCGCCGCGCGCTGCTCTGCGGCGGGAATCGTGCGGAACGGCAACTCCGCCTGCGGGTCGCCCTTGTGGCTGCGCGAGACGCTGACGCCTCCCACGTACGTCACGAGCGGCTGCAACGCGCGCAACCGCTGGCTGATCATCGACGCGAACGCGCCCCGCAGGCGCTGGTAGCCCTCGCCTTCGTCGATCAGGTACCCCTCGAGTTTCGGCAGCACACGATCCACCAACGCAATGCGATCTCGAGCCGAGCGCACATGGTCCGAGCCGATGTCGCGCGCCGCTGAGCGAGGATCGAGCGTCCACACTCCAAGGCCCGCGTCCTCGTCGGTCCCGTAGGCGTGCAGCGGATCGGTGGACCGAGCCGCGATCTTTCGCAAACCCGGCAGTTCGGCCTCGGGTGAGCCCGCCACCGCGCCGGTGGCGGCCAGCGGGCCGGTGCCGGCCTGCTGGTAGATGGTGGAATACCCGTATTGGATCGCCCAAACGTCGTACGCGCCGACCTCCTTGTTGTAGTAGTCGCCCTGGCCGGTGCGATCCATCGCGACGTTGACGATCCCGTAGTCCATTACCGACAACGTCACCCCGTTCTTCCGGGTGAAGGTCGTGTCCTGCAGGCGGTCGTTGGGAATGGCCGACGATGCCTTGAAGTTGTGGCGCAATCCGAGGGTGTGCCCCACCTCGTGCATCACCAAGTCCCGAATCGCGTCGCCCAGGAACTCGGTCGGCATCGGCTCACCCGGAGCGAGTTCTCCGAGGGCGAGGAGCACCGAATACTGGAAGCTCAACTCGTCCGCCATGGACATCTCCGCCATGCAGAGACGCTGAGAGAGATAGGACGGCAGCTCCCGCGACAGCCGCGACTCCAGGTCGAGGCGGTCGCGCATGGCCTGCGGACCCGCCAGATAGTCGTAGTCATACGCGTGGAACCGCGTCCAGTTGGACGAAACGATCACGTCCGCGTTGAGGATCTCGCCCGTCCGCGGGTCGGTCTGGCTCGGGCCGATCGCCCAGGCCCCACCCAAGGCGTGAGACGTGGACCAGCGCACCGTCGAATACCGCATGTCCTCCGCACTCCACAGCGAGTCGTCGGGCGCGTCCCGCGCCACGATCGCATTGGAGATTCCCGCGGCCTCGAAGGCCTTGTTCCACGCTTCGATGCCCTCTTTCACGAACCGGCGGTACTCGAGGGGGATCGAACGATCCACGTAGTAGACGATGGGCTCCACAGCGTCCGCGACTGCCTTCGAGTGGTCGCTCTTCTCCAGCCGCCACCGTGTGACGTACCGAACCATGTAGTCCTCACCGACGTCACGCGAATAGTCGCGCATCGCTTCCAGAAAGAACCCAACGCGATCGTCCGCCAACCGTGGCCGCATGGGGTCGTCGGGTAGGGCGAAGAGGGAATAGCGGACCCCCAATGTCACGGTTCGCCCGTCGGCCAGCGCGGGACCGCCAAACCGGGGGCCGCTGCTTGCCTGGATGGTCATGTCCACGTCGATCTCGACGTTCCGCTCGAACCCGTGCACGGCGTCGACGTTGCTGCGTTCCCGATCCATGCGGATCGGCTGCGTGCCGTAGTAGGACCGCAACGCGGTGGTGAGGTCGCCGTAGTCCGACACGACCAGCGTCGTCAAGTCGATGAGCAGGTGCCCGTTCTCCTTCCCCTCACTCTGGATCTTGAACGCCGCGACCACGGAGTTGCCGACGTTTTCCTCCAGCGACGCCAGCATCGGCGAGCCGGCGTCCGCCGTGAATCGCGTGTTCCGGTGCACCAGCTGAATCTGGTCGCCAACGCGGCGGAACCGCATGAGTCTGGTATTCTCGATGAGCGGAAGCCCGTCATTGAGGAAAAACTCTCCGAGCCCGCGACTCACGTGCATCATGAGCCCGAAGTCCTTGTCCAGCTGGCTGGGCGCCAGTTCGAGGAACAGCGTGTTATCGCGCTTGAGATGGGTCTTGAAGTACCCATCGATCGCGCGTGTGTCCTTCAAGACCTCATCCCACTTCTTGAACGGCTCGCTCGTCGCGGACTTCGAGGAATCGACCGCAGCCCCGGACGGCGCCGGCCGCACCGACGGAGCCGCCGCTCCAGGCGGCGCACCGGCGGCGGGCTGAGGACTGGGCGCGGTTGGCGGGTACACTTGTACGCACGCGATGGAACTCACCGCGAGCGCGGCGGCCGTGGCACGAACGACATTTCGCATAATCATGGATCCCCTGGCGGGCCGAGAGGTACGCGATCAAGCCGGTTGGACGGACGTGGAGCTTATTGACCGATCCGCGGCCGGTCAATGGCGCGTCTGGGGTCTGGGACCCTACAATTCCAGATCACGCAGCCAATCACTCAATGCTCGAGCTCATCCATGCCCAGACTGTTCCTTCTCGCAACCACGACGCTAGCCCTGGCAGCACCTCTCACCGCGCAGCACCCCGCCATCGACCGCGCGGTCACGCGGGTGACCGCTGACGTCACGGAGATCCGCCATTACCTGCACGAGCACCCGGAACTCGGCAATCGGGAGGTGGAGACCGCGAGGCTGATAGCGGAGCGATTACGCGCGCTCGACTTCGACGTGGTGCAGACCGGTGTGGCGGTGACGGGCGTGGTCGGCATCCTCAGGGGCGGACGCCCCGGGCCCGTCGTGGCCGTCCGTGCCGACATGGACGCCCTGCCGGTCACGGAAGCAACCGATCTGCCGTTCAGGTCGCTCGTGCGCTCCACCTACTTGGGTCAGGATGTGGGGGTATCGCACGCGTGCGGGCACGACATCCACGTCGCCGTGCAACTCGGGGTCGCTGCGGTGCTCGCATCGATGCGAGAGGAGCTGTCGGGCACGGTCAAGTTCATCTTCCAACCGGCCGAAGAGGGGCCTCCCCCGGGAGAAGAGGGCGGGGCGCCGTTGATGGTCGCCGAAGGGGTCCTGGAGAATCCGCGACCGTCCGCCATCTTCGGGCTCCACACGCTCGCGCAGCTCGACGTCGGCAAGATCGGCTATACGCCGGGCGGCGCCCTCGCGGCGGTCGATCACTTCTATATCACGATTCACGGCAGGCAGGCGCATGGAGCGGCTCCGCACCTGAGTGTCGACCCGATCGTCATCGCGGCGCAGGCCATCACCGCGCTCCAGACCATACGCTCGCGCAACCTCTCGCCGCTCGCGCCGAGCGTCATCACGGTGGGCTTGGTGCGGGGCGGCACACGCTTCAACATCATTCCGGGCGAAGTGCAGATGGAGGGAACGGTTCGGACGTACGACCCGGACGTGCAGGACGCGATCGAGCGCCGCATGCACGAGATTCTGGCGGGCATCACCGCGGCCGGTGGAGCGTCCTACGAGCTGATCTACGACCGCATCACGCCGGTGACCATCAACGACATCGCCCTCACCGAGCAGATGGTACCCAGTATCGGGACCGCAATCGGTGACGCGAACGTCGCCGAGATCCAGCCCTGGATGGCCGGTGAGGACTTCGCCTACTTCGCGAACGAGGTGCCGGGGTTTTACTTCCGGCTCGGCACACTCAAGGAGGGCACGACCACGGGAGACCACCATTCACCGACATTTCGGGCCGACGACTCCGCGATTCCCGTCGGCATCAAGGCGATGAGTTACGTGATCTGGGACTATTTGACTATGGTAGGACGGCAAGAATGATGGCAGGACGGGGAGATGGCAGGTTGGCAGGAGACCCTCGGAGAACTGGGGGCATTCCTGAGTGAGCTGAGCCGGTCAGTCCAGGTCGCGCGATCGCGCGCGGATGGGTTGGAGCAAGCGACCGACCGCGTCGCCGCCGAGGAGCCGCTCGAGGTTCGCCTCGGCGACACGGCGCTCGCCGTCGTCATGCGAACGCCCGGACACGACGACGACCTGGTACGCGGCTTTCTGCTCACCGAAGGCATCCTGCTCGAGCCCGGCGAAGCGGCCGCGATCGACCTCGGTGTCGAAGGGCGTGCAACGGTGACGCTCGCGGAAGGTATCGAGGTCGACCCAACGCGATTTCAGCGCAACCTGTTCATGTCGAGTTCCTGCGGCGTATGTGGCAAGGCCTCGATCGAGGCTGTGGAGCTCTTTGCGCCGCCGGCGAAAGACTTCACAATCGATCGTGGTGTCGTCGCCCGGCTGACCAAGGCGCTGCGCCAGCATCAGCCCACGTTCGACGAGACTGGCGGGCTTCATGCGGCGGGCCTGTTCACCCTGGAGGGAGCGCCGCTCGCCGTGCGCGAGGACGTGGGTCGTCACAACGCCGTGGACAAGGCAATCGGACACGCCAGTCGTGACCGGTGGCCGCTTCACCCCTGTGTGCTGGTCGTTTCGGGCCGGCAGAGCTTCGAGATCGTTCAGAAGGCGGCCGTCGTCGGTGTCGCGGGCGTGATCGGCGTGTCCGCTCCGTCGTCTTTGGCTGTCGATCTCGCGGAGTCGCATGCGATGCTTCTGGTGGGGTTCGCGCGGGACGGGGCGTTCAACGTCTACGCGGGGGCCGAGCGGATCGTGGGGGTGACGTGATTCGCACGGGCGCCGCCGGCCCGTGCGGCAACGGCTCTTTCATTACGCCGACCTCTTCTCGACCGTAGCGGGCGCTGATACGTTAGAATGGCCATGTCCATCGCGACGAACGACGAGCTCATCGCCCGCTGGAAGGACGAGCCCGCCCCGCTCCTCCCGACGCTGCACGCGTTCCACGAACGGGACGGGTTCCTCTCCGACGAGGCGATGCGCGCCGTGGCGACAGGGCTGCGCGTCCCGCTCGCCGACCTGTTCGGAACGGTGACGTTCTACCATCACCTCGCACGCGAGCCCTTGGGCCAGTCGGCCCCGCGCGTATGCACGGGCCCCGTGTGCTGGATGCGCAACGGACCCGCGCTCCTCGAGGCGATGCGCGACCGGGGCGCCACCGCCATGCCGTGTGCGGGGCGGTGCGATCAGCCGGTTCCCGTGCTCGAGGGAGATCGGGTACTGGTGGGTGACTCGGCCGCAGGATTGCGGGAGGCGCCGTCCCCACTTCCCCCGGAGCGGCCGGCCGGGAAGGCGGCCGCGGGAAGCGAGTCGGCTCAGGAGTGCGTGTTCGCCCACATCCGCGAGCCCGATCGCGCGACATTGACTGGCTACCGAAGGACCGGTGGCTACGAAGGCCTCACGAACGCGCTGGGGATGGAGCGTTCGGCCGTTCTCGCCGTGGTGCGAGACAGCGGGCTGGCTGGACGAGGCGGCGCCGGGTTCCCGACCGGTCGGAAATGGCAGGCCGTGGCGGACGCCCCCGGCGACCCGAAGACGGTGGTGTGCAACGCCGACGAGGGAGAACCAGGCTGCTTCAAGGATCGGGCGATTCTCGACTACGACCCTCATGCCGTCATCGAGGGGATGACCACGGCCGGCTACGCGACGGGTGCGACGCGGGGTTTCATTTACTTGCGATACGAATACCCGACGACGCACGGCATTCTGGAACGCGCCATCGCCCAGGCCTACGACGCGGGCGTACTCGGCGAGGACGTGCTCGGCTCGGGCGCCACCTTCCATCTTTATCTTCGGCGCGGCGCCGGGGCTTACATCTGCGGCGAGGAGGGATCACTCCTCAACAGCCTGGAGGGGAAGCACCCGTTTCCCCGCAACCGGCCACCCTACCCGGTGACCCACGGGTACGAAGACAAGCCCACGGTGGTGAACAACGTCGAAACCCTGGCTTCCGTGCCGCCGATCCTGCGGCGGGGTGCGGACTGGTACCGCTCGCTCGGGCTCGGCGATCACGCCGGCACGAAGCTGATCAGCCTCTCTGGCGACATTCAACGACCCGGGAATTATGAGGTTCCACTCGGGCTCCCACTGAGCACGCTTCTCTATGAGTGGGCCGGGGGACCGCATGCGGGGCAGACGATTCAGGCCGTGACGATGGCGGGCCTCTCCGGCGGGTTCCTGGCGGGCGACGATCTCGACATCACCCTGGACGAGCCCGGTATCCGCGCCAAGGGCTCCTTTCTCGGTGCCGGTGGTATCATGGTATTCGATGACCGCCGTGACATGATGCAGGTGGCCCACGAGGCGATGTCGTTCTTTGCGCACGAGTCCTGCGGCAAGTGTTTTCCGTGCCGCATCGGCACGAGGCGGCTGACGGAACGACTCGCCGGTACGGCGGGGCCCGCGGACCTCACCCTGTGGCTGACGGAGATGCAGGACATCGGCAACGCCATGAAGTCCGCCAGCGCGTGCGGCCTCGGTATCGCGGCGCCGCTCGTCACCGAAAGTCTCATACGTTACTTCCCGACCCGTGTGGCGGCGCACGTGGGCAACGGCAAGGAGTCCGCATGATCGCACGAGACACGGATCTCACGACCGCCACGATGACGCTGGACGGCCAAGAAGTCTCCTTCACCGAGGGTGAGACCATCTACGAGGTCGCCCAGCGTCACGCCAAGGCGATCCCGACGCTCTGCTACGACCCCCGCCTCGAGCCCTTCGGAGGGTGCCGGCTCTGCGTCGTCGCCGTCGAGGGGATGCGCACGCCAGTGGCCTCCTGCACCATGAAGGCCGAAGCCGGGATGACGGTGCGTACCGCGACGGACGAGGTCGAAGCGCTCCGCAAGACGCTGTTGGAGATGGTGGTCTCCGAAAACCGCGAGGTCGACGTCGATCCGCTGCGCGGCTATGCGTCGCAGGAGCTGACGGCGCTCGTGGACCGATACGGAGCCCGTACCAATCGCTTCGCCGGCGCTCGGTCCGGCAGGACGCGAGCGGATGATGGGAACCCGTTCATCCTGCGGGACTACGACCTCTGTATCTCGTGTTACCGCTGCGTGCGGGTGTGCGCCGAACGGGAAGGCGACTACGCGATCTCCGTGATGAACCGCGGCTTCGACACCAGGATCACCGTGGAGTTCGAAGGCCTGCTCAAGGATTCCGCCTGTACGTTTTGCGGCCAATGCGTCCAGACGTGCCCGACGGGTGCGTTGGCCGACAAGAAGGCCATGCGCTACACGCACCTCGAGCAGCCGATCGAGAAGACGCGCACGACCTGCCCGTACTGCGGGGTCGGTTGCTCGGTCGACATCATGACCAAGGGCGACACCATGGTGGGAGTCCAGCCGGCGATGGATGGGCCGGCGAACCTCGGTGCGCTCTGTGTGAAGGGACAGTTTGCCTACGACTTCGTGCAGCATCCCGACCGCCTCGGCGCCCCACTCGCCCGCGGGGACGACGGCGAGCTGCACGTGACCGACTGGGATACCGCGCTCGACCGCGCGGCGGCCGGGTTCCGCGCCGCGCTCGAGCAACATGGTCGCCACAGTGTCTATGGAGTGGCCTCGGGTCGCGCCCCGCATGAGGCTGCATACAGCATGCAGAAGTTCATCCGGGCGGGCTTCGGCACCAACTACATAGACAACTGTAGCCGTGCCTGACACGCTCCCACGGTTGCCGGTCTGGCAGCCACGATCGGACGAGGCGCCATGTCGAACCCGCTGGCCGACATGGAGAAGCCCGACGTCATCTTCTGTATCGGCACCAACATGACGGAGTGCCACCCGGTGGCAGCCACGCGGCTCAAGCGTGCTCTGGCGCGGGGGGCAAAGCTCATCGTCGCCGATCCCCGGCGTATCGGCCTCGTCGACATCGCCGACCTCTACCTGCCGATTCGTGTCGGGTCCGATTCCGCGCTTCTCCTCGCCATGGCGCACGTGATCCAGCGCGAAGGACTGGTCAACGACGCGTTCGTGGCGGACCGCACCGCGGAGTCCCAACGCTTTCTGGAGCACGTGCAGCAGTTTCCGCCGGAGTGGGCGGAGGAAATCACCGGCGTGCCGGCCAAGGACATCGAACAGGCCGCGCTGTGGTACGGCAATGCCGAGCGTGGCGCGATCTACTACACCCTTGGCATCACCGAGCACATCTGCGGCGTCGAGAACGTGCAGGGGCTGTGCAACCTCGCGCTCATGACCGGCAACATCGGGCGGGAGGGCACCGGCATCAATCCCATGCGCGGGCAGAACAACATCCAGGGCGCCGGCGATTGCGGAGCGCTGCCGAACAACTATCCGGGCTTTCAGGCCGTGACGGACCCGAAGCATCAGGAGAAGTTCAGACGGCATTACGGCAAGACGGTGGACCTCGAGAAGGGGATCACGAAGGTCACTGCGCTGGAACTGTGCGGCGATCAGATCCGCGCCATGCTGATCGACGGCGAGAACACCGTCGTGTCCGATCCCGATCGCGCGCACTGCGAGCATGCGCTCAAGAGTCTCGACCACCTCGTCGTCATCGACATCTTCCTGACGGAAACGGCACAGCTCGCTGACGTCGTCCTACCGGCGACCGCGTGGGGGGAGACCGACGGCGTCTGCACCAACACCGAGCGCCGCGTGCAGCGCCTGCGCCGGGCCGTCGAGCCTCCGGGTGTCGCCCGGCCGGATTGGTGGATCGTCTCGCAGATCGCCAAGCGCCTCGGCGTCGCGGGCTTCGACTACAGCCACGCCAGGGAGATCTTCAACGAGCTGTGCGAACTCTCCCCGATTTATCATGGGCTCGACTGGGATCGCATCGAGTTCGGCGAGTATCAGTGGCCGGTGCCGGACAAGACGCATCCGGGCACACCGCGGTTGCACGAAGGAGAGTTTCTCAACGGGCGAGGGATTTTCTCGCTGATCACCTATCGGGATCCGGCCGAGACGATCAGCGAGGAGTATCCGGTCTGGCTCACGACCGGTCGCCGACTCGCGTCGTATCACACGAGGACGCAAACGGGCCGAGCACAGGGAATCGACTACCTCCTCTCGGAAGAAGTGCTCGAGGTGCACCCCGACGACGTGGAACGGTGGGGTCTCATCCATGGCGGGTGGGCCAGGATGCACAGCCCGCGGGGCTGTGTGCTGGTCAAGGTGCAGGCCAACCGGCGGAGTCCGCGGGGCACCGTCTTCGCGAGCTTCAGCTTCAACGACGTGCCGGTGAACATCCTGACCGGTGGCGGCTACGACCCGGTCACTCACACGGCCGAATTGAAGGTGTGTCCGGTGCGGTTGGAACCCGCTTCGTCGTCGGCGAGCGTGAGCGTCTAGCCCACCACGCGCGGTACCGACGGCAGTGCCGGGTTGGAGTCCCGGCCTGAAGGCCGGGCTCGGCCTTAACACAGGCCCTGAAGGGCACGAAACGATCGGCACACGTGCGCCCTGCAGATCGCGCGAACCATGCGTTCGGTGATGATCACCCCGGGTTCGGCGTCCGCACCGTCCGATCGATCGAAACGCACGCCTCTCCAGATCGTGATGCAGACTACTCTGAAGCGATCGGCGTCGGCGCGGACCATGGCCTGGACATCGTCCGTTGACATTCTGAACGTACGTGCACGGTTGTGCAGTGCATCAGTGATACACCTGCAGTAACTACTGGGGGGCTCTGTGGCCAGGATTCAAGTCCCGATAGACGAGCCGGAGAGAGAGCGATTCCGACAGTAGGCCGAGCGCGAGGGGAAGTCGCTGGCGGCTTGGTTGCGCGAGGCGGCCCGAGAGAAACTCGTGGCCGCAGGACGCGCGAAACAGCTGGACACGTTGGAGGAGCTGCGAGCGTTGGACGAGGTGACCGATTTCGTGGATCGCCACGCCATCGTCGTCACTGCATCCGATGCCGCCGGGGACGCGCGCGCGCACCGGATCGAGCAGGTGGCGCGCACCGGCCGACCCCGGGACGGCAAGGTGTTCATTGTGCCGCTGGAGGCGCCGTGCGCATCGCAACGGGTGCCATCTCACGAGTCCTCCTCCATCGGCGGCGGGTCGAGGGAAACGAACGAGAGCGTGCGCCGACCGCGAACGGATGCCGCGAACGCGTCAACCGCAACGGGGTCGAGAACGCTCCCCGCGATTTCCTCCAGCCGTTCGATTGCTTCAGCCTCGCTGAACGTGTTCTGGTAGGGTCGCTCGGTCGTGAGCGCATCGTAGACTTCGGCGACGTGAATCACGCGAGCCCCGACGGGAATGGCGTCTCCCGCCAGCCCGTCGGGATACCCCGCACCATCCCAACGTTCGTGATGCCCCTTCACCGCCTGGATGACGGGGCTCAACTGCGTCAACGGCGCGAGGATGTGCACCCCGATCTCGACATGCCGCTTCACGTGCTCGTACTCATCTCGGGTCAACCGGCCCGCCTTATCCAGCACCGACTCTCGGATGCCGATCATCCCCAGGTCGTGCAGCCGCCCGGCGGTACGAACCAAGTCCACCTCAGCATCCGCCAGGCCCAGTTCCGTAGCGATGGTGGCCGCATATGCCGAGACGCGGGACGAGTGGCCCGCGAGGCTCCCGCTCTTCGCTTCGAGCGCGTGGACAAGCGCCTCGAGCACCGCGACAGTGAGCCGCTCCTCGCCACTCCCTGGTCCACCCATAGGCAATCGGTCCCGACGCGGGCCCTCACTGCCTGGCGAGATGTGACCTGGCTGCTGATTCTCGCTGTCTGCCATCGATACCCCCGCGATTCAGCGTTGCGCCCCCCGTAACCACCACCGCGCCCGTCCTCACAGCACCCGCACCCGCCGAACGCCGGTGACGCCCTCTCCACCCAACAGGTTTCGCCGGACCACAGCCACCGCCGCGGACCGTGACAGCTCAATGCGCAGGTCCGCCGGCGCGAGACCAAACACCCTCTTGGTGGCGGCCGAGAGCGAACGGCTCTTGGCGTAGCCGAGCTTCATCGACACGTCCTCCACGCGGTAACCCGGGTCGAGCAAGAGGCGGTGAGCGTACAGCGCCCGAAGCTGCGTCAGGACGTCGTTCGGCGGAGGCAGGCCCGAGCGCGCGAACCACCGCCCGCACGTGCGACGGTCCATTCGCGCGTGACGCGCCAATTCCTGAACCGTGCGAATTTCGGCCGGCTGGCGGAACACCCGTTCGACAGCCCAGCGCAGGTCGGCGGGTGTGTCGCCCAGCATGTCCTGCACTTCTTGCGAGAGCAGCTGTGAGACCGACCGGGCCGATTCGGCTTGCAGCACCTCACGCAGGCGCTCGGGATCGTCGTCATGGTCGGCGACGATCACCTCGCGCACACCGAGCGCGCCGAGCTCCAGCAACACCGTGGCGAGCGTGGAGTGCAGCCGCGCGTACAGCACGATCGGGAGGGACGGAAAGCTCGCGTGAATCTGCCCGATGTCATGCGCGCGCGGAACGCCCTCGAGCCCCGGGTCGATCACGGCCACCTCCACCGGCCGGGTGCGAATGGTCACCAGGGTCTCAGACCAGCTGTGACACTGAGCCACGACGAACCGATGTCCCACCGCCGCCTCCAGGCGGCGGGCACATGGGGTCGGTATTGCGGCAAGAATCAGCACAAGTGTCCCAAATACGTAGGGTGATGCCCCAAAAAGGGCCTAACGCACTGCCATTGCACCGCGAGATTTGAGGGGTCCACATCAACCCCAACACCGTCGCGGAGGAATCCCATGTCACGCCGCCTATCCCAACTCACCGTCGCGTTCGTCTGCGCAGTGGCGCTCTCGGCCTGCCAGCCCGTTACCGGTCCGACGCTCGCTGACGACGACACCACGATGCCCACACCCGATCTCGGCGAGTGCGGACGGAGCTACCAGGGCTCCGGCACCTGCTGATCGATCCGGCTTCGTAAGTCACTCAGGAGCCGGGCGACCTCCAGGACCTCGTCCGGCTCCTCGGGTGAACGCATCGCCGGTTCCCTGCCTACCACCGCATCCGCCCGCACGCGCTCGAGCAGCGACTCAGCACGGAACAGGGATTCGCCCAGCCGATGATGTTGGGCCTGCTCGATTGCAACGGTCAGGTGTTGTTCCGCCTCGTCGGGTCGACCCGCGAGCGCCATTCCATTCCCAAGCACGATCTCGAACTCCACCGCCGTCTCGGGCGTCAGGCGATCCCGGCAGGTTTCAATGGCCGAGCGCCATTGGCGGAAGGCCGCTTCGTCGGCCCGCACCGCCGCCAGGTCGAGCAATTCGAGCATCGTCGGCACTTCCATCTCAAGGCCGATCGAGCCGGCAAGGACCACGGCAAAAGCGTCTTCCGCCGCGGCGTGGTATCCCAAATGCCTGAGCATCGTCCCGAGGTCCGATAGTGCGCGGAGTCTTCGCGGCTCCTCTCCATGCAGCTCAGACGCCCGGAACGCCAATGGGATGGCCTCGACAAACCGTTCACGCAGAGCCAGGGCGACCGCGAGATCGTGAGACGCCCGGGCCTCGGCATCCACGTCGCTCGCCATTCGCGCGTCGGCGAGCACCGTTCTGAGAACTCGCTCGGACTCCGGAAGGTTGCCAAGCTTCTGATGCACGATAGCACAACCGATACGACTGAGCCGCTCATTGTGCGCGTCCCCGACTTCCGAGGCGAGCGCCCCCGCGGCGGCGTACGTCGCGCCCGCTCGCTCATGATCCCCGACCAGGCGGCGTAAGCGCGCCAGCTGCATGAGCACGCCTACACGGAGCTCGGTCTCGTTCGCCGATAGACGCTCAACTGTTTCAACGAGGTCCACTGCCTCCGGCAGGCGCAGTTCGCATTCCAGCCAGAATGCATAGTCGAGCGCAGCCGGGACGACGGCGGCGCGGCATCGTTCCGGACTCGCCGGATCGACCGCCTCCGCCACTGCCGCGATCCGCGTGGTTTCGGGAAGGGAATCTCCCACCTCTCGCAGGTAGCCGAGGAGCCCCCGCTGCTGGTAGGCAATCGCATCGGCACTCGGGCTTGGCTGTCGCGCCAGTCTCGTGAGCAAGCGAGTGAGCAGAAAACCGCCGAGCGCGGCGTCGGCCTGAGGACGTTGGTCGATCTCCACGACGTGCTCGAGAAACGGGGTGTGCATCTGCATCGCGCTTTCCTCCGACGGGGCGTGGCCCCATTGTTGTGAGTTGGAGGAAAACTGGCAAGAGGCAACCGGGCAGATTTCGCCAATCTCCCGACAAATGTCCCAAATGCTGTAGGTCGTGCCCCAAAAAGGGCATATGCGAGCGCGTGAATCGCGCACGTGCATGGGTTGGCTTGACGCGGATCTCCCGCGACTGGTCTCACCGCTCGTAACTTCGGAATGGAGCGCGCATCGGTGATTCCTTGCGATCACTCGACGACGACGCCGGCACCGGAGCCATCAGCCGCTGGCTGCGTGGTGTGTCTCGCGAGCGGAGGTACGTGGGTCACACTCCGACTATGCCGGACATGCGGTCACATCGGGTGCTGTGACAACTCGCCCGGGAAGCATGCCACCGCCCACTATCACGAGACCGGACACCCGGTGATACAGTCGTTCCAGCCAGGCGAGACGTGGGGATGGTGCTACCTCCACGGAGAGGAGCTGGGCCCCTACACGCCGCTAGTCTGATCCCGGCGGCGGCGGGCTCCCTCCCATAAGCTCGCACGCGGGGATAGGTTGCGAGACTCTCCGGCTTGCTTTCACAACGCCAGGATTCATGCCCCACCCTTCTCGCCGCGACTTCGTGTGGACGTCAGCAGCGGGCATCGCCGCGGCGATGGCCGGTGGCCGAGTGCCGGTCGCCCCGCGCGTCACGGCCACACCCATGCCATTCTACGGTCACCCGGAGGGCGCCACCACCCTGATTCGATTCCGAGTGACCGAACTGGCCGCGCCGGCCGGTCGCCTCCGCGTCTACGACACCGGACGGCGACTGCTCGGAACGGCGGGCGTACTCAACACGGGGACGGAACTCGTGGGCGAGCTGTGGCTGGCCCTCCCACGAAGTACGGCCGTCGTCACCGAGCTCGAGGCCCCCGGAATCCGAGGCATCCACCGCACCTCGCACCGCCTCATGCCACCCCCCAAGTGGACGGCGTACTGGCTGGCGGTCGTCGACCCGCGGGAACTGGAGCGGCAACTGGGCGCGATGGCACCGGTCGCACAGGCAGTGCGGTCCGGCGTGCTGCGAAACGCCGGACTGGTCGTCAATCCCCGCGTCAAGACCGCCGACGACGCCCGCGATCATGTGCGCTTCTTGCGACAGGGTCAGGACGCCATTCGTGTCCAGCGCACACTTGGGATCCCAGTGAGCCCCGTGGCCTGGGTGGCGACGGGCGTGCCGCCCGTCCGCGTGCTCGCCGCTCTCGCAGGCTCGGGAGTCACCGCGCTGGCGCACCCGGCGCAGGACGCGACGGTCGAGGCGATTCGACTCCGCGACGGCACCGCGTTGCTCGTGGTGGGCGTCCCTCCGCAAGCATGGGGCGCCGAGACGGGCATGCAGACCAACGTCGCGGCGATGGAGCAACGCATCGGAGGGTGGCTCGCCGCGCGATCCGTCGAGGACGGGCCTGTCGACCGGACGGTGATGCTGGTGAGCGACGATCTGGAATCGGCCGTGCAGTCGCGCGCGAACATCGACGAGTGGAACCGCCGATACGCCTACCCCCGGTTCGTGATCGGCGCGCCGGAGCCGCGGCACTTCCCCAGCGCGCCCGTCGCCTCCGTTCCCAACACCACCGATCCGGTCATCCCGGACATCCCCACGCGCAATGACGTCGCCCGAGCAGACGCCGAGCGCCGGCTCCAGCACGTCCTGGCTGTCTTTGCGCCCCTCGCGCAGGCGCTTGGCGGCTCCACCGCCGGCGGCCTGGACACCATCGCCGCGGCCATCGGTTCGGCGATGCCGGGAACCGTGGTGTTCAACCCGTCCCCGTTCGCACGTACGGACCACCTTCCGCGGTCGGACGGGAGCTACGTGCTGGCAACGGATGTTCCCCCCCTGGGCTACGCCTACCTCGTGGATACGCCCGACGTGCTTCGTCCGTCGCCGCTGCGGGACGTTACCCCAGCGCTCGTGGCCGACACGGCCGGCGTCTCGCTCGAACTCCATGCAGGCACGGGCGCCATCGCGTCCATCCTCGACGCCGAGGGCACGCAGTGGGTCGGGACCGGTCTCAACGAGGTGCGGGGGTCGAATCTCGAGCGAGTTCAGCGGCAGGAGCTCCCGCAGGTTGGCGTGCGGATCGTTCTCCACCGCACCGCGCCGATGGTGGGAGCGTTCATCACGACCATCACCCTGTACGACGCCCGCCCGTGGGTGGATGTCGTCAACGATTTCGACGTGGTATCGGGCGCGGCGCCTGAGGTCCGTTTTCATTTCGGCGCTGCTCCGGCCCAGGTCATGTGGGAGGTGCCGGGAGGTGTGGAGGCGCGGGCCGCTCCCGTTCCGGCGGCGGAGCACCTTCGTTGGGTGCACTTCGTGGGCGCCCAGAACGTGTTCTTCCGAGCGCTCGACGCACCGTGGTTTTCGGTCGGTGACGACGGCGCGCTGATCAGCCACGCGCCGTCGGGCGTGTCCCGCTATCGCTTTGCCAGCGATACGCTCCCGGCCACGGCCGCTCACGCCGCGCGTGTGGGATGGAGTGCCGAGCCGCTCGTCGCGGCTCCGGCACGCGGGGGCGACGGCCCGCTGCCTCGGTGGGGGTCCCTGTTCCAACTCGACCAGTCCGGCGCGGCCGTCGTGGGGGTGACCGACTCGGACGAGCACGGGGTTACGCTGTTCATCCAGGAGCTGTCGGGCACGGGCCGCACGTTGTCCCTTGGTGGCGAGCTGCTGCAGTTTCGCTCGGGCGAAGTCGTGGACTTCATGGATCGAACCATCCCCGGCGCGGCATCACGCGTGCGCGACGGGGTTACCTTCCCGATTCGGGGACACGGCTTCACGGCTCTCCGCTTGTCGGGACTGACGGTTCGCTGAGGGTTGAACGGCCCCTGACCGCAAGGGTATATCTCCAGCATGCGCAAACCCCGCACGCTCGGCGATCTCAAACAGTCTGAGTGGGCCGACCCACGCGTGTACCAGCGTTCGGTCAAAGACGAGCTTCGCAACAACCTGGTCGCCCGCCTGGAGTCCGGACAGGACGTCTTCGACGACGTGATCGGGTACGAGCATTCCGTCATCCCGCAGATCGTGAACGCGGTGCTGTCGCGGCACAACTTCATTCTGCTGGGATTGCGTGGGCAGGCGAAGAGCCGCATCCTCAGGGCCCTGGTCGGGTTGCTCGACGAGGCACTGCCGGTCATCGCGGGGAGTGAGGTGAACGACAACCCGTTCGCACCCATCTCCAAGTTCGGGCGCCAGCGCATCGAGGAATGTGGCGACGCCACCGCCATCGACTGGGTCGGGCGCGATCACCGCTACGTCGAGAAGCTCGCGACGCCGGACGTTACCATCGCGGACATCATCGGCGACGTGGACCCCATCAAAGCCGTCCGTGGCGGTCACCTGCTGTCGGACGAACTCACGATCCATTACGGACTGCTCCCGCGCAGCAATCGCGGCATCTTCTCGATCAACGAGCTGCCGGATCTCGCGGGCAAGATCCAGGTTGGGCTGTTCAACATCATGCAAGAGGGTGACGTACAGATCCGCGGCTACCCGATCCGCCTGGCGCTCGACGTGATGCTCGTGTTCTCCGCCAATCCCGAGGATTACACGGCGCGCGGCAAGATCATCACGCCACTCAAGGACCGCATCGGCAGTGAGGTCATGACGCACTACCCGCGGTCGCTCGATCTCGGCATGTCGATCACCGCGCAGGAAGCGTGGACCGACCGTGGGGGTCGCGCCGTGAAGATTCCCACGTTCATCCGGGAGGTCGTCGAGCGGGTGGCGTTCTGCGCGCGGCAGGAGAAACGCGTGGATCGCCGTTCGGGCGTGAGCCAGCGGCTTCCCATCACGATGCTGGAGAACGTGCTGTCGAGCGCCGAGCAGCGAGCCGTGTCCACGAAGGAGAAGCGCGTCGTGCCGCGCATCGCCGATGTGTATGCGGCGTTGCCGGCCGTGACGGGCAAGATCGAACTGGAATACGAGGGGGAGTTGTACGGAGCGGAACGCGTCGCGCTCGACCTGGTGCATCGCGCCATCGGCGAGACTTTCGAAGCACATGTCGCCGGTATCGACTGCGACGAGGCGGTGCTGTGGTTCGACGAAGGGGCCGCGCTGAAGGTCCCCCTGCACGAGCGCGCCGATGCCTGCCTCAAGGCGTTCAGCGCCGTGCCGGGGCTGCTGGACATCGTGGACAAGGCCGGGCTCGCGCGGGGCAAGGACCCGGCGACGCTGGTCAGCGCATGCGAGTTGGTGCTCGAGGGGCTGGTGGCCCACCGCCGGATTGCACGCAACGAGGAGTTGGGCTACGTGCGGTCTCGCCCCGAGCGGCCGGGGCACGGCGGGCCGAGCGCTTCCCACCCTCATCTCTTGTAGACGTCAGGAGACCGCGTGCCCGTCATCACCGTCTCTCGGCAATACGCCTCGGGTGGTTCCGCCATCGCGGCGCTGGTTTCGGAGCGTCTGGCCTGGCCGGTGATCGACAACGACTTCGTCGACCGGGTTGCCCAACGTGCCGGGCTCTCGACGCAGGAAGTGGAGTCCCAGGAGGAACGCGTACCCTCCCTGATGGAGCGCCTGGCCGGCGCGCTCGCCATCTCGTCGCCCGAGGTATTCGTCTCGACGGGCGAAGGCCTCGACGCGCGCCTGGGCAACGAGGAGCGGATGGTGCGGGCGACGGAGGCGGTCATCACGCAGGCGACCCAGGAAGGCAACCTGATCATTGTCGGGCGTGGTGCGCAGGCGCACCTGGCCGAGCGCGACGACGCACTGCACGTATTCATCGTCGGGCCCCGCGAGCACCGCATTCGAGCGGCCATGGAGCGACTCGGCATGACCGAGGCCCAGGCGACGGAGGCGGTCGACCGCGCGGATGAGGGGCGACGGCGCTACGTGAAGACGTACTACGACCGGCACTGGGAAGACGCGGACAACTATCACTTGGTGCTCAATACGGGCGTGTTCAGTTGCGAACAATGTGCCGACCTCATCGTGACCGGCGTCCGACTGCGGGGATGGGCATCTCACCTTTGAGATCGACGCGCACACATGGCTTCACAAGCATCCTTCGACGTTTCGACGGGCGCCGACCTGCAAGAGGTCGACAACGCGCTCAACCAAGCCCGCAAAGAAGTGCAGCAGCGATATGACTTCAAAGGCAGTCACTGCCAGATCGAGTTCGACCGAGCCAAGGCGGTGATCAAGCTCGAGGCGGACGATGAGTTCCGCATGAACGCGCTGTGGGACGTGATTCAGACCAAGCTGGTGCGCCGCAAGGTTCCCACGAAGAACGTCGTTGCCGGCGCCATCGAGCCGGCCGCGGGCAGCAAGGTGCGCCGAGAGGTCACCCTCACGCAGGGAATCCCGACCGAAACGGCCAAGGCCATCGTCAAGGACATCAAGGCGCAGGGATTCAAGAAGGTGCAGGCCGCGATTCAGGGCGATGAGCTGCGCGTGTCCAGTCCGTCCAAAGATGCCTTGCAGGAGGTGATGCAGTTCCTGCGCGGTCAGGATTACGGCATCGAGTTGACGTTCGGCAACTACCGGAGCTAGGTGGCCTGTCCCAGTAGTTCTTTGCAGATCACAGGGCCCGGCGCGTCCCTTCGGTCGCTGCCCGACACGACCTTCCCTCGTGGACCTCGCCTACCGGAGTGATTCCTCGTGACGTTGACCCAACGGCAACTCGACCAGTGCTCGCAGAGCACATGGGACTTCAGCGACCTGAAGGCGCTCTTCCTGAACTGCACGCTCAAAAAGACGCCTGAGCTGTCGCATACCGAGGGGCTCATCGCGATCTCCCGCGCGATCATGGAGAAGAACGGGGTGACCGTCGATCTCGTGCGACCCGTTGACCACCACTTGGCCCACGGCGTCTACCCCGACATGACGGAGCGGGGTTGGGAGCGCGACGACTGGCCGCAACTCTATGCGAAGGTCAGGGCCGCGGACATTCTGGTGATCGGATCGCCGATCTGGCTGGGAGAAAAGTCTTCAGTCTGCACCCAGGTGGTCGAGCGGCTCTACTCCACGTCAGGCGACCTCAACGAGCACGGTCAATACGCCTACTATGGGCGGGTCGGTGGCTGCCTCATCACCGGGAACGAGGACGGCGCCAAACACTGTTCGATGAACATCCTCTACTCGCTGCAGCACCTGGGATACGTGATCCCGCCGCAGGCCGACGCCGCATGGCTGGGCGAAGCAGGCCCCGGGCCAAGCTATCTCGATCCGGGGTCGGGCGGACCGGAGAACGATTTCACGAACCGCAATACGACGTTCATGACGTGGAACCTGCTGCACATGGCCCGCATGATCAAAGACGCGGGCGGCATTCCCGCACACGGGAATCAACGATCCGAGTGGGACGCGGGGTGCCGGTTCGACTATCCGAATCCGGAGTACCGATAGAGGCGGGCAGGCGGGCAGGCGGGCAGGCGGGCGGACAGAAAGCGCACAGTACAGAGCGCAGAGCGCAACGGTCGGTTTGCCGACCTCCGCCGAGCGGAAACAGCCAGGTAGGCGAGGATCAGGTGGTCAGGCGGAGATCGCGCCGCAGCATCGTTCGCACCCCCAGCAGCACCGTCACCGTGCCGCCCGTCAGAAACGCGGTCATGACGCCGAGGTGCTCCGCGATGAACCCTGCCTGCAGCGCCCCGAACGGCGTCATCCCGCCGAAGGCCACCGTGAAGATCGACACCACGCGCCCGCGCAGTTCATCGGGCGCGATGGTCTGCAACAGCGAGTTGGTGGTCGCCGTGGTCACGATCATAGCGAGCCCCGCCAGCACCAGCAGCACCAGCATCACGCCGAGCGTGCGGGACAGCCCCAGCAGAACCGCGAGGATCCCGAACGTCGCCGTCGCGAGCCCCAGTACGCGGCCCTTCGGTATGCGTCGCGCATACGCGGCCAGCACCAGCGCGCTCACCACCGCGCCCGCACCGACGGCGGATACCATCCACCCGTAGGCCTGCGCCCCACCCCCCAGCACGTTTCTGGCGACGACGGGAAGGAGCACCAAGCTCGGGAACCCGAAGATGCTGACGCCGGCCAGGTTCAGCACGATCGCGCGGACGCGCGGTTCCTCGGCGACGTAGGCCAACCCTTCGCGGATGCGGACCCAGGCCGGGGGGCCCGGCAGCGGAGCGGCACGCGACGGAATCGTCATGGCAAAGAGCGCCGCCACCACCGCCAGATAGGTGACGCCGTTGATGAGAAAACACATGCCCACCCCGAGCACCACGATCACCACGCCACCGATGGCGGGTCCCACCACGCGGCTCGCGTTGAACGCCGACGAGTTGAGTGCGATCGCGTTCAAGAGGTCGTCCTTGCCCACCAGCTCCACGAAGAAGCTTTGGCGGGCCGGGATATCGAACGCCGTGACGACACCCAGCAGCGTGGCGACGCCGACCACCTGCCACAACTGCACGACACCGGCGAGGACGAGTACCGCGAGGATGAGCGAGAGTGCCATGGCCGCGATCTGCGTCGCAATCACCATCCGGTAGCGGGAGATCCGATCGGCCAATGCACCTGCGTACAGCGAGAAGAACAGGATCGGCATCGAACCGAGCGCGTCCACCGCGCCCACCCACAAGGCTGAATCGGTAAGCTCCAGCACCAACCACTGCTGACCGACTCGGTGCATCCAGATCCCGACCAGCGAGACGATGTACCCCGAGAAGAAGATCCGAAAATTGCGGTGTCCCATCGCCGGGAACGCGCGCGGGCGCCGCGGCGCGACACGCGGAGCAGGGTGGCTCCTTTGGGGGCTCGGCGCGGCTGGACCCTCGGGGTTCATGAGTTACACGGTAACACGCGTCGCAATCCCTCCGGCATGCTTCGCGCGCGATTATTGCGGGAACTTCACTCCGCCCCCAGCTTTCCACACCGGTATGCGCTACGCCACCTACTCCCGCTATATCCCGCAACTCCTCGACGCGGTCAACCTCGAGGACTTGCTCGACCAACTCAGCGATTTCCTGCTGCAGTCAGGCTTCGCGGGCGGGCCGTTCCATCATCCGTATTGGGGCGAGTTCGGCGAGAGCGAGGGCGACCGGTCTCTCGAGGCGCTCAAGCAGGCGATCATCCAGGCGCTGGCCGACTCCGGTAAGCTCACACCTGAAATGCTCAAGGTGCTGCGAGGCGACTCCAGCGGAGACGAGCAGCGCGATGCGGAGCTCCAGCGGCAACTCGCCGACCTCATCGATGAGATCGTCAAGCGACTGGTCGAGGAGGGATACCTCAACACCCCGCAGGCCCCTCAAATGCCCGGCGGCCATGAGCAGGCGTTCGGGCCCGACGGCCAGGCGCGGAGCGCCGCGCAGCAGGTGAGCTTCAACCTCACGGAGAAGGGTCTCGATTTTCTCGGGCACCGCGCCCTCCGGCACCTCCTAGGCAGCACGGGCCGGTCCAGCTTCGGGGAGCACGAAACGGAGCACCTAGCCACCGGCGTGGAAGTCGAGGCGGGATCCAAGCCGTACGAGTTCGGGGACACGCTCAACCTCGACGTTCCGGAAACCTTGAAAAACGCGCTCAGGCGTGCCGCCGATCCGACCCCGGCCATCGACTACACGCCGGAGCCCGCGTTCGATCTCGACTACCCCGACTTGATGGTCCACCAGAGCGAGTACCGATCGAGTGCAGCCACCGTGCTGATGCTGGACTGCTCGCACTCGATGATCCTGTACGGCGAGGATCGGTTCACGCCGGCCAAGAAAGTGGCGCTCGCCCTCTCACACCTGATCCGCACCCAGTTTGCCGGTGACACGATCCGCTGTGTCCTGTTCCACGACTCGGCCGAGGAGCTGCCGCTCGCGAAGCTCGCCGAGGCGCAGGTGGGACCGTACCACACCAACACCGCCCAGGGGCTCAAGCTCGCGCGCCGCATTCTGCTCTCGCAGCGGAAGGACATGCGGCAGATCATCATGATCACCGACGGCAAGCCGTCGGCCCTCACGCTGCCGGACGGGCAGATCTATGTGAACTCGATGGGGCTGGACCCCCACATCCTGCAGGAGACCTACCGGGAGGTGGCGATCTGCCGCCGGGCCGGGATCGTCATCAACACGTTCATGCTGGCGCGCGAGCGGATGCTCGTCGAGTTCGTGAAGCGGGTGTGCGAGATCTCCCGCGGTAAGGCCTATTTCACGAACACGATGACGCTCGGGCAGTACATCCTGATGGATTTCATGCGGCGGAAGACGCGACGGGTGAGGTGAGAGGCGAAGCCCTATCCGTACACCTTGGGCACCGCCAATCCCGCCTGCCGCATCAAGACGATCATCTGGCCGCGATGGTGAATCTCGTGAAACAGCGTGACGGCGAGGACCACCCCCCGCGGCACGCGCATACCGTAGAACTCGACTGTCTCGCGCAGCCCGTCGTCGGTCCACGTGGTGCGCACCGCCGTCGCCACCGCGCTGGATGACGCGGCGTGCGTGCGGCGAACCCCCTCGAGGCTCGCCGGCATCGGATCCTCCTTCGTTGGGCCGTCGACCTCGAGCCCCACTGTCGCCAGGATCACCTTGGGCGAGACGACCACGTGCCAGGCAAGCTCCCCCAGGGTCCGGTGGCCCTCCGCCACCCGCTGGCCGAGCGATGCCTCGGTGAGGGCCGCGAGCACCTTGGCGGTGCTGCCCGCCTCGTGGGCCCACGTCCGCTCGAAATGCAGAACCTCGGTGAACATCGGCTCCGTCCTTTCGTCGGTCTGTTGAGGCTCCGGCGAAAGCGTGTAGCTTTCGACCACTTCACGGGGCGGCTCCATGCGGGGGGGCCGTCCCGTCACTACCAAGATACCTGGCGCGGAAGCGCGGTTCGGGAGTCGATCCCCTCGGTGTTCGACAGTGTATTCGAGACGGTGAACTCGGGGTTCGCGCAGGCCCTCTATGAGGACTTTCGCCGCGATCCCTCGTCTGTACCGCCCGAGTGGCGGGCGCTCTTCGAGCGCGGGCTCAAGGGCGAGGAGCCAACGCCAACCGGTGCACCGCCGTCGACGTCCGACGCCTCCGCAGCTCGCGCGGACGTCGCCGAGGTGGACATGGATGCTGCCACCCCCGATGCCACGGAGATCAAGGGCCCAGCGCTGCGGCTCCTCAAGAACATGGAGGACTCGCTCGGCATCCCCACGGCAACGTCGTTCCGTGACATCGATGTCTCCCGACTGTGGGCGGTGCGCCTCGAATGCAACCGGCAGCTCAAGGCGGCCGGCACCAAACTGAGCTTCACACACGTTATCGGATGGGCGCTGGTCAAGGCGGCCGCCCGATTCCCTGTGATGACGCACGCGGTCCACGCGGAGGGCGGGAGCTATCGTCGCGTCGATCCGCGGGGAGTCCATCTCGGCCTCGCCGTGGACACCGTCGGCAAGGACGGCACCCGGCGCCTGTTGGTGCCGGTCATCAAGGGCGCCGGGGCGATGGCCTTCGGGCAATTCTACGATGAGTACGAACGTCTCGTGACTGGCGCCCGCGACAATAAGCTCATGCCCGATGCCTACACCGGCGGGACGATGACGCTCACCAACCCCGGCACGATTGGAACCGTGGCGTCGGTGCCGCGCTTGATGAAGGGCCAGGGCTCGATTATCGCCACCGGCGCGATTCGGGATGTCGCCGGGCGCCGAGTCATGACGATGACCAGCACCTACGACCATCGGATCATCCAGGGCGCCGAGTCCGGGATGTTCCTCCAGAAAGTCGATCAACTGCTGCAAGGCGACCACGACTTTTTCCGCGAGATCGCCGGGGCGCTGGAGCTCGCCTGGCCGGCGATCGAAGCGGCGGCTTCCTCGGCGACCGTTCCCGCCCTTCCCACGCCGATCGCCGCCGCGCTGCCCGCGGAATCCGACGCGGGATTCCTATATCACGTGGCGGCCGCGATGTCGGTGGTCAAGCATCACCGCACGCATGGCTACCTCGCGGCGCATCTGGATCCCCTGGGTGCGCCACCGCGCGGTGATCCGGCCCTCGAACCTGTGGCGGTAGGACTCACCCCCGAGATCATGCGGCGGATTCCGGCGGGCGTGCTGCGGACGTACGTGGGCGGCGAGACGATGGAGGGCGTGCTGCCGCGGCTCCGCGAAACCTATTGCGGAACGATCGCCTACGAGATCGAGCATATCGCGCCGCATGAGGAGCGCGTGTGGTTGCGGCGCGTGATCGAGTCGGGCGAGCACCGCTATCCGCTCACCGACGACGAGAAGCGGCATCTGCTCCGAGATCTGTCGCGTGTCGAGACGCTGGAGCAGTTCCTGCACACGAACTACCTCGGACACAAGCGCTTCGGGATCGAGGGCCTCGATATGCTGGTGCCGATGCTCCACCTGGCGCTCGACCTCGCGGCCGACCAGGGTGCGGAGCAGGCCGTCATGGGCATGGCGCACCGTGGACGGCTCAACGTCCTCACGCACATCCTTGCGGTGCCCTACGACACCCTGCTGGCTGAATTCGAAGGGGGTCGAGAGGTGGAAGAGACCCTCGCCCCGCGTGGGGGCACGGGCGACGTGAAATACCACCACGGGGCCGCGGGCATGTTCACGTCCTGGTCGGGGCGCGAGATCCGGGTCACCCTCATGCCTAATCCGAGTCACCTGGAGGCCGTCGACCCCGTCGTGCTGGGAAGCGCCCGCGCCCGGCAGAGCGATCGTTCGTCCGCCGTGCTCAGGCATGACCCGACCACGGTGCTGCCGATCCTCATCCACGGGGACGCGGCGTTCGCTGGGCAGGGCGTCGTCGCCGAAACGCTGAACCTGGCGCGACTGGATGGCTACGCCACGGGCGGCACGCTGCACATCATCTCGAACAATCAGGTGGGCTTCACCACGGATCCACGCGAGGCGAGGTCAACGGACTTCGCGAGCGACCTCGCCAAGGGGTTCGATGTGCCGATCGTCCACGTCAATGCCGACGACCCCGAGGCATGCCTCGCGGCGGTCCGGCTGGCGATGATGCACCGAGCCAAGTTCCGGGGGGACGTGGTCATCAACCTGGTCGGCTACCGACGGCACGGCCACAACGAAGGCGACGAGCCGCGATACACGCAACCCGTGATGTATCAACGCATTGACAGCCACCCGACGGTGCGGACGCTGTACGCCGACAAACTGCAGGCACAAGGCGTTGTCGACGCCGCCGCCGCCGGCGCGGAGACCGCGGACGTCTACGAGGAGCTCACCCGCGTCCAATCGCGCTTGCGGGCGCATGTCGCGACGCACGAGGACGAAGGCGAGGAACCGGTACGGATATCCGGGCTGTGGACCTCGGTGGCCGAGCCGGTCACGGCGGTCCCCGCGGATCATCTCGCTGAACTGAACGAGGCGCTGCTCGCAACGCCGGCGAGCTTCCACGTGAACCGCAAGTTGCGGCGCGTCCTCGAACGGCGCGCCGAAGCCTTCGGTACGGGAGCCGGTATCGATTGGGCACACGCTGAGGCGCTGGCGCTGGGCAGCCTCCTCACGCAAGGCGTGCCGGTTCGGCTCGTCGGCCAGGACACCCCGCGGGGGACCTTCAGCCAGCGGCACCTCACGCTGTTCGACGCCGAAACGGGCGACGCCCACACCCCGATCAAACAGCTGCCGGGGGCAACGGTCCCGCTGGAGCTGCACAACACTCCCCTGTCCGAGTACGCGGCGCTCGGGTTCGAGTACGGCTACAGCACCGCCGTGCCCGACGCGCTCGTCGTGTGGGAGGCGCAGTTCGGCGATTTCGTGAACGGCGCCGAGATCATCATCGATCAATTCATCATTGCCGGGCTCGCGAAGTGGGGCCAGCTGGCAAGACTCACGATGCTCCTGCCGCACGGGTACGAGGGACAGGGGCCCGAACATTCGAGCGCGCGCATCGAGCGCTATCTGGCCCTCGGCGCGGAGGGCAACATCCGCGTGGCGAACTGCTCGACTCCGGCGCAGTACTTCCATCTACTGAGGCGGCAGGCGCTCCACGGGGAGGCTCGTCCACTCATTGTGATGACACCGAAGAGTCTCCTGCGACACCCGCAGGCCACCTCCGCGGCTGCCGACCTGTCGGCCGGCGCGTTCGCCCACGTGATCGAGGATCCCGCCCTGCGGGGACCGGGCGATGGCGTGACGCGCCTCGTGCTCTGCTCGGGCAAGGTGTACTACGACATTGTCGGCGCCGAGCGCCGCGTGCAGGCCGCCCACGTCGCCGTGGGACGCGTGGAACTGCTTTACCCGTTCCCGGAACCCGGCATCCGGCGCCTCATCGAGCCGTTCCCGCAACTGCGCGAGATCGTGTGGGTGCAGGAGGAGCCCAGCAACATGGGCGCGCGGAAGTGGATGGTGCCGCAGGTGCAGCAGCTCGCCCCGCCGGGCGTGACCGTGCGATACGTTTCGCGCCCGGAGCGATCGAGCCCGGCGGAGGGATACCCGGCTGCTCATCGGGTGGAACAGGATCGGATCGTCGCCGAAGCGCTCCAGTGAACGCGCCACGGGGAGGCTGATCGCGATGGATGCCGCCACGTACGTTGCGCACGACGGACTGGGGCTGGCCGCACTGGTGCGCGCCGGTGAAGTCACACCGGGCGAGTTGGTCGAGGCGGCGATCGCACAGATCGAGCGCACTAACCCGAAGCTCAATGCCGTGGTGCACGAGCTGTACGACGATGCGCGCCGCGCGGTGCTCGCGGGTGTTCCCGACGGCCCGTTCTCCGGCGTGCCGTTCCTGATCAAGGACCTGCTCACGACGTACGGCGGTGCCCCGATGACCGTGGGCAGCCGGTTCCTCCTGGACTTCGTTCCGAATCACGACAGCGAACTCGTTCGACGGTACAAGCACGCCGGGCTGCTCATCCTCGGCAAAACCAACACGCCCGAGTTCGGGCTTACACCCTACACGGAGCCCGAGGCGCATGGCCCCTGTCGCAACCCGTGGGACCTCGAGCGCACGCCAGGCGGATCGAGCGGGGGATCGGCGGCGGCCGTCAGCGCGGGGATGGTCCCGCTGGCAGGCGGGAACGACGGCGGTGGTTCCATTCGCATTCCGGCGTCCTGCTGCGGCTTGTTCGGACTGAAGCCGACGCGCGGAAGGACGCCGCTGGGTCCCGATCACGGGGAGGTGTGGCAAGGATGTGTCGTCGAGGGTGTGCTCACCCGGTCGGTGCGCGACAGCGCCGCCGCCCTCGACGCGACGGCCGGACCCGACGTCGGCGCGCCGTACGTGGCCCCATCGTTCGAAGGCCGATATCTCGATCAGATCACGATTCCCCCGGGCAACCTCCGGATCGCGTGCAGCGTCGAGCCCTTCCTCGGAGATCACGTACACCCCGACGTGCGCAGGGCGTTCGACGAGACGGTGACACTGCTGCAGTCTCTCGGACACAGCGTGGAGCCGGCGGCGCCGCCGGTCGAGCGGGAGCCCTTCGCCAAAGCGTTCGTTACGATGCTGACGGGAGAGCTCCGCGCCGACCTCCATGACGCCGCGACCGCGGTGGGCCGCCAGCCGGGACCCGGCGACGTGGAGGTCGAGACCTGGATGCTCGGCCTGCTAGGAGATCGCGTCACCGCCGGTGACCACGTGTCGGCCGTCAGATACCTCCGCCGGGCGAGCCGCGCCATCGGTATGTTCTTCGAGAACTATGACATCCTGTTGACACCGACCCTGGCCGATCCGCCGATCAAGTTGGGAGCGCTCCGGCCTCCCGCTGGTGAACGTCTCGTGCTCAGCGCGCTCGGCCGCCTGCGCGCGGGCTGGGCGCTGGACCTGCTCGGCACGCTCGATCGCGTCGCCGGTGAGGCGTTCGGGTTCACGCCGTGGACACCCGTATTCAATATCTCGGGGCAGCCCGCCATGTCCGTTCCTCTCACCTGGAACGCGGGGAACCTCCCCATCGGGATGCACTTCGTCGGGCGCTTTGGCGACGAGGCCACCCTGCTACGCCTGGCCGCTCAACTGGAACAGGCACGACCCTGGTTCGACCGACGGCCACCGGTCGGCTGAGGCGACAGCACCGACCCGATAGATTCCACCGATGGCCACCACCCTGCTCGTCATCCGTTACGCCGTCTTTGCGGTCTTTCTGAGCGCATCCCTCATCGCGCTCGGGTCCTGGGCGCTGCGCGAGCGACGAATCAACCCATTCGGCCGGCTCGCCGGGATCATTCGCGGAATCAGCGAGCCGGTGATCAAACCGATCGAACTCTGGCAGCTGCGGCGCGGTGGCAATCCACAAAACGCTCCGTGGTGGCTGCTTGGCGGTACCGTCGCCGGGGGGATCGTGTTGATCACGGGTGCCGAGTGGCTCGCCCGTGTGTTCGTGCGCGTGAGCGCGGCTGCCGCGACCGGGCCGCGTGGCATCGTCCGCCTTGCGGTGCTCTTCGCCGGTCAAGTGGTGATCTGGTCGCTGCTCATCCGTGTGGTTGGGACGTGGTTCGGCGCTGGTCGGTTCAACAAATGGATAGGGTGGACCTACAGACTCACGGACTGGATCGTCGAACCCTTGCGGCGGGTGATTCCCCCAATCGGCATGATCGACATCACGCCGATCATCGCGTTCTTCTTGCTTCAGGTACTGCTCGGGATCGTGCTGCGCGTCATTTAGCACCGGAGGAAACACCGCTGGGCACCCTGATCGACGTGTACGTGCAGCCGCGCGCGAGCCGCACCGAGGTGGTCGGATGGCAGGGCGATGCCCTCAAGATCCGGCTGGCCGCTCCACCAGTGGACGGCGCGGCCAATCGGGCTCTCGTGCGTTTCCTCGCCAAGATGCTGGCGGTGTCGTCGCGGGAGGTGACCATCGTGGCCGGGGCCTCGAGCCGCCGAAAGCGCGTTGCGGTATCTAGCCTCACGCAGCGGCAGGCTCTCCAGCGACTCGGCGTAGCCCCTCGCTGAGCGGCGGGTGCAGCCCCTCGCACAAATCGCTCCTCAGACGTACATTGCAGGCACAATCGAAGCTCGTGGCAATTTGCGGCATATTGCGACCACGTTAAAACTCGCTAAAAAGCCTGTCCCGGCGCTTTTTGGCGACCGGGATTTCTGTTATGGCATGTGAGAGGTGGAACGTGAAACGTAGATGGGCCACCATCAGAGAATCGGTGGGCATGCGTCTCTTGCATCCAGCCGTCCATCGACGACGTGCGTCTCACGAATCACGTATCACGTCTCACGCATCACGCATCACGTATCACGTCTCACGCATCACGTATCACGTATCACGTATGCTGACTAGCGTCGTGTCCCAGTTGTTCTTTGCGGAAGACGAGGCCCGGCCGGTCCCTGCGGTCGCTGCCGCAGCGGCGGACTCGACGCTCCACCAAGCCGGGAATCCAAGCCTGCCGGCCAGCGGTGACCTCGAGACCGCCGGTCCGAACGCTCCCTGTGCGACGCACTGGGGCTCGCGACCCAGACAACGAATTGCTGGAACACGACGCTGATGACCTCCCGCCTGGCCTCCCTCCGCGCCGCGCTGTCTCAGCGCATCCTCGTGCTCGACGGCGCGATGGGAACGATGATCCAGTCCTATCGACTGGAGGAAGAGGATTTCCGCGGCGAGCGGTTTGCCGGTCACGCGGTCCCGTTGAAGGGTGACAACGATCTCCTGTGCCTCACGCGACCCGATGTGATCGAGGCGATTCATCGGGCGTATTTCGGGGCGGGTGCGGACATCGCCGAGACGAACACCTTCAACGCCACCGTCATATCGCAGGCGGACTACCGGACCGAGTCCGCCGTGCCGGGCATCAACCTCGCCGCAGCGAGAATCGCACGGCGGGTTGCCGACGAGTTCACCGCTCGGGAGCCGCATAAGCCGCGCTTCGTCGCGGGGAGTCTTGGGCCCACCAATCGTACGGCGTCGATGTCGCCCGACGTCAACAACCCGGGGTTCCGCAACATCGGTTTCGACGAACTGGCCGCGGCGTACGCGCAACAAGCTGAGGCGCTGGTCGACGGCGGCGTCGACATGCTGCTCGTGGAGACCGTATTCGACACGCTCAACTGCAAGGCAGCGTTGTACGGCATCCGCCGGATGTTGCGCGAACGCAAACTCGACGTTCCGCTCATGGTGTCCGGCACGATCACGGACGCGAGCGGGCGTACACTCTCGGGCCAGACGACGGAGGCGTTCTGGATCTCGGTGAGCCATGCCGATCTCTTCAGCGTCGGCTTGAACTGCGCGTTGGGGGCCAAGGAACTCCGCCCCCACCTCGAGGAGCTCGCCGGTGTCGCCGACATCTTCGTCACAGCGCACCCGAACGCGGGCCTCCCTAACGAATTCGGCCAGTACGAGCAAAGCCCGGAGGAGATGGCGGCGGTCCTGAAGGAATTCGCCGCGGCGGGTTTCCTGAACATCGCGGGCGGTTGCTGCGGTACCACGCCGTCGCACATTGCCGCCATCGCGGGCGCCGCGGCCGCGCACCCTCCACGACCCATCCCGTTACGCCCTCGGCACACGTTCTTGAGCGGCCTCGAGCCGCTCGTGATCCATCCGGACACCGGGTTCGTGAACATCGGTGAGCGAACCAACGTGACGGGGTCGCAGCGGTTCGCCGAACTGATTCGGCAAGACGACTTCGAAACGGCCGTCGAGGTGGCGCGTCAGCAGGTTGCGAACGGGGCGCAGATGATCGACGTCAACATGGATGAGGGCCTGCTCGACTCCAAGGCGGCGATGGTGCGGTTCCTGAACCTCATCGCGGCCGAGCCCGACATTGCCCGCGTGCCCATTGTCATCGACTCGTCGAAGTGGGAGGTGATCGAGGCCGGCCTCAAGTGCGTGCAGGGGAAGGGCGTGGTGAATTCCATCAGCCTGAAGGAGGGTGAAGCGGCGTTCCTGCTCCAAGCCCGGGCTGTGCGGCAGTATGGAGCGGCCGTCATCGTCATGGCGTTCGATGAACGAGGACAGGCGGATACGTACGAACGCAAGATCGAGATTTGCCGCCGCGCATACCGCTTGCTCACGGAGGACGTCGGATTCCCGCCCGAGGACGTGATCTGCGACCCCAACATCTTCGCGGTGGCCACGGGCATCGAGGAACACAACCAGTACGCGCAGGCTTACCTCCGCGCGTGTGCCACCATCAAAGAGACACTGCCGGGCGCGCGCGTGAGCGGCGGGGTCAGCAACCTCTCGTTTTCCTTCCGCGGCAACGCTGCGCTCCGCGAGTCCATGCACGCCGTGTTCCTCTACCACGCCCTCCCGGCCGGAATGGACATGGGCATCGTGAATGCCGGCGCCTTGCCGGTCTACGACGACATCCCCGAAACACTCCGCGTCGCGATCGAGGACGTCCTGTTCGACCGCGGTTCCGACGCGACGCAGCGCCTCGTTGACCTGGCGGCGACGGCGCAGGACATCAAGCGCCTCGCGACCAGCGACACGAGTTGGCGGTCCGCGCCTGTGGCCGACCGGCTCATTCACGCGCTCGTCGAGGGGATCGTCGATTTCATCGAGGAAGACACCGAGGAGGCCCGGCGGCAGTTTGAGTTCGCCATTCAAGTCATCGAGGGCCCACTGATGGACGGCATGAACGTCGTCGGCGATCTGTTCGGGAGCGGCCGCATGTTCCTGCCCCAAGTGGTCAAGAGTGCGCGGGTGATGAAGAAGGCGGTCGCCTATCTCATCCCGTTCATCGAGGAGCAGCGCGCCGCCAGCGGCGGGTCGGGTTCCAAGGGCAAGATCGTGCTCGCCACCGTCAAGGGCGACGTACACGATATCGGCAAGAACATCGTGGGCGTCGTGTTGCGGTGCAACAACTATGACGTGGTCGACCTGGGCGTCATGGTGCCCGCCGCCCGCATTCTCGCCGCCGCCCGCGAAGAGCGGGCCGACGTCATCGGCCTGAGCGGTCTGATCACCCCGTCGCTTGACGAAATGGTCCACGTGGCGCACGAACTCGAGCGCGAAGGGTTCACCGTACCGCTGCTGATCGGCGGAGCTACGACGTCGCGGGTGCACACCGCGGTCAAGGTGCAACCCGGGTACTCCGGAAGCACGGTGCACGTGTTGGACGCGTCTCGCGCGGTCGGCGTCGTGAGCAACTTGCTCAGCGACGCCAAGCGCGATGCGTTCGCCGCCGGGATACGGACGGAGTACGAGGCGATCCGTACGCGACACGCAGGGAAGACGGCGGTGCAACGTACGATTCCGCTCACGACCGCACGGGAGCGCCGATTCCCGATCGACTGGGCCGCGTACACACCAGTCGTACCGCGGGCGCCCGGCATTCACACGTTCGCGTCGTACGCGCTCGATGAACTGCGCGACTTCATCGATTGGTCGCCGTTCTTCGCCGCGTGGGAACTGAAGGGGAAGTTCCCGGCCATTCTCGACGACCCGAGCGTCGGCCCCGAAGCCCGCAAGCTCTACGACGATGCCCGCGCGATGCTCGATCGCGTCGCACGCGATGGCAGCCTCGAGGCGCGCGGCGTGTTCGGGCTGTTCCCGGCAAACGCCGTCGATGACGACGTGTTCATCTACACCGACACCACGCGCGAGACCGTATTGGCCTTCTCCCGTCATCTCCGGCAGCAAATGGAAAAGCCCCCGGGGCGCCCCAACGTGTGCCTGGCCGATTTCGTGGCCCCGGCGTCTTCCGGGGTGGCGGACTGGATCGGGGCGTTCGCCGTCACCGCCGGCTTCGGTGCGGCCGAGGCCGCTCGTCGATTCGAGTTGGAACACGACGACTACAGTGCCATCATGGTCAAGGCGTTGGCCGACCGGCTGGCCGAGGCGTTTGCGGAGCGACTGCATCAGCGCGTGCGCTCTGAGTTTTGGGGCTACGCCCCTGACGAGACACTCGATCAGGAGGATCTCATCCGCGAACGCTACGTCGGCATTCGACCGGCGCCCGGCTACCCGTCCTGCCCGGATCACTCGGAAAAGCACACGCTCTTTGCCCTCCTCGAGGCCACCCAGCATACGGGTATCGAGCTCACCGAGAGCGGAGCCATGCTCCCGGCTGCCTCTGTCTGCGGGTGGTACATCGCGCATCCGGACGCGTACTACTTCGGCGTGGGTCGCGTCGACGAAGATCAACTCAACGATTACGCCAGGCGCAAGGGAATGCGTCGCGCCGAGGCAGAGCGCTGGCTGCGCCCGGTCCTGCCACTCACGCCGGAGGAGGTCGGGGCCGCATGAGCCGATTTCGGGAGCTGATCATGGATCGGCGCGTCCACGTGCTGGATGGCGCCATGGGGACGTTTCTCTACAGCCGGGGTGTGTTCGTCAACGTGTGTTACGACGAGCTCAACATCTCCCAACCGAGTCTGATACGCGACGTGCACGACCGGTACCTTCGGGTCGGAGCGGAGGCCATTGAGACCAACACGTTCGGCGCCAACCCGGTCAAGCTCTCCAGTTGGGGTCTCGAGGATCGCACGGAGGAGCTCAACCGCGCGGGGGCCACCATCGCGCGCGACGCGGCAGGGAGCCGCGCGAGCGTGCTGGGGGCCGTGGGTCCACTCGGGATCCGCATCGAGCCGTGGGGCCCAACGTCCCGAGACGAGGCAGTGGGATATTTCGTGAGGCAGATCTCCGGTTTGATCGAGGGTGGTGTCGACGGACTGATCCTGGAGACGTTCGGCGACCTCGACGAGTTGCACACGGCCATCATCGCGGCGCGTCAGGCGTGCGATCTCCCCGTGGTTGCACAGGTCACGATCACGGAAGAAGGAGCGACAGCCTACGGATCGGATCCGGAGAAGGTCGCACGCGCACTCACCGAGTGGGGAGCGGACGTTGTCGGCGTCAACTGCTCCGTGGGTCCGGCCATCATGCTCGAAGCCGTGGAGCGGATGGCGGCGGTCACGGATCGCCCCTTGTCCGCACAACCCAATGCCGGCATGCCTCGCGTCGTGGGCGATCGCAAGATCTACCTGTCGAGTCCGGACTACATGGCGACATACGCCATGCGGATGATGGAGGCCGGCGCACGGTTCGTGGGCGGATGCTGCGGGACGACTCCGGATCACATCCACGCGATGCGACTAGCGGTCCGGCAACGCCGTCCACGCCCCTCAGGCGAATTGGTGCGCCCTCGCGAGGCGGAGGCGGAGGGCGGAGTGGATCCCGTGCCACTCGACCGGCGCTCACGCTGGGGCGCGAAGCTCGCGCGCGGCGAGTGGGTGGTGTCGGTCGAACTGCTTCCCCCCAAGGGGGCCTCCGCTGGCCGCCTCATCGAGCAAGCCCAGCGGATCAAGGTGTCCGGCGCGGACGCCGTGAGCATCCTGGATGGGGCGCGGGCCCAGAGTCACATGGGCGTGATCCCTTCCGCTCTGGTCGTGGAACGGCAGGTCGGGATAGAAACGATCGCGCACTACACCTGCCGCGACCGTAACATGCTGGGGATGATCAGCGATCTCGTCGGCGCAGCCGCCGCCGGGCTACGGAACCTGCTGATCGTTACGGGCGACCCACCGCGCACGGGTCCCTACGGCGACGCGACCGCAGTCTTCGACATCGACGCCATTGGCCTCACCAACTTGGTTGACCGTCTCAACCACGGACTGGACCCGGGCGGCAATCCTATCGGCGAGCCGACGCAGTGGGTGATCGGCGTGGCCGCCAACCACGCCGCCGCCAACCTCGACACCGAGTTGCGTCGACTCCACTGGAAGATCGACGCGGGCGCCGACTACGTCATCACGCAACCGGTCTTCGACCCGCGCACACTCGCGGCGTTTCTCGAGATGGCCCGCCCGTCAGTGCCGGTGATCGCCGGCCTCTGGCCGCTCGCCTCGCTCCGCAACGCCGAGTTTCTCGCCAACGAGATGCCCGGCGTCGTGATCCCCCCCGAGATCATGCGTCGTATGGCGCAGGCACAGGAGCGGGGAGAGGAGGCGGCCGCCGCCGAAGGGATCGCCATTGCTCGCGAGGTGCGGGACGCCGTGCACGATCTCGTGCAGGGCGTGCACGTGAGCGTGCCCTTCGGAAACGTGGAGTTGGCGGTCGGCGTGCTGATGGGCTAGGCGCGTCCGGGCCGGTGGCTACACCGCCTGGACGAGTTCCATCACGCGCCGATACCGCTCGTCAGGCCGGTCGAAACCCAAATTACTCAGGTAGACTTTGTCCGCACCCACGTCGCGGAGCGCCAGAATCGTGCGCGCGCAAATCTCGTCGGCGGAAAGCCCGGCGGCAAAATCCCGCATGATGCCTTCCGCGGGGACTGGGAAGAACTGGTGGAGCAGCTGCAGCGTACGCGCCGTAGCCGATCGATAGTAGAACACGCCGAATACCCCCGGCACCGTCACGCCGCGGCGTCGCCGCTCCTCCACGAAGCGCTCGACGGCCGGCAGGCTGTGATGCGAGACGACCTGCGTAAGAAAGAAGTCGGCCGTGAAATCGTCGGACTGCAAATAGGACGCCTGCACGGCCGCATCGCGATGCGGATTGGCCCACCCACCGAGGATCAACGATGGCTGTCGCGCACGAATCTTCCTGCGTAGCTCGAACGCGTGAGGCACGCAGCGAGGCGGCCCCACCGTCCGGTCACCGCCGAGCACCGTCAGCGCCTCAAACCCATGTGCCGCCGCCCGAGCGGCGTACATCAGGCAGTAATCCAGCGTGTGCTTCGACGTGAGAAACGGGATCACCCTGGCCGGAGGGACATCGCCCGCCAGGTTCGCGGCGAGGTGATTGAGGTTCTCCTCCTCCGCCTGCCCCACCGCATTGTCGGTGAGAAACAGCAGTGTGTCTCCGCGGGCCAGGCGACGGAGGCCATGATACATGTCGATCCACGTATCCATACTTTGTGCCGCGGTCAGCCCGCTGCGCGGTGGACGCAGTTCAACCGTGACGAGCGGCGTGGGGTCGTGGAGGCGATCGAGGACGGAGCGTGAGGCCGGCATGGTCGCTTCGAAGCTAATCTCCGGCAACGATGCGGGGCAGAGTGTATCATGTGGTGGGTGGCAGCGGGTCCGCGCAGTCCACCACCCATGTGACGACCTCAACTCACACGAGTGACCTGATGCGAACCGTCCTCGTTACCGGCGCCTCAACGGGCATCGGCCGTGCCACCGCGGTGTATCTCGCCGAGCGTGGGCTCCGTGTCTGCGCAGGATACCGAAAGCGCGAGGACGGTGAAGCCCTGTCCGCGCTGTCCTCGAAGATCGTGCCGGTTCAACTCGACGTGACCGACGCCGATCAGGTGGCCGCGGCGGCGCGCGCCGTCGCCGAGGTGTCCGGCGGTTCCCTCGGCGGACTCGTGAACAACGCGGGTATTACGATGCCGGGGCCGCTCGAGGGCCTGCCGCTCGACAAGATTCGACAGGTATTCGAGATCAACGTGTTCGCCGCTCTTGCCGTCACCCAGGCCTGCCTTCCCATGCTGCGCCGCGTTCCGGGACGCATCGTCAATATCAGTTCCATCAATGGGCGCATCGCCACTGCGTTCAACGCCCCGTACGCGGCCACCAAGTTCGCCCTGGAAGCGCTGAGCGACGGGCTTCGTCTGGAGCTCCACCGATGGAACATCCGCGTCTCGATCATCGAACCGGGGGCCATCCAGAGTAACATCTGGGACACGTCATGGCGCCGCGCGGTGAACAACTTCGCGGATCTCCGAACCCAAGCCCGGGAGCACTACGCGGGAGTCGCCGAGAAGTTGGCGGAGCGAGGCCCCCGCATGCCGCAGCGGGCCATCCCGGCGGAGCGTGTGGCCGCGGTCATCCATCGCGCCCTCACGGCGCGCCGCCCCAAGGCGCGCTACCTCGTCGGCCGCGACGCGAAGCTCGCGGCGTTTCTCAAGTGGATTACACCCGACCGGGTGGCGGACGCGGTGCTGCTCCGGCGGCGGCGCTAGCGCGCCGCGGCGCCGTCAGTTGCGTGGCACGCGCGCCTTCAGCTCTTCGAACCAGTTCTCGACCACGATCAGGTCGCCCGCTTCACCCGCGCCGCGGAACCGAACCATCACGAACCGCTGCCCGTCGGGCGTCACGTCGTACTGGGGATGGAACGAGTAGTTGTAGTAGTCGTTCGTCTGGAACAGGATCTTCGTCTGCCCCACGACGAAGGACGACCCGCCCTGCACATCGGCGGTCATGAGGTTACCCCTGGCGTCTTTGTAGAACAGCTCACGGCCGCTCGACGCCCATACGGGTTCGGAGCCGCCGGCCGTCGAAACCTGCCAACGACCCGCATTCACGTCCGGGAACGGCCGGACATACAACTCCCAGCGGCCGGACTCATCCGAGATATACGCCAGCCATCGGCCGTCGGGCGAGAGGGCAGGCGAATGCTCGTTGATATTGGAATCGGCGATGAGCGCGATCGCCGTGGTATCCCCGATCATCCGTCGCATCGCGATGTCGAGCACGTTGTTGCGTCCCGTTCGGTACACGAGCCATTCGCCGTCCGGGGAGATCTGGACCTGGTTCACCGGATCCGGTAAATCCAAGACGAGTTCGGCTTGCCCCACGCCGTCCGCCCGCTTGCGGAACGCATCGCGGTTCTCGCCGCGGTCGGAGATAAAGAGCAGTGAGCGCCCGTCACGGGTCCACCATGGGCGATGATCCTGCCCCTGCGGGAATGTGATACGCGAAAACGGCCCCCGGTCGAGCTGTTTCACCCAGAGATCGCGTCCCGCATCCCCTACCATCGCCACCGCCAGCTGCCTTCCGTCCGGTGACAGCGCCGGCGTATAGAACTCGCCCACCCACCCCGGGTCGATCGGTTTCGCCGCACCCTCACGGTCCACCCACACCAACTCGTTCGGCTCCTCCTCGACCCCACCGGTCACGTACATCAACGTGCCGGTCGATGACACAGCCACGTCCACCGACCCGGCGGCACGAACGCTCACTCCCTCGGTGAGCGCCACCGCTGGTCCGGTGAGCTCCAGTCGCCGCTCATCGAACGGAGCCGCCATGAGCGACCCATCGGCCGTGACGAACACCAGGTGCCCGGAGGCCGCATACGTGCCCTGCACACCGCGGACGAGCACACGGTGCTCCCCCGACGCGAGATCGATCACCGCGAGGTCCAGGTCGGTTTGCCCATCGTACACCACCGTCATGAGAACACCCGCCGCTGACGGCAGCACGGAGGGCCAAATGTGCGCGGTCTCTCGTGCCATCGAATCGAGGGTGCTGACCGGTTCGGGGGTGCCGCCCGTCGCCGGCACCCGAACGATCCGTTGCGGACCCTCGGCATAGATGAAGCCGTCCGACCCCCACGATGTGCCGCCGGGCGTGACGCCCTGGTTGACGACGGTGACGGGCGGCCCGCCCGCGAGGGACACCACCTTGATCGTCGCCGGGCCGACCGTCATGAATCCCACTCCCTGGCCGGTGGGCGAGAAGGAGGGCGACAGCGCCCCGTTGGTCCCCGGCAACGGGCGCGCGGTCAGCTGATCGCGGTCGCGAAGCCAGAGTTGCGCTCCTCCCTCACCGGGTCCCACGTACACGATGCGGGATCCGTCCGGCGCAATCGCGATACGGCCGGCGAACCGCGGAATCAAGCCCTGGCCGTCCGCCAGGGCCATGCTGTACCGAAGCACCGGGTTCGGCTCTTCCGACCTGGGCCGCACCCACCCGACGATGGCGGCAAGCGCCAGCACCGCCGCGACGGCCGGCCAGCGATAGCGGACAAAGGCGGACGATGGCGCCACGTCCGCGGTCGCCGCCGAGCTCACTGCGGTCGCGACGGTGAATCCCGGGTTCTTGAGCGCTTCCGCGAACTCGGCGGCCGAGTGAAACCGGTCGGCGGGCAGCTTGCTGAGCGCCTTGGCAATGGCGGCAGCCACATTGGTCGGCACCGTGTCACGCACCGTGTTGATCGCCGGCGCCTTCTCCGTGATCACCTTGGCCACGATCGCCTGCGCCGTGCTTCCCGTGTACGGCGGATCGCCGGCCAGCATCTCGAAGAGCATCGCACCCAGCGAGTACACGTCGCTCCGGGCATCGAGCTCGCGGTCGCCCATCGCCTGCTCGGGGCTCATGTAATGCGGCGTGCCAATCGAGAGACCTGTTTCGGTGAGGCGGTTGCTGCCGGCATGGCTCACGGCCAGCGCGATCCCGAAATCCGCGACGAGCGCCTGCCCGTCGTGAATCAAAATGTTCTCGGGTTTGATGTCGCGGTGGATCACCCCCTGCCGGTGCGCGTAGTCCAGCGCCGATGCCACCGCACGCGCGATCTCGACTCCCTCCTCGATTCCGAGCTGTTTCTCCCGCGCGAGGAGGTCCCGCAGCGACTCTCCCTCGACGTATGGCATCACGTAGAAGAGCAACTCCGGCCCCGCACCGACCACCGTGCCGCTGTCGTGCAGCGGTAGGATGTGCGGATGTTGGAGATTCGCCGTGACCTTGATCTCATTGAGAAACCGCTCGGCGCCGATCACCGCGGCCAACTCGGGGCGCAACACTTTGAGCGCGACCTTGCGGTCGTGCTTAACGTCGTGGGCCAGAAACACCGTCGCCATCCCACCCTCACCGAGGTGGCGTGCGATACGATAGCGGTCGGCAAGTGCCGCGCCGATTTGTTCGGTGATGTTGGTCATGGCCGGCTAAAATGCGCTAATGCACGCCGCGACGCGAGGGGCGAGAAAGGTCTGACACGAAAACACCGCGCCAATTCCATATTCGCTATTCACAGCCTCCCCTTCCTCTTCAGCTCCTGGTACCTATCGACCACGGCGCGGGCCGCATGCCGCGGAGGAACGTCGAGCACCACGGCGCCACTGCGGCGCATCTGGAACAGCGCATCGTCGCGTTCCGCCAGCAGTTCTTCGGCCGCCGCCTTGCGGTATGCCTCCGTAATCGTCTCCGGCCGTCGAACGGCCGCCGCGTCGAGGTCGGGATTGCGCAACGTGACGATCAGCGGCAAGTGGCGCGGTCGGAGCGATGCCACATTGGCCACGAGCGCCTCCGACGCGAGGCGGTCGATCACGTCGGTGAACAGGACCGTGAGCGAACGTTTGCGATTGCGCACGGCGAGATACCGAAAGGCGGCCGGGTAGTCCGACTCGACGAGCTTCGGTTGCACGACGGCAAGCGCGTCGAGGATCTGCTGGAGACCTCGACGGCCGCGCTGCGGCATGACGTACTGATGGACCTCGTCGGAGAATACCATGATGCCGACGTTGTCGTCGTGGTGGTTGGCCGCGAACGCGAGCCACAGCGCCGCGCGCACCACATGCTCCATTCGCGCCTCACCCTCGATGTCGGCCGTCAGCAGGCGCCCGGCATCCAACACGATGAGGACCTGCTGCCGGCGCTCCTCCTCGAACTGGCGCACGATCAGCTTCCGTCGCCGCGCCGAAGCCTTCCAATCGAGGTGGCGGGGGTCGTCTCCGGGCACGTAGGTGCGCAGGCTCTCGAACTGCCGCCCCTCGCCAAGCTGGCGCATCGATCGCAGGCCTGTCTCCCGCCGCCGCACGGCCTCGGCAATCGACGCCTTGAGACGGGAGGCCGGAAGGCTGGGGTACACGGTCACCTGCCACGGAAGCACCACACGCCACTGCCGAACGCCGAACCCCATCGGGCCCAACGACCGCACCGCCAACCATCCCCCCTCTTCGCGTCCTCGCCGGCGGGGTACCACCGTCACCGACTCGCGGTACGGCTTCCGCGAAGCGACCGCCACCCAGCGCGATTCCTGTGGACCACCGAGCAGGTCCGGGCGTGTCTCGCGCACCGTGAGCCGCGCCGCACGCGACGAGTCGTTCACCCACACGTACTGGATCGTGGTTTCCCGACCGACGGAGAACGCGCTCACCCCGTCGCGAACCACCGAAACCGCCCGCGGCCCGGCGGCGAGCCGGACATCGAGTCCTACGAGGAACAGCCACGCGACATCCAGCATCACCAGCAAATCGATCGCTCCCACCCAGAAGTAGCCGATCAGCGCCACCGGCGTGACGGCGGCGAGCACGATGAGCGCACGCTTCGTTGGCAGGATCACGCCGACGGCACCTCGACCTGATCGAGGATCGACCTGAGTGCGACGTCCGGCGACACGCCCTCCAATTCGAGCTCGGGCGCCACGGCCACACGGTGCCGCAAGACGGCCGGCGCCAGCTGCTTCACGTCGTCGGGAATCACGTAGTCGCGGGCATCGATCAGCGCGAGCGCGCGGGACGTTTTGAGCAGCGCCACTCCGGCGCGCGGACTCGCTCCGAGCGTCAGGGACGCCGCGTCGCGCGTGGCGCGCACGATCGCCGTAATGTAGGCCGTGATGGCCTGCTCGACGCGAACGGCCCGCGCGGCGTCGCGGATCGCCTCCAACGCGGCGGCGTTGGCGACGGGTTCCACGCCGTACGTGTCCGGACGGTCCGCTTCGAACCCTTCCAGATAGCGGCCCAGGATGCCCTGCTCGACGGGGGCCTCGGGGTACCCGATCACGATCTTCAGCATGAAGCGATCGAGTTCCGCCTCGGGCAGCGGATAGGTCCCCTCGAACTCGATGGGATTCTGCGTCGCGAACACCGTGAACGTGGGTGACAGCGGATGGCTCACGCCGTCCACCGTAACCGTGCGCTCCTGCATCGCCTCGAGCAGCGCCGCCTGGGTCTTGGCCGGAGCCCGGTTGATCTCGTCCGCCAGCACGAGGTCATGAAAGATCGGTCCGGGCCGGAACGTGAACTCGCGGTCCCCCGCCAGCACGGACACTCCGGTCACATCGCTCGGCATCAGATCGGGAGTGAACTGGATGCGGCCGAAGGACACGTCCAGTGCCCGCGCGAGGGTACGCACGAGCAGAGTCTTGGCCGTGCCCGGCACGCCCTCGACCAGCACGTGCCCACCCGCCACCAACGCCAGCATACAGTCACGGGTCGCTGTTTCTTGACCCAATACGACGCGCCGCAGCGCGCTCAGCGTGTCTTGGAGTTGCTGTGTTGCAGAGCTTCCCACACGTCCTCCACGGCAAGCGCGGCATCCGACACACTGTCGGGATCGCCGCGGTTCTTGAGAGCCTGCGCCAGCGAGGCGACGGCCGCCTTGGCGGGCGCGGATTGCGCGGACAGCGCCAGTGCGTCCAACCACTCGCGCGAGCGCGCCACGGCGCGTCGGCCCGCACCAGCGCGCCCCAGCCGCCGCTGGAGACCTTGCACGATCAACTCGATCGCCGTCCCGGACGCCTTCGCGCGCTCCAGTCCCACCGCAAGGGCATCGAGGTGCTCCAGCGGCGAGCGACGGCGACGCTCGATCACACTCAACGCCGGGCCGAACCGGACGGCCAGCACCGCGAGAGCCAGCAAGCCCACGACACCGAGGTGCAGCATGGCCCAGCCCGCCGGCCTACTGCGCATCCAGGACCAGGTCGCACCGTACAGCGAGGGATGGGCCCCGAATCCGTGGTCGTACTCGTCCACGAAGACCCGGGCGGGTCGCTCGGCAAGCAGCAGCGGGAGCAGCACCGTCCCGGTCTCCCGATCGCGCAGCGTTCGGTTGCGGAGATAATCGGGCTCGGCGATCGTCAGCACCCGCGCGTCGCCCTCGAGCCAATCGAGTCGGACGACCGGCGCACCGCGTTGGTTCCGCAGGATATGCACGGTCTTGCTCGTCTCCACCGACGCACAGCGCATTTCGACCGGACTCACCACCGCCTGTTCCTCGGGGGCGGCGTCATCCGGGTCCTCGATACGCCACCGCGTCTCCGGGAGCCTCTCGTCCCGCATGGGCACTACAACGGTCCCAGCATTGACCGGCGCCCCAACGCACGTCGCCGCGCGGGATCGACCCACGAGCAGCACCCCACCCCCGCGGTCCAGCCAGTCGAGAATCGCTCCAACGTCGACATCGTTCAGGGGATCGCCGAACGCGGAGACATCGAGCAGGGCCAACCAATCATTGGGCCCCACCTCGGCGATCGGCAGGCGCGCGAGCGGGCGCGTCCACGTCACGACCGACACGCCGAGGCGTTCCATGACCTCGGCGAACCCCGACGCCCCGCTCGGGCCGCTGAGATTGACGGACGAACGAAGGTCACGGTACTCCGCCGGCGACAGGCGTCGGCCGGCGATACTGACGACGATCAGCACGACGACGAACCCGACCAGCAGGAGCCAGGTGGCGTCACGCCGGGCCATGGGCCACCACGTCCTCCGCGCGACGGTCGAATTCCGCGAGCGCCGACGGATCGAGCGGGCGCCCGCCGAAGAGATGCTCGTACAACCACTGAATCGTGCCGGTGAAGGCGTCCTTGCCCGTCGGTCCCAATTGGGCCTCGTGGAGATACTCGGCGGGCGTCTTGGACGGATGCGCCCGAATAACCTTCTTGCGATCCAGCACGAACACCAACGCCGCAAACCGGTATGCGAGCGACTCGGACAGCCTGCCTTCCTCCTCGAGTCGCTCAGCCTCGCGCAGATACCAAACGGCATTCCGTGCCTCGTGAGCGGTGATAGCCCGCGCCTCGATATCGTCGGCCGGCTTCCGGAACGCGAGGACCGTCAAATAGGTCAGGTGGACGAGGATGGCCACGAGCAACACGATGAGTCCCACGACGAGCGCGTAGTACGCTCCCGGGTGCTCCACCGCGAGTCCAGCCAGCCACGCCGTTAGACGGAGCCACTGTTCGACCACCCACGCCCAGGGACTGGGAGGGATCTCCCACCGATACCGCTCGGCGCCGAACACCTCGTCAAGCGCCGTCCGTATCGCGTCGGCGTCCCACGGCGCCTGCATGGCCATTACGCGGGGACCGGGTACTCTCCGGTCAACTCGCGATTCAACAGCTCCAGGTCGAACGCCTCCTTGCGAACCCGCAGATCGTAGTAGTACAGCGTGAAGGCACACACGATGATCGGGTAGATGAGGAGCCCCAGAACCTGTCCACCAACGTTGAAGATGGTCTCCATGGACGGGATGGCCGCGGCCAGCACGCCAAACGCGAACACCGGCAGGTAGAACAAGAAGAACACGATGATACCGAGCACGAAGGCCTTCCCGCGGTAGCCCTTGGTGAGATCCCACGATCGGCCGATCGCCGCCGCCCCTCCCTTCCGTTCCAGCACGACCACCTGCGACGCCACGGCCAGCCCGCAGGCGACGATGATGCCCGGCACCACGAGCAGGATCAGTCCGACGCCGATGAGGAAGTACTTGATGACCCCGGCGACGAGCAGCGACCAGGCCCGCCCCAATGCGTACTTGAGCGAGTCCATGAGGTCGGCCTCACGCCCGAGGTACGCCTCGGAGATGACCCAGACCGTTGCGCCGGCAGCCAGCAGGCCGCCGATGCCTCCCAACACCACCGCCAGCAGCACGAGGCCCGGATTGACCACGAAGCCGCCCGAGAGGCCTGCATAGGCGTTGATGATCGTCGGCACACCCTGGGTGACGACACCGATGGCGACGAGCACAGGAAAGCTGTTGCGATAGATCGCGATGGAACCGTCGAGCAACTCTCCCACCGACATAGGTCGAAGCTCATATCCCGTCATGGAACCTCCTTGCTGAATGATGGCCGCGCGAGCCGGTCGGCGATAAGATGGGATGCAAATGCCCACCACGCGAGAGCGGACCCAGCCAGCCTTCACTCGGAGAATCTCGATCGAGACGCCCGAGCACGTGGTGCTCGAGCTGGAACTGGCCGGTCTCGGGTCCCGGCTCGCCGCCGCGTTGGTGGACGCCGTCCTGCAAATCGGCATCCTGCTGCTGATCATTCTCGTGGTTGTGGTGGCCGGATTCCCCTTGGGTGGCGATACCGTCGGCGGATGGATCCAGGCCCTGCTGATCGCGGCGTGGTTCGCCGTGCTGTGGGGCTACTTCGCGCTCTTCGAGGGCCTGTGGGGGGGGAAAACGCCGGGCAAGCACCGCTTGGGCATTCGCGTCGTCATGGATACCGGTCACCCGGTCACCTTCGGCGCGGCCGCTATCCGCAACCTGCTCCGCATCGCCGACGCGCAACCGTTAAACAGCTATCTCGTGGGGCTGCCGTTCGTGTTCTTCCAGCGCCATCACCGACGCCTGGGAGACCTCGTCGCGGGCACCATCGTCGTCTATGACCGACCGGCCGAAGCCGTCCTGGCCGGGAGTACCCGTATCGCCGAGCCGACAGGGCCGGTGGATCTGGGCCCGCCGAGGCTCGAGGATGACGAGTTCCACCTGCTCGAGCGGGTCGTGCGCCGGCTCGACGACCTCGATGTTGGCACGCGCCGACGTCTGATTCCTCAACTGACCGAACGCATGGCACAACGCGTCGCGTGGGACGGCCGGCGGCCAGAAGGGTTCCTGGTCGAATTGTATGAGGAGGAAGTCGCGCGGCGCCAGGCGCGCACCGCCACCCGGCAGGGGCGCGACGGCACCAAGGCGTCGGGGTCGGCGGAGCGCTTCGTGGCGCTGCGACAAGCGGCGTGGGAGCGGTTCAGAATCGATGCCACCCGACTGGAGGGGGGGCTCTCGAGTCTGCGCGGCGCCGACATCATGGAGTTTGCCCGCCGCTACCGGGCGGTCACCGCCGATCTGGCGCGCGCCCGCACGTACGGCGTCGATCAGCGAACGGTGACGTACTTGGAGCGCGTTGCCGGGGTGGGTCACAACGCGGTGTACGGCCTCGGCGGGGTTCGTCGCGTGCTCCTCCGGCAGCTGCTGCTCTCGGACCTCCCGCAGGCGGTCCACCGCCAGCGCCGTCTCGTCGCGCTCGCGGCGGCGCTCTTTCTGCTTCCCGGGTTGGCCGGCTACGCGCTCATCACAGAGCGACCTGACCTCGCCGCGGAAATCTTGCCCGCGGTGATGATCGAGCGGGCGGAGTCGGGCGAGTACGCGTTGCAGGCGGGGCGGGGATACGCCGAGATGCCGTCTCCCTATTTGCCGACTATGGCGTCGCTGATCATCGCCAATAACGTTCAGGTGGCGTTCGGTGCCTTCGCGTTGGGCATCACGGCCGGCATCGGCACGGTCGTGGTGCTCGCCTTCAACGGTCTGTTCTTCGGCACCGTGATGGGGCTGTTCGCCAACTATGGGATCGTGGGATGGCTGTTGACCTTCGTCGCCGGTCACGGCGTCCTGGAGCTCACGGCGATCTTTATTGCGGGTGGAGCCGGCCTGCTCATCGGCAAGGCGGTGCTCGTACCCGGCGATCTCACCCGCCGTGACGCGCTCGTGGCCAACGGCCGCGACGCGATTCGGATGGTGGGCGCTGCGGCTTCGATCCTCTTGTTGGCGGGGACCATCGAAGGGTTTCTCTCGGCCAGCGCCGCGCCCGCAGCGGTCAAGTTCGGCGTCAGCGCAATGAGCGCGGTGCTCCTGGTGCTGTACCATCTCGCCGGTCGTCCGTCAAATACACAGGCGCCCGCACGATAGCGGCCGGCGGGGCAACCTGGCTTACGGCGCTGCCAGGCGCGCGAAGCGGCACGTCGCACCCGGGAAGTCCACGCCCATCGCGAACCAGCCACGACGCCGTAAATGAGTGCCGTCGCAAGCACTGGTGCGTCGACGGCCGGCCACCGGGCCGGCGCCGGTTCTGCGTCGTCAAGCAGACCTCTGATCGCTCCGCGCCGGACGCGGGGAACTACCGGCCCTTGATCGGTACCGCTACGCGGATGTGCTCCCACTCCAGCACGAGCGTCACGCTGTTCGCGTCCACCGGCTCCGCCCTGATCGTGAACGTCTCGACATGGCTGGCGTTCGGTTCGCTGGGCACGCGTCCGCGACCGACCTCTTCCGCCCGCACTTCCTCCGTGTAGCCGCGTTCCACACCCCATTGCGTGATGGACCGGTTGACGATGATCTCCCATTCGCGCTCACCGAGGACCGTGTACAGCGAATACGAGCCGGGCTCGATGGCGACGCCCGCCACCTCCAACGACACGTCGGTGTGGATCATCGTCGGCTCGTTGGCACCCGTGCGCCAAATCGTGCCGAACGGATGCGCCTCACCTCCGAGCATCGTGCGGCCGCGCGCCGACGGGCGGCCGTAGCATACCTTCACGTGTCCGCCGGCCACCACGAAACTCACCGAATCCAGCGGACTCGGGCGCTCGGACGGATGCGGCGTTTCTCTCATGACGATGCACCCGAGCTCCTGTCCGGCAGCCGGTTGAATCGGGCCCATCGCAGCAAGCATCAATGTCAGGATGTACATATTCGCCACCTTGGCTTGGTCACTGTCGCGAATCACAGAGATAAAGTAACGCCTGGCACCCCGGCCGGTTACAGCGGGCAGCGACACCGAGGCGCGGACGATTATGATGCAGACATGTTTGCTGTCGGCAATCTCGAAGCATCCGGTCGCCGCCGCCGGTTCAGGCTTGGCGCTCTCAGCATCGCACTGGGAGTCGTCGTGCTGGTCGGCCTGACGCTCGGCGGGGCGTCCCCGGGGTGGCGTTGGCTGACGTTTGTCCCATTCTGGGGCGGCTTCCTGGGGTTGCTGCAGGCGGGCACCAGCACATGAGTCAATCTCGCGTCGCGCGGTGCGCGTCAAGTGGACAGTGAAGGGGTGATACCGATCGCCGAGGCCGCGGTGCGCGATTCGCTCAGACAGAAGGGACGAGTTGTGCTGCTACAGAGCGCCGCTCTCGGAGCGCTGCTCACGATAGCCGCGAGGTTTCTCCTGGTATAGCGCCTCGCGTGGCGTGCCGCTGCGGGCACCCGTATCTTCCTTCCCTCTAAGCACTTCATCCACGCGGACGCTGTCGAATGGTCCAAACGCAAGAGACGCAAGGCGTTGCTCACGCGGATCCAGGCATGGCGGAGGAATACCCGGTCCGCGGTCGTAATGCTGGTGTGGCGTTCGACGTGGATTGGGTGCACGGCTTGGAGGTGACCCCGAGTGCGGTCGCACGGCGGGCCGCCCAGATCCGCCGGCGGCGCCAGGCAACGGCGTGGGGCGTGGATGGGCTTCTGCGCGTCGTCGCCTGCACGGATTTGACGAGCCTCTCGGGCGACGAGACCGACCGTGCGGTGCAGCAGCTGTGCGGCACGGCGCGTCAGCCGATCCGCGCGGACCTCCTCGAGACGACCGGATCCTCCGTCAGCGGGCTCCGCGTCGCCGCGGTGTGCGTCCATGCCCGTTTCGTGTCCACGGCATGCAATGCCCTCGTTGGAACGGGGATACCTGTGGCGGCAGCGGCGGGGTTTCCGACGAGGGGCATGCCGATGCCGCCGCACACGGAGGAAATCCGTGCCGCGGTCCGAGCAGGGGCAGGAGAAGTCGACGCGGTGATTACCCGTGCGCACGTTCTTGCCGGGGATTGGCTCACACTGTACGGGGAAGTGCGCTCGTTTCGGGACGCCTGTGGACCGGCACGGCTCAAGACGATTCTGGCCGCTGGCGAACTGGGCCCGCTCCACAACGTTGCGCGAGCGAGCTGGGTATGCATGATGGCAGGCGCCGACTTCATCAAGACGTCGACGGGCAAGGAGAAGGTGAACGCCACGCTTTCGGCCGGCCTAGTGATGGCGCAAGCGATTCGACAGTGTCACGCGCTCACGGGATTTGGCGTCGGACTCAAGCCGGCAGGTGGTATTCGGCGAGCTGCTCAGGCAATCGACTGGCTCCTCCTCGTCGAGGAGGAGCTGGGCGCCGCGTGGCAGTCCCCCGCCCGATTTCGCGTCGGAGCGAGCGCGCTCCTCGCGGATGTCGAGCGGCAAATCGCTCGGATCGCGCAGGGCGCCCATTCGGCCGGCCCTCGTCGCCCGGAGGCGTGAATCTCCAGTGCCGGAGACTGGAGCCCGATGACCCGCACGCCGTCGCCCGCTGGGTTTACCCTGCTCGAAACGCTCGTGGTTCTCACCATCATTGGCGTCATGGTCACCATCACCGTGGTGGGCATCGCACCGGCGCTCGAGCGCGGCCGGGTGCAACACGCCGCGGGAGCGGTCACGGCCGATCTCCTGTTTGCGCAGGCCGAGGCCGCGCGCGTGCGGGCCACGGTGGTGGTCGTCCTCGTGCCCGGCATGTCGACGCTCTTCGTGCGCGAACGCGATGACGCCTCACGGATACTCCGTCAGCGGTACCTTGGAGCGGACAGCGAATACGGCATCGACTCAGTCACCGCGTCGCCGACCAACATGGTGGAGATCCTGCCCAACGGTCTCGCGCGACAGAACATCACGTTCACCATCTCGGGCGGCGAATCCACGCGTGCAGTGCAGTTGACACGCGCCGGGTTGATCCGGATGAGCGTGCGATAGCATGCGTCGTGGCACGCGCGGTACATCGCTGATCGAAGTCGTCATCGCCCTGACGATCTTCGCCACGGTGCTCATGTCACTGGGGAGTCTCATGGCCGCCATGGTGCGGCAGACACGCCGCTCGACCGCCGACACGTACGTCACGGCCGCCGCGACGAACGCGGTCGCTTGGGCGCAGGCCCTGCCGTGGGATAGCCTTGCGGGTGCGCTGCCCTGCGTGTCGGACACGCTGGGCGTGTTCACCTACGACCGCTGTGCCACGGTTCAGGACAGCACGGCGCGACTGAAGCGCATCACCATGGTCATCGTCTCCACCGGCCAGCTCGCGGCACTACCGGAAACGGTCGTGGTCGACCGCTACCTGGTGCAAGGCACATCACCATTCGGCCGACCATGACGCGGCGCGGGTTCACCTTGGTCGAGCTGTTGATCGCCGTCACGTTGGCGGCGCTTCTGGGACTGGGGCTCACACAGCTGCTGGTGAGTGACTCCCGGCTCGTGGGGCGCCAGGAAGCGCTCATGGACGCGCGACAGGTGGCGCGGGCGACCGTGAACGTCCTCTCGGTTGACCTCCGGATGGTCACCGCCGGCGGGGTGGTAGCCGCCCGGCCTGAGAGCGTCACCGTACGAGTCCCCATGGCGTTCGGCATTGCGTGCAATCGGTCCGCGGACACCATGTACGTGGCGTTACTGCCCGCGGACCCCGGCCGTGACACGACGCGCACGCGGTTCGGCGTGGCGACACGCGCCGGAACGGGCTACGACTTCAGCCTCGGGGAGGCGGACACCCTGAGCGTGGCCGACTCCACGAGCTGCTCCAGCGCTGGCGTGCGAATCCTCCCGGGCGGCAGCATGCTCGCCTTGCAGCGGGTCGGACCTGGACCGCCCGCGGCGCTCGACCCTCGTGCCCTCTTCTACCTCTATGAAGAAGTCACGTATCGCTTCGCTCCTTCCGCGATGGTACCCGGACGGTGGGGACTGTGGAGCCGTACCGGCACGGAGCCCGCGGTCGAGCTGGCGGCGCCGCTCGATTCTACCTCGAGTTTCGCGTTCCTTCTGGGAACCGACCTGGTGGCACAAACCAGCCCACCAGCCAACCTGGAGAGTATTCGCGGTCTCGAGCTTCGGGTGGTCGGAGAAAGCGAACGCTGGCCGAGCAACGAGCGCGGTCCACGCCGGTTCGCACTCACGACACGCGTGCGGTTCGTGAACCGCGAAGGGTAACGCCGGTGCCACGACGCTCGGAACGAGGGTTCGCCCTCCCGCTCACTGTGTTCGTGCTGGTCTTGATCACGCTGCTGCTGGCCGCCGCGTTTGTTCGTGTCGGTGCGGAACTGCGTGTCGGCGAGAGCGGCGGGGACATGGTCGACGCGCTCGCCATCGCGCAGAGTGGAATCGCGCAGTATCTCAACTACCACTCCGAACGCGGCACCGCACCACCGGACGGTGACTCCGTGTTGTTCGCGAGCATCCCTCCCGGAGGGACGGCGACGGTTGTGGCCCGGATCGTCGGGGTCGACTCCGTAGGGCGCACCGTGTACCTGATCCGCTCACTCGGCACGCGGATCGATCCGTCGGTGGGCGCCGATCCGCGGGCGCTTCGGACGGTCACGCAACTCGCCGAATGGCGCAGCAGCACGATCGAGCCGCCCGCCGCATTCCTGACGCATCGTCGTGTCGAGCTGCCGGACACCGTGGGGGGGCCCGGCAAGCGCCGTGGCGCCGGCGGCGGCAGCGGTGCCGGCGTCTTGCTGACGGACGGGGTCGACGTCCCGGGTTGCACCGGAACGACGATTCCGGGGCTGGATGAGAACGGCGTCGGCGGCGCCAATAACCTTCGCCAGCAGGTCGGTGTGGATTGGCCCGCCATCGCGTCCTCGGGGTACGCCGCACGCTATAGGTCGCTCGAGAACCTCGGAACGTGGTCGTCCTATCTTATCGACGGGGACGCGACGCTCAGCCAGAGCGGCAGCGGACTTCTCGTGGTCACGGGGGCGTTGAACACGACCGGCACGTCCGTCACTTGGAACGGCGTCGTGCTGGTGGGAGACTCCGCCGTGTTCGATGCCGCCACTACGACCGTCAGTGGCTTTATGATGACGGGGCTGAACTTCGTGCTCACGGGCCACGTGCCCAATCCGTCGCCCAGCATCGTCATGCCGCAACGCACCCTCCAGGTGTTCTATCACGGGTGCCGCGTGGACTCCGCCATGCAGCAGGTTACGGATCGGTTCGAGGTCATCGCCAACACCTGGTTCGATCGCTGGATGGCCAACTGATGGTCGTTCCTGGCTGGATCCCGCGCGGAGCGCTCGCCGCGTTGTGCCTCTCGCTGGTCCACGGCTGCGGTGCGCCCGACCCACGACCCGGTGAGCTCCGCGGCGCTCACCTCACCCCCCCATGGCCGAAGCCCGACTTCACGCTCACCGATACGGACGGGGACGATTTCGCATTCCGCAAGGAAACGTCCGGATCGGTCACGCTGCTGTTTTTCGGCTTCACCAATTGTCCCGATGTCTGCCCGGTGCAACTGGCCAACTTGGCGGCGGTCCTGCACAGGCAACCCGGCGAGATCGCCAACCGGGTACGCGTGGTGTTCGTCACCACCGATCCGGCGCGTGACACGCCCGATCGCCTCCGCGCGTGGCTGGATCGTTTCGATCCGGCGTTCGTGGGACTGGCCGGTCCGCTCGACGAGGTGAACCGTATCCTGCGGAGCGTCGGGCTCGCGCCCGCCGTGAAGGTCCCGACGAACGACGGCGGGTACGCCATGGGGCACGCCGCGCAAATCATCGCGTACACCGAGGACGAGCGCGCCCACGTCATGTACCCGTCGGGCACTCGGCAGGAGGACTGGGCGCACGACCTGCCCCGGCTGGTGCGTGGAGACTGGGCCCGCATCGATCAGTGAACGTCACGTGGTGGTGCTCGGCCCAGAATGCACCATGGTCGTGGACCTGGCAGGCATATCCGGGGGTGTGGCTGGTGGTTGGGTCCCTGATTGTGGGATATGTCGCCACCGCACGCCGCGCCGCTGGGCGAACGCACGTCACCCCCGGGCAGGGTGGCTCGTTCGCGCTGGGCGTCCTGCTCGTCTGGGCGATGTTGGATTGGCCGCTCGGTCCGCTTGCCGCCGGCTATCTCGCCAGCGTCCACACCGCGCAGTACCTGGTGCTCGCCCTCATCGTCCCGCCGTTGCTGCTGCACGGTTCCCCTCCGTGGATGCTACGGCAGTGGCTGGGAACCGGAGTGCGACTGCGCATCGCGCGAGGCCTCACCAGACCCCTTATCGCGTTCGCGATCTTCAACGTCGTCATGGTGGCAACCCACCTGCCCGCCGTGGTCGATACCCTGAAGGTCTCGCAATTGGGGTCGTTCGCCATCGACGTCAGTTGGGCGATCGCGGGATTTGCCTTCTGGATTCCGATCATGGCCCCCCTGCCGGAACTCGCGCCGATGCGGCTTCCGGGCCGCATCATTTTCGCCATGGCCAATCTGTTCTTGCCGACCGTGCCCGCGAGCTTCCTGACGTTCGCCGAGTATCCGATCTACGCTCTGTACGAACTGGCGCCACGCGTCTCGGGGCTCTCGGCCGTACAGGACCAGCAGATCGCAGGTCTCACCATGAAGATCGGTGGCGGTCTTGTGATCTTCACGACTGCGTCCATCCTGTTCTTCCAGTGGTACCGGCGGGAAGAGGACAAGACGGCCATCTAAGAGACGGCTCGCCGCTCCCCAGGACTCAGTCAGTCACGTCGAAACCGGGATAGCCCAGGAAGCCTTCGCGCCTGAGCATTTGCACGAGCGCGCCGACACGCTGCTCCGCGGGCTCGACTCGCTCGCCGAACTCGGCGCGCAGCAGTTCGGCAACCTCCGTCACGGAGCGCGTACCGTCCAGCGCGAGCCACGCCGCGGCGCCAATCGGATCGAGCCGAATCCGCTGGGTCGCCGCCTGGTTGAGGAGCCGTCTCACCACCCCACGAACGCCGCGGTCGCGTGGCGTCGGACGAATCAGCACGACCCGATCGTCAGCATCCTCCCAATCGGCCAACCGGACGGGGGCCAACTCCAGGAGATTCACATCTTGCAGCGGATCCCGACGACGAACACCGAACATCTCAACGTACGCCCCCCCGCCGTCGCGGGAAACCAAACCGCCTCCCCGGGGGGAGGCGGTTGAAGTCTCGAGCGGCGGAGGAGGTCACTCGCCGACCTTGATGGCGGGCAGGCTGCTCTCCCGCATGTGCCCGATCGTCCGCCACGCGAGCATGTAGATCACCAGGGGATAGGCGATGAGACTCAGCAAGAAACTCGGCTCCATGCCGCCGGCCAAGCGTTGAATCGATAGGAGCCACGGCGCGAAGTCGCCACCGATCACCAGCAGCGCCAGCACCACGGCCATCAGCGATTCTCCGGCAATGAACCCGGAGGAAATCAGGATCCCCATGTTCTCCGCACGCTGCCTGTCGTCCGCGCCGACATTCGCCCTCTTAATGCGCCAGTCGAAGAGCCACTTGACCAAACCGCCCGCGAAGATCGCGGAGGTCGATTCGAACGGCAGGTACATCCCGACCGCGATGAGCATCGGGGCCGGCGCCTTGATGAGGATGAGCCCAACGGCCAAGAACATCCCGACGATCACCAGGGGCCACGCCATCTCGCCGGCGACGATCCCGTTCGCCATCAGCGCCATCAAGCCGGCCTGCGGCGCCGGCAGCGCGGCCGACCCGATTTCGTATACGCGGTCGAGCGCCATCAGCGGCAGGGCGAGCACGAAGGCCGCGACGATCACGCCGACAATCTCACCGATCTCCATCCGCCACGGCGTGCCACCCAGCAAGTGCCCGACCTTGAGATCCTGCATCATGTCGCCGGCGACGCCGGCTGCGCAGCACACCACCCCGGCCACGCCGAGCACACCGGCAACGCCGCGCACGTCGGTGACGCCCAGCAGCACCATCAGAATCGCGGCAATCAGGAGCGCGCTGAGCGTGAGGCCGGAGATCGGGTTGTTCGAGCTCCCGATCAACGCGACGAGGTACCCCGCCACGGCAGCAAACAGGAATCCCACGATCACCATCACGACCGTGAGCGACGCCGCCCCGACCACCGAACCCGAGAAGTTCCAATACAGGAAGAACGTGGCGATCGAGGCGGCGGCAATGGCCAGCGCGGTCTTCTTGAAGTTCAAGTCGATATCCGTGCGATCGACGCCGCCGCCGCCGGCCAGGTTGATTTGCCGGATTGCCTTCCCGATGCCGGCGACGAGCGACCCGCGCAGGTTGTACAGCGTGTAGAACGCGGCCACGATCATCGTCCCCACCGCGAGGGGGCGGATCTGACGTGACCAGATCGTGTTCGCGAGATCGGTCATCGTATCCCCGGGCGCCATCGCCGCGGTGATTCCGGGATTGAGAAACAGCGCGAGCGGCACCAGCAGCAGCCAGCCCATCACCGCTCCCGCGAACAACACCGCGGAAATGCGCGTTCCGACAATGAAGCCCACGCCCATCAGCATCGGCGATGCGCTGGGCGCGGCGAACAGCATCCCGCCGGCGTATTCGACGCGCTCCTGGAGAACCTGGATGGTGGATCGCCCGAACGACGCGAAGGTGTTGGCGCTGTCCCGCACCAAGTGGATGCCGTTCGAGTTCTTCAATAGCTCCCACAGCGCCGCCAGCCCCATCGCGCCGAACAGGAACCTGGCCCCGGTCTGACCGCCCTGGCCGGCCTTCACGATCTCGGCCGTCGCCACGCTCTCGGGGAACGGGAGATCCGCCTCGACCACGAGTGTTCGGCGAAGCACGATCACGAACAGCACGCCGAGCACACCACCGATCAGCATGATCGCCGTGCTTTGGAGATAGCGCAGCTCGTCCCATGCTCCACTGATGACGAATGCGGGAATCGTGAAGATGGCGCCCGCGACGAGGGCCTCGCCGACCGAGGCGGTGGTCCGCGCGATGTTCTCCTCGAGAATGGTCCCCCGGAAGCCGCGCAGCAGCGCCATCGCTACGACCGCCGCCGGGAACGTCGCTGCGACGGTCAGGCCGGCGCGCATGCCGACATAGGCGTTCGCCGCGCCGAGGGCAATGGCCATCAGGATGCCAAGAAAAAGCGCCTTGAACGTGAGTTCCGGCATCTCGGTGGACGCCGGTACGAACGGTTGGTGAGCTCGGTCGCTCATAGAGATCCCCGGGGCCGCGGTGGTTGAGAGACGGGGCATCTTAGCGCTTGTCCCGACGCGCTGTCAAACCAATCCGCCGATCGCTCTCGTGTCTGGCAGGTTCGCGAGCTAGAATTCACCGACACCGAAGGGGGGTATGATGAGTTTCGTCGCGGAACTCGCGCCGGCGGCCCTGTGGGGCCACTTCGACCACATTCTGACCATCCCGCGCGGTTCCAAGAACGAAGCTGCGGCCCGGGCCTACGTCGTCGAGATCGCCGAGCGTCACGGACTGTCGCATCAGGTGGACGCGGCCGGGAACGTGGTCGTCCGCAAGATCGCCCGGTCGGGCCACGATGCGGTCCCGGTGACGGTGCTGCAGTCACATCTCGACATGGTGAACGACAAGAATGCCGACGTGGCGCACGACTTCGATCGGGATCCGATCGTTGCCCGCCGGGACGGCGACTACTTGACGGCGAGCGGAACGACTCTCGGCTCGGACAATGGCATCGGCGTCGCGGCGATGCTCGCGGTCGCGGTCGATCCAGACTTGGTACACGGGCCACTCGAGCTGCTGTTCACGATCGACGAAGAGACCGGACTCACCGGCGCGTCACAGCTGTCGCCGCAACTCCTGTCAGGCCGACGGTTGCTGAACCTCGACTCCGAAGAAGAAGGTGCGCTGTACGTGGGGTGCGCCGGCGGCGCGGACACCGATCTGCATGTCGCGCTCTCCTGGGCGCCGTGCGGCGACGGGGAGCGCGCGCTCGACGTCGCGCTCACGGGAATGCGCGGCGGTCATTCCGGCGTCGACATCCATCTCCAGCGCGCGAACGCCGTCAAGCTGCTGGCGCGCGCGTTGTACGCGGCGTCGCTCGAGGTGCCGATCCGTTTGGCCGAGTTTGCCGGAGGGAACAAACACAACGCGATCCCACGCGAAGCGCGAGCGGTGGTGTGCGTTCCCTCGGCCCAACTCGACCGCTGCTCCGCCGCCATCACCGAGACCGTGGAGGACCTGCGCATGGAGTACGGCGCGGCCGATCCTGACATCGCTCTGCGCGTCGGGGACCCCCGGGCGATCGACCGTGCCTGGACCGATGGGACATCCGCCACGGTGCTCGCGTTGCTCACGGCCTTGCCGCACGGGGTGCTGTCGATGAGCTATGACATTCGGGACCTCGTAGAGACCAGCACCAATCTCGCGACGGTGGTGGAAGCGCACGGAGCGCTGGCCATCGGCCTCAGCAGCCGGTCGTCGGTGCGCTCTGCGCTCGAGGGGCTGCGACAGCGGATTCGTGCGATCGGTACGCTGGCAGGAGCGAAGGTGATCGAGGGGAATGGATACCCCGGCTGGAAGCCCAACCTTCAATCCCCCCTTCTTGCGGTGGTGCGGCAGATGCATGAGCAGGTGCTCGGGTCGACTCCCGAGATCAAGGCAATCCACGCCGGCCTCGAATGCGGCATCATTGGTGAGAAGGTGCCGGGGATGGACATGATCTCGTTCGGGCCGCAGATCGAGTTCCCGCACTCGCCAGCCGAGCGGGTGCACATTGCGTCGGTCGACCGATTCTACCGACTCCTCACGGCCACCTTGACCCGACTGGCGACGGCCTGATATGGCACCCATGCGTGCGGCATCACTGGACTTCCTCAAACGGCTCCTCGACACGCCGGGGCCGTCTGGTTTCGAGACTGCACCGGCGCGCGTGTGGCGCGAGGAGGCGTCTCGATTCGCCGATCAGGTGACCGTCGACGTCACGGGAAACTCCGTCGCGGCCGTGAACCCGGACGGGAGTCCCCGGGTCATGCTGGCCGGCCACATCGACGAGATCGGTTTGATGATCGTGCACGCGGACGCCGAGGGATTCCTCTCGTTCGCGCCCATCGGCGGCTGGGACGCACAGGTGCTGGTCGGCCAGCGGGTCGTGATCCTGGCGCGCTCGGGTCCGGTCGCCGGTGTCGTCGGCCGCAAGGCCGTGCATCTGATCAAGCCGGACGAGCGCGACAAGGCGACCAAGGCGACCGATCTTTGGATCGACATCGGCGCCAGATCGAAGAAGGAAGCGCTCAGGCGCGTGCGGGTCGGCGACCCCGCCGTGCTCGCCTCCTCCACCCTGGCGCTGCCGGGTGGGAGGATCGCGTCCCGCAGCATCGACAATCGGATCGGCGCCTTCGTAGTGCTCGAAGCGCTGCGCCAACTTGCCAGACGCAGACCGAAGGCGGCGGTGTTTGCCGTCGCGACGACCCAAGAAGAGATCGCGTGGGCCGGAGGCGGAGCCCGGACCAGCGCGGCCGCCGTGGACCCGCACGTGGCCATTGTCGTGGACGTCACGCATGCGACCGATCACCCGGGCAGCTCGAAGAGTGAGCACGGTGACTTTTCGCTCGGGGGAGGACCGGTGTTGTCGCGCGGTTCGTCGGTCAACCCGTTGGTCTTCGATCTTCTCGCGACCACGGCGGAACGGGCCAAGATCCCGTACACGGTGCAGGCCGCCCCCCGCGACACCGGCACCGACGCGGACGCCATCTACACCGCGCGCCAGGGCATCGCCACCGGGCTCGTGTCCGTGCCCAATCGCTACATGCACAGCCCGAACGAAATGGTGGACACCAAAGACCTCGAGCGAGCCGCGCAGCTGCTGGCGGCGTTCGCCCGGCGCGTCACGCCGACGACTGATTTCGTACCGCGCTGAGGCTCGGTGCCCCTCGTTACCTTTCAGCGTTGCTCAGGCGGAACGTGAGCTGGAACCGCACCATGCCGAGCGACGATGGATGACTTCCACCCGAATCACACGAGACCGGACGATGCATCACAGACGATTCCTCGGCGCCGTCGTCATAACGAGTGCCTTCGTTGTCACGAGCGTGCCAGCGCTCGCCCAGACCTTTGCGGGAGGCGCGGTGCTCGTGGAGCGTGCCCGTGGGGATGTGCGCTACCTGGCCGACGACCGCCTCGAGGGTCGCGGCGTCGGCACCGCGGGTCTGGATAGCGCCGCAGCATATGTGGCCAGGCGATTCGCGGCGATCGGGCTCACGCCGGCGGGCACGGATGGATATTTCCAGGACTTCACGCTGGACCCAACGGCTCCCGCCCTGGCCCACAGCGGCCTGGAGTCCGCCGCCGTGCGCAACGTGGTCGGCCTGCTGCCTGGGCGCGGACGGCTGGCGGACGAGGTGGTAGTGCTGGGAGCCCACTACGACCATCTGGGTTACGGTGGACCCGGCAGCCTCGATCCCGATTCGACCGGAGTCGTGCACAATGGCGCCGATGACAACGCGTCGGGCACCGCGGCACTGATGGCGGCCGCCACCCTGCTGTCACGGCACGAGCCCGCCGATCGCCGCGCGTTCCTGTTCATCGCGTTCACCGCCGAAGAACTGGGCCTGCTGGGTTCGGAGCATTTCACCCGCAACCCCACGCGCGATCTCTCCAGCGCCTACGCGATGATCAACTTCGACATGGTCGGGCGGTTGAGCGGCGATTCGTTGATGGCCATCGGCACGAATTCCGCCGAGGAACTCCCCGGACTTCTCGAGGCCGCTAACCGCGAGTATGGGCTGGCGATCGCCGGGTCGGGAGATCCGTGGGGACGGAGCGACCAGTCGTCGTTCTACGCGCAGGGCATTCCGGTGGTGCATTTCTTCACGAACACGCACGAGGACTACCACCGCACGACCGACGACTGGCAGCGCATCAACGCGGACGGTCTGGTGCGCGTGGCGGAATTGGCCAGCGATCTGGCCTGGACCCTCGCCACACGGGAGGAGCCTCTCACGTTCGTCGAGGTGGCAGCCCCAGTGCAGGCAACCAGCGGCGGGTACGGCGCGTGGCTGGGGACGATCCCCGACATGAGCGAGTCACCCGGTGGTGTGCGACTCAGCGGCGTGCGGGCGGGGAGCCCGGCGGAAAGCGCCGGGATGCAGGCCGGCGACATCATCATTCAACTCGGCACGTTCGAGGTCAAAGACCTCTACGGCATGACTGATGCCCTCCGCTCGTACAAGCCCGGCGATACGATCACCGTCGTCGTGTTGCGTGACGGTGAGCGACTCGAGCTCGAGGCAACCCTCGGCACGCGCGGTGACTAGCGCAGTCCTCCGGCCGGAGCCGATCGCCAAGGCCTTGCACGGCGCCTTCTGCCGTGACGCGTCGCGCGCGGAGCTCCTGCAGCTCACGGCCACGCGCATCCGGGAAGCGGGTCCGCCGTACACCAGCGTGTATCTGTACATGCTCCACGGAGACGTGCTGCGCCTGGAGGCGCACGACGGACGCGCGACCGACTTGACGGAGATTCCCGTCGGTACCGGCATCTGCGGCAAGGCAGTGGCGGAGCAGCGTGATCTCAACGTGGCCGACGTGAGCTGCGCCGACGGCTACGTGTCGTGCAGCATCGAAACCAAGTCCGAGTTGGTCGTGCTGATCCGCCGGCACGACGAGATTCTCGGGCAGATCGACATCGACAGCGATGTGCCCGCCGGCTTCACCGACGCTGAGGAATCGGCCGTCCGCGACGTAGCCGACGCACTTGCCACGCTGCTGTGAGCGCCACGACCGCCATGGTCGCCGTGAACGGCATTCAGCTCTTCACGCGCGTGATGGGTGAGGGACCGACGACCGTCGTGCTGCACGGAGGACCCGGCGCGCACCACGACTACCTGCTGCCGCAGTACGATGCCCTCGCGAAGGGGCGTACCCTGCGCTACTTCGACCAGCGGGGCGGCGGCCGATCGCCCGTGAGCCGCGACGTCCCGGTGGGCTGGAGGCACCACGTGGCCGATCTGGACGCCCTGCGCGCGACCTGGGGTCTCGAGCGGCTCACCTTGCTCGGGTACTCGTGGGGCGCGCTGCTCGCGCTGCTCTACGCGACGCGGCACCCCACACGCGTCGAACGACTGGCGTTGGTCTCCCCGGCTGCCACGAGCCTGGCTGGTCGCGCGACGTTCGAAGCGCGCTTCGCCGAGCGGATGCGCGCGCCTGATGTGGTCGCGGCCCGCCGGGCGGTGCAGGCATCTAACCTGCGGGTGCGTGACCCCGAGGCCTATCGCAAGCAGACATTCGAACTGGCCGTGGCCGGGTACTTCCGGGATTTCACGATGGCACGGAATCTCACGCCGTTTCGGATCACCGCCCGGACGCAGAACGAAGTGTGGGAGAGCCTGGACGGATTCGATCTGCGCGAGCAGTTGCGTGCGCTCACCGTTCCGGCGCTCGTCGTGCACGGAGCGCACGACCCCGTACCGCTCGCCACGGCCCGCGAGACGGCCGATCTTCTCGGCGCGCGCTTCGAGTCGTTCGATCAGTCGGGCCATGTCCCCCATGTGGAGGAGTTCGAGCACTTCCGTGCGGTGCTCGACGAGTTTCTCCCGGCGAGCGCGTGACCAGGCCGCACCCGTTCGATCTGGCGTTCGGAGAGATCGCCGAATCCCGCTTCGCCGAGATCGTGGCGGAGGCCCAGGAACAGCATCGGGACCTGCGCGACATTGCCCAGTTTGCGCCCTGCGCGACCGTGCAGCACCTGCTCCAGGAGATCGAGGCGCCAGACATCGTGCGGCAGACCCCCGCGGCGGCAGTCGAATATCTCCACACGCTGTACGCGGCGTTCCGTTACTGGAACGCGGGCAAGGTGACCTTCGCCGTCGCGGGGGCACACCTCACCTCCGTCATCGCCGGCCAGCCGCGTGCCGCCGCCTTGCCCGTGATTCCTCGCGGAGCGGTGTACTGCCAACTCCCCGAGCGTCTGCTGTGGGCACAGGTGAACACGCAAGCGCCGCACGAGCCGATCGACGGGTTCTTCGTGGCGGCGGGTGCCCGCCACGCCTGGACCGTCGTGGCAATTCTCGGGCTCCGACCGGAACGGTTCGGGTTCAGCCACGTCGCCCTCACCGCCGCCGGGGAGGAGGTGCTGGCCGCACCGTCCCTGGCTCGCACGCCCCCGTTCGCTCCTGTCCTGCCCGGCGGCGAGGCGGCTGGCCTGTACTCGGTGTGTACGACCGCGGAACTCCTGCACCTCGCCCTGCTCGCGGTGAGCCGTGCACCCAAGTAGTTTGGCGGTTACCCCCACAACGATGCTCGCCGCGCATGGATCGTAAGGACGTCGCCGCCGCGCTCGATGAGATCGCGGCATACCTGGAACTGCGGGGTGACGACGCCTTTCGCGTCCGTGCCTATCGCACGGCCGCCCGGGCCATCGCCCACTTCAACGGCGACCTGCGCACCGCCTTGCGCGAGGGGACGCTGGGCGAATTGCGTGGGGTGGGCCCAACCACGCAGGAAGTCATCGCCGACCTCCTCGACACCGGGCGGAGCGCCACCTTGGCGTCGCTTCGAGACTCGATTCCGCCCGGCCTGGTCGCGATGCTCGAAGTGCCGGGACTTGGCGTTGCCAAGGTTCGGCAGATCCATGCGGCGCTCCGCGTCGACTCCGTGGATGAACTCGAAGCCGCGGCGCGAGATGGCCGGCTCGCGCGCGTGCCGCGCTTCGGGCCGCGCACCGCGGAACGCGTCTTGAGAGGAATACAGTACCGCCGCCAAATCGCCGAAGTGCGTCTGTTGCACCACGCTCGCCAGGACGCCGCGGAGCTGACCCGCATTCTCGAGGCGGTGGAGGGCATCACGCGCGTCGCCGTCGCGGGCAGTCTCCGACGCGGCAGCGAGCTGATTCGCGACCTCGACTTCGTCGTGGAACTGCGGGGAGATCCCGCGGCACTCGTCGAGCGCCTGGGCCGACTGGCGAGCGTTCGCGAGTCCGTGCACGAACAGGCCGTCACCCTGCGATTCACCTCGGGCGCCGCGGTCGACGTGTACTGGGCACTCCCGGAACGCTTCGGGTTCCAGTTGCTCACCGTAACGGGGAACGCGGGCCATCTCCGAGCGCTCAAGGCGCGCGCCGAGGCCCTGGGGGTCACGTGGTCCGATGAGGGGCTCATCCAGGGCGGCCGGTTGCTTCCATGCCCGGAAGAGCACGATGTGTACAGGGTGCTCGCATTGCCCTTCGTGCCACCCGAGCTGCGTGAGGGGGATATCGAGATCGAACTCGCCGCCGCCGACGCGTTGCCCCATCTCGTCGACACGGCCGATCTCCGCGGGTTTCTGCACTGTCATTCCAACTACTCGGATGGGGTGAGTACCATCGCGCAGTGGGCAGAAGCCTGCCGGGCAGCGGGTTACACCTATCTGGGGATCACCGATCACAGTCAGGCCGCCCTCGAGGCGGGTGGCCTCGGTGCGGACGACGTCCCCCGGCAGCATGCCGAGATCGACGCGGTCAACGCGTCACTGCAAGGGTTCAGGGTCCTCAAAGGGGTCGAGGCCGACATCCTCCCCGACGGCACGCTCGACTATTCCGCGGACCTGCGGGCCCGGTTCGACTTCGTCATCGCTTCGGTACATACCCAGCTCGGCATGAGCGAGCGGGACATGACGGAACGCATCCTCCGCGCAATGGATGATCGGTCCATGGTCATCCTGGGACATCCGACCGGCCGGCTGCTGCGGTCACGCAATTCCTATCCGGTGGACCTCGACGCCGTGTTCGACAAGGCGGCTCGCACCGGGATTGCCATCGAGATCAACGCCGACCCGCAGCGCCTGGACCTCGACTGGCGATCGGTGCGCCGCGCGGCGGCCAAGGGTGTGACGATCTCCATCGGTGCCGACGCGCACGGCATTACGGGCATGGACAACGTGGGCCTGGGCGTCACCGTCGCGCGCAAAGGCGGCCTGACTGCCGCACAAGTTCTCAACACACGATCGCTCGCGCACTTCGAAGCGTTCGCGGCGCGGCGACGACGATGAGCAGCCTCCCTCGGCGCCCGATGGCGCACGGACCCCACCAGCGGATCGGTCCGATCATCGATGCCCTCGCACGCCGCTACCCCGCCGCACGCTGTGCGCTCGATCATCACAACCCCCTCGAGTTGCTGGTCGCTACGATCCTGAGCGCGCAGTGCACCGATGTGCGCGTGAACATGGTCACGAGAACGCTGTTCAAGCGGTATCGAACCGCCGAGGACTACGCCAACGCCAACCCGCCCGAGTTCGAGGAAGCGATCCGCTCGACGGGGTTCTTTCGGAACAAGACAAAGTCCGTGATCGCCATGGCGCAGCGACTTGTGGACCGCCATGACGGCCGCGTGCCCGACACCATGGAGGAGCTCGTGGCGTTGCCGGGGGTCGGCCGCAAGACGGCGAACGTCGTCTTGGGGAATGCCTTCGGCAAGAACGAAGGTGTGGTCGTCGACACGCACGTGCAACGCATCGCCGGCCGATTGGGCCTCACCAGGGAGCGGGACCCGGTCAAGATCGAGCGGGATCTCATGCGGTTGATCCCGCGAGACACGTGGACCCTCTTTTCCCATCTCGTGATTCATCACGGCCGGCAGATCTGCGACGCGCGCGCACCGCAATGCGAGATCTGCCCCGTTCGCGATTTGTGCCCGTCCGCGCGGGGGGCGTCACACGCCGCATGAGCTCCCGGCTCGCAAGCGAACAGTCCGCGTACCTGCGGTCGGCGGCGAACCAGCCCGTCGACTGGTACCCGTGGAGTCGCAAGGCCTTCGAACGAGCAGTGGCGGAGTCGAAGCCGATCTTACTCGACATCGGCGCGGTATGGTGTCACTGGTGCCACGTCATGGATCACGAGTCCTACGAGGATCCAGCAGTGGCCCAGCTGCTCAATCGGGATTGGATCTGCATCAAGGTCGATCGTGACGAGCGGCCGGACGTCGATGCCCGGTATCAGCGCGCCGTCCAGGCGCTGAGCGGTCAGGGAGGCTGGCCCTTGACGGCGTTCCTGACGCCCAACGGTGACGTCTTTTACGGCGGCACCTATTTCCCTCCCGATACACGCCAAGGGCGACCGGGCTTGCGGACCGTGCTCGCGGAACTGGCCCAACGCTATCGGGAAACGCCAGACGAGATTCACACCCAGGCCGGGGAGCTCGCCAACCATCTGCGAACCTATCGCACCGACCTCCAGCGTGGCGCGCTCGATCCCGCGTTGCTCGACCTCGCGGCCGATTCCATGGCGCGCGCCTTCGATTTTCGTAACGGCGGATTCGGTACCCAACCGAAATTCCCTCATGGCGGCGCGTGTCAGTTTCTCCTGGGTTACTACCAAGACACCGGGCACGCGTGGGCGGCCGAGATCGTGTCCCGCACGCTGGTTGGCATGGCGCACGGTGGGATTTACGACCACCTCGGCGGCGGGTTCCACCGCTACTCGGTGGATGCCCGCTGGATCGTCCCACATTTCGAGAAGATGCTGTACGACAATGCGGAACTGCTGGGCGTGTACGCCCGCGCGGCCGCTCTCGACCTGCCTGGCGCGGATCGATCGCTGCTGCGCGATGTGGTGAACGGCATCGTGCGCTGGACGATGGAGGTCATGGCCGACCCCATGGGCGGCTATGCCGGATCGCAGGATGCGGACGTCGCACCCGGCGACGACGGAGACTACTTCACGTGGACGACCGACGAGGTGGCCGAGGTGCTGAGTGACGACGTGTACGAGGTCGTCACCAGATACTTCGGCATCGGGGCATCCGGTCAAATGCACCACAACCCGCGGAAGAACGTGCTCCACGTGCAGCAGTCTCCGTCCGCGTTGGCGACTATCTTGCGCCGCGACGAGAGCGAGATCCGCGCACTGCTCGCCGCGGGCTGTACGGCCTTGCTCGCGCACCGAGGTAACCGCCCCACGCCATTTGTCGATCGCACCCTCTACACGGCGTGGAACTCCATGATGATCTCGGCCCTGCTCGACGCGGCCGCGTTGCTCGAGCGCGATGACATCGAACGGCATGCGCTCGCGTCCCTGGAGCGCTTCTTCGCGGAAGCCGCCGCGCCGGATCTCGGTGGTGGCATGCGACACGCCGTTGGCGGCGGCGTGATGGGGATCCTGGACGATCAGGTGCACGCCGCGAACGCCGCACTGGATGCGTTCGAAACCACGGGCGACCCCGGTTGGCTGGAGCGCGCAACCCGCCTCATGACACAAGTGTTGGGCGACTATGGCGCCACCGCCGGTGGGCTCAGAGACGCCCTGCGCGGACCGGAAGACGGCGCCATGCTCGCCGACGAGATCGTGCCGATTCAGGACTCGCCGACACCGTCGCCCAATGCCGTGGCGGCAATCGTACTCTCGCGCCTGTGGGCGCTCACCGAAGAGCCGGAGTGGCGTGACGCGCGCGACGCGCTCCTCGAACCGATGGCAGGCAACGTCCCCGGGCTCGCGGTCTTCGGTGCCACCCTGACGCGTGCGCTCGATTGGGCCACGCGCGCCCATACGGTTATTGCCATCGTGGGGGAGGCCGAGGCGACCCGTCGCCTTCGTTGGGCGGCTCGCCGGGGTCGGCCGCCGCGCTCGGTGATCCAGTACCTGGCATCGGACAACGCAGCCGAACGACTCCCCGCTTCGATTCGCGGCATGCTCGCGGGGACCACCCCAGCCGCGTACGTATGCACCGGCATGCGATGCGCGCCTCCCGCGCACACCGTGCAGGCCCTCATGGACACTTTCGCGAGCTTCACACATGAAGATTGAATTCGCCGTGTGCTGTGACTACGCCTTGATCGATCGATTAGGCAAACTCTCGGTCATGGGTATCTTCCAACACATCTGGGTCGGTCGGTTTCCCGCCGTGCACCCCCGGCTACACCTCGTCCTCAGACTCAAGGGGCGGCGCACCGAGGTCGGGGAGCACCCAATACGTATTCGTCTGCTGGACCCCGATGACGCCGAGGTACTGGCGGGCCAAGGCACCGTGACGTTCGCGGAGCCCCCGGCCGGCGTGCTCGAGATCGAGGCCGGCGCCGTGCTCGTGTTCGACGTCCCCATCCAGCGAGCCGGCCGCTACCGATTCGAGATTACGATCGACGACTCGATCCGCACCGACCTTCCGCTCACCGTCGCACAGGGCGCGCCGGGGCACCACGCCTCGCCCTCCGTCAACTAGCCTGCCAGAGGACGACGGTGCGGACGCGGGATCGCTGGGGGTACGCGCTCGTCCTTGCCGTGGTCGCCGCGGGCTTGCTCGCCAACTTCGGACGATATCCGCTCCTCGACCCCGACGAGGGACGCAACGCCGAAGTGGCCCGGGAGATGGCGGTGAGCAATGGGTATCTGCTCCCGAGACTGAACGGGCTGCCGTACGTGGACAAGCCCGTTTTGCATTTCGCCGTCACCGCGCTGGCCATGGAGGCCTTTGGCCGCAACCCGGCAATTGCACGCCTGCCGTCGCTCCTCTTCACGATGGGCACGCTCGTCCTGGTGGGATGGTTTGCCACGCGGCTGACGGATGGCGCGGGGGGAGTCACCGCCGTCGTGTCGACGGCGGCGACGCCGCTGACCTTGGCATACTCCCGTACGGTGATCTTCGACGCGACCCTCACGTTCTGGGTCGTGACGGCCGTCATGTGCCTGCACGAGGTGGTCGAACGATCACGGGTCGGCCACGCCGTGGACCTGTGGCGTGCCGGTGCATGGGGAGCGATGGCGCTGGGCTTGTTGACAAAGGGCCCGGTGGCGGTATTGCTGCCGTTGCTGATTGCCGTACCCTACGCATGGTGGCGCGGTCGCCTGCGTTCGCTCGTCGATCCCGTTGCGATCCTACTCGTTCCCGCGATCGTGATTCCTTGGGTCGCCGCGATGGCGCGCGACGCGCCGGACTTCGTCCGGTATGTAATATTCACCGAGACCGCCGCCCGGCTCTCGGGAGACGCACTTGGGCGCGCGGAGCCGGTGTGGTACTTCCTGGCAATCCTCCCCGCGGGCGCACTCCCCTGGACTGTGGTGCTCGGCGCGCACATCCCCCACCTCGCCCGCCGCCTGCGGTCTCGAGCCGAGTGGACTCCCTCGGTCACATTCCTGCTCCTGTGGGTGCTGCTTCCGCTGGCGTTCTTCTCTCTCACCGCCTCAAAACGTCCGCAGTATGTGCTGCCGATCATCCCAGCCCTCGGGCTCCTGGTCGCCATCGCATGGCATGGGATCGCGCGTCGCAGGGTGGGAGTGCCCGCCGCCGGTACAGCGCTCCTGGCGGCCGGGCTGGCGCTTGCCGCGCTGCGCCACCGGATCGCGCCGCTGGTGAACGCGGCGCCTGACATCGCGGAGGCGGTGCCGCCGGTGGCCCTCCAACTCGCCGCCGCGAGCATCGTGGCGGGTCTCATCGTGTGGGTGGGACGCGGCTGGCGGCCCTTGGTCCTGGCGGCCCTGGCGGCACCCATCACGGTGATCCCGGTGGTGAGCGCGGATCTCATGCAAGCCATCGGAGAAGATCGCTCCGCAGTGGGGCTCGCGGCGGCCATCGAGCGCGTGAGCCCACGCGGTGCGCGGATCGTTGCGGTGCACGCCTATCCGCTGTCGCTGCCGTTCTATCTGGATCGAACCATCACGCTGGTTACCGATGACGCGTCGGAGCTCACGAGCAACTACCTCCTACGTCATCCCGAGATCTGGCGGCAGGCGCCCACGATTCGGACGGGCGAGTGGTGGCACGAAGCGGCAATCGCGTGCGACCGGCCGAGTGTCTTCGTACTCCGCACCGACGACACTCGGCGCCGAGGCGTGCTCGACGACCATCTGCCCATCATTGCGACATCCCGGAAGTATGTCGCGTATGGCCCCTGCGGCCCGGCACCGCTCGCGCGGTCCCCCTGAACCGTGTGCGGCATCTACGGGATTGTGAGCTGGGACGGCCCCCTGACCCGTCCGGAGCGGCTCGACCGGATGGCGCGCGGACTGCGCCACCGGGGTCCGGACGGCGATCGCCGGGTCGTCGGACCGACGCATGCGCTCGGAACGCAACACCTGCGAATCGTGGATCCCCACGGCCCCCTGCCCCAACCGTGCGTGGATCCCACTCGGCGCGTCGTGATGGTCTGCAACGGCGAGATCTATAACGCATCCGCGCTCAAACGACGCTGGCCGCGATTCCCCTACACCTCGCAAAACGACGTCGAAGTGATCGTGCCGGCGTACCTCGATCTCGGTGCCGCGTGCTTCCGGGAGCTCGAAGGCATGTTCGCCATCGCGATTCTGGACCTCCGCGCCGGGGAACTGCTCCTCGCGAGAGACCGCGCCGGAGAGAAGCCGCTCTTCTACGCGCGGCTCGGTACCGAGTGCGTGTTTGCGTCCGAGATTCCTCCGCTCTTCGACGCTGGGGTGCCGCGTCGGCTCAGCACCGAGGCCATCCGCGAGCTGATCGCACTCGGCTATGTGCGGGAGCCCGCCACGCCCTTTGCGGATGTCGCCAAGGTCCCCGCGGGCAGTGTGGTGGCGCTGTCGCGGAGTGCGGCGGATCGTCGCACCTTTTGGCATCCCGACGAGATCGAGCCCGTCGAGGCACCCGACGCCGGAAACGCGATCGAGTCGGCGCTCCGGGACGCCGTGGAGGGCCAGCTGTACTCCAGCGGTCCGACCGGGGTCTTCGCGAGCGGCGGACTCGACTCGTCGCTGATCGCGTCGATGGCCGCGGCCGCCGGGAGTTCGGAAATCGCGCTGTTCACCGTCGGGTTCGATCAGCCCTCCTACGACGAGCGTGCGCCCGTTCGCCGGCTCGCCACCCATCTTGCCCTGCCGCACGTTGAGGTCACGGCGACCCCGGCGTCGCTGTGCGAGGCGCACGAGCGGCTGACGGCTTCGGTGGGAGAACCGCTCACCGATCCGGCGGCACTCCCCACGTGGCTGTTGGCGCGCGAGGCGAGTCGCACGGTGAAGGTCGTGTTGGGCGGCGAGGGGGCCGACGAGTTGTTCGGCGGGTATCCCACCTACCCAGGGCATTGGCTCGCCGAGGCGGCGGCCGGCCTTCCGTCCGGCGCAATGGCCTTGTTACGGGGGACCGCGAACCTCATGCCGGTGTCACGGCGCAAGATGCCGGCGGAGTATTTGATCAAACGGTTTGCGGCGGAGGCGCGGCAACCGGCGGCCGCGCGGCACCACGCCTGGGGCGGATCGGGACTGACCCGGGAGGTCCCGTGGAGCCCGAACGGGGCATTACAAGAGCTGTGGCTTCGCCATCCCGGCGACACGGTCCGCACCGCGATGCTCGTCGACTACGTCACGTATCTCCGCGAGGGACTGCTGCCGAAGATCGACCGCACGACGATGCAATGGTCGCTCGAGGCCCGAGCGCCGTTTCTTGACAGCAGGGTCACCTGCCTGGCGTTCGCGCTGCCGACGCGACAGCGCGTGCGCCGCTGGGCAACCAAGGTCCTGCTCAGGCGTGTGGCTTCGCGGCACCTCCCGGCATGGGTCCGCCGCCGCCGCAAGCGCGGACTGAGCGTACCCCTCGCCGCTCTCCTTGCGGGGGAGTGTCGCGCGGACGTGGATCGTCATCTCGCACGGGACCGGTGGCCGTTCCCGGGGGTGTTGGAATCCGGCCGGGTCGCGCAACTTCTGTCCGACCATCGCAGCGGCCGAGTGGATCTCGCGCGGCCGATTTGGACCTTGTATACCATCGCCAAATGGCACGCCCACTGGGCGGGAGACACCGCATGACCCGAGACGAAGCGCTCGCCCTGATGCACGAGTACACGGCGTCCGACGCACTCCGCAAACACATGTACGCCGTCGAGGCCGGCATGCGGGCCTACGCGCGAAAGTTCAACGAGGATGAGGCGACGTGGGGTATCGTCGGCTTATTGCACGATTTCGACTATGAGCGCTACCCCAACGACGCTCACAGCCCCACGGAGGAGCACCCGTCGTTCGGCGTGAGCATGCTGCGCGAGCGCGGCTTGCCAGAGCCGTCGTGCCGCGCCATCCTCGGACATGCCTCGTACACCGGCGTGCCGCGCGAGACCCCACTCGCCAAGACGCTGTTCGCCGTGGACGAGTTGGCCGGGTTTCTGGTAGCGTGCGCGCTCGTTCGTCCCAGCCGTAGCTTCGGCGACCTGCCGGTCAAGAGCGTCAAGAAGAAGCTCAAGGACAAAGCGTTTGCGCGCGGCGTGAACCGCGACGAGGTCGTGCAGGGGGCCGCGGAACTCGGCGTCGAGCTGGACGAGCACATCCGGTTCCTGATCGAGTCGCTGCACCCGATCGAGGATACGTTGGGGCTTGGAGCGGGGTGACCCACCAGGTCGTTCCGGAGGACGGGCTCTCACGCGCGCTCGATCGCGTGTGCGCCACGCGTCCCGTTCCCGGAAACGCCGTCCGGCAACTCGTCGATGGGCCGGAGGCGTTGTCGCGCATGCTGCACATCGTCGCCCACGCACAGCAGGTCATTCACTTCGAGAACTACATCTTCCGGTCGGACGAAACCGGGCAGCGGTTCGCCGCCGCGTTGATCGCGGCCGCCGCCCGCGGTGTCTCAGTCCGCGTGCTGTACGATCATTTCGGCTCCTTCGGCACCAAGCGAGGATTCTGGCGGCGGTTGCGGGACGCGGGCGTGGAGGTTCGGGCCTTCAATGTGCTGAACCCGCTGCACCCCATCGCGGCGCTGCGGAGAAACCACCGGAAGTATGTGGCGGCGGATGGCACCGTGGCCGTCGTGGGGGGAGTGTGCATCGGGGACGCGTGGGCCGGGGATCTGGCACGGGACATTCCACCGTGGCGGGATACGGCCGTGGACGTCAGCGGCCCCGTCGTGGCCCGCATGGACGTCACCTTCCAGCGCGCCTGGCGCCACGCCGGCGGGACCGCACCGTCCTACACCATCCCCGCGCGGGTTAACGAAGCGGGGCCGGCGCTCGTCAGAGTGATCGAGGGGCTCCCCGGTCGTTATCGATTGTTGCGCGCCGTGGAACTGTTGCTCGCGTCGGCGGCCGACCGGGTGTGGATAACGGATGCGTATCTCGTGCCGGCGACGTCGCTCCTCCAGACCATAATCTCGACGGCCCGAGCCGCGGTCGACGTTCGCATTCTCGTGCCCGGGCGCACCGACCTTCTGGCCGTGCGGGCACTCACGCGGGTTGGATATCGGGAACTGCTCGAGAACGGCGTACGTATCTTCGAGTGGCATGGCCCGATGTTGCACGCCAAGACGGTACTGGTGGACGACGTGTGGTACAAAGTCGGATCGAGCAACCTGAACCCTTCGAGTCTCGCCAACAACTACGAGCTCGACGCGCTCATCCAAGATCGCGATGTGGCGATGCAGGCCGCACAGCAGTTTCGTCGCGACCTGAGCACGGCGACGGAGATCGTGCTTCGGCCCCTGCGGATTCCGCGCCGGCTGGCCGCACAGATCCCGCCCCTAGTACATGCCCCGCATCGGCCGGCCGAGATTACCGTGCCGGTACGGGCACCCGGCGAACGGCGCCAGCGAATGGTCGTGGCGCTGCGGCAGGTGGTGAGTGGCACCAGGCGGTCAATCGCCGGTGTCTTGCTCTTCACCGCCGCCGGGACCGGAGCCTTGTTTCTGGCCCTCCCGCGGTTCATGGGGTATCTGGTTGCGACGACCTGCTTTGTCCTCGGCGCTCGGGCCGCGTGGTTCTTCCTCCAACGGCGGCGCGGCGCCAGGGCTCAACGCTGAAGCACGGGCATGCGTAACTCCGATATGCAGGACGGAGAGCTCGCGGCTCTGGCGGCTGCCGGCGACCGGGAAGCGTTTGGGGTATTGGTCGAACGGTATGCCGGAGCGGCGAGACGACTCGCCCGCTCGATACTGGGGGATCCGGACGATGCGGATGACGCTGCTCAGGACGGGTTTCTCTCCGCGCTGCGTCATTTGGGGCGGTACGATCCGTCCCGTCCGTTCGGGCCATGGTTGATGCGCATCGTCGCCAACGCGGCCAGCGACCGGAGGAGGCGCCGCACGGTGCGCCAGACACAGCCGCTGGCGCCTGAGTTGGCCGCGGGAAGATCGAGTCCCGCCGTGGAAACCGAGCGTCGCTCGATACAGGAGGCGCTGCACGGGGCGTTGGCCGCGTTACCGGAGCGTCAGCGTATGGCGGTGGTGTTGTTCGACGTCGAAGGCTATAGCCACCGTGAGATTGCGTCGATCTTGGGCGTACCCGATGGCACCGTGCGCTCGGATGTGTTTCACGCACGGCGGTCGCTGCGGAGCGCGATGGCGCCGTGGAAAGGCTGGAAGGAGAGTGAGTCATGAGTTCACCGTTCGATCACCAACCAGACCACGAGTTGGGGGCGGCGCTCCGTGCGGCGCTGGACGCGGGCGACAACCACGCGTTCGTGCAGCGCGTCACCGCAGCGGGAGGATCGCAGCTCGCGGAGCCGTCCGGCGTGTGGTGGGGGGTTCTCGGCCCGTGGGCACGACCGGGCATGGCGGCGGCGCTGGCGCTCATCGCGGCCATGGGGTTCTGGCTCGGGAACCGCTCGCTGCGTGGCGGCGTTGCGGCCGAACTCGACGACCCGATTCAGGCCGCCGGAGGTTTGCTGGAAGTGCCGGCGCTGCTGGCCGGGCAAACCGCGCCGGACATGGATGTCGTACTCGGGGTGGCGTTGGGCCGTTGATCTCGGGCTACATGCACTAGATGAAAGAAGCACCAATGATGAATCGAACCAAGCTATGGGCCGTTGGACTGATCGTGGCCACCTTCGCCGCCGGCGCCCTCGTCGGGTCCGCCATCACCGCGGCCTGGGGCGACATGGACCACCGGCGCAATGAGGGTAGGCGCGAGCGCGTCAGCTATACGGACCGGCTCACGCAGGACCTCGGCCTGACCCAGGCGCAGCGGGAGTCCGTGCAGGTGATCCTCGAGCGACGCAATCAGGCGATGCGGGACATCTGGGCGCAGTCGCGGCCCCTCTTCGACACGTTGCGCGCACAGATTCGGGAGGAGATCACGGCGCAACTGGACGAGGAGCAGCGAGCCGAATTCGAAGCACTTCTTCAACGTGGCGACAGCGCACGAGCGGCACGCAACCGACAGGACGGGTCGCGGAGGGAACACTAGTTATGAGGAGATTCACTACTGCCGCCGCGGTGTTGCTCCTCTGGATCGCGCCGGCGTGGGCTCAGGTGCCCACGGTGACGCTCGGAGAGGCCGTGGACATGGCGCTACGGGCCAACCCGCAGATGGTGCAGGCCCGCGGACAGGTCGCGGTCGCGAGCGCGAGCAAGCGCGAGGCCATCGGGAACTGGCTCCCGTCGATCAGCGGATCGTCGTCCTGGAGCCGCAACTCGTCAAGCCGGTGGGACGATCGAACCCAAACGACCGTGACCGGCGGCTCATCCAGCCTCTCGGCAGGCCTTTCGGCGTCCATGACCTTGTTCGACGGATTCAGAACACCCGCCCAGAACCGGGCCGCCAACGCCGGTTTCGACGCGGCCGATGCGGCGCTGGTCAACCAGGAATTCCAGATCGCATTACAGACCAAGCAGACATTCTTCAATGCCCTGGCCCAGCATGATCTGGTCGCTGTGTCAGAGACGCAGATCCAGCGCGCGGAGGAACAACTCAAGGTGTCGCGCGAGAAGCTCGCTGCCGGCCAGGCGACACGGTCCGACACGCTGCGCAGCGCAGTCGAACTCGCCAACGCCCGGCTGCAGCTCTTGAACGCACAGACCAACCGGGCCACAGCGGAAGCGTCGCTCGCCCGGTTGATCGGTGTCGACGGCAGCGTGCGCGCGGTGTCCGATGCGAACCTGTTCAGCGAGATCACGGTCGACACCGCCTCCGTTCGGGCCGAAGCCATCAACAACTCGCCGGCCGTGGCACAAGCGGATGCCAACGCCCGCGCGGCGCAGGCCAACCTCGCCGTTTCACGGGGCCAGTACTTCCCGACGGTCTCGGCGAGCTACTCGAACTCGTATTCGGGGCAGCAGATCAGCCAACTCGGCAATTCGTGGTCGATACGTCTCAGCATGTCGTGGCCGCTGTTCAACGGGTTCACGCGTGAAACCGGGATCACACGCTCCGTGACCAGTCGGGACGCGGCCATCGCCCAGGCGGAAGACGCTCGGCGGTCGGTCAACGCCGACCTCACCCAGTACCTTGCCGCGCTCGCCGCCGCGCGGAGCAGCATCGAGATCGCCATCGCGAGCCGTGCCGCGGCCGCGGAAGATCTGCGTGTGCAGCAGGAGCGTTATCGCTTGGGTGCGGCCACGATCGTCGAGGTTCTCACCTCGCAGGTCAGCCTCGACCAGGCGGAAGTCGACATCATTCGCGCGCGGTTCGATTACCTCGTGGCTCGGGCGCAGCTCGAGGCGCTGATCGGGAGGGAGCTATGACCGCCGCCTCGGCGCCACACCCGTTCCACACGGGGGATCTGCCCCAGCCGGACGTGATCATCCTCACGCACAAACTGACGCGCGAGTATCAGATGGGCGCGGAGACGGTCCACGCGTTGCGGGAAGTCAATCTCCAGATCCGAAAGAACGAGTTCACCGCGATCATGGGGCCCTCGGGATCGGGCAAGTCCACTCTGATGAACCTGCTGGGATGCCTGGACACGCCGTCGAGCGGTGAGTACTGGCTCAACCAGCAAAAGGTGAGCGATCTCGACGACGATGAACTGGCGCGGATCCGCAACAAGGAAATCGGGTTCGTCTTCCAGACCTTCAACCTGCTGCCACGGGCCTCGGCGCTGCACAACGTGGAACTGCCGTTGATCTACGCGGGCACGACTGCCAAGATCCGGCGCGAGCAGGCGGCCCAGGCGCTCGAACGTGTGGGCCTGGGCGATCGCATGCACCATCGTCCCAACGAGCTCTCCGGCGGACAGCGGCAGCGTGTCGCCATCGCCAGGGCGCTCGTGAACAACCCCAGCATCTTGCTCGCCGACGAACCCACGGGAAACCTGGACAGCCAGACGAGTTCCGAGATTCTCCAGGTGTTCCACGTGCTGCATGACAGCGGGCAGACCATCGTGTTGATCACCCACGAACACGATATCGCCGTGCATGCGCACCGGCAGATTCACTTGCTCGACGGTTTGATTCACCAAGACATTTTGACCGAGACGAACTGATGACTACTCATGCATTTTGGCGGAGCGCGCTCGTTGCCACCTGCGTTTTGACCCTGGGCACCGCCTGCGCGGAAGAAGAGGCCGCGCCGATGTACCAGGCCGTGGCGGTGGTACGACGCGACATCGTCGTCTCGGCCAGCGCGGCAGGGCAGATCGAGCCCGTGACCACGGTGGAGGTGAAATCCAAGGCATCTGGGGAGATTCGCCAGGTCAACGTCGAGACCGGTGACGCGGTGACGGCGGGCCAACTCCTCGTCAAAGTCGATCCGCGTGTTCCCAGCAACGCCCTGCGTCAGGCGGAGGTCGACCTCGACGTCGCAAAGGCTCAGCTGACGAACGCCGAGTCGCAGCTCCGGCGGTCCGAGGAGCTGCACAAGACCCAGTCGATCACCGAGACGGAGTGGGAGCAGGCGGCTCTCTCGGCCGCGAACGCGCGTGCCCAGCTCGTGCGGGCCGAGCGAAGCTTCGAGGATGCGAAGATCGCGTTCGAGGACACCGACGTCCGTGCGCCGCTCAGCGGCATCATCATCGAGAAGGCCGTCGAAGTCGGCACCGTGATCTCTTCCGCCACCAGCAACGTGAGCGGTGGCGCCGTACTGCTGCGCATGGCCAACCTGGATACCGTCCAGGTGCGGTCCCTGGTGGACGAGACCGACATTGGAAAGATCCAGCCTGGCATGCCCGTGACGATCACGGTGGACGCCTACCCGAATCGGCCGTTCAGCGGTGTGGTCCTCAAGATCGAGCCGCAGGCAACCGTGCAGCAGAACGTCACCATGTTCCCCGTGCTCGCGCGGATTCAGAACGATGGTCTGCTCCTCAAGCCCGGCATGAATGCCGAGGTTGAAGTGCACGTCGGGAACCAGCAAAACGTCATCGCGATTCCCAACGCAGCATTGCGAACGGATCGGGATGTGGCATCGGCCGCCATGGTCCTCGGCCTCGAGCCCGAGGTGGTGCAACAGCAACTCGCCGAAGCGCGCCGTGTGCAGGCCGAGACGCAGGGCGGTGAGGCTCGCATGGCCGGCGCCGTCCGTGACAGTGGGGCGCCCGCCGCCGCGACCGTCAGCTTCGGCGGTCGCGACGTTCCGCTGCCGGAGGGCGTCTCCGCTGCGCAGGTCACCGCCATCTTCGCGAAGATGCGCGACGGCGGGCCGCAGTCACTCTCGGCCGAGGATCGCGCCATCATGAGCAGATTGCGCGGCTCCGGCGGACGGGAGGGAGGATTCGGCGGCGCACGCCAGGGTGGCGGAGGGCAACGCGCCAACAACTCGCTGCTCGGCGGCAACTACGTCGTGTTCGTGATGCGCGACGGACAGCCGTCCGCTGTGCCTATTCGTACCGGGTTGACCGATCTGGACTACTCCGAAGTGGTGTCGGGGCTGGCCCTCGGCGACACCGTGCTCATGCTGCCCAGCGCAAGTTTGCTGGCCAGCCAGGCGGAGTTCGCCCAGCGCATGGGGCGCATGACCGGCGGCGGCCTCCCCGGAGTGCAGCGGAGGTAGCATGCTCTTCGGTGAAACCATCCAGGTGGCACTCAGTGCCATCCGAGCAAACAAGCTTCGCTCCTTCCTGACGGCGCTCGGCATCGTCATCGGCGTGGGCGCGGTCATCACCATGGTGGCCCTTGGCTCCGGCGCGCAAAAGGCAGTGCAGGATCAGATCGAGGCGCTGGGCACCAACTTGCTGCAAGTGTATCCGGGACAGTCGTTCCGCTTCGGCGTGGCGAGCGGAGATCGGGTGAGCATCACCACCGACGATGCGCTGGCGCTCAAGCGGGATGCGACGACGCTCCAGGCCGTGGTACCGGAAATCTCCCGCAACTTCCAGGTCAAGTACGGGAACCAGAACATCAACGTGAACGTGATCGGCACCGTACCCGAGTACGTGCCCGTGAACAACTACAAAGTGATGGCCGGAAGCCCGTTCACGGCCGGTGACGACGAGGCCCGCAAGCGCGTCGCCGTCATCGGGCACGCCGTGCCCGAGATGTTGAACGCCAACGCGCAGGCGATGATCGGCCAGTCGCTCGCCATCAATGGCATCCCGTTCGAGATCGTCGCCGTGCTGGCCGAGAAAGGCGCGCAGTCGAGCTTCAACAACCCGGACGAACAGATCCTCGTGCCGCTTCAGACCGCGCAATATCGCCTCTTCGGGTCCGACAGGCTGCGGGCCATCACCGTGCAAGTGGCCAATCAAGAGCAGATGGGCGTCGCCATGGTGGATATCGAACGGGTGATGCGCCGCGAGCACGCCATTCGCCCGGGCGGTGACAACGATTTTCAGATCCGGAACCGCGCCGAGTTTCTTTCGACGTTCGAGGAGACCACCAAGACGTTCACCTTCCTGCTCGCGGGTATCGCGGCGGTGAGTCTTCTGGTCGGCGGCATCGGCATCATGAACATCATGCTCGTGTCCGTGACGGAACGGACGCGCGAGATCGGCATCCGCAAGGCGCTTGGCGCCACCCGTGCCAACATCATGCTGCAGTTCCTGGTGGAGGCCCTGGTGCTGTGCATGCTTGGTGGCATCCTCGGCATCCTCATCGGCGCCACCTCCGCCGTGCTCCTGTCCAAGCTCGCCAACTGGAACACCCTCGTGTCGCCCACCGCGGTCATCGCCGCGTTCGCGTTCAGCGCGTTCGTCGGCATCTTTTTTGGATTGTGGCCGGCGCGCCGGGCCGCGAGCCTCGATCCCATCGTGGCGTTACGCTATGAGTGAGGAGTAGCGTTAGACGTTCGGCATCGAGATCCTTCCCGAGAAGCCAGAGAGACTCCAGCACGCCGGCGGGCCGCGTCCGGATCCCCGGGCAATGTTGCCCCAGCTGAAACCGCCGTGCGCCGCGCTTGCTCCCGGCGCTCCGCCCCCTGACGCCAGACGTCTGCTTATTATCCCCCCATGCCCCTCACCACGGCTCTCCAATGCCGGTCCTGCCGGGCCACGCACCCAAAAGCGGCGCTCGCGGCGTGTCCGACATGTGGCAGCCAGCTCGACCCCGCGTACGACTGGGACCGCGTGCGGGCGGTCGTCGATCGCGACCGACTGCGCGGACGGCCGCGGACCATGTGGCGCTACCGCGAGTTGCTGCCGCTCGACGACGAACCGCGCGTGTCCACGGACGTCGGCTGGACACCGCTCGTCGAGGCACCCCGCCTCGCGCGCGCGCTCGGGGTCGGACGCGTGTGGATCAAGAACGACGGATTCTCGTTCCCGACGCTTTCCTTCAAGGACCGCGTCGTCGCGGTGGCCATCAACAAGGCCGTGGAGCTGGGTATCACCGTCGTCGCCGCGCCCAGTACGGGCAACCTCGCCAACGCCGTGGCGTCGCACGCCGCGCGGGCCGGTCTCGTCGCATGGGTGATCATCCCCGAAGATCTCGAACTGGGCAAGGTGGTCGGCAGCGCGGTGTACGCGCCGCATCTCGTGCGCGTCCGAGGTACGTATGACGACGCCAATCGGCTGGCACGGGAAGCCGCCGCGACGCTCGGATGGGGCGTCGTCAACGTGAACCTGCGACCGTATTACGGTGAGGGCTCCAAGACGATGGCCTTCGAGATCGCCGAGCAACTCGGCTGGCGGCTTCCGACCGCCGTCGTTGCGCCCATGGCCGGCGGATCGCTCATCACCAAGCTCCGGAAGGGGTTCGAGGAGCTGCGCGCGCTCGGCTGGGTCTCCGGCGCGCCGCCACGCATGTTCGGCGTTCAGGCCGCGGGTTGCGCGCCCATTGCGCGTGCCGTGCTGGATGGCTCGCCGGAGATCACGCCGGTCCAGCCGCGCACCGTCTCGCGCTCCATCGCCATCGGCGATCCCGTCGACGGGCCGTGGGCGCTGGAGACCATCCGGCGGTCCGGCGGGTGGGCGGCGGCCGTGGACGACGACGCGATGCGTGAGGGAATCCATTTGCTCGCGCGCGAGGAAGGCATCTTCACCGAAACGGCGGGCGGAGTCACGGTGAGCGGCGCACGCCAACTGGCCGCGGCGTCCCGTCTCTCCACCTCCGACGAAGCGGTACTCTGCATGACGGGCAACGGCCTCAAGACGATCGAAGCGCTCGGGGACGCCCTCGAGGCCCCACTCATCGATCCGACGCTCGAGGCGCTGACCAAGCTCGCCGCATGATCACGGTGCGCGTTCCTGGATCAACCTCGAACCTGGGCGCCGGGTTCGACTGCCTCGGACTCGCGCTCGACGTGTGGATCGAGGTGCGCGCCGCCCCGGGCGCCGGACCATTCCGGTACAGCGGGACCGTCGCGGATCTCGACGCAGCGGACGACCTGATTGCGCAGATCTCCGGCCCACTGCGCGAGCGGGACGTGCACCTCGAAATCGACTCGCGGATTCCCGTCGCACGGGGGCTCGGCTCCTCGGCCGCGGCGATCGTTGCAGGCCTCATACTCGCCGAGTTGCTGAGCGACAGGGATCCGGATCCGGAATCGATCTTCCGCGCGGCCGCAGAGCGCGAAGGACATCCTGACAACGCCGGCCCCGCGATCTATGGCGGACTCATTCTGTCTACGGATCGACCAGAGCGCTTGGCGCTCAGCCCCGAGCTCGGCGTGGCGCTCGCGATCCCGGACGTGCGATTGAGCACCAAGACCGCCCGGGACATACTCCCGGGCGAACTCGCGAGAGATACGGCGATCGCGCAGGCGTCGGGCGCCGCGGCCCTGCTGCTCGGACTCACCACGGGCAACGGCGATCTCATCGGGTTTGGCATGGATGACCGAATCGCCACACCGCATCGTCGTCACCTGATTCGCGGATTCGAGGCCGCCGTGGAGGCCGGGCGCCGGGCGGGAGCATATGGCGTGACGATTTCCGGCGCCGGACCCGCGCTGCTCGCCATTACCGCGCTGGTCGAGTCGGCATCGGTGGCGCGCGCGATGGCGGACGCGCTGACCGCCGCGGGCAACCCGGCGCATCCGCTCGCCCCCAACGTCACCACCACAGGCGCCTCGTGGACGACCACATGAGCCGCCTGGATGCGTGCGTCGGTGAGTGAGCGTCATCTGCCGGTGTCGCCGCACACCGAGACCCCGAACGATCTCGGGACCACGGATTGCAAAGGCCAGTTCCCGACGCGAGACGGGGTTTAGACCGTGAGGCGTCACGGAGTTAGAGCGTCCGGTTTCCTGGGGCCAAACCGAGGCGTTGTTGCGGCTGCAACAGTCAGCGCGCCCGAAGGGAGCGCTTTGACCGCGTCGGCTCCGTCGACTTCGGTAGGCCGCAGCAACTCCTGGCGGCGCAGGTCGTGGCGTGTGAACTTCCAGTGGATGGTGCCGTTGTCGACGATCCAGAACACGGGGCGCGCCGTGCAATAGGGGGCGTGGCTCATGACCTCGGCGACCAGCGCGTCAAACGCCGCGAGGGAGATCTTCTGCACCACGCGGCCGAAGAGGCGGGCCCGTACCTCGCCTGGCAGGTGCAAGCAATGTTAGGCGCCCACGATCTCATTCAAGCCCTCGATCACCTGTGCCAGCTCCTCTGGCGAGGCACGGGACAGCCGCTTGCCAATCCGTTCGACGGCGAGCGTCCGGATCTGGCTGATCTTCACCCAAGAGCGTCTCGGCAATCGCGGCGTCGTCAACTCCAACGTCAAGGGAAATCCCGCGCGCTGCGGCTGGCTGGTCTGGGCCAGGGCGATGACCGTCCCCGATCGTGCGTTGAACACGTCGTGGCTCAGGATGAGCACCGGTCGCAGTCGGGCTTGTTCATTGCCGCGTGTTGGGTTGAGATCCGCCCAGCGGATCTCGCCCCTCAGTACTCCGGCCATCGGGCGGCATCCACGCCAAGTCCCTCCTCGGCCATGCAGATTGGCCCGCAGGAGATCCGCCAGCTTCCGGGCGTCGATCGGGTCCGTCTTGCAGCACGCTTGCCAGATGAGCTTCACCTGATAGGGATGCGCCGCGATCGCCGCCGCACTCAGCCCGTGACATTCAACAACCGAGCGGCCAACTCATCGCGGTTCGGCTTCGAGCCGGAGGAACCGGACCGCGTTGTTGTAGAGGATGTCTCGCTTCTGCTCGTCGGTGAGGTAGTCGGCCTCCTCGATCGCTTCGATGGCCTCCCCGATCTTCTCGGGCCAGCGCATCTGGTCGGAACCGAACATCAATCGCTTCCCAAGCCCAGCACGAACCAGCTCTTCCAGGTACCTGTGGAAGGCCGGGCGAGGTATGACCCACGTGATCGTCGATAGGTCGCCGTAGAGCTGCGGGTACTGATACATCATCGCGATCATGTCGTCGAGGAACGGGTACCCGCTGTTTTCGACGAACACCCGCAGGTTGCGGTGTCGCACCAGTACGTCCTCGAGAAGGAGCGGACTTCCCGCGCCAGTTCGAAAAGCGGGGACCGGCGGTCCAATTCCTGCCGTGTGAATGAGGACCGGGACGTCGTACTCCTCAGCGAGCTCAAAGTAGGGTGCGAGCGCCGGGTCGTTCGGGGCCACGCCCAGGAGTTGTGATCCGATCTCGCCCATGCCCGCTAGACGTCCCGCATCGTACTCCTGCCTGAGCATCTCAGGGGAGAGATCACCGGGCGCCTCAATGAACGGTGAGGCGATGAACCGTTCCGGCGCGGCCGCGACCCAGTCCTGGACGATGTCCAGGTCGGCGCTACTCAGGAATCCAAGGACGATGTTGTAGCGCTGCATCGCCTCCAGCGTCTTCTGCAGCGACTCCTCCGAGGTCGCCGTCGCTGAGCCTTCAGGCTGGCAGGGTCGTGGGAGACAAGGAGGCGGTGCCCCGGCAGGAAGATCGAGCGGGATGTGGTGAGCGTGCATGTGCATGTCGATCACGGGAGGGCGCTCTTGGGCCTCCAACTCGACGTGCGAGGCACACGCGACCAACGCTAGCAGTGATGCCACGGGGAAGGTCTTCATACGCTCCTCCGGCTAGTCCCTCTGTCGCTTCCGAACGTCGTGCCGCTCAGCGGCGTGTTAGGTGGCCGCTACTCTTGGTCTCGCGACGAACCTTTGCCCCTGACCCGAATCCTCCGTCCTCACGCATGTCGTCGACGGACTCCTGGACGAGGGCAAGGGCCTCACTGTTCGATATCAACATGAAGTTTTCACGGTTCGCGGCCGCCTAACGTCATGCGGCTCACCTGCAGCCGCGAAGGATGACTCAAGATTCCGTTGAAGATCCGCCGCCGCCAGGTGCAGCCGCTTGTTAGGGGGCGCGG
>Ga0214472_10000114_pt1 | contig 107986 bp, 107 predicted proteins | sample RVTome_6_FD_207662 | JGI IMG/M metagenome (GOLD analysis project Ga0214472, IMG submission 207662) | Soil microbial communities from uranium-contaminated site in the Upper Colorado River Basin, Wyoming, United States - RVT140D175 | ecosystem: Environmental > Terrestrial > Soil > Contaminated... | reverse complement strand
CCGGCCCCCCGACTCTCTCCTCGCCTTCCTCGATGCCCTCTGATTATGCCGACACGCAGCCACCACACACCCCGGCTCACCAGCCAAACCCCGCCCAGGTCGGCATAACGCGAACATCGGCATAATCATGTTTATCCCGACATCGGCATAACCACGACTTGCGGCATACCCACGCGGCGATCCTGATCGCCCAGGGTGAGCACCCGAAGGTCATCCAACTGCGACTCGGGCACTCGTCGATTCAGGTCACCCTGGACACCTACGGGCATCTGTTCGAGGGTCTCGACGAGGCCGCAGCGGAACGTCTTGACGCCGCGTTCGGCCAGACGTTACCCAGCCTCTCAACGACTATTTCCGCGCCAGCCGTCGAACGGCTCCCGTGATGGGAATGCCGTGCTGCAAATCACTGCCCGAAGTTGTTCTCGTTGCTTCGCAGCCACCTCGCATCGCGCCCTACCCGATCCGGACGTTGCCCCACGCCGGCCCACTCGGCTCTTCCCGCTGGTCGAGTCTCTGGCCGCACCGTTGCTCGGGCGCCGCCGGGGAGCCCATTGGAAGCGATATCCTCGCCGCCATGAATGAGTGTTATGGCGAACCCGGGGAAGGGGCAATGTCGTGAAGCCGACTCACCGCATCATCCTGCTAGGGGGCTCTACCGTGGCTGTTCTCCTGGTGGGGGCAGCGATCCTCAAGGGAGCAGATGCGACCACGATCTCGAGCATCGTTGTCGCAGCGGCCACGGTCGGATTCCTATTCGTCACGTGGATCTACGTCGACCTCACCGGAACAATCGCCAAATCCGCCATCAGTGCTTCCATGGCTGCCAACAACTCCGTCACAATTGCATAGAAGGAACTCGAAGCGCGTGAACTCCAAGGTTTGGCGGCAGAATTGCCAACCGTGTTTCATCAGTGGGTGCGAACCATCGTCAACATGCACCCTCAGCCCGATGGCGACGCCTACCTTTCCCTGCAGGAACAGGAAGGGTACCTCCGCGTCCGCCTCATGGCTCTTCGACACCGGCTCCCTGTCGATGACGACTACATAGCAACCGAGATTGACAAGGCCATCTTCGGGTACACCGAGTGGGTTCAGGAGTTGGAGGCCAACGCTCCACCGGCGGCCAACGAAGTCAATCTCGACGACAAGCTCAGAATGAGGTTCACTGCTGCAAGCATCTTCGTCACGGCCAACCTCCCAGCGAGCGTTCGTGAGCACCTCGACGAAGCTAGGAATGTAATCCGAAACGCAACAAGCCCATCGACGGGGACTGTCCGTTCGGATTGATCAGTGGTCTGTGTTGCCCCGCTCGCCGCCGCCCTGGAGCGGCCCCCTACTAGTGGGGTTCAACAACTCACCGAGAGCTAGTCGTCGATCACGTTCCGCAAGCCCCGATGTCATTTGGGTGAACACACCGGGGATTAACGCTGCATCGACGCTGTCCTCGAGGGCGTCTCGAAGCAACTGAACGACCGCGATCAGTGGATCATCAAGCCCGACATCGGACGAGGCCAACCGTGCTCCTTTAAGAAGCAGCGCCAGAGAATCAGGTTGACTTCCCGTATGAAGGAAACCGCTCAAAACAAGGGTTGCGATCGCACCCCGCCGAAGGTGTGGCGCCGTTGCACGACCGGCTCCAATCGCCGCGACGTACGCCCAGTCGGTGAGGCTATTTGGGGCCTCGGTGGCGGCCTTCATAATGGATCGGCGGTATACACCCAGCGCTGGTACCGGGTTGATCCAAGCCGACGGGCGCGTGAGAGTGAAAGCTGCGGAACGAGCATTCCACTCATCTTCTTCGGCAACTCTGAGGATCAGATCCGGCCGGAACGCGGTATCCACGAATCTCGATCGGATCATCGCAAGCAGCGAGCGTTCAAGTTCGTCCTCCGTGAGGTCGCCCGCGTCCACCAGAGCTTCGATCAGACTCACGGTTCCGAAGGCATCCATGCCCTCGTTGCGCGCTATCTGCCGAATGCTCGGATCGTCGGACCAGAGCGGGAGCCGCTCCCGGCGAGCAAGCTCGAGGGATCCGAGGAGGACATCTGGGTTGGGGTCGTCAGCCACGAGAGGCAGTTCGTCCCTGATGTGGCAAGAACGCACTCGATCGAGCAGTCGGATGGCCTCGGCATGCCAGCTCACAGCCTGGCTCTCGTCCACCTCAATGAGAACAGGCTTGTCTCTCCGCGGGTCCCACGCCATGGTTCTCGTCGACTCGAGGCGCAATGAATCCGCGGTGCCGATCAGGTCGTCAAGGGTCGACCGTGGGACGAGCACGCGCGAGAACGACGACATCAGGGTGGCCGCGTCGAGTCCGATGTTGCCGGACACGTACAGCGCATGAGCGTCGATAACTACGGCGGACCCCAGGCTCGTTCCAGCTTTGTGACGTTCCTGGGCGGCAACGTTTGGATCTGGAGTCCCGATCGGGAGGCAGCCGAGCTTCCCGGTGACAAGAGCCTCCCCAAGAAAGCGACCTCGAATCGCCGTCAGCATGCCGTATGGCAGTCGGCCCATCAGCACGTCTTCGATGAGGCCTGCTGTCGCTTCGCTGTCCGGCGCCAGGTTCTCCTTGAGGTACTCGATCAGAACGGTCGGATCAGTGACGTCGATCCGCGTGATGATGTCGCTCGTTGGCCAGCGGTCGAAGAATGAGTCGGACAGCTGCCTGATTCTGCCACCCGTCTCCTCAGGAAGCTCCAGTTCTCGCGACATCTGCAGCGCAGCCGTGAACGCTGCCGCACTGACAATCTCCGATTCGGAGAACTGGTCACCCAGGTCAAGGACCCATCTAGTAGCTTCCTCTGTAGCGGGACCGGTGCGGAGAAGCTCGATGGCGAGGCGCGCCTCATCCTCCTCATGTGCTGTGGGATGCGCGGTGACTAGCTCACGCCTTGCTGCATCTAGCTCGCGAAGATTGAACAGACCACCGACCAGAGCCCAAACCACGCTTGATCCGTGGGGTGTGCCTTCATTTAGCGCCGCCCGGGCATGGGAGACCATCGCCTCCCAATTGCGGAGGCGCGAGGCAAGGTCGAGACATAGATGCCGGAGTTCCAGGTGAATGTAGCTCTCGTCTGGAACAGTCACGATGACCGTCATTGCCTCCTCGTAGGCTGCCTCCAGCCGGCCCGCCGAGGCCAGCAGACCGGCTGCACGGAGTCGAAACTGAGGACGACTGAAACGATCGGCCTCGTTTCGCAAGAGTGCGACTGCATCGTCGATCCTTTCGGCTTCGACGTATGCACCGACCAACAGTGAGATTGCTCGAAGAGTGCGCAGTCTTCTAAGTCGCCGGGCACCAGCTTCAAGGTCGCCAGCCACGATATCGGCTGTCGCTCGGACGAGTTCGGCACCCTCCGCATCCTCCTCCTCGAGGCGCTCGATCCCTTCGATGGGCCAGACTCCCGCGCTCGCCAGATCCATCAAGACCCGAAACATCTGGGCAGGCGTCAATAAGTCCTTGGGGACAGCCTCAAGTATGGCTATGGCTTCACGACCACCGTTCCCCTGGGCAACCAGACATTCCGCCTCGACCAGTGTCCTCTCTACAGGATCTTCAATCATGGCGGCTAGCTGTTGGGCTCTGTTGATCGCATGGCGAGCCAGTGCAGCGTTCGCGGCGTCGACGATGAGTTCCTGGTTTCCCGCCTCTTGCTCCGTGGCCTCACCGTCGGGAGGCCGGAGCGCGAGTCGCATGACCGTATCGAAGTCACCTGTCATCGCGGCCGCGGCTGCGGCGACAGTGACTGCATCCTCGCTCGGTCCACTCCATGATCTCCGGAGATCCCGAACCTCGAGAGCCAGCTTCTTCGCTTGTTCCACGTCTTCGACCACGTTGATCCGTCGTCCTGGTTCCTCGACCGTCGCCAGCAACAGCCGCGCCGTCTCAAGCGCAAGCCCTCCTGTCAAGGCCTGATTCGGGTGATCCCGTAGAGCGCGACGCGCTAGGTCAAGAGCCTCATCAATGTGGCCCTGTACATGCAACGCACGCACTCTCAGTAGGTCGACAAGTCCGTCGCCATGTCCATAGATGGCCGTGGTTTCGAGCAGGGCGTCGGCATCTTCCGCAACGGCTGCCGCCATTACATCGACATAGGTAGCGTCACGCCCCGCGGGCCGAGCGGCGCGCGCCATCTCAAGCATCCGGGTCGTCCGCTCCTGGTTGCCGTGGGCGGCAGCATTCATCGCGGCACGTGCGTACCATCGCGCCGGGTTGCTATCTTCGAGGTCTCCTGCGTCTTCGAACGCGCGAGAGGCGATGTCGTACAGTCGATGCGCTGCCACGAACTCGCCGAAGGCAATCCACAAGCGGGCATCTGTGGTCTCTTCGAGGATCCTGGACATGGCTTCAGCGCGTTGCGCCGGCGTCCTCGCCGGATCGGCCATTGTCCTCAGCAGACGACTCCCGACAGGCGACCCATCCACGATCGACCTTAGGATCTCAGCCGCCGGAGGTGGAACCGATGCAAGCAGATCGGTGCCCTCAGTGGAATAGGAATCGGGCTTTGGCGAAAGACCGAGGTCGCCCGGATCGGCAGCTTTGAGAAGGGCAATGGCGAAACTCGCAGCGTGGCTACTGGCTATCGGCTGCCAATTGGCGTCACCGGCGGCTGTCTTGTCATCCAACATGTCGGAGATTCCCCGTACCGCTAGAACGGCTACGCCACCGGATCGGTGAGCCGCCTCGTATACCCCAGCGCTCTCCATATCGACTGCCACAGCATCGTTGCACCGGTCTCTTAGCAGCCGGAATGTCACCGAGTCCTTTGAGGAGACAACCACCTCGCCAGCCGCAATCGGCTTCACTGACACCGCGGGAGTCGGGTCGACGTCTGTCCAGGCCTCAAGTCGCACCGTCCGGACGAGTTGCTCAAGGCCGTGCCAGGTTGGGAAGGTCATCGCCCTTGAGTAGAAGTCGATATCTGCCTTGCCGCTCTGGAAGTTGTAGACCCGATTGGCCACCACGACGTCGCCGTGCACGACATCGGACTTCAAGCTACCGGCAACGCCAACGAACAAGACAATCTCCGGTTCGAACCACTCGATAGCCTTTGCGGTTTCGATCGCCGCGCTCACGTTCCCCTCGCCGATCTCGGCAACCGCTACGATCCAGTTAAGATTCCGGCCCTGAACCGACCCCATGTGGTATCGAGTACCGCTCGGCATGCGCCGAACCTGGACACCATCTAGCAGTGCTCTAACTGCTCGGAACTCGGTGTCGAGCGCGGTAAGCACCACGGCAGTTGCCGACTGGGAGGACACTGAGGTGATGCTGGCCATGCCTAGGTCAGATCGCACTTCATCGACATCAAAACGCCTGTGTCCACCGGGCGTCGTTGAGTGGCGAATCCGCCCCTCCCGGGCGTACCGCTGTACCGTTGCGGCCGACAAGCCCAGTGCTGCGGCGACCTCTGACGATGACGCAGCGCGTTTCATGTTCGACACTATATCACGGTTTGCACGGGTTACACGGTTCGCAAGAAGACTTCTCCAAAGGACCAAAGCCACACCCGATGAAAATGTCATCACGCAACACCCGCGAGACGTGGAGACGTGCGGAAGCGGCTTTCCTCGACGCGATTCTGGTTTGTCCGAGAGTTCAACGTACGACGCAGGGGATGGGCACTGGAACCGTTCCCCGTTCGAGCCGTTTCGCGGTTTCCTCGTATTCTTCCCTTCCCGTCAATACATACAACGGGCGGGGATGAGGTACTGCCTGACCGGTTGTGGAAATTCCTTCCGCGGACTTCTCGCGGACTCGGGGCATATCCGATGCCCGCAAGCGCCGCCCCCAACAGACAGAATCCCTTGCGGGGCAAGGGATGTCAGTGGTCGGGCTGGCCGGATTTGAACCGGCGACCTCTTGACCCCCAGTCAACGGGGGGCCTTGATGGATGGTGTCAGGCGATGACGAGCTGCCAGCGGAAACCCGGTGTGACCGGGGATATGGTGCCAGGTGGTGTCTGGGTGTTCCACTTCGTGTTGCCTGGTTCTTCAGTCGATAGGCGCCACATAGGCGCCAGCCCCGGTTTCGAAGGGTCGTGTTATCAACGCTGGTTCGGACGATGTACTCCAGGCAAGACAGGAGCGACGCACCTTTCCCTGGCTGCCCCAAACCCGGGATCCGATACCCGCGACGATCGAGGATGGATCTCAGATTCATAGTACCCATCCGCTCGTTTCACGCTGTCGCTCGCCGGCTTGGTGGGAGCGACGCTCAGACGTTCTGAGACACGTCGGGGTCTGCGTGGGTGGGAGGGCAGAGAGCCGGGCCAGGCGCGGCCTATTGTGTCGCTTAACTTCGATTCGCCGGATCGAAGATCTCCGTCAGGATCCCGCTGGCACCCGCCGGACAGCACCCGCCCGTGATCATGATGCCCTGGCCTATCTGGATCGCTCTGTGTCTGTCTCGGGCTTCGAGTGGCCCGCTCGGTATGTATGTCCAGCTATCGGCCTCGGAGCTGTAGACCGCGCCGTCGCCGAAGTACTCAACGTCGTAGACACCTTCTTCGATATTGACTGGGACGATCTCACCGGAACCGCCCCACACAAGGACCCTGCTGTCCCATGCGGTCACTGTGTGACCGCGGCGTGGCTCAAGGGGTGCCTCGGACAGAGTTCGCCATCGGTTTGTGGTCGGTGTGTAGCCCGCACCGCCTGGCTGGACACCGTCACCCCCGTAATCACCTCCCCATATGATGACCTCGGCCCCTGTCCACACACCCTCTGGTCCGTCGCGTGGACCTAATGGCGCTTCAGCCATCATGTGCCACTCCTGAGTGTCCCAGACGAACACGGCCCCGTCGGTGAGTTCGTCGGTTCCTGTGAAGACATCGTCACACTGCGGTCCACTGCACCCTCCCCACACAACAATCTCCTCACCCGTCCACACGACGATCGGGTCGCGGCGGAGACCCAACGGGGACGACGGCAGGGCAGCGACGGAGCCAGTGGCGGTGTCGAGAGCGACCAGACCACCGCCGCTCCACGACACGAGGTGCGACCCCGTCCATACGGCGGGGCTGGAGGGGGTTGAGGTAACGGGGGAGGTTCGCCACGTCAGGTCTTCGGGTGCGAGCTCACCGACAAGAGGAGACTCCAATCCTCCCCAAATCGTAATGCTCTCACCCGTCCACGCCGCTTCGTAGCGGCCCCGCCACTCTAGGCCATCGAGTTCCAGTTGCTGTAGTTCTTGCGATGACGGGTCATAGAGCGCGGCGTACACATCACCGTTCGGGGTCTGTGTATCGAGCACGAACAACAAGTCACCGGTCCACGCCAGTGTCGGGGCATAGGAGTTCCGGCCCTCTAAGCCCAGTCCCACGGTCTGCCATTCCGCTACGTCAGAGTTGCCGGCGGTTGCTGACGTACTGCACCCCGCAAGAGGTCCCACGAGCACAACGGCAAGCAGCAAGCCCATGAAGCGCCTAGAAGACAAGATCTGTCACCAGTGCAGCCGCTAGCACCCCACCACACACGATGGACACGGCTTTCAGAACAACAGCAGCCCTCGCAACCACCCCGGCGAAGAGCTCCGGATCTCTAGGTCCGAACAGGCGGTAGACAGTGAGGAAGGACCGACCGACCCCGAACCCAACAGCGGCGGCGAGGTATTGAACCACGGAGACCTGAGTCATCCACAGACTGAACAGGAGCAGGTATGGCATCGACGTTGTGACGAACGTGCGCAGCCCTGACCCAAACTCGAACCCGAACTGGATTGATGCTCGGCCAGGATTGGCAAACAGGACTTCTTGCGGGATCTGCGCTGCCCGCTGGGGGAGCGGAAACGAAATGATGCCAAGATCCCTCGACGCGAAGACAGCAACCGCCCCTAGACCGAGCATCGCCCTGACACGTTCCGGGACCGGCTCAAAAAACCCTCCGATCACCCATGCGACAACTGCAGTCGCGGATGCTCCGACGACAAGAGCCAGGACAAACAGAGCGAGGACCCTCAGAGTTCTCAATCGTGGAAGCCTCCCGGGCTTCCCCAGCGCTAATGCGCTGTTGACACTTCATGGAGCCGCCGCCATCGAGTGTCCGGCGATGACACCCACCGCGCCAAACGCTAGCGCAGGGGAGCCTGCCGCTAGCGCGAGCGCCCCCACCGACACCACCAAGAAGGGCAGACCGACGAGGGCATACGGCCGCGGCGCCGTTCGCACTGCAGCCTCAGCCATCGGCTGACCTGGTCGGGCAACCATCTAGACCGCCCGACGACAGATTGTCTTCGTTGGGTAGGATCCTGCACCACCGACGTAGGTCCAGCCATCGTGGCACCGATACGTCGTAGAGCCGCACTTCCAGTTCCAGCCATCCCACACCCAACCAGCGGTCTGAGTTCCGTAGCATTGGTTGGGGCGCCACTGGTAGCTCGTCATCCACTCACTCCACGGCTCGTAGTTGTGATAGTTGTTGTATGGATTCGACGAGCGGCATGCCGGGCTATACACCAAGCTGGGCCCGCAGATTGGATCGCAGTTGTGATCTTCGGCATATCCGCCCGCGCCACACGGCCCTGATGTTGTGTAGGTCCAGATATTGTGGCCATCGTGGGCCTTTGCTTCTTGCGCGAGTGGAAAGAGATCGAGCGCACCGATGCCGATGCCGACGGCAGAGCCGATCATGGCCCTGAGGAAGTTGCGCCGTCCTCTCCCATCCACGCGTGCTCCACGTTTGAACCGCGGCGTCCCCTGAGGATCATCCGCTCTCTTCTGCGATTCGGTTCGATCCATTCTCGTCCTCCCGTCAGTCTGGATTTCCTACTCCCACGCCGAGCGCATCGCGAAGCATCTCTACGTTCCCGACGGCCCTGCTTGCTTCCACTAATCCGCTTGCGTCAACCAGCAACAGGAACGGTGTTACGTGTACGCCAAGGTGGCTAAACACCTCGCGCTGGTTCTCCGCAACGAGCCCTCCGGGCTGGCTCTCAACGCTTGCTACACCGTCGTACATGACACGGAAGACCATGTCACGACTATTCGTTGCCATGTGGAGGAAGGCCGGAACTACTACATCGCACGCACCACAGTCTGCGCTAGCGAAGAGAATGGCCTGACGGTCGGTTTCGTTGAGGCTGGTCGCGAGTTCCGGCAGCCTCGAGCCGACCGTCGGCCCGACAGTGGGATTACCGAGCCGATCCTCCAAGATACGCACTTGGCGCAGAACACCAGCGAGAGCTAGAGCTAGCACGAACATCGCTGCCCATAGGGCTATGACCATTGCGGTTTCAAAGTTCATCCGCGTCTCCCCTCGACCATGGGCAATCTGAGCGCGGCAGGCAGGCTCCACCACAGCAACGCCATCGTGCTGGCCGTGACCAGCATCAACAGAGAGGTAGCCACGCCATCAAACAGAGCATCGGTCGACGGTTCGACGAGGGCCAGCGCTACCATCCCCACCGAGAGGCCACCGGCTCGACGTACTGCCCATCGATCCACCACGGTGTCTTGCCTCCGTCCCCCGCATCCGCAAGGCGCAACAACCCCGCGTCTGACAACCGCAGCGAGATACGCTGCCAGGACCAGAAAGTAGGCAGAGCCGATGACCCCGGTAACAACAAGGACCGGCCGTGCTCTAAGCCCCAGCCCCAGGGCTACGCCCGCTACAAGAAGCAATTCCACACCAACAACTGCCACGGCAATCGGTTTCGCGTACCGTCGCAGCAGCACCTGCGACACCACAGCCTGCGACAATGCCCGTGGCGCTAGGGCGTGCCTGATGGCGGAGTACGCGACGATCGCACACGACGCCAAACCGAGGGTCAAGAAGGTCATTGCGTCACCTTCTACAGCGGCGAGCTCTCTGGAACGGGTGTACGCCACGACACCACATCAAGACGGTCCAGACCGTTTATCACCTGAGCCGTGCTCGCTCCGGGCACAGAAAACACCAAACCTTGCACGTCTTCTCCCAGCAGCCCGAACGCGTGACGGATGGGAGCCACGTCATGATCATCCGCCGTCAGTTCGACCACCTGGCCAGCACGCGTCGTTACTGCGTCCGACACCGCTACTTGGGGGAACGCCTCCTCGATGCTCTCAGCTCGTCTCTGCGTCAGCTCCAATAGACCGATATCGCCTAGGTACCATGCGACGGAAGGCGGTGATACATAGGCAGCATCTGCTCCGGTGGGAAGCGCCTCAAGCCCATCGTCGTGCTCCGTCAGGCTGAGCGAATCCAGGATCGCAAGTCCCAACTCTGGGACGCTCGGTCCACCGATCGGGAACATCATTGACGTGGCTTTGCCCTCCCAGATGACGACTCGCTGCGTTACGGTCTGGGCCGTACCCGGCACCACTGACAGGTGATAAGCCATGCGGACGCTACCGCCCGCGGCTGAGTATGACTCGTCGAACGAGTAGTGATCCGAGGCAGTGAACTCGTCAATGATGGCCTGCCCGTAGCCTCTATCACTGGCGTGTATTTCCACCACCGTGTCGTGGGCTGACAGCTGTACGGAAGATGTAAACCCGCCCTTGAGATCGATCTCAGCTGAGGCGATCAGTAGCTGCGAACCATCAATAGCTCGACGTGTGACCTCGACCATGTGTCATCTCCGATCCTCGATCGTGACGTCCTCCCTAGGTCCAGTGAAACCTACACATCGGTTTGCGGAAGTGGGCAGACTTTTCCTCTCGGCCGGATCATGAGTCCTCTCACGGCCAGATCCGCCGCTGCGTGATGTGAGGTGTGCTTCCCCTGGCGAGCGCTGTCAAAGATCCCAAATCGACCGGCGGGCTGTCGCCACATCCGTGTCGCCATTTCAGCGGCCGATGCCGGGTGTGTGTCGGCTCCGGGCACGTTCGGCTGCGTGGCGTTCCCTGGCGGTCTCGATGCTTCGGTTGATTGCCTGCCAGGTCTCGTGGTCGTCGGAGCCGTGAGCTGGCGTGTCGACGTCGTGGTCGGAGTGCGCTGCGGATTGCCGATCGCCTTCGAGTTTGTTGTGTCCGTGCGTGGGGTCCAGCGTCTTGCCCGTTTCGAGGAGTGTCTGTCGGGTGATGGCGGGTTGGTCGATCCAGTCCCGGGCTGTGGCTTGGGTGAGGACGTCCACTGCGGTCTCGTTGTCGTCGGTGACTACGTAGGCGTGATTGGCGCTTCGGCCACGGGTCAGCGGCGTGTAGAGGCCGCGGCTGTCGATGGGGCCGTCGACCAGGAGCAGCCCGGTGTCTACGGTGCGGCCTTGGGTGGCGTGACTGGTTTGGGCATAACCGAGTTCGAGTTCCTCAGCGGCGTAGTCGGCGGGTAAACGCACCCTGCCTGCCTTGCCGGTGACGGTGACGGCACCGTCGGTGTGGATGGCTTCGATGGTCCAGTGGTCCCGGTTCTTGACCATCACGCCTCGGTCGGTGCGTAGGGTGCGTTGGTTGCGGCGGGTGACTACTTCGTCGCCGACGAGCAGCCGCTGGCGGTCGAGGTTGAGGGCTGGCCCGTTCGGGTCGAGCTCACCGGTGGCGATGCGTCTCTGTTGGGTGATCTGGTTGAGACGGTTGACGGTGTGGTTGGTGTTGGCCATCAACGCCACCGTCTCGCCTCGCCGCCGCGCCTCGTACCAGGCGGCGACGATCGCGGTCTCCATCTCGTCGGGGGTGCCGTTGTGGAGTCGGCCGTGACGCTCATACTGGGTTAGGACGGAGACGTCTCCGCTACGGAGTCTTCGGGTGGCGTCGGCTTCCCACTGGTGGGTGAAGCGGTGGATGTGGTCGAGTTCGATAGCACCGCAGGTGTCGATGAGGTGGGCGACCATGCCGCCCCGACCGACGGCGGAGAACTGGCGGGGGTCCCCCACCATCACCACCCGCCATGCCTTCTGGTCGGCGAGACGGGTCAGGGCGGCGAGTTTCGGGGTTGACACGGTGCCGGCTTCGTCGACGATCACCGTCGACCCCTGCGGCAGGTCATATGGCGGTTGTGGTGGCCGATCCGGTCGGCAGTGTTCGTAGAGGAGCTTGTCGAGCGTGTCGGCCGTCATGGTGGTTTCGGTGGCCAACACCTGGGCGGCTGCTGCGGTGGGTGCCACCCCGAACACCGTCTGGCCGCGGTCCTGTAGGTAGGTGACGGCGGGGGTGAGGGCGGTGGTCTTACCGGATCCGGCGGGTCCGACGATCAGCTCCAACGGGACCCCACCGGCTACTGCCCGGCAAGCTTCGGCCTGACCCGCACTCAAACCCTCCGTGTCGAGGCCCCGGGGTCTGGTGTCGATGATGTCGGCGAAACGACGCTGCCGCTGAGCCCATTCCACGATCCGTTCCTCCTCCTCGAGAATGGCTTGGGTGGTGAGGACCCGGTCGACGGCCGCTTCGCTGATCGGGCGCCCATCACGACGCAACACAGCACCAGACCGGAAGGGCGGGAACAGGTCAACACAGCGGTTAGCCGCGACGTGGTCGGCGAGGTCCTGCAGGAAGCGGCTGAGACGGTCCGGTTCGACTGTGACATTGGTGGGGACCTGGGCGGCGAGCTCACGGACCAGTTCGGCGGGACGCCACGTCGACTGCCGCTCCCCCAACGCCTCCAACGCCGCCTCTGTCATTGCTGCCATGGTGGCCTGGTCGATGCCGGTCGCCTCGCGGACACGACCCACCGCGCCGGCGACGAGGTCGTGCGGTTCGTAGCCAAGGGCTCGTAACCTGCCGCGCCACCCGGCATGCAACTCGCCGGCCGCGTGCCTGTGTGTCTTGGCGGGGCGGCTGTCCAACACGGCTTCCCTTTCCAGACGCCACCGTTCCCGTGGTGTCGGCTCCCGGTCGAGGTCGATGCGGAACCGACCCAGCTTCTCACCCAACCGGTTATCCACCTCACGGCTGCGTTGGGAGAACTCGGCCAGCACCACTGGGTCGACACCGACCATCTCGCAGATCCCATTCACCGGAGGCTGCCAGCAGACTCCGAGACGGCGGGTCAGCTCGGCCCGCAACCCGGCGTGATACAACCCCGACAAGGTGCGCTGATCCATCTTGATGGTGCGGGCATCGAGCGCCAACCAGCGCCGGTCCGGAGCCTTGACCCGGTTGGCGATCACCGCATGGGTATGCAACTGGGGGTCGAGACGGCGGCTGGTGTGCTGACGGAACACCCCCACCACGATCCCTTCGGCGTCGACACACACCACATGACCCTGCCACCGTATCCTCGTGTGCGCCTGCGACTCGATCCAGTCGAGCACCGCGTCGACCGCCCGATCATGCGCCTCCGTCACTTCTTGGCGCAACTGTTGGTCGCCGACGGCGAACAGCACCGACACCGACTTCGGCGCCGAAAACGTCGCATCGAACCCCCGCACCGAACTGTCGCCGAAACGGCGACCCAACCGCACACCTGTCGTCGGATGCTGGCCGGCCATCACCGCCAAGAACGCCTCATCCTCGACCTGCCCATCCAGACCCAGCTGGGCGGCGCCGCGTCCGAACCAGCGACCCGGCGGCTCACCGGCATCCAGGTAGTACGACGGGAGCTGCTCGGTGTAATAGCGACCAGCCTCGGTGCCCTTCAACGTCGTCACCCGCACCGTCACCGTGCCACCTCCACCCTGTCACCGCAGGTGTGCACCCGTCTGTCCTCAAAGACCTCGTGGAGTCGCTGCGGGTGGGCACACATGGGATCTCCGTCCTCAGGTGGAGTCGGGCTGCGAGTCGAAGAGATCGAGCTGATCTGCGATACGGTTCCGGTGTTTTCGAGTCGGCCTCGTCGGCGAGCGCTGTGCACGTTGTTCTGCGGCCGGTTCGCTGGTGCGTGGTTTCGGTGGTTCGGCCGGCTGTACGGATTCACTGATCTCTTCGATCCGGCCGGGCCTGTCGACGTCGGTCAGCTCCGCACCGATGAGTTCCTCGAGCGCCCGGCGTGGCACCCGCAACACATGACCCAGATCGACCACCGGCAGACCCGACCGCCCATCGGTCTCCCGCCACTCCCTCGCCATCGCATACGCCTTGGTCCGCCCAATCCGCAACAGCACACCAGCTTCCTCCACGGTCAGAAGAACTGGAACCGGCTCACCAGACACAAGCTTTCACCTTTGCTCTCACTGTCTGTAGATAGTATCATATCAGAGTCTAAGCGCACTTCCACCACAAGTCACAAGTTGTGTATGCTTTGGTGATGACCCCACAGCCCAACCCACCACCGCTTGAGGACATCGACCTCAACCAGGTCGTCGCCTACAACATCCGCGAAGCCCGCCAACTACGAGGCTGGACCCAAGAACACCTCGCCGACCGGCTCGAGCCCTACCTCGGACAGCGACTCACCCAAGCCGGCGTCTCCTCCATCGAACGGGCCTGGGACGGCGACCGGCGACGAGAGTTCGACGCCCACGAGCTACTGGTCTTCGCCATGGTGTTCGACCTGCCCATCCTCTGGTTCCTCCTCCCCCCACCCGGCGACCACCGGATCATGCGCTCCACCACCCGACCCATCGACGAGCTGTACACATGGCTGCTAGGACAACCCCACCAACTCGAACCGCTCTACCAACGGCTCCGGCAGATCGGCATCACCGAACCCACCACCGCCGAAGAAACCGTCGAGAGAATCACCGGTATCACAGCCGAAGCCAAACAGTGGAGCTACCGAGAGCGCCGCAAAGAACTCCTCCTAGCGCTCCTCAACGAACACGCCGACTCGCTCGACAACGCTGTCGAAGAACTCGGCCGGGTCGTCGACCACCTCCGGCAGGTGGGCATCCGTGGATTCATCGCCGAACACACCGGCGACGAAGACTTCACCTACCCGGACGGGCGCGCGCCAACCCTGGAAACTCAACCGACCACCGGCGTGGACGAGACGACACCAGGCGGCACCAACGAACACCGCAAGTCAGCGGGAGAAACAGAATGAGAGGCCACCCCCTTACGAATAAGGAAGACAACACGTGACTGAGAAGAGGCGACCCAGAGGTACGGGCTCAATTCGCGAGCGTGGCGAGCGCTACCAAGCCATCTACTCATACACCGACGGAAGCGGGAAGCGTCGTCGTCGCTCCAGGACCTTCGACACTAAGACGGGGGCGCGGAAGTGGCTGAATGATCGTCTCGCCGATGTGGGACACGGCCGAATCGCTGATCCCCGCGTAGTCTCCGTCGGTGAGTACCTTCGGAACTGGCTCGGATCCCTCGGCATGCAGCAGCTCGAAGCTGCAACCGTGTCCTGGTATCGGTCGGCGGTGGTCCGGCACATCGTCCCGGACCTTGGCACGGTCAAACTCTCAAAGCTGTCGGCGGTGCATATCGAATCGTTCCTCGCTGACAAGGCCAAGTCAGGTCGTCTTGACGGTGCCGGCGGTCTCGGCCCTGCGTCGGTGCGGCGACTACAGGTGACATTGCACAAGGCGCTCGACGCTGCGGTACGCAAGGGGATGCTCGCCACCAACCCGGCCGACCTCGCGGATAAGGTGAAGGTCCCGCCGCGTGATGTAACGGAGACGGTGTGGACTCCGGCGACGATGACAACGTTCCTCTCAGCGACGGCGACTGACCGACTTCACCCGATCTGGCAGACAGCCTGCATGACGGGATTGAGGCGGTCTGAGCTTGCCGGCCTGCAATGGCCGGACATCGACCTCGACGGCGGACTGCTGAGCGTGAAGCGGGCTCGGACTCAGGTGGACGGCCAGCCGGTGGTGAAGGGCCCGAAGTCAGCGGCGTCACGTCGGATCGTGGATCTCGATTCGGAGACGGTGATCATTCTCAGACGGTGGAAGGTCGCACAACTTGAGGAACGGCTACGAGTTGGCACAGCCTGGCAGCCCGGCGACTGGGTGTTCACCGATCAGATTGGGGCACCATGGCGACCCGACAGGCTCACACGCGCGTTTGTGGACCGGGCGTGCGCCCTGGGCCTTCCGGCGACCGACCTCAAGGGTCTGAGACACGCTCACGCCACAGCCTTGCTCCGGGCCGGTGTCCATCCCAAGGTCGTGCAAGAAAGGCTCGGCCACTCGTCGATCAGCGTAACAATGGACATCTACTCGTCGGTGTTGCCTGGAATGCAACGTGAGGCAGTCGAGAAGCTGGCGTCGCTGATGGATTCGTTAGGCGCCCCATAGGCGCCCAACACGTACCGCTGAGGCCACCCCTTACGTGAGTAACCCCCTGTTACCAGGGGGTTTGCTCGTCGGGCTGGCCGGATTTGAACCGGCGGCCTCTTGACCCCCAGTCAAGCGCGCTGCCAAGCTGCGCCACAGCCCGATGCCGGATTGCCGGCAGACCGTCACGATAGTGCATGAGCAAATGTTGCGACACTTCGGGCTAACGCCGGACCTACGCCAGACGCACCACGTCCGCTTTGGCAAAGATCGGCCCTACCTGTAACCCGAGGGGCTCTCTCGCATAGAGCTCGGCAGGGACACCGATGTCGGCCAGATACAACTCGCCTGCCACTTCCCTGCTCTCGGCTGTCCGTAGTCCTTCTTTGGGGAGCGCCAGGATCATCGTGGCCGTCGCCCTCACCGCCGGGTCGTAGACCTTGCCGCTGGTGGCATCCATGCCCGACGGCACATCGAGCGACAGTACCGGCTCCATCCTCTGGTTCGCCCAATTGATCAGTTCGCCGACGATGCCTCTCGGAGCGCCTTTCAGGCTGTATCCAATCAGACCGTCGATGATCAGGTCGGGTGGACGCACCGGTGGCATCTCGCCGACGGTCAACGGAACCCCCATGTTCTCGAGGATGCGGAGCTGTTGTGCAGCCACCTCGCCCATATGCTCGGGCTCCCGGGTCGCCACGACCCCCACCACGGCCCCATAGGAGTGCAGCCGGCGGGCAGCCACCATCGCCCCTCCCCCGTTGCCGCCCGGTCCAGCCAGCACGATCACCGATCCACCACGCCCGTCGCCGCCGAAAAACCTGTGTCGAGCCAGGTCGGCCAGGTTGCGACCCGCATTCTCCATCATTCGCGCCAGGTCGATGCCGAAATCCTCGGCCATCGCCCGGTCGACCTCCCTCATCTGTTCGGTTGTGAGGAACGGGACCTCTCCTTCGAGCCAAACCGTCTCCATACTGCTCCTGCTCGCTAGCCGCACCGTACAGTGGACCTCTTCGACATCCTGGGCCGATTCCTGAATAGCTCATCGGCTTGGCCGGGGGTTACCGGCTACCGGTCCGCTACAAACGCCAAGCACACCCGGTGACAGAAATCCGAGCCGGCACAGGTGTCTGCCGCAACGGCCCTGGCCCACTGTCCTCATCGCACCCCATCAGATGCTGACGGTGCCCTCGATACACGTCACTGCATCGCCACCCACCCAGACGGCTCCGTCGTCTTGGTCGATGTACACACGGCCCGCACGGCCGAGCGCGGTACCTTGCGACGCGATGTATGGGGCCTTTGCAGTTCCGTTCGCCAGCATCCACTGCGCCAGCGAGGCATTGAGGCTGCCGGTGACCGGGTCCTCTCGCATCGCCCCTGCGACCGGAAAGAACGCCCTCACCTCGAACTGGGCGGGAGCCCCAGCCGGGTAGGGGGCGACAACACCGATATCGAGCGGCGCATAGCTGGGCTCGATCGCCAGCACCCGGCCGGGGTCGGCGATCCGAACCCCGACCCACCCCGGACCGTTGTCCACCCACGCGGCATCGACGACCTCGTCTTCGGTGATCCCGAGCGCCGCGATGGCCGCTTCGAGCGTTGCTCGATCGAGCGGACCGCTTCGAATCATGGGCGGTGCCCGGAAGGCGAGCCGCCCAGCCACATATCTCAGCGGAACAAGGCCAACTCCACACTCCTGGACGACTACACCGTCGGTGCGAGGTTTCCGGCCCGTCTGGAGCCACGCATGACACGAACCGATCGTCGGATGACCGGCGAATGGGAGCTCGGAAACCGGTGTGAAGATCCGTACCCGGTAGTCGGCACCCGGGTCGTCCGGCGGCAGAAGGAACGTCGTCTCCGACAGATTCGTCCAATGGGCGAGCCGCTGCATCTCCCCTGTGTCGAGCCCGGATCCGTCGACCACGACGGCTACCGGATTTCCACGAAACGGCCTGTCTGTAAAGACATCGACCTGTTTGAACGGGCGAACCATACCGACGACGTTAGACCAACACCGGGAGATCGGCTACGACGAGGGCACGAAACCGAAGTCGCTCGCCCTGTGCCTTGATCGGTGACCTCGTGTCCGGGCCGAGTGGCCCTGTGCAGGTGGCATGGGTCCCCGCTCGATTGGGCCGTTCGCCGCTGCCCCGACGGCGCACGGCACGGCACACTGGAGCGGTGACTTCAAGAGGTTTTGAATCAACGCCGGTTGAAACCGCCCGGGCACCCCGGATGCGGCCGTGGCTCGGAATCGCCGGCGCCACCGTTGCCTGGCTGCTCGCCTATCAACTCAACGTCCCCGTGTGGAAGTGGTTCGTCGCCGACGTCCTGCGACTAGACCCGGAAACCCGGGTGGGGTCGGCAACCGAGTTTTTCCTCGCCGATACGGTCAAGATCGCATTGCTCCTCTGCGGGATCATCTTTGTCGTCACCGTGGTTCGCAGCTTCATGTCGGTCGAACGCACCCGGGCGCTGCTGGGTGGTCGCCGTGAAGGCATCGGCAACATTGCGGCCGCCGGGCTCGGTGTGGTCACCCCGTTCTGCTCATGCTCGGCCGTCCCCGGCTTTATCGGTTTTGTCGCAGCAGGCGTTCCGCTGGGGATCACCATGAGCTTTCTCATCGCAAGCCCGATGGTCAACGAGGTGGCGATCGTGCTTCTCTACGGGCTGTTTGGGTGGCGGATCGCCGCACTCTATGTCGCCGCCGGGCTGGTGGTGGCCATCGTCGCCGGGTGGATCATCGGACGGCTCCATCTCGAGCGCTGGGTCGAGTCCTTTGTGTTCGAAACCACCCTGCGAGGACAGCCGGTCGATCTCTCCGCAAACCCGAGCTGGGCCGACCGCTTTGCGATGGGGCGACAGGAAGTCAGGTCGATCCTTCGGAAGATCTGGCCGTATCTGCTGGTCGGTATAGGCATCGGCGCCGTCGTCCACGGATGGGTGCCCGAGGACTTCTTTGTCCGCTACGCAGGCCCGGACGACCCGCTCGCCGTCCCGGTGGCGGTGGGCCTGGGGGTGCCGCTCTATTCCAACGCAGCCGGGGTACTGCCGCTCGTTGAGGCGCTACACGCCAAGGGGCTGGCCATGGGCACCGTGCTGGCCTTCATGATGTCGGTCGTTGCGCTGTCGCTGCCCGAGATGGTGCTGCTCCGCCGGGTGTTGAAACCCCGTCTGCTCACCGTGTTCGTTGCCGTCGTCGCCACCGGCATCCTCTGTGTCGGTCTGCTGTTCAATCTCGTCTTGTGAAAGGAGAACAATGAATATCAAAGTACTCGGCTCCGGGTGCGCCAACTGTCAGACCCTCGAAAAGCGAACAACCGAGGCCGCCGGGCGGCTCGGCATCGACGCATCCATCGAAAAGGTCACCGACTTCGGCGACATCGCCTCGTACGGTGTCATGAGCACGCCGGCGCTTGTCGTCGACGAGCAGGTGGTCATGTCGGGCCGGGTCCCGAGCGTCGACGAGCTGGAGACCATGCTCACCCCCATCCGCTAGCCGGTCAGAAGCGGCCCACAAGCCACAGGACGCCCTGGACAAGGCGCCAGCCCAGATAGAGGGCTGCCAGGGTGACGATGATGAGAAAGCCGATGGGCCAGCTTTCCTCGTCTTCTGCCTCGGGGGTTGCGTCGGGTGGGCGTGGGTCATCCATGGTCTACCGCGCTACGTCTGCTCGGTGGGGCGTCCGCATCTGCAGTCGCCGCTCGTCCTGCCCCCCTCGCCCGGAGATGGGGGGATAGCTGGTTGACCACGCCACACCGAGACAACTCATCCCAGCCGCAACCTCTTGTGCCCTCACCCCCATCGCTGCGCTCGGGACCTCTCCCAAAGGGAGAGGAATTCTCTGGGCCACACTCCTCGTGTTGGTGAGGGCGACCCTCATACCGGGGGGACGCCGTGGCGGCGGTCGGAGAATGCTCTGGTTTTGCGGGCGGCGTAGGCAAGACGCTCGATGATCTCGGTGCGCAGGTCCTCGGGCTCGGCTACCCCGTCGACTATCAACTCGGATGCGAGCAGCATCAGGTCTACGTCCTCGCTGTACTCGGCCTGCTTGCCGGCGACAAACGCCTCCCGCTCGTCCTCGGGCAACTCCTGGATCTTGTTGTAGAAGACGGCGTTCACAGCCGCCTCCGGGCCCATCACCGCAATCTCTGCGGTCGGCAGCGCAATGGTGGCGTCGGGGCGGAAACCCGGGCCGGAGAACGCATACAGCCCCGCCCCGTAAGCCTTGCGAACGATGATCGACAGCCTCGGCACCGTTGCCTCGGCGATGGCGGTGAGCATCTTGGCTCCGGCCCGGATTATGCCCTGTCGCTCCACGTCGGTGCCGATCATGAACCCCGGCACATCGGCAAAAAATAGCAGCGGGATATTGAACGCATCACACAGCCAGATGAACCGGGCCGCCTTGTCCGCGGAATCGACAAACAGCACACCGCCGAGATGCTGCGGCTGGGAGGCGACGATACCAACCGATTGCCCGTCGATACGGGCCAGCGCAGTGATGACCTCAGGTGCGAACAGCTCCTTTATCTGAAGCAGGCTGCCCTCATCGACAATCCCCCGCAGGAACTCCACCATGTCATACACGGCGTTCGGCTCCTCGGGCAGCGTCTCCGCCGGGTGGTAGGCGACGTCCGGGCCAAGCGGGTCGTAGCGGAGCGGCATCGAACGGTAACTATCAGGCAGGTAAGAGAAGTAGAAGCGGGCCCAATCGATGGCGTCGGCGTCGGTTTGCACCAGCACATCGCCACAGCCCGAAGTCGTGCAATGCATCCGGGCCCCGCCGAGGTCTTCGAGTGTCGTCTTCTCCCCGATCACCATCTCGGCCATCCGGGGCGACCCCAGATACATCGAGGCGTTGCCGTCCACCATCACCACCACGTCACAAAACGACGGTATGTACGCACCACCGGCAGCAGACGGGCCAAACAGACAGCAGATCTGCGGCACTCGCCCCGACAGTCGAACCTGGCTGTAGAAGATCTTCCCGGCGCCACGTCTCCCAGGAAACAGGTCGATCTGGTCGGTGATCCTCGCCCCTGCCGAGTCGATGAGATAGAACACCGGAAGCATCTCGTCGTAGGCGTACTCGAGGGTGCGGATCATCTTTTCGACGGTGAGCCGTCCCCAACTCCCGGCCTTCACCGTCGGGTCGTTGGCGATGATCGCCACCGGCCTGCCGTCGACTGTTCCCCTGCCGGTGACGACACCGTCGGCCCCGTGCTCTGGCGTGACTGCGTTGGCCAGCAACCCGTCCTCGACAAAGCTGCCCTCATCTACCAGCAGGGCAACCCGGTCACGGACAAACAGCTTCTCCTGCTGTTTCAACTTGGCGTGGTGCCGCTCCGGCCCGCCATACGATGCCCGCTCGGCGGCTTCCCGGAAGCGCTCGAACGGCCCCGGTTCGCTCACAGCGGGTCTCTTCGGTTGTGACGGCGTCGTGCCGTCAGCACCAGCGGTGTGCCCATGAAGTCATATTCTTCCCGTAGCCGGTTCTCCAGATAGCGTAGGTAGTCGTCGCCGACCTCACCCCCACGCACAAACAATACGATGCTCGGTGGCTCGGTGCTCGACTGGGTGGCGTAGATCACCCGGGGGCGTCTGTTCTTCCGCACCGGCGGCGGGTGGGCTTCCTGCCATTGACGCATCAACCGGTTCAGCTCCGGGGTGGGGATCCGCTGCCGCCGGTTCTCCAGCACTTCCCGCACCGCTGCGGGGAGCCGGTGGAGCCTGCTGCCCGTACTCGCCGCGATACGCAACACCGGCGCCCAGGCGACAAAACCGAGCCGGTCGCCCACCGAGTCCTCCGTGTGGGCCCGCTCGTCGTCTGTGATGACGTCCCACTTGTTCAACAACACGATCAGCCCCACCCCGGCGTCGCGAATCTCCTCGGCAAGCCTCTGCTCTTGATGAGTAGCGCCCCGGGTGCCGTCGACCACCAGCAACGCCACGTCTGCTTCCGCCAGCGCCTCTTTTGCCCGCAACACTGCATAGAACTCGACGTCGTCTTTGATCTTGGTGCGTCGCTTGATCCCGGCCGTGTCGATGATCTCGAACGGCTCACCGTCGAGTTCCACCACCATGTTGATCGGGTCCCTGGTCGTCCCCGGAACGTCCGACACGAGCACCCTCTCGATCCCGGCGAGTTGGTTGAGCAGCGTCGACTTGCCGACGTTGGGTCTGCCGATGATCGCCAGCCGGGCCGGTCGTGACTCCTCGCCCACGTCATCGTCGAACACCGGCAGTTTGTCTACCAGCGCATCGAGGAAATCGCCGGTGCCGCGGCCGTGCTGTGCAGAAACCGGCATCGGCTCACCCAACCCGAGGGACCAGAGATGGTCGAGATTCTCCTCCTGGCGGGGACCGTCCACCTTGTTGGCGGCAAACACGAAAGGGACATTGCTGCGCAAAAGCAGCCGGGCAACACCCTGGTCGTCGTCGACGGCAGCCGCGGTGGCATCGGTGACGAATACGGCAACATCGGCGCCACCGAGCGCCGCCTCTGCCTGCTCCCTGATATTCATCGTCAGCTCTTCGCCCGGGTTCAGCTCCCACCCGCCGGTGTCGATCACCAGGAACCGGTTGCCCAGCCACTCGGCAACGAACTCACGACGGTCACGGGTCACCCCCGCCTGCGCGTCGACCACCGCAGCCCTCCGCTGCAAGATCCTGTTGACCAGCGTCGACTTGCCTACATTCGGCCGCCCGATGACGACCACAACGGGGAGACGGCTCACCGTGTCGCTCCCGCCACAAGACCCGCAACCGTGGGCGGTACGGTGTCGATAGGTGCGTCGATATCTGACACATCGGTGTCGTCGAGAAACCGTCCACCGGGTGCGGCCGAGTTGGGAATCAGGTACTTGCGGGCAGCCAGATCGTCATTGGCGATGGCCTTGGCGACGTCCTGGCCGACCATCAACCCGGCGACCGCGACGTTGCCGCCAAAGAACTCGTTGGGTACCGCCAGGACCCGTAGTGGGCTGCCGGTGATCTCCTCCAGCCGGGCCACAATCGGTTCGAACACTCTGGCGCCGTACTCGCCGGTGACCACCACCACCGGCCCGTCACCGACGGTGTCGTCGCTCCTGATGCCACCGCGTGTGGTGCGGTACCCCTCGGCGGGGGCGGCAGGCAGTGCGTTCCAGGCGCCTGTCATGAGGGGCACATCGGTCTTACGGCCGGTCTCGGTCGCCTCCAGCTCGTCGCGGAATGCCCTGATCATGCCGATCCCGTTCTCGTGCTGGTCGAACTCCTCATAGTGGTGAGATGGTGGCACGTCACGGCCTGCGACGAGATACATCTCGTCGGATGCAAAGAACATCCTCCGCCCAACCGTCTCGAGCGCCCGTTTTTGCCAGAAGTCGACAATGTCGAGATCGGCGGCTGCGTCTTCGCTGGTGTGGACCCGCAGTGTCGTCTCTTTCCCGTACCGCGACAGACCAAGCGGGACGATACCCACTGAGGCGAGCTTTGGGTATGAGACGAGGATCTCGGTAAGGGTCCGCTCCAGCACCGGCCCGGAGTTGACATCGGGGCACAGCACCACCTGCCCGTGCACCTCGACGCCGCGGTCGAGCAGCTCACGAAGCCAGCGAAGGCTGGTACCGCCGCGCGGGTTGCGCAGCATCCGTGCCCGCACCTCGGGGTCGGTGGCGTGGATCGACACATACAACGGGCCGAGCCGTTCCTCGACCACCCTCGACAGGTCGAGCTCGGTGAACCGGGTCAACGTGGTGAAGTTGCCGTACAGAAACGACAGCCGGTAATCGTCGTCCTTCAGATAAAGCGTCGTCCGCATCCCCGGTGGGAGCTGGTAGATGAAACAGAACTCACAGTGGTTGTCACAGGTCTGCACCCGATCGAACACCGACGAGTTGAGGCGTAGCCCGAGCGGTGCCCCCTCAGCTTTTGCGATGTCGAGCAGCGAAGTCGCCCCGTCACGCTTCACCCGCAGCGCCACCAGTTCCTCGTCGGCTAGCTGCTGGTACTCGATGACATCGGTGAGGACGACCCCATTCACCGACAGCAGCTCATCACCCGGTCGCAGACCTGCGACCGCGGCGGGGCTACCCGGCACAACTTCGAGAATCGTCGGATTCGACATAGAGACAGGAAGTGTAGAGCCCACCGGCCCCCACCGGTACGTGAGCTGTCGATAACACCCCAAGCAGCCATCCCCATTTCACTGAATCCACGGTTGCCATCCGCCTCATCGCCTCGAGGCGGCTACACACACCGATCCCTTCGGGAGAGGACAGGCGAGGCGTATCGGAAGCCGATACGTTGGCGAGGCAGGTGGAGCCAGGACTGTCCTCTCCCTTCGGGAGAGGACAGCCGAGCGCCAGCGAGGCAGGTGAGGGGGTCTTCAATCCGGACCTTGAATCCCACAAGGCCCTCATCCCCCTTCGCTTCGCTCGGGTACTTCTCCCGGAGGGAGAAGAATGTGTGGTTCATCCCCCTTCGCTTCGCTCGGGTACTTCTCCCGGAGGGAGAAGAATGCGTCGCTCACTGAGGGCATCCGCATCTCGTGCAGCCGTGACTTTCCTGAGAAGCACACCATCGGATGTGTTCGGGTAGCTTCTGCTTGTAGGTCTAGGAGTGGGGACAATGCCGGAAGCACAGATGCGAGAGGAACATCGGGTCGGTCTTCACTGCCTGGAGGCGGCGACGACGCTCCTACGGCGAGTCCGTGGTGCTCACCCGACCAAGGGGCTGTACGAAGCCGCCGACCTCCAGTGGTGGTGGCGCAACCCGCGCTCAACCGACGATCTCGGTCAGCTCTTCTGGTTCGATCGCCTGGGTCGCCCAGAAGCTGCGGTGATCGCAACCGAATGGAGCCACGGGGTATCTCTCGTGCCGATCGTCATGCCCGACTCCACACCGGACTGGGTACAGCATGTCATCGAGCGCGGTCTTGCTCATGCCGGTCAGTCCGGGTTTGAGGCGGTCGAACTCGAGGTCGACCGTGCCGATGACGTGACGCGTGAGGTGTTGTCCGGCCATGGCTTCACGGTCAAAGAAGCCGGGGTGGTCGAGACGTGGCTGGCCGCAGACGCTCGTCCAGAGATCAGCCCGCTCCACAAGGACTATCGGTTGTCACATCGTCTCGACACGATGGGGCGACCGCATCACATGATCAACCCCAGCCGGAACCACCCCGACGTCGAGGAGCGGTTGCGTCAGACATCCCTGTACCGCCCCGACCTCGACCTGGTGGTATACGACAGCAGCGACGGCGTGGCGGCTTACGGCTTGTTCTGGTACGACCCCGAAACCGCCACCGGTCTCGTCGAACCCATGCGCACCGAAGACGATCACCAGCGACGAGGACTTGCCCGCCACGTCCTCACCACAGGAATCGATCTTCTCGCCGACGCCGGCGCAGAGCGCATCAAGATCTGCTTCGAGCCGGACAACCTGGCATCGAAGGGCCTCTATCTAAGCGTCGGCTTCGAACCCGTCAAGCAGACCGACGTCTTCGCCGGTGAGACGAATGCAGGCTCGTTATAGACCCATTTGCATCCATCTGATCTCACCGCAACAGGTCGGTACCGATCAACGATTGTCTGCTCCCGGGCCGGCCGTGGCGCCCAGGATCGGCAAGTGTTGAAGGACTGCAATCTTCGGAGATCCGGGCACCGCGGTTTTGTGTCACACCCCGTTGATACGGTGTCCCTATGCTGTTCATCGATCCCAATCTGGTTGCAGACTTCACGGCAGAGTTGGCCGAGAACAACGCCGAGATGGCCCGTCTCGAGGCGCGGCGTCTGTTCTTGATCAAGAAGCTGTACCGGGCCGGTGTTGCTCGAGCCGATGGAGCCCGGTCGATGGTCGATTGGGTGGCCACCAAGCTGGATGTCAGCCACACCCATGCCCAACAGCTCGTCGATGCTGCCGAGCGGATGTACAGGGTCGATCCATTCTTGTTCGAACAGCTGGAATCCGGGGCGATCACGTTTGACCGCGCGACAACAACCCTCAGGTTGATCGGTGCCGGAGCGCCCGAGTCCGTGGTCGACAAGAGCTTCTCGCTGGACCTGACCGCGGTGAACCGCCAGATCAGCCAATACCGACGTATCAGCCGCAAGGACGAGCAGCAAGCGTTCGCCGACCGGCACCTGACCATCCAACCCAACCTGGACAACAGCACGTGGCGAGGCAGTTTCGAACTGCCTGCCGTCGAGGGGGCGATTGTCGACCAGGCGATCGCCGCCAAAGCCGACGAGCTGCGTCTCCTACCGGGCGGAGATCGCTACACCCGTGGGCAACTGAACGCCGACGCCCTGGTGATGCTCGCCCAAGACTCACTCGACACCGGCACCGACTCGCCTGGTGGTGGGTTCACAGCGACGGTATTTGTCGATCTCAACCGGACAGGCGACTCAGGCGGCGAGCTGGGAGCCGAGCTGGAATACGGCCCGAGGGTCGGGCCGCTGGTGCTCGAAGAAATCCTCTGTGGTGGCACGGTGCGGGTCGTTGGGCTGGAAGACGGTCAACCCCTCGTCACGTCGCACGCGTCATCCGCCATCCCGCCCGCGGTTCGTGACTATGTGGCATGGCGGGACAAAGGCTGTGTCATCGCCGGCTGTCACAGCAGGTACCGCTTACAGATCCACCACGTCAACCACCGCGCCCACGGCGGCGACCATGACCCGAACAACCTCGCAACTTTATGTTGGTTCCACCACCATGTGGCCATTCATCACACCGGGTTCACGATGAACATGAGCGACCCCTCCGGCGTTTGCACACTCATCCCACCCGGTCACGGATCCGACCCGCCCTGGTAATCAAACCACAACCTCCCCTCCGCACGGCTGGCCACATCTTTCGATATGGGTGGACCGTTGGTCCGTCGGCTACGTCGACCTCGCTGCACATTGGCAGTTTCATCTCACCGCAACACTGCGACAACGGCATGCATCGTTAGCGACATCGCGACGCCTTCAGCAGTCGAGGTGCAAGAGCGAGGTCTGCTCACTGTCGTCCGCGGATGCGGGTCTGATTTGGTTGCCATGGTTTCGGCTACGTCAAACGAACTCGGTCTTGTAATAGACCCATTCCGAACTGCAACCCAGCTCCTCGGGCATCGGGTGTCCGAAACGGTTTCTCGTGTTCACCAGCGCAGATCGCCCTGTTCTCGAGCGATAACTCACACTTCCGGAAAGCGAGCAGCTGGGCACATATGCGCTTGGGCGGGTGATGGATGACGAGCACTGATCGTGGCCAGGCGGCCTCATCTATTGATCTATGGTGGGCGGCGCCTGGTCGCTTGGAGCCAACTCTCAACGGCGAGCCAGCCGACCAGGAGGAACGGGACCAGGACCAGCCCACCCGCGGGTGGCATGATCGAGGTGTAAACCGTTGAGGCCACCAGGCCAACCGGTCCTGGGAGAGTGGCCGGCCAGAAGCGCACCCCGCGGCGGGCACCGTGAACCGTCATGGCGACGATCAGCACGAGGTCGGCCACACCGATCTTCAGCATGTGGCTGTCGCCGGCCCGGACCACAAAATAGAGCCATGACTCGAACGCTCCCTCGACCGTGCCGGCGAAGAACAACAGCTGGGCGGCGTCGAGGAGAGCGAGAACGGCGAGGAGAACACCCATGGGCCGGGCCCGGGCGGGGAGAAGGCGACCGAGGAGAACCCCGCCTGTGATGCTCCCAGCGAGTACATCGACGTTGCTCAAGGGATAGCCATCGATTCCGGCGATCACACCGGCTGTGGCGACGGTCAGTGAGAGCATCAGTCCGCTGCCAAGGACCGCTGACCGGGTCTCCCGGAGCGGCCAGGCCGCAGCGGCCACCGCAAGCGCCACCAACGCCAACACATCGGCACGGTACACCTTCGAGGCCTGCTCCCCAAACTTCCGTAGCGGCGGCTTCTGGACACCAATCTGACGCTCCCGGTACCAACTCGTCGATCGCCGCATCGATCATTGCTTCTCGCCCCTCGTCTCGGCGGCGCTGTCGGTGGCGAACTGCTCCAACAGCGGGGAGAGTTTCCCCTGCACCTCGATCACCTTGGGAGCCTTATCCAACTCCGATTCGAGACGCCGGTTCTCACGGACCAGCCGGGCATTCTCCCGTTCCAACCGATCGGCCGGTGGGCGACCCGACGACTTCGAAAGCGCCTCGAGATCCCCACGGTCACGTTGCTTCCGCCACTCCGAGATCAGCGACGAGTACAGGCCCTCCCGACGCAACAACGCCCCCTTGTCACCCTTCGACAGGTCCTCATACTCAGCAAGGATCCGCGCCTTGTACTTCGCCGAATAGCTCCGCGGCGGCCGGGCCCGCACCGGAACCTCAAGATCAGGATCAGTATGTGATGATTCCATGACGCCAGCATCGCCGCGTCTCTGCTCAGACAGCAAGATTTCCGAGTTCATCGGGGGACATCCTTCCCCGCCCTCACAACACAGTATTTCTGTCTATCAACCCGCCTCACCCCAGGTTGACACAGAGGGCCAGGAACGGGGTGAACTCGTCCCAGCTGTTTTCCCAGGATCGAATCATCGCCGGATACTTCTCTGCCCACTCGTCACTGAATTGCTGGAACAGGTCCGAAGCGGCAGCGACGGTAGGTGCCGTGTAGATGGCTCGCATTGCTTTGGTGATCTGGGCCCAGTGTTTCTTCGACGCGTAACGCAGGCTATTGCGGACTAGATGCACAACACATGTTTGGACCTCAGCGTGGGGCCGGGTGGTCCGGATCGAATCCGGTAAGCCTTTGAGACCGTCGCAGCACACAATCAACGCATCTTGAATGCCCCGTTTCTTGAGCTCCCCCAGCATGGTGGCCCACTGCTTGGCTCCCTCCCCACCAGAAGGTCCCAACCACAAACCCAGGACGTCTCGTTGTCCTTCTAGGTTGACGCCAATAGCCACATAGACGGGCCGATTCGCCACCTGTGGTGTTGCCCCGCTTTGTTGGACACGGGTTTCTGACTTTTCATGCGGCGGTTGAGCCGTTCAGCGACCGGCGTGTTGATGGCGGGGTTGGCTGCGTCGAGGGCGTCTCGCATCATGTCCATGGTCGCGAAGGCGTAGAACGCTGAGGTGGTCGAGCTGTTCTCGTGGCCGAGGAGACGCATGATGAGGGGTAACGGGATGCCTTGCTGGTAGAGGTCCATGGCCTTGGTCTTGCGCAGCATGTGGCCGTGGATGTTCTCGGGGATGGAGGGACAGTCGATGCGGGCGGTGGCGGCGGCCTTTTTCAAGACAGCGGAGACGGTATCGACCGAGAGCCGGGTCGGCTGTCCGTGGTGCAGGCTGTAGAACAGCGGTGTGGTCGCCGGCAGGATGGCCGGGTTGGGGTGGAACTCGGCGAGGTAGACCCGGAGATGATCGATTGTCCTCTCGGTCAGCGGCACGACGCGAGCCTTGTTACGTTTCCCTGTGAGGTTCACTCGCCCGGGTTCGGTCAGGTGCAGGTCTTCGAGGGTCAGGTTGGTGATCTCGCTGACCCGCGCCGCGGTGTCGTAGAGGAGTATGAGCAGCATCCGGTTCCTCCGCGATTTCGCTGTGTTGCCGGTGTGTGCTGCGAGGACTGCCCGTGTTTCGGGCTCGGTGAGGTATTCGATGGGTGTCCTCGGAGCGGTCGGGGCTTTGGGGGTTTTGGCTGCTTCGCTGAGGGCGATGAGGGTGATGTCTTCTACGGCGGCGTACGCCAGGAACGCTTTGATGGCGCTGAGCCGAAGCGTGATCGTCTTTGGGGCGTAGCGACGTTCCTCGGTCATCGACGCCATCCACCCTTTCAGGTATCGCCGTTCGAAATGGTCGAAGCTGACCTGCTCGCGTTCAACATGCTCAGTGTCGGTCAGGTAGCCGAGGAGGCATTCCAGGCTGATCCGGTAGGCCTCGATTGTCTTGGGTGAGAGCCCTTGGACTTTGGGCATGTAGCCGTGGAGATAGTCCCGGGCGAAGACCCAGAAGTTGGGGGCGTCGGTTCTCGGGTCGCGTTTCATTCGAATCCGACCTCCGGTAGGCCTCCCGTCGACCACAAAATCCTCGCTTGCCGACGAGTCCACATCGTGGGGGGACTGACAGTGGAGCGCCTAGCATTGATGGCATGGTTGAACAGGTGCTTCTGGCCGAGCCGCGCGGGTTCTGTGCCGGGGTTGAAATGGCGATCAAGGCGCTCACGTGGATGGTCAACATCTTCGAGCCGCCGGTGTACTGCTACCACGAGATCGTGCACAACCAGGCCGTCGTTGCGGCATTCGAACGGGCCGGGGTGATCTTTGTCGACGACATCACGCAGGTGCCTGAAGGCTGCCCGGTGATGCTGTCGGCGCACGGCTCAGCACCGGAGATCGTCACCGAAGCCACGGACCGCGCAGCCGTGATGGTCGATGCCGTCTGCCCCCTCGTCACCAAGGTGCACCACGAGGTAAAGCTGATGGCAAAGAAGAACTACGACATCATCTACGTAGGCCACGAGGGCCACGACGAAGCGGTCGGCGCCATTGCCGAGGCGCCCGCTGCGGTGACCCTCATCGACCCCGACGAGGGTCTAGGCTCGTTCCAACCTCGCGACCCGGGCAAGGTGGCGCTGCTGGCGCAGACAACACTCGGCATGCACGAATGGGAGGGTGTGCTCGAAGACGCTTCCGCCCGGTTCCCCGAGTTGAAGACCGCCCGCCGCAGCGATCTGTGCTACGCCACGACCAACCGGCAGAGCGCTATCCGTCAGCTTGCCCGGGAAGCCGACATGATCCTCGTCGTCGGCTCGGAGAACTCTTCCAACACCCAGGCCCTGGTCCGGGTCGGTCGCAAAGAGGGAACCCCGTCATACCGGGTAGACGGACCTGAGGACATCAAACCGGAGTGGCTGGACGGCAGCCGAGTGGTCGGGGTCACCGCCGGTGCCTCCGCCCCCGACCAGCGGGTCCGTGAGGTGATCGAAGCCATCAACCCTACCCACGGCGATTCACCGCTCGCCCTAACCGACGAGGACGAGTACTTCCCCCTCCCACCGATGCTGCGACAGTTCGTCACGACGCTGCAAACCATCGTCGAAGCCGCATTTGCCGTCCCCAATCCGCACCAACCCGGCCCGATCGAACAAGACCCGGACCGCTCCGCGACCGACGCTCTCGACCTACTCGGGGTCTGAAGAGGCCTGCCGTAGAGAGAGTCACGCTCGTATTGCACATATCGCGTGCAACACTCCAGACGGCTATGACGTCTCACAGATGATGGGAACATGACCGATCGGGAGATCTATGAGCAGGTCCGAGGTCCGCTGATGCGGTTCGCAGCATCGCTGGTTGGCGCACAGGATGCGGGGGACCTTGTCTCCGACGCCGTCGTCGCGACGTTGCGAAACCGGAGTCTTGCGTCTCTCGATAACCCTCAGGCATATCTGATGCAGGCGGTGCTCAACCACGCCAGATCGTATGGACGTAGAGCCAGGCGCGAACGTAGCGCGCTGACCCGCTTGACTACTGGCCCACCCGTCGTTGATCCGGCAGCGATTGTCCGACCTGATGTAGCCAGGACCGTCGCCGACCTCCCGCTCAGGCAGCGGGCGGCTGTCCACCTCGTGTACTGGGAGGATCTCACCACCTCGCACGCTGCGAATCTGCTCGGCGTTCGGCCCGCGACGCTGCGCCGATACCTCCATCTCGCCCGACAGAAGCTACGGAGGCACCTCGATGAGTGACGACCGATACCGTACCGTGATCCGCCGCGGCCTCGCCCCGCGACAGGCTGATCTCCCCCCGGGTCCCAGTTTTGACGACGTGCTTGGGCGCCTCCCACGGGCAACCACCTCTCGCAGGCAACCCGGCTGGCTCGTGGCCCTCGTCGCCGCCGCCGTAACCATCCTTGTCATCGGGGTCGCAGCATTCCTTCGCAGCGATCCCCGCGCACCAACCCAGATGGCATCGTTTGACACGGCAGACGCCCGCGCCTCAGCTACCACCTGGTGGCAAGCCGTTATCGACGACGACACCACAACCGCATCCGCCATTGCACATAGCGCGGCGAGCTTCGAATACCCGGATCTGTCCCAGTTGGTCAATTCTGTCGGGCGCCCCGTGACCATCACTATCGATGACGAGGGCTTCGGATCCAGCGATCAACCACAGCTCTGCTACACGCTCACCGGCCAGACCGGCCGGCAGTATGGCTCCGTGGTATTCCGCGACGATGGCGGATCGTGGCGAGTATGGGAGATGAGGCCGAGCGCCGACCGCTGCGGCGGCCAACCAAACGTCACAACCACTCAGCCACAATCAACCTCTACCACCGTCGGCAGCCAGCCGGATGTGCCGGATAACGTCCCGTTTGATGTCGGCCCCCTTGCCGGACGAGGCGGCCACTCGGTCGTATGGACCGGAGTCGAGATGATCGTATGGGGCGGGTGGGGAGACGGGATTGGGAGCACCCAATACGCCGACGGCGCCGCCTACAACCCGGCGACCGGCTCGTGGCGTATGATCACCGGGGCTCCTCTCAATGCCCGTCGCTACCACCTGGCGGCGTGGACCGGCTCCGAGATGTTGATCGTAGGTGGTGATCGCCTGCGCGACGGAGCCGCTTATGACCCCGCCACCGACAGCTGGCGAAGCATCGCCGACATCCCGATTCCGGTGAGCGACGAGCCGGTCACAACAGCGACCAGCAGCGTGTGGACCGGTGAAGAGCTGATCGTGTGGCATGTCAAGACCGATGAGGTTGCTGCCTACTCCCCCGTCGCCGATGAATGGCGAGAGCTCAGTCCGGTCGGGCTCGACATCGACACCGGCGTCCTGCGGGTCGCCGGCTCGTCCCTTTACGCGTTCGGTGCCGATGTATCGGCATACCCGGGACGGGTGCCGCTATTGGGAGCAGTGCTCGGTGGCGACAATTGGCGGGCGCTCCCTGCTGCGGCGATGTGGACTGATGAATACAACATCGCGGCGAGCCCCGAATATACCGCCTGGATCGGAGACCGATTCCTGGCGTGGACCGACTCCGGGCCTAACGGTCGCACGCTCGAGTACTTACCTGCCGCTGGCGACTGGGTCGACGCCCCGCCAATCCCAACCCCCGGCTGCGAAGCCAACGGTTCGCCGGTGCTGCTCGACGGACGGGTCCTGGCCTTCAACTGGTGCGGCGTGTCGGCGCTGTACGACCCTGCGAACCGGTCATGGACACCCGTGACGATCGGCGGAAATGGGGACGCCCGTTACGCCGTCTGGACCGGTTCAGAGCTTCTCAACTGGGGAGACACGTGCTGCTACGGATCTGGTGGTGAGGCGTTCACCGTTCACGCTTGGCGATATGTCCCACCACGTGCCGGCGACCCGGTGTCATCCACGACCACGACAGTGGCCACCCTGACGACGTATGCCGTCGGCAACACCGTATTCATCGACACCGACTGTCCTTCTGCCAACCCGATCCTCCGGTCTGACATCGGCGACGGGCTGCCGAAGAAGGGTCAGACCGAGCACGAACGTGTTGAACGGGTGCTTGCCGAGAACAAAGACGACCTCATCGATACCTTCGGTGCGATCGACGCGATTGTCGTTCCTCGCAACGGCCAGGTCTGGGAGGGACCAGGCAACGGCGACTACACAATCGAGGACGCAACGGACTACCAGGTCATGGTGACGCTGGGGCCTGACTCGGTCTGCCCATCTGGCCCGTACTCATGGAACGGGATTCCGGTCGTGTTCTTCCGCGACTAGGTGACCACGTCTCGGAGACCCTCGACTACTCGGGGTCTGAAGACGCTCGGACCAAATTCACGATGGCTGCGGTTACTTCCTCGGCGGTCATCGTCGAGGTGTCGATTTCAACCGCGTCGTGGGCCCGGCGGAGTGGGGATGCCTCCCTTGTCGAATCGGCTTGGTCACGCCGGTTGAGGTCGGCCACGATCTCAGACACCTGCTGGTTGGCAGCCTCAGCGTCGCCTGCTCGACGGGCCGCCCTCAGCTCCGCTGGAGCGGTGAGGAACACCTTTACCGGCGCGTCAGGGAAGACCACCGTGCCGATGTCTCGGCCTTCCACAACCGCATCTCCACCACGCCGCTTCACCCAGTCACGCTGGATAGCCACAACCCATTCCCGGACTCGCGGAAACGCCGACACCGGGGTGACCGCCCGAGTGACTTGCTGCGAGCGGGCTTCCTCGCTGATCGACTCACCGTCCAGTTTGATGACACCGTCCTCGTATGCGATCTCCCGTGCAACCACCGCGGCCAGCACCTCGTCCTCGTCAGCCAGGTCGGCGCCCGCGTCGAGTGCCGCCACGGCGGCGGCGCGGTAGGTTGCGCCCGTGTCGAGAAAATCCACACCGAGCACCCGGGCAACCAGCCGGGTCACCGTCGACTTTCCAACACCACCAGGCCCGTCTATCGCGATGACCACAACGCCTCCAACGCCTCGAAAAACCTCGGCCAGGACACCCCGGCCGAATCTGCGCCTGAGATCGTAACCGGCCCGGTTGCGGCCGTGGCGGCCACCGCAGCCGCCATGGCGATCCGGTGGTCGCCTCCTGCTTCGACGCTTCCGCTCTCCAACCACCCGATTCCCAGCACCTCAAAACCGTCGTCGCCGGCGCGGGCCCCGCCGCCGAGAGCGTTGACCATCGCCACCGTCGATGTGATGCGGTCGCTCTCTTTTGTCCTCAGCTCGGCAGCGTCTGAGACTGATGTGATCCCTTCGGCATACGACGCCACCACCGCTACCAGCGGCAATTCGTCGAGGGAGGCCGCCGTCAACGCACCACCGATGTCGGTTCCGTGCAGCCCCCTGCCCCGCACCGACACGGTCCCCACCGGGTCACCGAGGATCGCTCCGGTTACCTCCGCGGCCACCTCCGCACCCATCGCTTCGAGGATCTGGAGAAACCCGATCCGCCCCGGGTTGAGCGAGATGTTCGGCGTCACCACCTGTGCCCCATCGACGATCGCCGCCGACGCCCACAGGAACGCCGCCGAAGAAGGATCACCGGGAATCACATAGTCGAATGACGGCACGTCGCCCGGATAGATGCGGAACACGCTCCCCGATTCCCGTTTGCCAAGACCCATCGCCTCGAACCAGCGCTCGGTATGGTCGCGGTACCCCGGTGGGCTGGTCACCGTCGACTCGCCGTCTGCTCTCACCGCACCGAACGTGAACGCCGTCCTCACCTGTGCCGACGCCATCGGGATCTCGACATCCACCGCCGTCGGTGATGGGTTGCCCGACACTTCCAGCGGAGCGGTGCCGCCGGCAGACGTCACCACCGAGGAGCCCAGCGCTTCGAGTGGCGCCACGAGACGGCGCATCGGCCTCTCCATCAGGTACTCGTCACCTATCAGTGTCGCCGTTATGGCCGACCCGCTCAGAGCCCCCGCCGTCAACCGCATGGTCGTCCCCGAGTTCCCGCAGTCGAGTGCATGTTCCGGCTGCGCCCATTCGTCGATCCCAGGTGACGTCAGCCGCGTGCCTTCGATCTCGACACCGAGCGCCCGGACCACGTTGAGGCTCGCCTGCACATCCCTGCCCGTCGCCATCCGCTCGATCGTGCTGGTGCCTCTCGCCATGGCGCCGAGGATGATCGCCCGATGCGACAGCGACTTGTCACCCGGCACCTCTATGCCGGCAGCAAACGGCTGCCGTGGGCCTTCGAGCTCGACCAGGTCGGTCACTCTTCGTCCTTCATCATCACGGGTGCATCTTGCCATGTAGCGCCGGCTGCCGTGTACAGACGCTGTACCTCTTCGGGTGTGAGGTAGCGCCAGGAACCGGGCTCGAGCTTGCGATCGGCCAGCGGCCCGATGGCGACCCGGGTCAATGCCGAAACCGGAAAGCCCACAGCGTCGAGCATCCTGCGCACCTCACGTTTCCTGCCTTCGGTCATCACCACCTCGAGCCTCGTCCGGTCTTTGTGTCTCCCAAGAACCCTGGCACGGGTAGCTCGCGCCACGCCGTCGTCGAGCGTCACCCCTGCCACGAGCGATCCGAGCACATCCTTGCCGGGTGTCCCAGAGACGAGCGCCACGTATGTCTTTTCAATCCCGTAGCGAGGGTGCGTCACCAGGTTGGCCAGCGTCCCGTCGTTTGTCATCAGCAACAGGCCGGTTGAGCCTGCGTCGAGACGACCCACCGGGTACAGCCTCGTCGGCAGCTCGACCATGTCGACTACCGTCGGTCTCCCCTCGGGGTCGTGCACCGTGCTGATAACCGCTTCCGGTTTGTTGAGCAGCACGTATACGAGGTCCGGCATCGTGGGAATCGGGACCCCGTCGATGGCAACGACGATCTTCGCCGGATCACCCCGGTCGCCGAGCCGTGCCACCCGGCCGTCGATGGTCACTCTGCCCTGTCTGATGAGCTCCTCGGCGTTGCGCCGGGACATCAAACCGGTGTGCGCGATCAGCTTCTGGAGTCTGTCGATGATCCCTCCGGTCGGAAGGGGCGCTCCAACGCCTCGACCACGTCGGCCGGCGGTACGTGATCGGCAAGTGGAGGCAACTCGTCGAGTCCACGCACACCCAGCTTCTCCAAGAACAGATCGGTGGTGCCAAACAGCAGTGCCTGTCCCGGGCCGGGAGCCACACCCACCTCGGAGATCAGTCCGCGACGCTCCAACGTGCGCAGCGCTCGATCCGAATCGACACCCCTGATCTCGGAAACCTGTCCCCGGGACACCGGCTGGCGGTACGCAACCACCGCCAGGGTCTCGAGGGCCGCCTTGGATAGCCGGGTGACCCGGTCGGTGGCTGCGAAACGCTCCAGATAGGGGCGGGCGTCAGGATGTGTGAACAACCGCCAGCCACCGCCAAGCTCCCGCAAGACAAGACCTCGGCCGGATGCCTCCAGGTCGGCCGCATACCCCGCGAGCTCCTCAACGACGACCGACTGCGGCTGCTCCAACACCTCTGCTATCTCGGTGACGGGGATCGGATCCTCTGCGACGAACAGCATCGCCTCGATCAAGCCACGTAGCTCCATCACTCGCTCCATTCGCTCTGAAGATGCTGCGCGTCGAAACCGGCCGGGTTCTTGCTCACGATGCGGATCGGCGCCTCCCGATGCTCCTGGCTGACGGTGACGACACCCCAACGAGCCAACTCCAGCAACGCAAGGAAATACGCGACCACGTCAATCGATCGCTCACAATGGCTGACCAGCGCCTCGAACTCGGTCTCGGCGACGGCCGTCACCCTGATCCTCACATCGGCGATCGCATCGTTCACCGACGGGAGGTCGAGATCGAGATGGTCGAGATCGGGCTGACCTGGAGCAACAGTGAAAGCGCGCTCGGCCACCGCGACAAACCCGTCGAGATCTACCCCGAGACGAACCTCCGGCTGGATCGGGGTGATGTCGGGATCGAGCCCAGCCAGGCGCGGGACAAACCGGGCGTTCCCATCGAAACGGTGGGCGAGAACAGCGGCCACGTCCTTGAAGGTCAGACAGGCGAGGAGTCGAGACAAGAGACGGTCGCGTTCTTCGGCAAGCGCCAGTTCCTCGTCGAGATCGATCCCACGATTGTCCGGGAGCAGATAACGTGCCTTCAGCTGTATCAAGGTCGCCGCGATGAGGAGAAACTCGCTGGTCACCTCGATGTCCATCTCGTCCATGAGGTCGAGGTGGCGCAGGTACTCGCCTACCAAGTCGACAAGGCTGAGTTCTGTGATCTCGACCTGGTGGGACGTGATCAGCTGGAGCAGAAGGTCCAACGGACCCTCGAACACCCGTGTCTTGACTTCGTAGCTCATCAGCTCACCTCGGGGGGCATGCTATTACCGGCGACGCCGGTTTCCGGGCTTTGTGCAAGGTATTCGGGGCCGAGACCGCCCCAACCCGGTCCGTCGTCTGCCGCAATCAGGGTGTTCCATACGGTGCGATCACCCACTCGCTCCCGTGCAGCGAAGGCGACCGCAAGCGGTCGAGCACCCACCGCCCTCAGGTCGGCGGCCCCCAACCGGCCATGGTCCCTGTAGGTGCGCCACCGGTCCGGCATCGGCAGCCGAGCCCTGTCGAGCAACGTCGCCAGCGATCGGGCGACAGGCCCGAGGCTGCTGTGCACCTTGCCCACATCGTGGAGCAGCGCCGCGGCGATTGCATCGGGCATACCGGCCAACCGCGTGGCAACCCGCTGTGCCACCACATACGCGTGACGCTGATCAACCGGCTGCTGCCGGAAGAACAGCTCGGCCTCGGCCGGCCTGAGTACGCGGCGGACGTCGTCCTGACGGCGTGGGCTGAGTGGTCTGCTTCGCAGCGACCCGGCGAACCGGGTCACGAGATGCCATGCGCCGCGAAACAGGGTCATCAAATCCCGAGTCAGACGGCGCGGCGGACTTTACAGTCGACGCAATACCGCGAGGTTGGACGGAACTCCATGCGGTCGGCACCAATCTCGTTACCACAGCTCTTGCAGAGACCGTAGGTTCCGTCGTCGACACGGGCCAGCGCCTGGTCGACGTCGGCGAGCAGCTTGACGAGGTTGTCGACGATCCCGAGCACCTCGTTGCGCTCAGCGGTCGATGCTGCGGCGTCGGCAAACCCGTCACCATATTCGACGTCGCCGGTGAGCTCGCCAGCCTCGTTGGCTCCGAGTTCGGCGAGCTGGCGAACCAGCTTTTTCCGCTCCTGCTTCAGCGCTGCTTCAGCGCCATCGATGTTCACAACAAACCTTCCGGATCTCCTACGTGCGGTCCTATCCGCGCGGATGCGAAGTGACGTACACCTCGTACAAATGCTGAGGGGACACCCTCGTGTATACCTGCGTGGTCGAAATACTAGCGTGACCGAGCAATTCTTGGATTGTTCTCAGGTCGGCGCCACCCTCGATCATATGAGTGGCAGCGGAATGACGCAACACATGTGGTGAAACCAGTGTCGTGTCGATACCGGCTCGGGCGGCGACCTTCTTGATGGTCTGCCAAACGGCCTGCCGTGTCAGCCGTCTCCCGTTGGCGCTGACGAACACGGCTCCAGGGTCGATGCTGCCTCCAACAAGACGCTGCCGCGCCGGGTAGTACGCCCCGATAGCGCCTACCGCAAACCGCCCGAGCGGGACGACCCGCTGCTTTGACCCCTTACCGGTGACAAGCGCGGTCGCCTCCTCGAGATCCATGTCGATCTGATCCAGATCGACTGCTTCTGAGACCCGCGCCCCCGTTGCATACATGAACTCGAGGAGTGCCGTGTCCCGCAGCGCCAGATCCGTATCGCCGGAGGCTGCCTCCAAGAGCGCGACAACCTCGGTGACGTCGAGGGCTTTCGGGACGCTGTCGTGGCGGCGGGGCGACTCGAGCAACACCGTCGGATCTGCAGGGACATAGTCTTCGACGACCAGAAAGCGGTGCAGACCGCGCACGGCAGCCACCTTTCGGCTGACCGTGCCCTCCGCCGCCCCCAAACCCCTCAACAACCCGACAAAGCCGGTCACATGCTCTTGACCGATCGATTCGATGTCGGTGACATCCTCGCCGGCGAGATACTCGTGATACTGGCCGAGATCACGGCGGTATGCGATGACGGTGTTGGAGGCAAGACCGCGCTCGGTGAGCAACGCGGTCAGGTATTCCTCGATCGCAGGATCGAGCTTCATCTCACCCCATTCCGAGGTCAGGCCACGATACCGGCGCGGCGCAGCAACAGCGCCTGCAACCCGATGACCGTTTTCGAGTCGTCGATCTCGGGTAGGAGGCCGGCGATATCGTCGACGTGCACCCGCACGATCTCGGCAGACCGCTCCTCCGGCCCCATCCGGTTCATCTCCACCTCCGTCAGATCCGTCGCCAGGTAGACGACGATGTCCTCATCGGTGAACCCGGGACTGGTGTAGTAGTAGACGAGACGCTCCAGCGTTCCGGCCGCAAAGCCGACCTCCTCGGCCAGCTCACGTCTGGCGCACTCTTCGGGGTCCTCACCCGGCACATCGAGCTTTCCGGCCGGGAGTTCGAGCACGGCCCGGTCGAGGGCCGTCCGGTACTGGCGGATCAGCACAACATCGTCACCGTCGAGCGGGACCAAGGCAACGGCCCCACCGACCCGCACGACGGTTCGGGCAGCAATCTCCCCGTCGGGGCTACGCAGGCTCAATTCCTCGAGACTCAGAAACGGTGTCTGCGCTACCACCCGACCACCGATTATCTCGAACCCGTCGTCAGCGCTCGACATGCAGATCGGATTCGGCCAACACCACAGCCTCGTGTGACTTCTTGTAACTAAGTGCCGCGGCCACGAGCCCTGCAAACAGCGGGCTCGGGTTGTCGGGACGCGATGTGAACTCCGGATGGAACTGGCTTGCGATGAAAAACGGGTGCTCGGGGATCTCGATGATCTCAACGAGACGCTCGTCCGGCGACACCCCGCTGCCGACCATGCCGGCATCGGCCAGCTGTCTGCGATAGCGGTTGTTGACCTCCCAGCGGTGGCGGTGACGCTCGTACACCAACGGTTCACCGTAGAGACGATCGGCGAGCGAACCCGGTGTCAGCTTCGCCGGGTAGACACCGAGCCGCATTGTCCCACCCATATCCTCCACGTCGTGCTGATCAACCATGAGGTCGATAACGGGGCTCTGTGTAGTCGGGTCGAACTCGGTGCTGTGAGCGTCATTGATGCCGAGCACATTCCTGGCGAACTCGATCACCGCGCACTGCAACCCGAGACACAAACCGAGGAACGGTACCGACTGCTCCCGGGCGTGACGGATTGCGTTGATCTTGCCCTCGATGCCACGAATCCCGAAGCCGCCGGGGACGACAATGCCGTGCAAGCCATCGAGATGGGAATCCGCCAACAGGCCATCTACTTCCTCGGCAGGGATCCAGCGGATGTCGACACGCGCATCACTGGCCAAGCCACCATGCCGCAACGACTCGACCACGGAGATGTAGGCGTCGGGCAGGTCGATGTATTTCCCAACCAGGCCGATGGTCACCTCCTCCCGGGGGTGTGCGAGCCGGTGCACCATGTCCCGCCAGGCGTCCAGCTCGGCAGGGGGCGCCTCGATGTCGAGAGTTCGGCACACGACCTTGTCGAGACCGGCGGCCTCCATATCGAGCGGCACGGCATAGATGTCGGGTGCGTTCATCGCGTTGATGACGGCGTCCGACTCGACATCGCAGAACAGGCTGATCTTGCGACGCACCGGTTCATCGATCGGCCGGTCCGACCGGGCGACGATCACGTCGGGGTGGATGCCGGTGCTGCGCAGCTCTGCCACCGAGTGCTGGGTGGGTTTTGTCTTCAGCTCCTCGCTCGTCTCCAGATACGGCACGAGCGTGACGTGGATGTAGCAAGTGTTGGCCCTGCCAACGTCCTTGCGCATCTGACGGATCGCCTCCAGGTACGGCAAACCCTCGATGTCGCCCACCGTCCCGCCGATCTCGCTGATGATCACGTCGACGTCTTCGTCGGCCAGTTTGCGGATCCGCGCTTTGATCTCGTTTGTGATGTGAGGAATCACCTGGACGGTTGCGCCGAGGTAGTCACCACGTCGTTCCTTGCGGATGACCGATTGGTAGACGGACCCGGTGGTGACGTTGGAGTCCCGGCGCAGATCGTCCCCGAGGAAGCGCTCGTAGTGGCCGAGGTCGAGGTCGGTCTCACCGCCGTCCTCGGTGACAAACACCTCACCGTGCTCGAACGGGTTCATGGTTCCGGGGTCGACGTTTATGTAGGGGTCGAGCTTCTGGAGCACGACGGACAGACCACGTGATTTGAGGATCCGGGCCAGAGAAGCAGCCGTGATGCCCTTGCCGAGGCTCGACGTCACTCCACCCGTGACAAATACGTACTTGGTCAAGGCAATCTCCCAGCGACTAGCTGGAATGCGATGTTACCACCCCACGCCACATTATCGAGGACCCTAACCCGAGCCAAGCATTCTTCTCCCTCCGGGAGAAGTACCCGAGCGCCAGCGAGGGCGATGAGCCACGCATTCTTCTCCCTTCGGGAGAAGTACCCGAGCGCAGCGAAGGGGGATGAACCACACATTCTTCTCCCTCCGGGAGAAGTACCCGAGCGAAGCGAAGGGGGATGAGGGCCTTATGAATTCAAGGGCTGTGATGAAGACCCCCTCACCTGCCTCGCTGGCGCTCGGCTGTCCTCTCCCGAAGGGAGAGGAATGTCGTGGCTCACCTGCCTCGCTGGCGCTCGGCCTGTCCTCTCCCGAAGGGAGAGGAATGTCGTGGCTCACCTGCCTCTCCCAAGGGAGAGGAATTAGCGCGGCACACCTGCGATGACGTTGCGCAACGAGTGCGAGCCAAACATTCTTCTCCCTCCGGGAGAAGTACCCGAGCGCAGCGAAGGGGGATGAGGGCCTTATGAATTCGATTTAGGAAGCCCCCGACTACCATCCACCGACGATGTCAGGCGACCTTGCCACGGCGCAGAGAGAGGTCCGATACGCCTACCGATCGACCTCGGTCGGTCAGATCTATGTCGGCCTGGTCTGGCTGGTCTCAGCGGCAGTCTGGACGTTTGTCGGCACAACCGCCGGTGTCCTGGTGTTGCTGATCGGTGGTGTCTTCATCTATCCGGTGGCCGCGCTGGTCTCACGGGCACTGGGTAGCCCCGGAGTCATACCTCGCACCAACCCACTGCGTGAGGCCGGCGTCACCATTCCCATCGTTGGCGCATTGGGAATACCGGTGGCCGGGGCTGCCGCCCTATACGACATCGACTGGTTCTATCCCGCTTTTATGGTGATCATGGGTGCTCATTACCTGCCCTTCTCCCATCTGTACGGGATGAGGGTCTTTGTCCCGCTCGGAGCGGCGATGTGGTTGGGAGGAATTGCTTTTGGATTATGGGCACCAGAGTCGTCTGTGGGCGGTGCCTGGCTAACAGGCCTTGCTCTCCTGACGGTCGGCATCTGGGCTGCTCGACGACACCACGTCGAGTACGCGAATCCCGATGAGCTTGGCTGACCTTCTCAACAGAGCGAGACCTTCGACGGCCGACTCGATACGTATAGGAGACTCCGGCATGCATCCAGCGTGGAGGCCCCGCTCGATCGAGTGAACCGAGGCAGGCTTACAGGGTGATCTACCGCCGGGACCTGTCCGCTGCGGCTAGGAGTTCTGCGGCGTGGAGCTGGCCTCGCTCGCTGTCGGCGAGACCTCCGAGCATCCGTGACAACTCCTCGAGCCGCTCCTCACCGTCGACGCGGCGCACCTCGGCTCGATTCCCGTTGCGGGCAACGACAAAATGAGTGTCGGCATGGGCGGCCACCTGAGGCAGATGGGTCACACAGAACAGCTGTCTCGCCTCGCCGAGCGCCGCCAGCTTCTCCCCCATCGCCAGCGCGGTGGCTCCACCGATCCCGGCGTCGACCTCGTCGAAGGCAAGCACCACCGCGTCGCCGATACCGGCGGCAAGACGCAGCGAGAGGGTGAGCCGGCTCAATTCGCCTCCGGAGGCGATGCGTGTCGCGGGACCCGGGCTCAAGCTGTCGTCGGAGGCAAACCGCAGCTCGATCCGGTCGATCCCATCCGGCCCGAGTGCGGTCTCGGTGAACTCGAGCTGCACCACCGGCGCAGGCATCCCCAGCTCACGGAGATGAGCCATCGCCCGCGTCTCCAAGCCCGCAGCCGCCTTCCGGCGTGCCACACCGAGCGCGGCTGCTGCGCCCTTCGCCGCCGACGATGCGGTCTCCAGCTCGGCATCGAGGTGGTCGGCAGTGCTAAGCAGACGGGTCAGCTCCGCCGCTCGCTGTTGGGCGTCCTCCCCAAACTGGATCACCTCATCGAGGGTCTCGCCATACTTCCGCAGCAGTTGGTTGAGGGCCCGGACACGCTCTTCCACCACGTCCAGCTCCCCCGGCTCGTGTTCGAGGTCGGCTGCGGTTCGGGCGACGTCGACCTGCAATTCGCCGAGTTCGGCGCTGATCGCACCGAGACGATCCGACAAAGCACGCATGCTCTCGTCGACACGGGCCATTCTGTTCAGCTCACCGGAGGCCCGGGCCAGAGACTCGGCCGCCCCGTCGTCGCCGATCGCATCCAGAACGACTGCAAACCTGTCGGCAAGCTCCTCTGCGTTACGGAGCCGCACCGCTCGGGCGTTGAGATCTTTCTCGTCTCCGCTCGCAAAACCGGCGTTTGCTATCTCTTCAGCCTGGAATCGCACCACCTCCAGCTCCCGCTCGAGCTCACGGCGGCCACCACCGAGCAACTCGAGCTTCTGCCGGGTCTCCACCAGCGTCTGCCATGCCTCCCGGTAATCCGCGATCCTGGCCAGGCCGTCATCGTCGAGCGCACTGTCGACCAGTCGCCGCGCCCCGGTAGAGCTCGTCAACAGCATGTGATCGTGCTGGCCCACTACCTCGATGTGACCCGCGGTGCGCTCGGCAAGTGCCCTGGCGGGCACCATCGCCCCATCGAGGTACGCCTTGGATCTGCCGTCGACCGTCACCCGACGGCGCAGCGTCACCTCATCGTCGCCGAGCACGATCCGCCCATCGACCGTCGCTTCGTCGCCAAAGGGCCCCACCGAGTCACGCCGGCTCGTAACCCCCATCAACAGCCGCAGCGCACCCAACAGCATCGTCTTGCCGGCCCCGGTCTCCCCGGTCACTACAACAAAGCCGGGACCCGGTTCGAGATGTGCGCGCTCGATGATCCCGAGGTTCTCGACCAGCAGCTCGTCAAGCATGGTCGATCCCGAACTGGTGACGCATCGCCTGCGGGAAGGGATGGATACCCGTCGTGAGAAACACGACGTGGTCCCGACCGGCTCGCACCAGGACACTCTCGCCCTCCTCGAGCACGCCACCGACGTGACCGTCGACGTTTACCCGAACCTGGCGCTCGGTGGCGACGGTGAAACGGAACCTCGTGGCAGGGGTGAACACGGTCGGCCGGCTCATCAAGCTGTGCGGAGCCACCGGTGTCATGATCATCACGTCGAGGTCGGGATCCACGATCGGACCGCCCGCCGACAGCGAGTAGGCGGTCGAGCCGAGCGGGGTGGCGACGATGACGCCATCGGCCCGGAACCTCGTGAAGAATTGGTCGTCGACGTCGACCGAGATCTGTACCAGCCGCTGGCTCAGCACCTTCTCGAGCACAATGTCGTTGATGCCGTGCAGCACCGTGCCGTCGGGCATCTCAGCGGCGACGGTCATCCTCGCCTGGGTGCCGAGATTGCCGTCGGCCAGCCGCTGCACCATGTCCTCGACGTTGGCCGGGTCCACCTCGGTCAGATAGCCGACCGTACCCAGGTTGACACCTATGACCGGTACTCCGAGCTGGTGGGCGCGATGGGCAGCCCGCATCAATGTCCCGTCGCCGCCGATGCCGACGATCAGATCCAACTTCTCCGCTGAGATTTCCTCTTCCACCGCGTCAAAGACCTCGAAACCCTTCTCACGGGCCGTGCGGTCGAACCGGGATACGACTTCGGAAACGCCGTCGCGCCCGTTGAGGGCGACGACGCCGAGGTTCTTGGGAACTTCACTCATCAGCAAGAACCTTAAACGCGTCCACCGACAGTATCGCTCCACCCCTGCGCCTCATCCACACCAGCGCTTCCAGGTTTCCGGTTCCCCCAGGCAGCGGTGACTTCCTCGCTCCGACCGTCACCAGACCCGCCCGCCGAAACGCCTGCACCACATCCCATACCGCCTCGCCACGGGCAACTGGATCTCGCACCACTCCATCTTTGCCCAAACGGTCTCTGCCAACCTCGAATTGTGGCTTCACCAACACGATCCAGTCTGCGTCGGCTCCGCCGAGACGCTCCAGATCGCGGGCGACAACACATAGAGAGATGAACGAGAGGTCGGCAGTCACCACATCGAACGGGCCACCCAACTCGCCCGGGTCCGCATCCCGGACGTTCACGCCTTCGACCACTCGCACCCGCGGGTCCTCGCGGAGCCGTTGATGAAGCTGATCACGGCCGACGTCCAATGCCACGACATGACCTGCACCCGCATCGAGCAGTACCTGGGTGAACCCGCCCGTCGATGCCCCGACGTCGATGGCGTTCGTCCCAGAGACGTCGACCGCAAACTCGTCGAGCGCCGCGGCCAGTTTGTATGCGCCTCTGCCGACGTAATCTCGTGCGTCATCCGAGACGACGATCTCGGTATCGGCTGCGACGCTCATGGCCGGTTTGAGAACCACGATCCCATCAACCGAGATGAAGCCGGCGTTGATCGCGTTGCGCGCTGCGCTCCGGGAGGGGAAATGGTCACGCCGCACCAGCTCCTGGTCGAGCCGGGTTCGTGTCATTGTCAGGTAACCGCTCCCGGGTCCGTCCCCGACTCGATGCCCTCTGTAGGGGTGTTCCCGGCGGCGTCGAGTTGGGCTTCGAGGTCGGCCGCATACCGTTCGGCAAACGATGGTGCCTCGGCAGGGTCGACATCGGCCAGAGTGACCAGCGGATGGCTCTCTGTGACCGACCGGTGTTCTTCGTGTGTTGATTGCGTATCATCCATTACAGCATTATCACGCGCGCCGACGGGAAGGACGGCCTTTTGTTTCCGATCCGAGATCTGAATCCCACCCGGATCTTCCCATTCCTGACCATCATGTTCATCGCAGTGAACGTCGCGGTGTTCGTACTCTGGCAGCCACACGACACCCTCGATGCCGAGTATGCGTTCCTCTACGAGAATGCAGCAGTCGCTTGCGAGTTGACCACAGGTGAGCCCCTCTCAGCCGATGAGATCGAAACCGGCCAGTGCAACGACGACAATGCGACACCCGAGTTCCCCGACAAGAACATCTGGCTGTCGGCCGCCGTCTCTATGTTCCTCCACGGTGGCATCGCCCACCTGCTGTTCAACATGTGGTTCCTCTGGATCTTTGGCAACAACATCGAGGAGGCGTACGGGAGCGCCGGCTACTTGTTCATGTATCTGATCTCAGGGGTGGGTGCGACTGCAGCTTTTGTACTCGCCAACCAGGACGCCACAGTCCCCATGATCGGAGCATCGGGCGCCATTGCAGGTGTGCTTGGTGCCTATCTCGTGTTGTTCCCACGTCACAAGATCCTCAGCGTGTTCATCTACTTCTTCGTGCACATCCCGGCGGGTCTGTATCTGGCGCTGTGGTTTGCGCTCCAGTTCCTCAACCAGGATGAAGGAGTCGCCTGGGAGGCTCATGTCGGCGGATTCATCGTCGGTGTCATCCTCACGCTGCTGCTCCGGCCGCTGCTCGTTGCCCGCCTCCGCCGGATCCACGAACCCGTCCCACGGGTCCAACCTATGTTCCGCTGATCGTTCCGGCGTCACAACGGCGGGGTGACAGGCTCAGATGCCGAGCAGCGCGGGGAGGTCGGCGATCGAGTCAACCACGATGTCCGGTTCGAGCTCGGCAGGAACCAGGCTCGGATCCTTCACGACCCCGGTCAGCGTCAATGCGGTTGCCCACCCCTCCGACTTCCCGAGTGCGATGTCGGTTTCCGGCCGATCGCCGACGACCAACGAACGGGGACCGCTGCGACGGGCCACGGCCGTCCGCATCGGTGGGTGCGGTTTGCCACACACAGCCGCGGGTTGGAGTCCCGTCGTTGTCGCGATAGCCGCGACCAGTGCCCCCGCTCCCGGGTGGAGCCCGTCGGGACGGGGATACGATGCGTCGGTGTTGGTGGCGTAGAACGTTGCTCCGTTCTGGATGGCGAGCGCAGCCCCTGCCAGCATCTCGTAGTTGACCTCAGGATCGAGCCCCACCACCACCGCATCGGCTTCCTTCCAGTTGCGGGTGACGTCGATTCCGCCGTCGCGCAAGGTGTCACGCAAACCGTCGGTACCGACAACCAGGACCTTCTCAACCACGCCGGCGATCCATTCCGCAGTCGCCGCCCCCGAGTTCACAACGGCGTCAGGTCCAGGGTCGAAGCCCACCACCTCCCGCACATGGTCACGGACCACATCCGGCCTGCGTGTCGAATTGTTGGTGGCAAAGATGACATCCAACCCGGCCCGCCGCAGCTTCTCCAGTGCGAAACCGGCGCCCGGGATCGACTGTGTACCAAGCAGGATCACACCGTCGATGTCACAGATGATCGTATCGAGCCCGTCGAGTCTCACCGGCACCCGTCTCACGCGCCGGCTCCGGTGATCTCGCCAAAGCGGGAAACGGTGAGGGCAAGGAGCCTCTCGGTGAGGGCAACGCTGCCCACCCCGACACGCTCGTTGTTGCCGTGAAACATCGACAGTGCTCCGGCGAAATGCATGTCGTCCTCGAACAACCCCACCCCGTATGCGGTGACACCCCGCTGGCGGAAGAACCGGCCGTCGGTGAGCACGGGGGTCAACATAGGCGCGAGGGTCGCCGGACCCGCCAGCTCGTCGGCGGCGTCGGCGATGGCATTCCACAGTGGGCCCTCCGGGGCCGACTCATTGGCGGGGAAGTCGAGGTCGTCGATGATCTCCACCTTGTCGTGCAGCGCGGGCCCGAGGGCCTTGCGGAACATGTCATCGACGGTGGTCTTGTCCTGCCCCGGTGTGATGCGGATATCGAGACTCGCTCCGCTCAGGTCGGGGATGGTGTTCTGTTTCTCCCCCGACTGCATCAGCGTCGGCGCCACCGTCAGATGGGTGCAGGCGTGCACCCAACGGGCGAAAGCCGGGTCGTCGAGCTCCTCGATGGCTCCGTCGACGAGATCCGGATCGGTCAACCGGGCAACCAGATCGTCCGGCAGACCGATGGAAGTGATGAACTCTACCCAGCTCGGTGAGACGTCGACCGGGCTCGGTGTCGACACAAGCAAACTGATCGCCTCGGCCATGACCACCAGCGCATTGTCGGTACCGTACGGCTGGCTGCCGTGACCCGGTGTGCCGCCAAGACGAAGCGACCGCCACGCCGGGCCCTTCTCGGCAACGGTGACGGGGAGGGTGAGCCCATTGACGGTACGGAAACCGGGGGCGGCCACCTCCGTGAGCAGATAGTCACAGGCCACCAAGTCCCAGTGCCGCTCGACCAGGTTGCCTGCACCGTAACGGCCGCCTGCCTCCTCGTCTGCGACGGCAGCGAAGATGAGATCCCCGGCCAGAGGCTGCTCGTCACCATTCAAATAGCGTTGGAACACAGATGCCATCGCCGCGGTGAGATTCAGCATATCGACGGCGCCACGGCCCCAGACGTAGCCGTCGATGATCTCGCCACCGAAGGGGTCATGGTCCCAGCTTGCCTCGGTCACCGGCACGACATCGAGGTGAGGCAGCAATGCCAGCGCCGGGGCGGCCGGGTCGTGGCCGGGGATTCGGTAGATCAGGCTCTGACGGCCCGGATGTGGCTCGATGATCTCCCCGGCGGTACCAAAGAAATCGACGAGGGTCTCCACAGACCGAAACTCGTAGCCCGAGTCGGCGGACCCGTCGTTGACACACCGGTTCCGGATCATTTCCTGGAGAAGCGAGATGGTTTTGGTTGTCATCGGTCGTGACGGTACATCGTGATCCGGCGTGCCTTGAAACCCGCCGCCTCGAAGAAGTTCTTGGCCAGCCGGTGGCCCGGCGAGACGATTGCGTCGAACCGGGACAGACCGTGGGTCCTGAACCACCTCATCAATCCATCGAGCATCACTTCACCGACACCGACAGCGCGAGCATCATCTTCGACGTAAATCATCTTGACCACACCAATCCGCTCCCCACCCGCCTGCGGTAGGAGATCCTCGATGACTCCGTAGGCGAAGCCGACGACGTAATCGTCGATCAGACCGACGACGAGTTGGGAGTCGGGATCGGCAAGGACGCCCTTCAAGGTCTCCCAGTGCGGGTCGGCGAGACCGTCTGCCAGACCCCAGGGCTCCCGGAGACCGACTTGCTCTACCTCCGCAGGGCCGTAGAGCTCCACGATCCGGGGCAGATCGTCCTCTATCGCCGGTCGCTGTCGTATCTCCATCGATGCCCACCCACGTTTGCGTCCCGATACGGCAGGACTCTACCGGCGGCGGCGGAGCAGGTTGCCGATGCCCCACTTGGTGACGAGCAGCATCGCCTCGATGGCGATACGGGCCCCCATCTTCGACGTGCCCCTGGCCCGATCCCTAAAGACGATGGGCACTTCACGAATATCGAGCCCGAGACCGGCTGCCCGCCACGCCATCTCCACCTGGAATCCGTAGCCCGACGCCTCACACTCGGCGAACGGGAGCTTCTGCAGTGCATCAGCCCGGAATGCACGAAAACCGGCGGTCATGTCCTTGACATGGGTACCCAGCAACATCGCAGCGTAGATGTTCCCGCCTCGCGACAGCCAGCGTCTGTGCCATGGCCAGTCTTCGACACCGCCTCCGGCCACATACCGGCTCCCGATGGCAAGGTCGGCCCCGTCCCGCACCGCGGCGAGCAGCCGGGGCAGGTCCTTTGGGTCGTGGGAGAAGTCCGCATCCATCTCGAAGATGACCTCTGCTCCCAGCTCGAGCGCCCGCCCGAAACCCGCCGCGTACGCAGGGCCGAGACCCTGCTTCGAGGTGCGATGTAGAACCTCAATGCCGGGGTCTGTCATCGCCAAACGGTCTGCGATCTCACCGGTGCCGTCGGGCGATCCGTCGTCCACGATCAGCAGGCCGAGGTTCTGGCTCCTGACCGCGTCGACGATGAGGGCGATGTTGTCTGCTTCGTTGTAGGTTGGGACGACGACGAGAGTGTCAGTCCGCACAGTCGAAGCAGATCTTCCTGCGTCTGTTAGCGAGCTGCGAGGTCTTCTTGACGAGGAAGCATGACGTGCAGACGAACTCGCCTGTCGTTGCCCCGCCCGCTGCGCTTGCTTCGATGGACCTCTGCGCCCGCCTGATGTCGCGCAGTTCCTGCTCCTCGTCAGCAACGATGGTTTCGGAAGCCTCGTCCTCGGTGAGCATGTCGAGCTCTTCAGCTTCGAGGTCATCGAGGGCTTCGGTGTCTTCATCCTCGTCGTCGTCTGTCTCTACCGCGTCGTCGGGCTTGTCGATATCGTCGTCGATCAGAGCTTCGTCGACGGCGTCGTCTTCGAAGATGTCGTCCGGCACATCCTCATCGTCGTCCGGCAACTCGTCGTCCGGTATGTCATCCGGCAACTCGTCGTCCGGCACGTCCTCATCCGGCATCTCATCGTCGAAGTCCATCTCGTCTGCTGTCATGACACCTCTCATCTGGCACAGGGTGTTTCCGGCTGTCGAGTCGTTCCACCACCTTTTCGGCGGTTCCCGTCAAATCTTGAATTCAATCGCAGCGGCCAGCACAGTAACCGAAATCGGGCCCTTCCCGAGCCATTCGCCATCGGCCTCGACGGGCCAGGCCGCCGGCGCGTGGATTATGACATCTTTGCCCGTCGTTCGCCGGAGATTCCGGTGCCGGAGGTGCATCCCACGCACCACCCGCGGCATCACTGTGAACGCCTTGCGACGGGGACCGGAGAATACTTGCACATCGGCGATCCCGTCGGCGACGCTCGCAGACGGGGCGATATTCATCCCACCACCAAAGAACTGACCGTTGGCGACAACCACTTCGATGGCGGGGCCGACGATCCTCCTGCGCCCGTCGACGGTCACCTCGACGATGCCCGGCTTGAACCGGGGAAGAGTCAGCCAGAACGCAATGGCGTACCGCTTCTCACCGACCCACCGTGGCATACGTGACGCCGTTGTCACCGCCGCTGCGCCGACGCCGAGCTCGACGGCATTCAGCGCATACACCGTACCAAACTCCCCCCGAACCTCGAGCACGTCGGCCGGGTACCAGGCGTCGCCGGCAAGATGCCGTGCAGCACCTTCGATCGTGCGGGGCAGCGCAAACGTTCGGATGAAGTCCGAGCCGCTCCCGGCGGGCAGAATCGCCAGCCCGGGAGGCCGGTCCCAGTCGTGCTGCATCAGCGCGTTTAGGATCAGATGAGCCGTACCGTCGCCACCGACACCGGCGAACTTGCGGACCCCCGCCGCTCTACCCTCGGCGACGATCGCGCCAACGTGTTCGGGGGATGTGGACAGTATGACCTCGAAGTCGACACCTGTTTGCCGTAATGCGCCATCGATACGGTCCATCAGCTCCCGAGGCTTGCCTGCTGCAGGGTTGACAATCACCCGCCACATCAGGCACGCCCACCCGCTGCTACAACTCCCCGGTCGATCGCCTTGATTGCTTCGGCCGCTGCGCTGCGCAAACCGGGGAACTCGTCCCGAACCTGCCGCAACACGTCGATGAGTTGCCGGCAGTTTCTGACAAAGTCCCCGGCGGCGAGCTCATCGGTGAAGAGATCCTCGAGCGGGTGACCGGCCGCCCATGCATGTGCGATGGCCGCAAAGCCCGGCTCCGGCATCCGCGACTCGGGTAGCCCCTCCGCCGTCTCGGCGTCGATCAGCCGCCGAGCCATCTGACGAATCTCATCTGCCCTGTCGCCTATACCGGGGGGCGGCTCGGTCTCGATTCCCTCGGACCTCCGCGCCTCGTACGTAAACAGCGATGTCAGCGCAGCGAGATGTGGGCCATCGAGATCGTCGAGCAGACCCCGCGCCACGGTCTCGACGAGAAGGAGATCGAGTTCGTTGTAGATGAAGCGGAGCCTGCGCCCCTTGTCGGTCAGAGACCAACCTGCCACATAGCCCCATTGTCCGAGCAGGGAGAGGATCGAGCGGAACATCGGCACCAGACCCTCCCGGCTTCGGTCCACCCGACGCCGGAGCCGGCGGATGTCTTTGTCCACACGCTGGTAGCGCCGCACCGCCACGAGGTGATCGGCGAGCCGGGGGCAGCCCCCGACACCGTCACCGTCGTTCGTCTGGTGCTCCCGAACCACAAACGCCGGGTCGGGCGACCACTCCCGGAGCCGCCGGGCGACGCTGTTGCGGTATCCACCGTCTCTGCTGCGCACGGGCGTCGGCAGCTCCATGAGACCGACGATGGCGACGGAAGGGTCGAGCCGGTCGGCGCTCACTCGCTGCTCGGCGCCGTCCTCATCCACGAAGACCATCCGGGGGTTGGCACCCCAGCCTCTCGCCAGCAACACCCAGCGCCCCGAAGGGTCCCTTCCGGGACGCAGCACGTCTCCCTCCCGGAATTGTTGTGCAAAGTCACGCAATGTCTGAAGCTGGTTTAGTGGAGCGCCGTCTGCGCTCTCGACAAAGGCCCAGATGTCGCCCCGGTCGCACTCTGCCTGCCGTCCGAAATGGCCCGCCTCCTCCTCCCGCTCCCGGAGACGATCCTCGAGCTCCGTTCGCCTCAGCTCCGACCGAAACTGAGCAAACGACGCGCTCAGCAAACGCTCCGCGGCCTCCTGCGAGTAGTTGGCAATGAGGTTTGCCGCCATGTTGTACGTCGGTTGGAAACTCGATTCGAGGGGATGTGACCCCAGAGCGGCGATGCCGGCGACCCGCTCAAAGGGAATGTCCATGTTATGGAGCACTACGGCCGTGCCCATCACGTCGATACCGCGTCGACCGGCACGACCGGTCAGCTGGGTGTAGTCGCCCGGCTGGAGGATCTCGTGGGCTTCGCCGGTGAATTTCGACAGACGCTCCAGCACCACGGTCCGTGCCGGCATGTTGATGCCGAGCGACAGTGTCTCGGTTGCAAACACGACCTTCGCCAACCCAGCCGCGAATACGTCCTCAACGGTCTCCTTGAACGCAGGGACCATCCCGGCATGGTGAGCGGCCACGCCACGCTCCAGCCGCTCCAGCCACGAGTCGTATCCGAGCGCGGTCAGGTCTTCCGGCGGCAGGTGCTCGGTCAGCGTCCCGACCCTCTCCCGAATCTCGGCCCGCTCCCCCGGCGTCGTCAACCCGAGCCCCGCCCCTGCCACGAACTCGGCGGCCTGGTCACACCCTGCCCTGGAGAAGATGAAGTAGATGGCGGGGAGCAAGGCGTCGTGTTGGAGCTCTTCGATGACTTCGAGACGGCGTGGTGGGGCAAACCGCCGATGCCTGCCCCGGCCTTTCTGCAACAGCCGGGAAACCTGAGGGTTTGCCCGCTTGCCCTGGAAGACGGGAAACACCGCGACCGCTCCATCTCGGTGCCGGTCTTTGAGCATGTACATGCTCTCGAGCGGAACCGGCCGATGGGTCTCGATGACCAGTTCCGTATTCCCGTCCCGCCGGCTACGCACCCATGCGGTGAACTCCTCAGGATTGGCGATCGTGGCAGAGAGGCAAACGAGCGGTATGTGGTTGGGCAGGTGGATGATGACCTCCTCCCACACCGAGCCCCGGTACCGGTTCTGGAGGTAGTGGACCTCGTCGAGCACCACCACCGCCAACCCGTCGAGGGCAGTCGACTCCGCGTAGATCATGTTGCGCAGCACCTCGGTGGTCATCACCACGATCGGTGCCTCCGGGTTGATCACGTTGTCGCCGGTGAGCAGCCCGACCCGCTCTTGACCGTATGCGGCACGGAAGTCGCTGTACTTCTGGTTCGAGAGTGCCTTGATGGGTGTGGTGTAGAAGGCTCGCTCGCCTCGCTCGACGACGAGAGCCACTGCCTGCTCGGCGACGTAGGTCTTCCCCGCCCCCGTCGGAGCAACTACGACCACCGACTTGCCTTGCCCAATGTGGGCGACGGCCTCGGTCTGGAAACGGTCGGGGGTGAAGGGTGCTGTCATTTGTGCAGTATGAACCGGATTGCCACGATCGACATCTCGTACAGCAGGTACATGGGAGTCGCCAGCAACAGCAGCGTCAGCGGGTCGCCGCCCGGTGTCATCAACGCGGCGGCAACCACAACGAAGACTACCGCCCAACGCCGTTGCCGCCGCAGCGCCTGGCTCGACACGAGACCTAGCGCGGCAGCTGCAAACAGAAACACGGGAAACTGGAAGGCTGCGCCAAAGGCAAGCAGGAATCGCATAGCGAAGCTGAAGTAGAAATTCACTCCGACTGTTTCCTGCAATAGGTCTCCGCCAAAGCTGAACAGCACCCGGAGCGCCAGCGGGAGTGTGAAGTACCCGAGCGCCACACCGCCGACAAACAGCAGTGTCATCACGCCCGACAGCGGGTAGATGTAGCGGCGCTCCCGCCTGGTGAGCGCAGGGCTTATGAATCGCCAGATCTGGTAGATGATGACCGGACTGGCAAGGATCGTCCCCCCGAACAGGGCGACCTTCAGCGCCAGTGAGAACGGCTCGGTGGGCTGAAAGAACGCCAGTCCCTCATCTGTCACCGACCGGTACGGCTCGGCGAGTATGTCGAGGATGTCGAGGTAGAAGATAAAGCCGATGACGGTACCGACCGCCAGAGCAACCATCGACTTGATGATGCGCGAGCGCAGCTCGGAAAGATGACTCATGAGCGGCATGCGAGCGGTCATTACTCGTCTACCTCGTCGGTATCGGTCTTGTCGACCTCATCAGCCTCGTCGGCGACGGTCTTGTCGACCTCATCAGCCTCGTCGGCAGCGGTCTTGTCGACCTCGTCGGCATCGGCCTCCACACCGGGCAACTGAGCCTCTATGTCCTTCTTGGTCTCGGCGACCTGTGCTTCGAGCTCCCGCTTTGCTTTTGCGATGTCCTCGTTGAGCGCAGTCATCGACGAGTCGAGGTCCGCCTTGACCCCCCTCACCTCATCGCGGACGTCCTTGAGCGGTTGGGCGACGTCGCCCCATTCGGCGTCGAACTCCCGCCGCAGATCGGAGATCATGGTTCTGCCCTTTCGCACCAGCTCTCCTGCCTTTCTGGACATCTCCGGAAGACGCTCCGGGCCGAACACAACCAGGATGACGAGTGCGATGACGAGGATCTCGGAAAGGCTGAAGTTGCCCATGGCGCGGGAATGGTACAGGCTCGCGGAGAGTGCTCATGCAAAAGCGCCGGCCCGGGGCCGACGCTTGCTTGGAGTATGGGTGGAATCTAGGGGTCAGCTGGTGGCCAACTCGGAGAACCAGTCGTCGCTATCGAGCGATGACACAAACCCGTCGATCTCGGATTCGGTGATCGGACCGGTGGTGGCAATGATGTCGTATTCGACACCGGTGGCAAGGAGAATGCTGACGACCCGGTGGTTGGCCGGACGGCGCTGGGTGATGCCACAGAAGGGGCAGGCAAAGCGGTAGGTCCCGCTCGAGGTTTCGGAACTCAGCTCGAGACCGATGTCTGCGGTGGTGAGCTCTACGTCCCCGCAACGGTTGCACGTAGTTCTGATGGTGGTCATGTGGCCCTACTCCAAGTGAGAGTGTTTTCCTCTCCCTTCACATCGGCAAATCCCACTCACGCTAAATGACTATTTGCGATGTAGTCATTCGAGCTGGCCCGTCGCCAGAATCACCCATTACCTTGGTATCGCCGCAGAATGCTCGTGCGTAGCTCGTCGAGCCTGGCGGCGACCTCGTCCCCATCCACCAGCTCAGCGGAGCTGCCTAGACGCAGCAGCAGGCGCGCTATCACCGACGCATCCGATGCAGAGAAACGCACGTCGAGACGCTGTTTCGTGTCACTGACCACCTCGACCGGGTAGTAGTCGGCAACCCATCGGGCATCGTTATTGAGCCGGATGACCGCCCGGACGTCTTCCTCGTTGGGGACGTACCCGATTTCGGGTGCGATCTTCCGCTGCGGCCGATCGAAATGCTGGTCCAGGACCTCTACGGACTGGATACGGTCGACGCGGAAGACCCGCTCCGCGCCCGCAGAGCGGCAGTGTGCACGCAAGTACCAGTTGCCCATCGTCGCAAACACGATCCATGGCTCGACCTCGCGGGTCTTCGTCTTGCCTGTGGCAAGTGCGGTGTAGACGATCTCAGCCACCGATGCCGTCTGCGCTGCGTGCCGGAGGTCCGCCACCAGAGGGGGCTCGGCGAGGTCCACGACGAGGTTCCCCTCGTCTCCACCCACAATCACCCGCTGGAGCTTGTCCACCGCGCTGGTTAGGGCGGCGGGGGCCTGACCCGTCGACAGCAGTGCCATCCCGGCGGCAAGCAACGACAGCGCCTCCGGTGGTGTCAGCCGGATCGGGTTGGCGAAATAATCCGCAAGCTCAACGACCACCTCATCCTCGTCGATGTATGCCACCATCAGATCGCCGGGCCCGTAGCCGGGTAGACCGCAGACAAAGACGAGGTTCAGGTCGGCGGCCAGCATCGAGCGCGAGTAATCGAACCGCTCGCACACCTCGTCAACGGTGCTTCCCGGGTTGGCGATGACCCAAGGCAACATCGCCAGAAGACGGTTGAGACGCCGTGCCGTCTTCGGGCTCGTCATCGCCCCTCCGCGACGCGGTCGATGAGCCGTTTGCGCAGGTCTGCAGGTCCGACCAGCTCGGCCTTGTCATCGAACGACAGAAGCCACCCGATGAACGCCTCCGGATTGGCGACCGGAAGCTCTGCGCTGATACCGCCGTCCGGCTCTTCTGTGACCGTTCCTCTCGTCCCGATCTGGCGCCGCGCCCACCATGCCATCTCCGCATCTACACGAACCGTCGCCGTCTCCTCCTCGCCACCGGCCTCCCAGGGGGTCTCAGGGATGTATTCGGATGCGCGAAATCCGGCGGGGCGGTCGAATGCACCCGCCACACCCGCAACCGATACCGAACTGGCTCTGTCCATGCGGAACACCTTGACCACACCCTCGTCGTCACCAACGAGATACCAGTGCCCACGGCGATGCACCAAACCAAACGGGGCGACCCGCCGGGGACGTTCCCGGTAGGTGAGCTTCAGGTAGCGCCGCTCGGCAATGGCCAGGAAGGCGTCACCCAGGTCCTCGGACCCCTCGCTCAGCGATGCTGCCAGCGGCTCGCCGGATGCCGCAACAGGAGCCCCGCCCAGCTTCAACAGCGCCTCCGGGGCGGCGGCGACACCACCAACCCTCACCACCTCGGCCGCAAGCCACAGGGCGGCTCTCTCCTCGTCGGTCAACCCCGGGTCGGGCAGTGCATATGCCGCCGGGTCGACGACATACCCGTGCTCGACTTGCCACCCGTCCGTCGGTGCCAGTTCCAATGGGATGCCAAGACGTCGCAACAGGTCCTTGTCCCGTTCGAACATCCGATGGAACGCGTCGTCGGTGCTCTGGTCGTAGCCGGCGACCGTTGTGCGGATCTCGTCGGCCGTGACCGGACGACCGGCGGTCAACAAGAATGCCAGCAGATTCAGGATGCGTTCGATGACCTTGTGCACAGCGGTGACATTAGACCCCGAAGGGTGTAGCTATGCAATAACCCCGCAATGGCTACAAGCCGGCGATCAGCTTCTCGACCCGATCGTCGACCGACTTGAACGGGTCCTTGCAGAGCACGGTCCTTTGCGCCTGGTCGTTCAGCTTGAGATGCACCCAATCGACGGTGAAATCACGCTTTCGCGCCTTTGCGGCCTTGATGAACTCGCCGCGCAGCCGCGCCCTCGTCGTCTGCGGTGGCTCGGTCATGGCCTGCTCGACGCTCTCGTCGGTGACCACCCTCTCCATCTCGCCACGACGCTCGAGGATGTAGTACAGACCCCTGGTTCGATTCACGTCGTGGTACGACAGATCGAGCAAACCGAGCTTCGGGTCTGACAGCGCAAGGTTGTGCCGCTTCTTGTACCGCTCGATCAACCGGTATTTCGCCACCCAGTCGACCTCCCTGTGGAGCGTCATTGGGTCCTTCTCCAGACCCGTCAACAGTCGCTCCCACATCATGATCGCACTCTCGACCTCGGCCGGGAACCCGGTGGTCCTTGCGTAACGCATCGCCCTGTCGAGGTACTCCCATTGGATGTCGAGAGCCGATAGCTCGCGGCCGTTGACCAGACGAACCCGGCGCCGGCAGGTCATGTCGTGCGAGATCTCACGAATTGCTCGGATTGGATTCTCGAGGCTCAGGTCACGGAACACGATGTCATCCTCCAGCATCTGGAGGAGAGCCATCGTGGTGCCGAGCTTGGTGTATGCGACGTACTCGGACATGTTCGAGTCACCGGCGATGACATGAAGCCTGCGGTATTTCTCGGCGTCTGCGTGAGGCTCGTCGCGGGTGTTGATGATCGGCCGGCTGCGTGTAGTGGCAGAGGAGATTCCCTCCCAGATGTGCTCGGCACGCTGGGCGAGGCTGAAGATGGTGCCACGGGCGGTGTGCAACAGCTTTCCCGATCCGGCAAAAATCTGTCTCGTCACAAAGAACGGAATGAGCGTGTCGATCACCCGCTGGAAATCCCCATGCCGCCCTACCAGATAGTTCTCGTGACAGCCGTACGAGTTACCCGCCGAGTCGGTGTTGTTCTTGAACAGATAGATCTGACCCCTGATGCCCTCATCCTCGAGTCGGCGCTCGGCACTCTCGACCAGGCCCTCCAGGATCCGCTCCCCGGCTCGGTCGTGGGCGACGGCGTCATAGAGGGAGTCGCATTCGGGGGTTGCGTACTCGGGGTGGCTGCCGACATCCAGGTAGAGACGGGCCCCATTCTCGAGGAATACGTTCGAGGAGCGCCCCCAGCTGACCACACGACGGAACAGGTACCTGGCTACCTCGTCTGGCGAGAGTCGACGTTGACCCCTTAGGGCACATGTCACCCCATACTCGTTCTCGACTCCAATGATCCTGCGACGCATCACTGGCACAGTAGTGCAGGATCGAGTTACGGCTGCCGACTTTCCGTGAGACCGACCCGCAGTTCCCGCCCGGTGAACCGGGCGGGAATCCACGGATTCGGACTGCTCGATGGCTGGTGTGAATCGCCTGTTTTGGCTCGCGGGCGCCGCCGGTAGCACCGGATTCATGGGTGGGGCGAGCCGCCACGGCTGCTTTCACACCAGCTGCCTAAGCCTGAATCCACCGATTTGCCTTGGCTCCTCGCCCGGCTCGCCAATGGGCACTGCGGATTTGTCGACCCAGGGCATGTCACCAAACGGAGACGGAACCAGACGTGCGGACCTTCAATGCTGGCCGAACGCCGGGAGCGATCCGCCTCGTCAATCGGTGGATCCAAGCTACGACGCAGCCAGGCCGACTGTGCCTGCGGGTAGCCCGGTAACGGTCTCCACAGCCGATAGCGAGCCGCCCGGACCGGCCGACAGCACGCTGATCGAGTCATCGGCGCCGTTCAGCACATACAGGTAACCGTCGCCGTCGGAGAAGTCGACATCGATCGGTGAGTCACCGACATCGGTGTGCCCGAGCACGGTCAACGAGCCATCGTGGTTCAGCCTGAACGCTGTGACGTTGTCACTCCCGGTATTGGTCGTGTACACGTACGCACCGTTCTCGGTGATGGCGATCCAGCAGGCCGCCGTCTGAGCAGTCGCCTCGGTGTCGACGGCGGTCGCTCCACCCGCTCCGAGCGTGTATGTCGACACCACGCCGGCACCCGCGGCTCCGCCAAACGCTTCGGACACAACAAGCCGACCGCGGTTGTCGAACTCGAAGCCGAATGGTGTCTCACCCGCCGATGAGCTGACCACGCCTTCGCTCACCCATCCATAGCGCCCGACACGGAACGCAACGATCTGGTTTGTCGCCTTCTCGGTCACGACCAAAGCCCGCCCATCAGGAGAGAACTCGATCTGCGCCGGCCCGACGTCGTCGCCCGAGAGGGCCCTCTCGGAACCTTGCAAGCTGGTGAGCCCGGAGTAGCCGATGCGGAATCCTTCGATCGTGGCGGAACCCGCATTGACAACAAATGCGAGGTTGCCGTGCACGTCGACACTGATCGGCATGTCGCCTGTCGTGTCCGCGACCCCGCGTAGCTGGAGCCCCGTGCCGTTGACCCTGAACAGCGACACCGAGTCGCTACCGGCATTGACCGCCAGCAACCACCGGCCGTCGTCGCTCAGGGTAAGTGCGCCCTGGGAACCCAAACCGCCGCCCGTCCCGAGTCCGCCGGTCGCGACCTCGTCGACCAGTGACAGCGTACCGTCGCCCGCCCGTGCGTATACCAGCACCGAGTTGCCCGCCTCGTCGTTGGAGAGCGTGAACACAGCTCCCGCGTCTCCACCCGGTACCGCCAGTGCCGGGGTCGCCCCGACGGCCAGCAGAGCCGTCAACAGCGACATCACTACGAGCAAGGCACGTCGCCTCGTTGCTCGCCTGTGGGATTGGTCCATACCTTTGTCCTTCCTGCTCACCCACCGGTGACCGGCGGGGTGGCGTGATCACGCCTACCTTCAGGAAGCTATGGATCGGATCTGAACTGGAGAGGAACGGACGCTTAACAAACGGACAACGCACGCCTCGCCCGCCTCACTTCGAACGGCTCACTTCGAACGGCGCCGACACCGAGATTCCGAGGCGAGTTCAGGTGGTGGGTGCGTGCTGCTACTGGCCGCGGAATTCGGCGATCTCGGCCGGTTCCAGCCTGATGAATTTGCGGCGCCGTGAGGCAGTACGGTCGAGCACGGCGGCTTCCCAGTCCTCGGCCGCCACCGACGACTCCATAACGCCTTCGACGGTGTCGGCGGCCACCCGTATCGCTTCGCCCAGATCGGGAAGGTCGTCGAGCGTCGATTCCAGACGCTCGGTCAAATCATCCTCCATGCCACCCATAGCACCAAAGCGCTGCACGTCCCGGAGGGTGCCGTCGAACTGGATGCGATAGATCTCCGTGTCATCGCCGGTCTCGCCCACCTCGGCAATCATGACCTCGATCTCGTATGGCTTCATCTCATGGGTGAAGATCTGCCCGAGTGTCTGTGCGTATGCATTCGCCAGGCCCTTGGCGGTGACATCGGCACGTTCATACGAATAACCTTTTAGGTCTGCATAGCGGATACCGGCGACACGCAGCATCTCGAACTCGTGGAACCGGCCGACGCCTGCAAAGGCAACGTTGTCGTAGATCTCCCCGGTCTTGTGAAGAGAACCGCTCGGGTTCTCCCCGATGAGCAGGACACCGCCCGTGTACTCGACGACAACCATCGGGCGGCCGCGGGCAATTCCCTTTCTGGCGAAGTCAGCCCTGTCCTTTGTCAGCTGCTCGGGCGGCACATAAAAGGGCATGCTCATGGCCGGGCTCCCATCACCCGGGCTGCGACCTCTCCGACGCGATCGTCCGGGATCTCGATGATGCCGCGCTCGTTGATTATCGCCACGTTCGGGTAGATGGCCCGGCGTAAATCGGGTCCACCGGTTGCTGCATCCTCTTCGGCAGCGGCCACGAGGGCCTCGACGGCGATCGCGATGGCACGGTCCTCGCTCAGGTCGGGCTCGTAGACTCCCTTGATGAACGACCGGGCCTCTGCTCCACCGGACCCGGTTGCTGCATAGTCCTGCTCCTCGTAGCGCCCGCCCACAACGTCGAACGTATAGAGCCGGCCGGTGCCGCTCGCCTCGTCGAACCCGCAGAACAGTGGCACAACGCCCAACCCTTGAAAGGCGAGTGGGAGGTTGCCACGCACCATTCTGGCGAGGTAGTTGGCTTTGCCTTCGAGACTCAGCCGGGTTCCCTCGATCTTCTCGTAATGCTCGAGCTCGGTTTGGAACAGCTTGGTGAGCTCAATGGCCATCCCGGCAGTACCAGAGATGGCTACGGCCGAGAACTCGTCGGCCGGGAACACCTTCTTCATCCGGTGGTGGGCGATGACGTTGCCCGCGGTTGCCCGACGGTCACCGGCCATGGCGACGCCTTCGCCGTACCGAAGCGCCAGCACGGTGGTCGCATCCGGAGCCGCGATCGAGCCGGTGCCCGACGTCGCCCATGACGGAGCCATCCCGTGCGCCTGCAGCAAGGACAGGAAGCTCGAGCCGGGGCTGACGGTTTCCAGCGGGAGATGATCACCCCGCCACAGCCGCCCGTCGCTCACTCTCCGCCTTTCTGAACGTAGTTCTTGACGAACTCTTCTGCGTTCTCTTCGAGCACGGTGTCTATCTCGTCGAGGATGTCATCGATGCGGTCGGTGATCTCCTCACCTTGTTCGCTGCCGGTGACTTCTTCGGCGACTTCGGCGCTGTCACCCTCGTGCGAACCGGTCTGTTTGTGTTCTCTCTCAGTCATTGTCGCCTCCTAGAGCCCGAATCAGCTCAGCGGGTGTGTCTACTCGATCGAGCAGTTCGCCGACCCGATCTTTCCCCCCACGAAGAGGCTCCATCATAGGCACCCGGCGTAGTGCCGCCTCACCCACGTCAAAAACCAACGAGTCCCAGTTTGCTGCTACCAGAGAGCCGCCAAAACGAGAGACACACTCGCCCCGGAAATAGGCCCGCGTCTCGGCGGGCGGACGATGCGCAGCTTCCGAGATGGCCTCGTCGTCGAAGAGACGGCGGAACCGCCCCGAGGCGGCCAGCCGGTAGTAGATCCCGCGTGCCGGGTCGACATCGTGATACTGGAGACCGAGCAAGCGAAGCTTCGGATCGTCCCATTCGAGCCCGTCACGGTCGCGGTACCCTTCGAGCACCCTCAGCTTTGCCGTCCAGTCGAGCCGATCTGCGGTTGACATGATGTCCCGCTCCAGATCCGTGAGGATCTCTTCCCAAGCCGGCACCACGTCGGCATATTGCTCCCCAACGTCGGCTACCGCGAGGTACTTCCTGATCCACTCGAGATACTGCCACTGTGCCTCGAGGGCCGTGATCGTGTGACCGTCGGCCAGCTCCAGCGGGGTTGTCAATGACAGGTCGTGGCTGACCTGCCACACCGACTCGACCGGCCGCGCCAGCTTCAGCGCCTCCGGCAGTGCACCAGCCTCCACCGCGTGCAGCATCGCCGCCGTCGTCCCAAGCTTGAGAAACACCTGCACCTCCGACAGGTTGGCGTCGCCGATGATCACATGGAGCCGGCGGTACTTGGAGGCATCTGCATGAGGCTCGTCACGGGTGTTGATGATCGGCCGCTTCAGCGTCGTCTCCAACCCGACTTCCTCCTCGAAGAAGTCGGCCCGCTGGGTGATCTGGTAATCGACGTGAGGCCGTCCGTTCTCGGTCCCTACCTTGCCCGAGCCGGTGAACAGCTGTCTCGTCACAAAGAACGCGGTCATGTGATCGACGATCTGTCCAAAGGGCAGCGACCGGGAGATCAGGTAGTTCTCATGGGCTCCGTAGGAGTTGCCTTTGCCATCGCTGTTGTTCTTGTGGACGATGTAGCGCTGTCCGGGCTCGAGGAGCTCCTGGGCAGCTTTCACCGCTCGCGCAAGCACGACCTCCCCCGCCTTGTCATACAACGCTGCCTGGATCGGGGTGACACACTCAGGGCCTGAATACTCGGGATGGGCGTGATCGACGTAGAACCGGGCGCCGTTGCCAAGAACCACATTCACCAATCCGGACTCCAGATCGAAGGACGGGCTGAGGTCGTGGCCGAACCCGCGGGCATCCCTGCCCGGTGTTTCCTCGTCGAACGACCACTTGATCCGGGCCCGGTTGCCTGCGTACGAGTTCACCAGAGTCGACGCAGCCGCCACTGGGTTGAAATCATGCTGGTTGATGACGGTGATCCCGAACTCCGTCTCGGTGCCCAGGACCTTATGTACCACCGGATGGGTCACAGATACTGCCCCGGGGTGACCGCTTCGATCGACCGGCTCTCGCCATCGCCTTCGATGAGGGTCCGGACGTACACGATGCGCTCGCCCTTCTTGCCGGAGATCCGTGCCCAGTCGTCGGGATTGGTCGTGTTGGGTAGATCCTCGTGCTCGCGGAACTCCTGGACGATGGCGTCTATCAGGTATTGCTCTTCCAAACCGGGCGCGCCACCCGCGATCTCGTTCTTGATGGCGTCCTTTTTCGCCCGTCGAACGATGTTTTCGACCATGGCGCCGCTGGCGAAGTCCTTGAAGTAGAGGATCTCCCGGTCGCCGTTGGCGTATGTCACCTCGAGGAACCGGTTGTCCTCCGACTCTTCATACATCCGGGCAACGACCCGATCGACCATCGCCGTGACCATTGCTCCGACGTCGCCGTCGTGCTTCTCCAGAACGTGAGCAGCATACGGCAGGTCTTTCTTCAGGTAGATCTCGAAGATCCGTCTGGCGGCTTCAGGGCCCGGCCGGTCGATCTTGACCTTCACATCGAGCCGCCCCGGTCGGAGGATCGCGGGATCAATGAGGTCCTCGCGGTTCGAGGCCCCGATGACGATCACGTTCTTCAGCGATTCGACGCCGTCGAGCTCCGACAGCAGCTGTGGCACGATCGTCGACTCCACGTCGGAAGAAACCCCGGTCCCACGGGTGCGGAACAACGAGTCCATCTCGTCGAAGAAGACGATAACCGGCACACCCTCGTCGGATTTCTCCTTCGCCCGCTGGAAGATCAGCCGGATCTGGCGTTCCGTTTCGCCGACGTACTTGTTGAGCAGCTCGGGTCCTTTGATGTTGAGGAAGTACGAGCGAACATCGGCATCGCCCTCCTTCTCCCCGACCGCCTTGGCCAGGCTGTTGGCAACCGCTTTGGCGATCAACGTCTTTCCACAGCCGGGGGGCCCGTATAAGAGGACACCCTTTGGCGGTGGCAAGCTGTAGTCCTGGAAGCGCTCCTTGTACAGGTAAGGAAGCTCAACGGCATCTCGGATGGTCTCGATCTGGAACTCGAGACCCCCGATCTCGTCATAGGTGACGTCGGGCACCTCTTCGAGCACCAACTCTTCGACCTCGGGGCGTACCAGCCTCTCGAGGGCGAGACCGGTCTTCGCCTCGATTCGCACGTGATCGCCCGCACGCAACACCTGATTCTCGAGCGGCGCTCCGATCTCGACGACCCGTTCCTCGTCGGCCCTTCCCAGCACCAGGAGCCGCCCGTCACCGAGGGCCTCCTTGATGGCGACGACCTCGCCACCCGCGTCAAACGCCCGGACATCGATGATGTTGTACGACTCGTTGAGCAGGACCTCTTGACCGATCTCGAGGGCCTTGATCTCCAGATTGGGCTCGACGTTGACCCGCAGCTTGCGGTTGGCCGTGTAGACGTCCGCCGTACCGTCGTCGTTGACCCCGAGCACTACACCAAACGGGTTGGGTGGTGCCGTCAACTTCTCGACCTCGTCTCGGAGGAGGGCGAGCTGTTCTCGCGTCTCTTCCAGGGCGGCGGCAAGCTTCTGGTTCTGGCCGGCAGCCTGGGCGAGCTTGTTGCGGCTCTCGAGCAGCCGCTCTTCGAGCACACGAACGCGGCGCGGTGCGTCCTGAAGCCGCCGGCGAAGGACGGCGATTTCCTCCTCCAACATCCGCACGGTTGTCTGCAGGTTCTCGTTGCCCCTACTGGAGTCGTCCATGTCTGGCTCCCAACATGTTCTCTCGCTCAGTGTAGGCCCGCTAAAGCCCTAGCGGCCCCGTTCCGATTACATACCAGCCACGGGTATAGCCGACCGATCTATGGCTGGTACCAGCGGTATCGGACCTCGTGTCCTGCGATACAGTGGTAACGATGATGAACATATGCGGCGGGTAGTATTGCCCGCTATACAACTGTGAAAGGGAACTCATGAAAGTCTGGATCGATCAGGACCTGTGCACGGGCGACGGCCTCTGTGAGGAGATCGCACCCGATGTCTTCGTTCTGCTCGACGACGGTCTCGCCTATGTGCGTGAAGGCGAGAAGATCTTCGCCGCATCAGAAGGCAACTCCGAAGGTGCTGAAGGCCTCGCGGGGATACCCGAAGGCCAGCTAGATCTGGTGGTGGAAGCCGCCGAGGAATGCCCCGGCGAGTGCATCTTCGTCGAGCCGTAAGCTCGCATACAACAAGCCAACAGTCTCAGTCGCCCGCAGGCTCCCGCTTGCGGGCGACAGTTATGAACCCGGTGTGACCGATCATCCGGTGACTCGGTCGGACCGACCGTCCCTCGACCGCCCATTCCCGCATCAGCGTCTCAAATGTCATCACATCGAGGAACGCGCCCGTGGCGGTGATTGCGTCACGAACCGTCTGGACCTGAGGCACCGTCGGCAGGTAGCAGCAGAAGATCCCGCCCGGTGCCAGGTTGGCCGCTGCGACGGGCACCATGTGCCACGGTTCGGGAAGGTCGAGCACGATCCGGTCGGGGTGTAGGTCTGCCTGGCCGTCCTCGACCGCGCCAACCCGTAACTCGATGTTCGTGGGCACGGCACCGAAGAAACCCTTGATTCGTTTTGCGGCCAGCTCAGCGTGGTCTTGGCGCACTTCGAACGTGATCACCCTTCCGGCATCGCCGACCGCCCGGGATAGGGCCATGGTCAACGCACCCGACCCGGTACCGGCCTCGACAACGGTGTCACCCGGCCTTATGTCGGCCCACACGAGGATCGCACCTGTGTCCTTTGGGTACACGACGGCCGCGCCCCTGGGCATCTTCAGGGCAAAGTCCGCGAGCCTGGGTCGTAACATCGTCAAGGACTTGCCCAGTGACGTTGTAAGCGTCGATCCTTCTTCGATACCGATGATCTCGTCGTGTGGGAGCGCCCCATGGTGGTGGTGGAATGCGGCGCCGGCGATCAGCTCGATCAAGTATCGCCGGCCCTTCTGGTCAAAGAGCAGGCAGGCGTCGCCTGCTTGGAACCGGGTCACGAGGCTATCCCAAAACGGAGACCAACGAGGCGGCGACGGTCAGCAGCATTGCAACTACCACCGCCCAGACGACGACCTTGACAAATGTCTCACGGTTCCTGAACACGTGTCTACGACTCCTCTTCGACGGTGGGCTGCGCGCCCCGCAGCTGTCTGATGCGCAGCGTCTCGCCGTCCTTCAGCGTTCGGCTGTACACCAGCTTCTCGTTCTTGCCGAAGCGGCGAAAGAGACCCCAGATGGAGATCGCTGCGCCAACGGCAGTGACGATGGGTTGGCCGCGACGAGCCCCACCAAACAGGGACTTGACTCCTAGCGAGACCAGACGTTCGAACATCAGACCCGGTATATCTCGATACGGGCGCCGCCCTTCTTCTTGCCACGCCGCTTCCCCAGCAAGAAAATGAGCACGACCGCTACGACGGCAACCACAGCTATTGCGGTTCCGGTTGTCTGCGCCTTGCTCTTCGTCTCGTCGACGATCTCCTCGATCTCACGAAGCTTCGCCTCGAGATCCGCTCGTTCGATGGCCATGCTCAGACCTCCCGATCCGTGGTGTTTCCACTCCTGCCGGTTAGCGCCACCATGACCCCGATCAACACAGCTATCGCGATCGCCGCGATCACATAGCCGAGCCCCGACCAGTTAGGGCCTTCCGGCAACAGGTAGATGATTCCACGCACCCCGGCGATGGCAAGCAGCAGACCTCCTACTGCAAACAGGAGGGAGGCGGCGATCGTCAGGCCGGCAAACCGTCCCAACCGTTTAGCGGGCTCGAGCGTCTCCTGCCGGAGATACTCCTTCGACATATCGACGAACTCGGTTACCAGCTGGGGCAGCTCTGTCGGTCCCGCCATGGCATTCCTTCTATCCCGCGACCAATCCCGCGACTCTCACGCATCCCTCCGGGGACACTCACTTTGAGGCTACCTGATTTCCCCCCCATCCCGTCAATCACACCGACCGGGCACACAAATATCCGCACACAGTGTGCTGCAATCCGGGCAACTAACCAAACCTCGTTATCATGCCGGACGATGCCTTTCGTCGAGCCTCCCGATTTGACAACCCTCCGGAATCTCAGCGGGAGCCGACACCGCTCTCGACCAATCGTATGGGGACAGGCAGTATCGCTGCTTGGTGATTACATCTCTTATGTCACCGTCCCCCTTTTCGTGGTCCACCTCACCGGGCGCGCCCTCGACCTCGGTCTGACAGCGGCGGCCGAGACCATCCCGACTCTCCTGTTCGGTTTCACCGCGGGTGTGTTTCTCGACCGATTCACCATAAAGCCGATCCTCATCGGAGCCGACCTGCTACGGGCCGCAGCGTTCTTCCTGCTGGCCATCGCAGCGGCCGCGGACGCTGCCACACCATGGATGGTCTTCTTGGCTGCATTTCTCGTCGGCTCATTGGCAACGTTCTTCAACAGCGGTCTCGAGACCCTGCTGCCGTCGGTGATACCCGAAGAGCATTTGGTGATGGTCAACTCTCACCTGGCTCTCGCCAGGACGGCGGCGTTCGCTCTCGGCCCCGCATTGGGCGGAGTCCTGATCGCAGTCGGGGGCGGGTTCCCTGTGGCCTTTGCCGCCAATGCCGTTACGTTCCTCGTCTCGGCGTTCTATCTGAGCGGTGTACGTGTGCGGAAGCGGCTCAAGGCGCCACGCACCGAGCCCTTTGCCAAAGCGCTCCGCACCGGGGTGGCGTTCTTGCTGCGAAATGAGCAGCTGCGCTGGATGACCATCGGTGCCGCCATCACCAACCTCGTCTTCGCTCCGCTCGAGGCGCTACTGCCGCTGTTCATCGACGAGCACCTCGACGTGGGCTTCAACCCTCCGGGAGCGCTCGAGTTCCTTTTCGCCGACGAGGCGCTCATCGGCCTGTTCATCGGTCTTCAGGCTGCCGTGGGAAGTGTGCTAATCGTGGCCGGTCCCCGGATCGCAAAGCGGGTCCATCTCGGTCGTATGTTCGCATTCGGCTTGCTGCTCTTCGGAGGCGGCTTCATCACGATGGCCATATCCAATAGCTTCTGGGGGTTCATCCCGGCGGGGCTCGGGATCGGCGGGATCGGGTTTGCCAACATAGCCATTGTCACTATGCGACAGCGGATCTCGCCACCTGAGATGCTTGGCCGGGTGGCTGCCGCCTCCCGCACAATCAGCTGGTCGCTCATCCCACTTGGAGCGGCGATCGGTGGTGCCGTCGCAGAGTGGATCGGTATCAAGACGCTGTACCTGATGGGTGGTGCCGGTGTCATCGCCACCGCGATCCTGGTCGCCCGAACCGAACTGTGGTCCGGCACGATCACCGATACCGCCGAGACGTAGAGTGCTGCAACCTCCGGCGCCCCGGCCCGGGGCGGTCGCCGCCTACTTCATCCCGGTTGTCGCGCTGGGGCTGGGCGTGGTCTTTCGTAGCGAGTCGGCGCCGGCCCTCGCGGTGGCCGGCATCGGGCTCATCCTGGCAGGGGCATGGCTCACCAGCAGGAGCGAGCAGCCTATTTAGCGGAAGCTCCGGCGCTTCGGCGGGCTCTTCCCTCGACCACGCGCCAGCCACCCGATGAGGAACCCGAACAACACCGCAACCACGATCCAGACGATGATCTGTCCGACGACAAACAACATGTCCGCTATTCCTCCAGCGCCTTGAATTCGATCCGGCGGTTACGCGCACGTCCATCGGCGGTGTCGTTGGAGGCCACCGGGACCTCCTCACCATAGCCCTGGACGACAAAGCGGGCGGGATCCTGGCCATTCGAGACGAAGTAGTCGAGCGCGGCTTGGGCTCTTCTTTCGCTCAAGTCCAGATTGGCGGCGTCCTCACCCTGGTTGTCTGTGTGCCCCGCGATCTCGATCGGGACGTTGGGGAACTGCTCCAACGCAGCGAGGATCTCGTCCAACAGGGCGGTGCCGACCGGTGTCAGCTGGTCGCTGTTGAGCTCGAATTCGACGACCTTTCCCTCGATGAGATCGTCAATGCTCTCCTGTAGCTCCTCGACATCCTCCTGAGTGAAAGCCGGTTGCTCAGGAATCGACATGCCGCTGATGAAGTCGAACGTGGTGGCATCGATCAGCGCCTGGACGCTCTCTTCGGCGTCGCTCCGCTCCTGGCGCGTTTCGAACTCGCCGCTTACCTGGATGAGCCGCTCCGCCGCATTTATCAGCACTCTCCCCTCATCGAGACCGCTCCCGCCGATCTCGATGATCCCGACCGCTGAAGACAGCCAGTCCCGTTCCGACGGAACGTCGTCGACCACAACCAGGCGATCTGCGTCCACCTTCTCCGGGAACAGGTCCTCGAGCGTCCCGACGAGTAGTTGCCGGTTTCCATCGCTCGAGACCTCACCGACGATCTCCGCGCTGCCCTCACCCCAGGTGACCGTGAGTGGAGCTGCGACGACGTCAAGTATGTCGACACTGATCGGTGCCAGATATTCCAGCTCGGCGGTGACTCCGGCGACACCTTCGAGTCTCTCGACCATCTCGGGGAACAGAAGCTTGTGATCCTCGATCCCTACCGTTCCCCTGATACGCAGGTCGGTCGCGGTGGCATCGACGGACACGTCGGTACGGGTCGCCACCGAAGGGTCTTCCTCGCTGGCCGCGGCAACCTGGGCGTTGATCACGTTCATCGCCTCGGTCTCGAGACGGTTCTCTATGGCCTTGACCCCGAAGATGACTGCGAGGACCGCCAGTATGACGGTGCCAAACAGGGTCGCCGATATGAACATGCCCAACTCGACCAGCTGGGTGTCGCTGGGACGACCCGGCATCGGCGGCGGTGTCTTACGGGACTCTGAGCCGCCGATTTGCTGGAGTCGATTGCTGACCTTTTTTCTCTTCGCCATCTTCCTCTTGGCCATCTTCCTCTTGGCCGTCGATTACAGACGGACTTGACCCGGGTCTCCGGGCGCACCGGTCAGGAATAGTACCGGAAGGCAGAGGATCTGAGTTCGATGGTCCGCCGGATCTGCCGTGAGGCTCAGGCAATGGCTGCGTCGTGACCCTGGTGGCTGGGGGTGGCCTTCTGCTCATCGAGAACCATCTTGATGATCTCATGGCGCTCTGCGCCTGATGCCAGCATCTCACCAACTGCATCCTGCAAGAGCCGCAAAGCTGCGGCCAGACGCTCTCGTTGCTGCTCGGCGCCTGCAACGATCGCCGCCGCCTCGGCTTCAGCCGCGGTGAGCATCCTTTCGGCCTCGGCCTTGATTACCACAACCGCACGCTCGCCCTCTGCTGCCGCCTTCGAGCGAATCATCGCCGACTCGCGCTCTGCGTCCTCCAACATGGTCGAGGCCTGATCCAGCATCAGCTTCGCTTGCTCGCGGAGCGCCTCGACCTGCGCGCCACGCTCGTTGTTGGCGACGTGGCTTTCAGCATCGGCGAGGATCGCGTTGGCGCGCTTCTCGGCGTCGGCGAGCATCAGTTGCTTCTTCTCGACCGCCTCCAAGAAGGCATGTTCGATGCTCGAGGAAGTCTCGCGACGGGCTGCAAGCTCCGATTCGAGTGCCTTCACTTTGCCGTGGAGCGCCGCGCTCCGATCCTCCAGATCGCGAACGGCTGTCGTCGTCGCATCAATGAACTCATCGACCTCACCACGGTCGTATCCACGCACGGCGAGCGAGAACTGTGCCCGTTCGATCTCGTTCCAAAGTTTCACGGCCGTCTCCATATGTTCACACAGCCCCCTACCGCCACCCACAGTGTATCGGTCGCTACTCTACGCGGTCAAGGGTTTTGATCAATCTCGCGAGAAATGCTCCCTGTGCCGGGTTGAGCCGCCACTCGGCTTCCGATATCGAGCACCACAACAACCGGTCGACCTCTGGAAAATCAATCCACCGCCCGCTCCCTCGTGGCCACTCCATGTGCACAAGATTGGAGACCGCTTGGTCGGGATCCACCGTGCCGGAGACAGCCCAGACAACGACCTGTTTCCCGGACCTCAAAGTCACCGAGCCCAGCGACAACAGAGCCTCGGCTCCCGGGTCAGAGCCGGTCTCCTCCCGGAACTCTCGGATTGCGGTCTCCTGTGGATCCTCTCCCGGTTCGACCAGCCCCTTGGGCACGCTCCACGCCCCCGTGTCCTTCCTCGCCCAGAAGGGGCCGCCCGGATGTGCAATCAGCACCTCGATCTCCCCCCGATCCCGGCGAAACATGAGGATGCCTGCGCTCAGCTGGGTACCCATCCCGCTACACGGGCCCCGGTGGCGGTGGGCCCGGCGGCGGTTCCGGGGGCGGAGGCTCGGTGACCAAAGGGTTATACGAGTGTGACCAGCTCTCACTCGTCGACGAGCCATCCTGGTAGACCACGGTCCGGGTCACGGTTGCGTATCCACCGCCTGAGGTGGTGGCCTCACCCGTGGTTGTCGTCTCCACGCTGCGCCTACCGTTTGCTCCAACCAGTTGCACGGTGATGCTCGTCTCGGTGTAGCTGGTGTCTATTGTCACCGGATAGTCGGTGTCGTTGCCAAAGACAACATCTGGCAGCGTCCAGCCGAGTGTTGCTTCCCGACCCAACGGGTAGCGGGGGAAATAGACGGAATGCGGCCGGTGGTATACATCCTCTAGACCCGCAAAGAAGATCGCGTTGTAGATGGTCGTCGCAAACTGGCTCGTCCCGCCGCCAACCTCCGCCACGATCTCACCCCCTCGAATCGCACCCGCGGGAACATACCCCTTGTCCTCTGTCCGCTGACCCACATACTCGTTGAGCGACCAAGTCTCCCCCGGCAGGACTTCCGCCCCGTCCACCGCGTCGGCGATCACATGGATGTTGGTCACCCGGGACTCACAGCAGTCGTGGAACGTCGTGAACTCGCCGATCACGTAGGGGCGTACCGGTGGAACCACCGGGTCGAGGTCAAGCGCTCGAGCCAGGAAGACCGCCATGTTCTTTCTCCGCACCGGACGCTCGGGGCAGTACGAGCTCTCGTCGCACCCGGAGGTGACCCCGGCGGCTGCCAGCGCCTCGATGTCCGCCTCGAATACCGAGTAGTCGTCGTCACCAAACGTGTCGGCGCCATCTGGGACCTCGTAGCCGAACCCACGCACCAGGAAAGCGGCCATCTCCCCACGGGTAACGATCCGGTCGGGGCAGAACATGCTGTTTTCGGGCGGGTTGCAGCCTCTGGTTACACCCGCAGCGACCAGCGCATCGATATCGGCCTCGTGTGGGGATTCGTCGTCATCGATGAACTGGTTTGCGACCGTCGCCCGAGGGACATCCAGGGCACGAACCAGGAAGGACGCCACCTGACCACGGGTGACCAACGCGTCCGGACAGAACATGGTGTTCTCGGGAGGGTTGCAGCCCTTGGTGACCGCCGATGCCGCCAGCGCCTCGATGTAGCCTTCCTGCTGCATATCGTCGTCGTCGAGAAACGTGCCACCGGGTGGGAGGCCATTGCTCTCCTCCCCGGCCGCGACACCCGGGCCGAGCGCGGACACACCGAAGCAAAGGACGACAACAAGCCGCGTGAATCGCCTCATGAATCTACGTTTGCGGAACCAGCACATTCCCACTCACCGTGACCAAACCAGAAGGTTATCGCAATGGGTCAGCTACGAGAGGTCAGGTACCGGAATTTCCATCCGCACCACCAACCGGGAGGCTAGGGTTTCCCATGGAGAGAGGCGACGCCGACCGGCGTCGCAGATCGAGGGAGAATGAATGAAACGTCGAACAGGACTCACTCGCGTTCTTTTAGTCGTCGCGATGGTGCTCAGCACAGTGACAGTCGGCACGGCATCGCAATCCGCCAACCGGCGCAACCCCGACATACGGTTGCGAGACAGGGCCGTCCAGCTTTCCGGCGATATCAATGCGGCCCAGCGGGTCGACAGTCAAGGCCGAGGCAGCTATCTGGTGCAGTTCTCGGGACCGATCACCCAGGCCCAGGCCGACTCACTTCGTGCCCTCGGTGCAGAGCTCGTCGGATACGTCCCCGATTTCGCCTACAAGGTATCCATGAGCGCAGGCCAGGCCAACCGGGCTGCCGACCTGGACGGTGTCGCGTCGATTGGTGTCTACGCCGCCGACTACAAGCTCAGCCCTGATCTTGCCGAAAGCGGTCTCTACTCGATTCGACTCGATACGGCGGCAGACATCGCATCGGTGAGCGCCGACATCGAAACCGCCGGTGGCGAGATCGTTGCCGGCTCCGGGCGTGTTCTCGTCGTGATAGCCGACAGCGCCGCTCTTGTCGACGTCGCCGCTCTCCAGGCGGTCGCCTGGGTCGAGAATCTCATGCTCCGTGAAAAGCACAATGAGTACGGCGCCGGTGTGATCCTCGGAGCGAACATCGCCAACGCCAGCGGTTACGACGGGTCGACGCAGATCGTCGCTGTTGCCGACACCGGACTCGGCGGTGGTACAGAGTCGACCGCTCATCCGGACGTCCCGGCCGGCCGGATCGTCGACATCTTCGACTGGCCCGGCGCCACCGTCCGCGGCTGCTACCGGGTCACATCGGACGGCGCCCAGGACGTCGACTCCGGCCACGGAACTCACACCTCGCTGTCGGTGCTCGGAGACGGATCGTCGACGGGTGCAGGCACCGGAACCGCTCCTGCAGCGAGCCTCGTTTTCCAAGCCACCGAAGACTACGCCCAGTTCGGCAGCCAGTGCTCCAACTATGAGAACGGCTACTACCTCCTGGGACTGCCCGAGGACCTCGGAGATCTTCTTCAGCAGGCTCTCGATGCCGGAGCCAGAATCCACTCCGACTCCTGGGGAAGCAGTGTCGCCGGCGAGTACACCATCGACGCCGAGCAGGTCGATCTATTCATGTGGAACAACCAGGACTTCCTCATGACCACATCTGCGGGCAACTCCGGGATCGACGCCAACTCCGACGGCTTCGTGGACGAGGACTCGATGGGCTCCCCTGCGACCGCCAAGAACGTTCTAAGCGTTGGCGCGAGCGAGAACGATCGTCAGGGTGACTGGGCATGTGATTCGGGAATCGGCAACGACTGCACAGGCCAAAACGATCTGTTCACCTACGGCGAGGCATGGCCCGACGACTATCCGGCAGCGCCGACCGCCACCGACCCGAGCGCAGGCAATGCCGAGCAGCTCGCGGCCTTCTCGAGCCGGGGCCCGACCGACGACGGCAGAATCAAGCCAGACGTCGTTGCTCCGGGCACGTGGGTGCTCTCGGGATACTCCGACCTGTATCAGGAGGGTTACGACGGGGTGGTCAACCCGCAGAACGGGGCCTTCCAGTACGACGGTTGGGGCTTCCCGGTCAGCGATGAGTACAAGTACATGGGCGGCACGTCCATGAGCAACCCACTCGCGGCCGGCGCGGCCGCGGTGGTCCGTGACTACTACAACAAGGCGCACGGTCTCGAGGCAACTGCGGCGTTGACAAAGGCCACTCTGATCAACTCCGCAGTCGACCTGCTCGACGAAAACAACGATGGAGTCAACGACAACGACTACCCGATCCCCAACAATCATGAGGGATGGGGCCGGGTCGATCTGGCCAACGCGGTGGACGGCTCAGCCGAGTTCGTCGACGAGACAGCGGGTCTGACCACAGGAGGCACGGCTTCTTACGATGTCACTACCGACGGCGGGGGAAGCCTCAGGGTGTCGCTCGTGTGGACGGACTACCCGTCATCCGAGACGGCCGCGGTCAACCTGGTCAACGATCTCGACCTGGTCGTGACCGCCCCGGGTGGCGAGGTCTACAGCGGCAACGTCTTCAGCGGTGGGTGGTCGACGACCGGTGGAACGGCTGATCGGCTCAACAACGTCGAGAATGTGTACGTGTCCTCCGCAGCGGCGGGTACTTGGACGGTCGACGTCACCGGCTTCAACGTTCCGTTCGGTCCGCAGCCGTTTGCACTCGTGATCGATGGCGGCGGCACCGCTACCGGCAACAACCCGCCGGCTGCTTCGTTCACTTCGTCGTGCACGGATCTGTCTTGTGACTTCACAGACACCTCCACCGACGGCGACGGGAGCGTCGTCGGCTGGGACTGGGACTTCGGCGACGCCAACACGTCAACCGCCCAGAACCCGTCCCACGCATACACAGCCGCCGACACCTACACCGTCACCCTGACGGTCACAGACGACGACGGAGACACAGATACAACCACCGGCACAGTCACCGTCACCGAACCAGGTGGCAACAACCCGCCGGCTGCTTCGTTCACTTCGTCGTGCACAGATCTGTCTTGTGACTTCACAGACACATCCACCGACGGCGACGGGAGCGTCGTCGGCTGGGACTGGGACTTCGGCGACGCCAACACGTCAACCGCCCAGAACCCGTCCAACGCATACACAGCCGCCGACACCTACACCGTCACCCTGACGGTCACAGACGACGACGGAGACACAGATACAACCACCGGCACAGTCACCGTCACCGATCCCGGCGGCGGCGACACCATGCATGTCGGTGACCTGGATGCTCTATCGCTGTTCGAGGGCAGGCGCTGGATGACAACGGTCACGATCAGCGTTGTCGACGACGGGGGAAGCCCGGTCGAAGGGGCGGCGGTCAGCGTGTCCTGGCGTGATGGCTCTACCGACAGTTGCACAACCGGAGGGGACGGCACGTGCAATGTCGAAGACGGTGAGATACGTCGCAGGACATGGTCGCTGACCGTCGATGACGTGAGCCACGGCTCGCTCAGCTACGACCCGGGATCGAATACAGATCCCGACGGGGACAGCGACGGAACAACGATCTTCATAGATCGTCCTTAGGAGAGACGAGTGCTGAGATGGCCGGTGCCGCGACGCACCGGCCATCTCCACGCCGGTTTCCCGACACCGATTTCTGGTCACCGGCATTCAAATACCTGCACGTCCTGACCTCCGCCCGCTACATTCGGGTTCGTCGTTGGAGGGAGTCAGACAGTGGTGCTCGAACGTGCGCTCGGGGGCGGCACTGGGGAGGTTTGTGAGGGATGAAGGTCGGAATCCTGGCAGGGGGCTTTGGTACCCGGCTTGGCGAAGCAACCGAACGTCTTCCCAAACCGATGGTCGAGATCGGCGACAAACCGATCCTCTGGCACATAATGCGCTACTACGAGCACTACGGCCACGACCAGTTCGCTATCGCACTCGGCTACAAGGGTGACTACATCAAACGCTGGTTTAGCGACTATGCGGCTCTCTCCGGCGACCTGCACCTCGATCTGGCCAGCCGGGCGATCAAGGGATCCGGTGGCGAGGTCCGAAACTGGAACGTCTCGCTAATCGAAACCGGTCTGACAACCGGCACCGGGGGGCGAATCAAACAGCTCATGCCACACCTCGGCGATGAGACGTGCATGGTCACCTGGGGCGATGGTGTTTCGAATGTCGACATCGACGCGCTGGTCGACTTCCATCGCTCCCACGGCAAGCTGGCGACACTGACTGCGGTACGCCCTCCGGCCAGGTTTGGCCACCTCGAGGTCGACGGGGACCGCATTGTCGAGTTCAACGAGAAGCCCCAGACCGGCGAGGGGTGGATCAACGGCGCGTTCTTTGTGCTGGAGCCCGAGGTCGCCGACTTTATCGAAGGCGACCACACCATGTTCGAACGCGAGCCGCTGACGAAGCTGGCGGCCGCCGGCCAGCTCATGGCGTTCCGGCATTACGACTTCTGGCAATGCATGGACACGCTGCGTGACAAGAAGCTGCTCGAGCGGCTTTGGGAGGTTGGGCCGCCGTGGAAAGCCTGGTAGCGCCCAACCCCACACCGTCGCCAAAACAAGGGAGGCAGAATTGAAGGTGCTCGTAACGGGCCACGACGGGTACATCGGCACCGTTCTCGTCCCGATGCTCCAGCAGGCGGGACACGAGGTTACGGGCATCGACAGCTATCTCTTCGGCGACTGTGTCTTCGGCGACCGTGTCTTCGGCGCCGGCCACGTTGACCCGGCTTCGCTCCGGCTCGACATCCGGGACGTCGAACCGGCGCACCTCGAAGGGTTCGACGCAGTCATCCATCTCGCCGCAGTCTCGAATGACCCGCTCGGCGATCTGCACCCCGAATCGACTCTCGCGATCAATCATCGTGCCACTGTGCGTATCGCGACGGCCGCCAAGTCTGCCGGTGTCGAGCGTTTTCTCTTCTCATCGTCGTGCAGCCTGTACGGAGCCCACGGTGACGACTTTCTCGATGAGTCGGGGGAGTTCAACCCGGTGACACCGTACGGCGAGTCAAAGGTGCTCAGCGAAAGAGACCTCGGTGCCATGGCCGACGACGACTTCAGCCCCACCTACCTCCGCAACGCCACCGCGTACGGCTCTTCTCCCCGGCTGCGGGGAGACCTGGTAGTCAACAACCTAACCGGCTTCGCACTCACCACAGGCAAGGTGTTCCTCAAGAGCGACGGCTCCTCCTGGCGCCCGTTGGTGCATGTCGAAGACATTGCGCGCGCATTTCTCGTGATCCTCGAGGCCGATCGTGGACTGGTTCACGATGAGGCGTTCAACGTCGGAGCAACCGAGGAGAACTACCAGATACGCGACGTGGCGACCATGGTGCGAGACATCGTCGACGGCAGCAAGGTCACGCTTTCCGACACCGCGTTCAACGACCCTCGCAATTACCGGGTGAACTGTGACAAGCTCGTCACCGCGCTGCCGGCCGCCCGGGCACGCTGGACCGTTGTGAAGGGCATCGAACAGCTCTACGAGGACTACCGCCGCCACGGGCTCACCATCGATGACCTGGAGGGCGATCGCTATATGCGAATCCGCCACGTGCAGGCTCTCCAGAGGGCAGGCACGCTCGATGAGAGTCTCCGCTGGGTAGAGAAGAGCTGATGGGCGTCGATGCCCTTCCATGCAGGTCGTGCGGCGCGTCGAAGCTGGTGTCGTTTCTCGATCTGGGTGTGACTCCGCTTGCAGACGCTCTCGTACGTTCCGGGCGACCGGACGCACCCGAAGACCGCTTCCCCCTCGAGATCGCCATGTGCACCGATTGCTCGCTGGTCCAGATCCTCGAGGAGGTTCCGCCTGAGAAGCTGTTTGTCGAGAACTACCTCTACTTCTCCTCGTTCTCCGACCATCTGCTGACCCATGCCAAGGAACACGCCGAGCAGCTCATCGAGACCCGCCGGCTCGACGCCCGGTCGCTGGTAGTGGAACTGGCAAGCAACGACGGCTACCTGCTGCGCAACTTCGTCGAGCGTGGTGTACCCGTGCTCGGCATCGACCCGGCTCCCGACCAGTCGGCGGCAGCGATTGCTTCCGGGGTGCCTACGATCACCGAGTTCTTCGGCGTCGACCTGGCCCGTCGTCTCGGCGCCGAGGGCAAGCTCGCCGACGTGATCATCGCCAACAACGTGCTGGCACACGTACCGGACCTCAACGGATTTGTCGCCGGGATGTCGATACTGCTCGCCGACGACGGGATCATCACCGTCGAGAACCCTTACGTCCGGGAGCTGATCGACCGATGCGAGTTCGACACCATCTATCACGAGCATTTCTGCTACTACAGCTGCACGTCGATCGACCGTCTCATGAGACGCCACGGGTTGTGGCTGAACGACGTCGAGTTCTTCCCGGATCTGCACGGCGGGACGCTTCGCTGGCATATTGGAAAGCAGCCACACCGAACCGACACGGCTTTTGCATACCTCACCGATGAAGCCCGGAGCGGTCTCGATCGCATCGATTACTACACGGAATTCGCCGACCGGGTCGCGGCCGTGAGAACTGATCTCAGATCCCTGCTCACCCGGCTTCGCAAACAAGGCGCGACCATCGCCGGATACGGTGCCGCAGCCAAGGGCACGACGATGCTGAACGTGACCGGGATCGGCACGGATCTTGTGGAGTATGTTGTCGACCGCAACCGGCACAAACACGGCACATTCATGCCGGGAACACATCAACCCGTGCTCGGGGTCGAGACGCTGCTCGACCGTCAGCCGGACTATGTGCTGCTGCTGGCATGGAACTTCGCAGACGAGATCATGGCCCAGCAGAGGACGTACCGTGAGCGGGGTGGCCGGTTCATTGTCCCGATCCCGACACCGGAGATCGTCGGTGGCTAGCTCGGGATGCCCGGCATGTTCGTCGACCAACCGTGAGGTCTTCCATCGCCAGGAGTCCGTCCCTGCAAACAGCTGTCTGCTGCTGCCGACCAGTACGGAGGCGAGGGAGTTCCCCGGTGGCTCGATCGAGCTTGCCCTGTGTCATGCCTGCGGCTTCATCAGTAACACCGAGTTCGACCCGGCGTTGGCCGAGTACTCGCAGCGGTACGAGGAAACCCAGGCGTTCTCCCCGCGTTTTGTGGAGTTTGCCCGATCCCTCGCCACCCGATGGGTCAAGCAGTATGACCTCACCGGAAGGACCGTACTCGAGATCGGGTGTGGCAAGGGCGAGTTCCTGGCGATGATGGCCGAAGCCGGGGTCGGCCACGGCATCGGAATCGACCCGGGGGTTCACCCTGAGCGGCTGGAGACGGCCACCGCCGACCGGCTCGAGTGGATCAAAGACTTCTACACGGCCGGGCATGCCGATATCGACGCCGATGCCGTCGTGTGCCGGCACACGCTCGAGCATATTTTGCCCGTTGCGGAGTTCCTCGCACTCATTCGCACCGCTGTCGGCGACCGGTTTGACGTGCCGATCCTCTTCGAGCTCCCCGACGCGCAGCGTGTCCTCGACGAGGTGGCGTTCTGGGACGTCTACTACGAGCATTGCTCGTATTTCACGGCCGGTTCCCTGGCACGGCTGTTCGAACGGTGCGGGTTTGAGGTTCTCAACCTGGACCTCGCCTATGACGGCCAGTATCTGCTCATCGAGTCGCGGCCGGCACCCGCCGGTAATCCGGTCGTGAGGTGGCCGGTCGACGACATCGCCGCGGTCGTCTCAGGGGCCGGGAGCTTCCGCGCTGAATACCGGCGTACCATCGAAAGGTGGTCACGGCGTCTGGCTGCGGTCGATGGTGATGTTGTGATCTGGGGTGCGGGTTCGAAAGGTGTGGCGTTCCTCGCTGAAGTCGGCGATCGGATCGCCGCCGCAGTCGACATCAACCCTCACAAACACGGGATGTTCATAGCAGGGTCCGGCCACGAGATCATTGCACCGGACGGGCTCATCAATCTGGATCCTGAGCTCGTGATTGCGATGAACCCCATCTACACGGCGGAGATCCAACACACTCTCGATGAGCTCGGCGTCGACGCCGAGCTGGTTGCGCTGTAACCACACGGCTGAGTTTGCGATGCAACTGGGACGTCCGCCTAGGGTGACGCCTCGTCCTTGGGACGGCGGCGTCTGCTGAACAGCATCATGGAACCCAGGTACAGGTCGTTGAGAAGCCGTTTCCAGCTCCAGCGGGCGACCCAGCTACCAACGACACGCCAGGCACGCACCTTGTCAAGTGGACCTACCGACGAGCGCATGATTGCCGTCAGGAACTCCCGGAGACGCCGCCAGTTCGGGAACACGATCTTTCCCGCACGCTGGGTGTCGAACCAGACCTCCCTCACATGACCCCGATCAGCGACCTTGCGGCGGATGCGAATGGATCGATCGGGGTGGTCCCGGTTGTAAAAGAGCGGCTCGGGCACGGTCGCAAACGGTCCCTGTAGGGCCAGCTCGAGCAACAACGTCCGGTCGCTGCCGGTGTAACTGCCGTGCAGGCTCGTCTTGTCGACCGCGGAGCTGCGCATCACGCCAAAAATCGCTGCATCCGAGGCGCCTCCCTTGATGAAGGGAAAGATCGCGGTGCGCACCCGGGTCGCCACATCACGGTCTGTCAGCCCGGTTCGTGGATCGCTTGTGCCGAGCTGGTTCCCCTCGGCATCGATCACGGTGGATCCCGTGAAGGCAACGACGACAGCCGGGTTCGCCTCCAACTCCTGCACACATCGGCTCAGGAAGGTTGGCGCCAGCAGGTCGTCGTGGGCGGACCACTTGAAGTACTTGGCCCGGGATCGGTGGAATGCGTCGTTGTAATTGGGCGCCGCACCGTAGTTGGCCGGTTGCCGGTGATAGCGTACCCTGGCGTCGGTCTCTGCGTATTTGCGGCAGATCTCTTCTGTGCCGTCGGTTGACGCATTGTCCGCGATAACAACCTCGAAATCGGCGAAGTCCTGGGCGAGGATGCCGTCAAGCGTCTCTGCGAGGTAGTTCTCCCCGTTGAAGACCGGGATGCCGATGCTGACGAGCGGTTCGGTCATGATATTGGTGCGGCCGGCGTGCCAAGCAGCAACCCAACCGCATCGTTGACGCGTTCAAAGTGCACATTCGAGAGAGTCGGCTCGTCGGACCGGGCCAGCCGTTGGTTGGCGACGAGCGCTGCATCGAGAAGCCCGCGCTCCAGCCGGCAACGCTGGTATAGCCTCCAGTGCTCCTCCGCGCTGCGGTGCGGGCGAGCCAAAGCAAGTCGACCCAGCGCCGCGGTAACGGTTTCATGACCGGCCATCTTCAGCAGGGACACGAGGTCGTTGTGGATCCAGCCCATACCCCCGTACTCCCAATCGACAACAGCGATCCGGGTAGGGTCCCGTCGATCGTGGAACATGTTGTCTCTGCGGAAGTCCCCGTGCACGGCGTCGTCCGCCGTCTCGGGTGTCTCGCTCAGGTAGAGGGAGGCGACTTCGTCCCATCGTCCGAGCAGGCGCGCCGTTCGCGGGTCGCCGGTCCGTTCATGGAATCTGCCCAGTGCATCTCTCGCGTATTCGACAAACCGGGACGGGAACTCTCCGTCGTACCGGATCAGCCGGTTGTCGGGGTGCTCGTCCATCCAGCCTGAGATCGCGGCGCTGACCTCGAGCATCCTGTCGAACGCGTCGAGAAGATCATCCTGCCTGAAGCCCCACCTGTGGGTGGCGTTGAGATCGGCGAGGAAGTACTGGTAGTGCACGTCCGGCTCGATCTCTGCGTGGGCATAGACCGGTGGCAGAAACGCACTCAGGTCGTTCGTAGGTGTTTTGAACAGATCTGCCTCAGGAAGCCCCGGCCGGCCGGGGAAACCGACGATCGCCGGATACCGCTCTGGGGCCAGGTTGACGTCCTTGAAGAACGCTCGCCGGGTCTTGCCTGCTGCATCCGTCATCCAGAAGATGAATGCGGTCGCTTCCTTGTACCCTGACACGCTGGCATGCTGGAAGGACCGTGGGGGTGCGCCCAGCAGACGGCGTGAGACGTCGGCGAGAACATCCGGGTCGGCACCCGGCGGAGCACCGGGCTGCCTGCGTCGATCGATCTTGGTGCGTCTGACCCGATCCCGCATTCGAGACGAAGCCATCTTACTGAGACGGTTGCGAATGTCGTGATAGATCGCCATGGTTACGGGTTCAGGACCATGTCGGCTCTCCTGATAAAGGCTGCCATCTGACCTCGGGTCACCGGGTCGTCGGGACAGAACATGTCGTTGGCAGGCGGATTGCAGCCACGGGTGATGTCTGCCGCCGCCAGCTTGGCAATTGCATCCTCAAACACCGAATCATCATCGTCAACAAACTTGTTGCCACCACCATCGTCTGTCAGACCGAGCGCCCGGACGAGGAACGCCGCCATCTGACCTCTCGTGACGTTGTCATGAGGACAGTACTCATCGTTCATCGGAGGGTTGCATCCGAGGGTGATTCCCGCCGCCGCAAGCTTTGCGATGACATCTTCAAAGATCGAACCATCGTCATCAACAAACATGTTGCCACCACCATCGTCTGTCAGATCGAGAAAGCGCACGAGGAACGCCGCCATCTGACCCCTGGTGACAAAATCATCCGGGCAGAACTCGTCGTTGTCGGGCGGGTTGCACCCGAGGGTGATCCCCTCCTCGGCTAACCACAGGATGTCGGCGACGAACACCGAGCCGGCAACGTCACCGAGCACCTTGAAATCGGCGGAGGCGTCGTCGCTGTTGCCGTCACGGGTCACGGTGAGTGAGATCGTGTAGGCGCCCCCGTCGCTCGGGGCGAACTCAAACTTCACGGTGTTGCCGGTGGCAACCACTAAACCGCTCCGTCGAGCCTCCCAGTCGAAGGTGAACGAGCCGCCGCTTCCGGTGACGAGTTCGGCCTGGAACTTCGATGTCACATCGGGCGCACCAAAGCCGGGACCGACGATGCTGACAACCAGCTGATCGGCGTCGATAACGCTCACTTCGAGATCGTCGACAGGGAGCCCGTCGAAGTGGGGGTCGGTCGAGGTCGCGGAATGCTCGATGAGACCGGTTTGCGGGTCCGGTTCGTCGATGTCATCCTCGACCCCACTGACGGTGAGCTCCTTTGACTCGTTCCAGTTCTCCGGGGTGAAAGTCACCGATGCCGGGCTCACCGTGATCTGGGCATCCGGGACGGCGGTGATTGTCACGTCGGCAACCGGCTCGGCGTCGAGCACGACGCGGTACGTATCGGTGGTACCAGCCTCGGCAACCAGGGTGGAGCTTCCCGACTCCGTTATCGTCACGCCGGCAACGTCATTGTCTTCAACCGTCACGGCGACCGACGGGCCGGTAAGCGTGTTGTAATCGGCACCGGAGGCTGTGTGGGTGATTGTGTCCATCGTCTCACCATCTACGACACGGTCGTCTGCAGCGCTGACGGTCACGAGCTGTGGGCTTGCCCAGTTGGTCGGGGTGAACATCAGCGACGGTTTGTCGACCGTCGCCTCCCCGGTGTCGGTCTGCACTGCGATCAACACGTCACCGGTCGGCTGCGAGTCGAGCACGACCGTGTAGGTGTCGGTGGCGCCACCTTCGGTGGCGGCCGCGCTGGTCTTGCTCACGGAGATACCCTTTGTGTCGCCGTCATCGTTGACCGTGACCGTGACATTGGCGTCGATTCCGTCGTATCCCCCACCCAAGGCGTCATGGCTGATAGTCCCGGTTTGCTGACCGTCGTCGATATCGTCGTCGGTTGCCGTCACCGTCACATCGAGGCCGTCGGACCAGTTGCCGGTGTTGAACGTCAGGTTCTGTGGTGAGATGCTGAACTCGTCGGACGTCTCGCTGAGTTCTACGGTGACGTTGCCGCCGCTGGGGGCCACCGTGAGCGAGACGGCGTACGTGTCTGTCGTGCCCGGCTCGGAGACCGACGGCGCGTGCGAAATGAGTATGGCTCGCGAGTCGTCGTCGGTGACGTTGACGGTCACCGAGTCAATCAAGACACCGCCGTAGCCGCCTCCTGAGGGATCGTGCTGGATGTCACCCGAGCTGTCCCCATCGTCGTCGGTATCATCGATGGCCGTGACCGTAACCGTCTGCTCCTCATCCCAGTTGGACGTGGTGAATTGCAGCTCTATCGGGTTGACCATGAACTCGTCGTCCAGCGGTGGAAGAAGGTCGATCGTTACCGTGCCCGACGGGATCTCGGTGAGGACAACGTCATAAACCCCGGCGTGTGCCGCACCGGCCGCTTCGGTGAGAGTCAACATTGTCGGGGTGACCGTCACACCCGGACTGCCGCCACCACCTCCGCCGTCGTTGTCGGTGACATCGACGCTGACCGACCCGATCGATATGCCGTCGTAGGCGAGGTCTGGGGACGACACCCCGTGGTCGATAGTCTCGGTCGTATCGCCGTCGACGTCGCCGTCGTCGACCGCGGTCACAGTAACCGACTGCGGCATGTTCCAGTTATCCGGTGTAAACACCAGGCTTGTCGAGAAGCCGTCTGCTGTGGCCACCGCCGTGGCCTCATCGCCCTGTGGATCAAGAGAGATCGTGACATCATCGGCCGGCCCGGCGTCCAGCACGACCGTGTAGCTGTCTGTGGCACCGCCCTCCACGACGGCCACTCCGTCGCCCTCGTTGATGGTCGCGTCGCTCTCCCAGACAAGGACCGCGACATTCACAACGATGCCGTTGTAGTCCAGATCGGTCGACGAAGCCGTGTTCAAGACAGTCTCGGCCTCTGTCTGCGGTTCGTCGATGCCGTCGTCGATGGCGGTCACTTTGACGGTCCGGTTGTTCGACCAGTCTGCGGGCGTGAACGTTGCGAATCCGTTGCCGGTGGCCTGATCCTCAACCGTCACATCGATGCCGTCGGTGGGATCGACGGTGAAGTTGATGGTGACGTCGTCTGTCGGCTGGCTCTCGAGTCGCACGTTGTACGTTTCGGACAGCCTGGTCCCGGTCTCTTCGACGAACAAGTCCGTGTTGTTGATGAATAGGCCTGGGGCGGCCCTGGCGGCCGGCGCGTTGGCACTCACTGCCAGCAGCGACACCACCATTGAGAAAACGGTGAACAGAACCGCACGCCGCACCGTCGGCGCGTAGTAGTGGACTCCCATCGGTCGACGCCCCTCCCAGACTCTCCCTCGTCACCTGCCGCCTGGACCTTAGGGTCTGACACCATGTCGGGCAACGGTCTTTTCCCCAATGACCGATGGCGGGTGAATGGCCATGAGCCGTTGCGTGCCTAGCGCCGGTCACACGCCGAACGGATGCGGACAACCGGCCCGCCTGAGGTTCGCTCGGGCGCAGCGTTGGTGGTGTCCCTCACTGTGCGGCGTCAGGCGAGGCCAATCGCAACCGTGGCGCTCGATCCAGGTCGTCCCGCTTGCGGCGGCCGAGTGAGCCGCGCCGTCGCGACAAAACGCGTTTGGGCAACGTGAATACGTCGTCGCAGTTTGCTGCGCCGGTGCCGACCCACACCCGGGATGTCGGCATCCCACACCTCACCTCGAGTGATCAACGCTCGCCGTCTGCGAGGCATGCGGCTACCGAGAAAGCGGCGAGCTTCTCGATTACAGCGTCCCGGGCGGGCTCGGGATCTCCGTATCGGCGTCGGTACGATTCCACAATGGCGCCATCCCTGTGCCGGACGAGCCATTCCGCGAAGGCACGAGCCACAAGTGCACCGCGGCTGGCCGCAACACCTGCTTCGACGGCACGATCCAGCGCCTCGGCAATCGACTCGTCCAAACGTGGCTGCAGTTTCGCTCTGCAAACTGCAATGTCTCGGGCCTCTGGGCTGAGACACGGTGTCGGAGAGGCGTTGCAGTGGCTGACTACACGGTCGCCGGCGCTGGTGGCTTCCTTCGAGGTTTGAGAGTTGCATCGACGATCTGTGCGCGCAGGGAAGTAGGGATCCATTCTCGCTCTCAGGATATTTGCGTGACGGTGCAACTGTTGTGCTAACGTGCACAGATGTCGTCCTCTCACCATGTGTCGCATCGTCTGGTGTTCCTCGTTTGGTCGCTGGTGGTCGTTCTCGGAGCATTGTCGGGGGCGCTCGTTTTCGACCGGCTCGATTCCAGCCTTGACCCTGCTGCCAGTTCGGAAGCCGAAAGCACCGAGGCTCGGCTGATATCGCTCGAGGGGGTTGAGGGTTCGATCGGGGCCATCGTGCGGCCCGGGCTCGATGGCGCCGGGGCCGCGGCGGCCGCACGGGATGCGGCGACCAAGCTCGGGAAGCTCGACGGAATCGTAGGTGTGGGCGGGGGCCCCGAGACGCCGGGGTTTACGAGTGTCGATGGGGAGTCGTATCTGGTGGTGGCCGCTGTCGAGCCCGGCTTGAGCGGTGACGAAACCGAGGCTCTCATCGAGTCGGCCCGAAGTGTCTTCGGAGAATTGGAACCGGCGATCGCCGAGCTTGGTGGTAGCGCGGTCCTCGATCAAGAGTTGGGCGACAGCGCCGAGGCCGACCTGCTTCGAGCCGATGCCGTGGCGGTGCCGATCGTGATTCTCCTGACTGGGCTGGCGCTCGGACGCCTGAGGGCGTCCGCCTTTCCGCTGGCGATCGTGCTGGTTGCGGTGACCGGTCCCTTGGCGATTCTGCTGGGCCTCTCGTTGTTGACCGACGTTTCGGTGTTTGCGATCAACGTGGTCTCCATGTTCGGTATCGGACTGGCTGTCGACTACGGCCTGTTGATCGGATCGAGGTATCGGGAAGAGAGGGCGCGGCACGAGGACCCTCGAGCGGCGGTGGCGGTGACGATGGCGACCGCCGGTAGGGCGGTGACCTTTTCTGGGATAACGGTGGCCGTTGCTCTCAGCGGGTTGTTGGTTTTTCGGGAGCCGTTGTTGCGTTCGCTCGCCTATGGCGGAATCGGGGCGGTGTTGGTGGCCGTATTGGCGGCGCGGACCCTCCTGCCTGCCTTCTTGAGACGGTTTCCTTCGATCATTCCACCTGCCCCCGAATCGCCGTCGGATGGGATTCTCTATCGGCTTTCCCGTTTCATCCAACGTCGGCCCGGTTTGGTGTTGGTGGGGGTGATTGCAGTCCTAGTGGTGGCGGCCCTACCGACCTTGGACATGAAGTTCGAGGGGCTCGATGCTCGCTCGCTCCCGATCGAATCGGAAAGTCGAGGTTTCGCCGACTCGATGGCCGATGAGTTCCCGGCGATCCCGCTGGCCCCGATCGAGGTGGTGGTCGACGCGGCCGGCGATGACCGCCGCCTGATCGAATTCAGCGCCGGTATCGCCGGTCTCAGTGGGGTGCAGTCGGTGGCAGCGGAGCCTTTATCGAGTGGTGTCACCAAACTAACCGTCGCCGTCGATGGACCGCCGACTGGTAGCACCGCCCTCGACGCGGTGCGTGAGATCCGACTGCTGCCTACAGCCGTGGTTCGGGGCGTCACTGGAGAGGCAGCCGAAGAGGTCGACCTGCTCGAAAGTGTCTCCCAACGTTTGCCGGCAGCTTTGGCTCTCATCGGCCTCATCACCTTGGCCCTCCTGATGGTGTTTACGCGAGCCCCGATCGCAGCCCTCAAGGCCTTGGTCGTCAACCTACTTTCGGTCGGAGCCGCCTTTGGTGCCCTTGTCTGGATCTTCCAATATGGAAACCTCGCCTCGCTGCTCGGGTTCCAACCGATCGGCGCGCTCGAAGCGATCATCCTGTTGTTGACCTTCGTTTTCGCCTTTGGCCTGTCGATGGACTACGAGGTGTTTCTCCTGGCGCGGATTCGGGAGGAATACGATGCCAGCGGCGACAACGCGGCGGCTGTGGCGGTGGGGCTCCAGCGATCCGGCAAGGTCGTCACGCAGGCTGCCTTCCTGATCGTGGTCCTCTTCGTCGGGTTTGCAGCGGGAGACCTCATTCTGATCAAGCAACTCGGAGTCGGGTTGGCGCTGGCGGTCCTCGTGGACGCCACCGTGGTCAGGGCATTGCTGGTACCGGCGATCATGGTGATGATGGGCGACAGGAACTGGTGGGCTCCCGCGTTCATGCGACCTCGGAGCTGAGGTCGGATCGTGGCCGTGCTCAATCAGTGCTGAGACCCGTGTCAGCGGAGGGGACGGCCGCCTCGACAGCCGCCGCCAGGGCACGCAGCGTGGCGGCAACTTCTCTGTGGCGGAGTCGGTAGTAGACCTCCCGGCCGCGGCGGTCTGCTTCCACCACTCCCGCATCACGCAGCAGCGTCAGGTGGCGCGAAATCACCGACACGTGGGTGGGCGAACCCTCGGCGATCGCTCCGACCGTCATGTATCCCTCGCCCAGGTCGGCCAGGCGAGAAACGATACGAAAACGCGTCGGTTCGGCCAGAGCCTGAAGAAACGCCGGGTCGACGAAGTCTTCGAGTCGGCAGCACACGAGTTCCGAAGAGTCCACGGCATCATTGTAGCCATGTGCATGTAGACGCACAGATAGTCCGATTCATTCGGACCAGGAGATCGAGGCGACCACCAAGACGGCCGGGTCGTCGTCGAATCCCGGCCGCGTGTAGTTGAGGTGTCTCGGCCCTCTGGGCCGAGACACGGTGTCGGAGAGAAGACTCGAACTTCCACGAGCGATTAGCTCACTAGGCCCTCAACCTTGAAAATGCCGTCCCACCGGGTACCGACTAGTTCCAGAAACGCAGTATTTACGGGGGGTTTCTTGAATCGGTGTCCCAGCCCATCCCGGGCTGTGTCGGGTAGTTGGGTTGCAATCGGGTTGCACTCGAGATCGAAACCTAGACACCGTCCACGGCCCGACTTGTGCCAGTATGATCAATGCCGGGATACCGAATGGCTGATCACCGATTCGGGAAAAGTGGAACCTCCAGTGCTCCACCTGCCCGGCAACGAAAGCACTGGATCGACCACACTGGAGGTGGACCACCATGATGGGAATCACAACATCCGGGGCCGCGGCTCATGAGCTAAGCGACGACGAGCTGGCCGAGGTGATCGCGCACCTGGCGACTACTTTCGGTGCCGGCGGATCCGCCTCCCCCCGCGCCAAGCAATGGGCTATCACCGTCTCGCTCGAACTCGTCTGCGAGCAGAGCCGACGCAGCGTGATCTTGAATGGCGCTGAGGCCGACCTCGCTGGGGGTCACCGGATCACGACGGCTTGGGCAGCGTACACGCTCGACACTTGGATGGCCGAGTGCTTTTGCGGCTGGACCGGGCCGGAGCGCGAGACAGAGGAGGCGGCGGTTGCCGACGGCGGTTGCCACCTCGAGCTCGAGGGCGTCCGCCTCGACTATTTGTGAGAGTGCCCGCGTTGTGGGTGGCGCGTGAGATGCCCCAGAATCGACGTCGACCGCGGGTTGTGGGGTGAGTGACCATGGGCATTTTCGCTTCCGGCTGTCACTCTGACTACCTCTGACGCACTCTGCTCGCACACGGGTCCAACTTGGCCGGTTGGCATGCGCTGAGATGCCCCAGAATCGACGGAACACGTCGGCGTGGGGTCAGTGACTGCAGGCCTTTTCCCCCTGGCGGCTACTAAGCGTGGTTGAGTACTGAGGGCAAGAAAAACCCTTCAACCCGTACAAATTTCTCGGCGCTAAGCCTCCCCGGTCCCGGGAATTCCCGGGACAGGGGTCGTCCCCCACCCCTCTGCCGGTTCGTCAGCGTCAAGCATCTCGGTTTCGTACTGCTCGACGTATTCCGCGTCCACGTAGAGCCTGTCGAAGACTTCCTGGATGAACGCGGCGATGTCGTCGGGTTCTGACTTCTCGCCCTTCGTGCGTTGGCCTTCGATCACGAATCGGAGCATCTTTCCGGGGAAGTTGAGGTAGGGCGGCCGGGCGGTGGGCTCGAACCAAACGGTTGGGATGTCGCGGAGGGCCCACGAGAGGAACTCGAGCGAGACCCAAGCCTCGAGCGTAGGTCTACGATCGTCCGCGAGTTGAACCTCGACGAGCACGTACCAGCCGTCCGGATCTCGCAGGCCGCCTTCATGTCCGCCGCACGAGCCGATTGTTGCTAGTCCTGGAAGCGAATCGTTGATGACTCGGCAGAGGGTTACGACGGGCGGGTCCATCTCGTCGTACGGGGGTGCGGGTGTCATCGTTTGATCAGTCCTGGGTGTGGCTCTGGTGGTCGTAAGCGGGACGGTCGGCTGGCTTTGCGTGCTCGAGCGGCTTCGGCGCGTGACTTGTCTGTGTGACAGGGGTGAGCGTGGATCGCGGCCATGTTCGTTTCGTCGTCACGGCCGTCATCGAGTAGAGAGACGACGTGGTCAGCCTGGTCGGCGCCGGGGCGGTGACACACGTGACAGATCCCTCCGTCGCGGGCGATTACTCGCTGAGCTCTTCGCTGTTGCTCCCAGCCCGAGAGCAGCGAGCGCGGGGTGCGACGATCGGTCCATGCCATGGCTCAGACCCTATCCGATGACCCTGTCAAAAAACGAGAAAACGAGCATGCATGACGTTTGCCGCTAAGCCTCCTCGGTCCCGGGAATTCCCGGGACAGGGGTCACCCCCCACCCTGACCCCGATCGAGCAGGCCACGGTTGTGGTGGCTGCCGAGCGGCGCCCGGAAAAGGAAACGGGCGAGGGGGTGCGGAGCTCGTGGGCCAATGCCCTCCCGCTCCCCCAGCTCCGCTCGACAGCCAAACCTCATTCAGGGTGTCACGATCCGATCTCGATCTTCCAAAGGCGCCGGATCCCGTCGTCGCCCGATTCGTCGGTGTCGTCGGTGATGAGCCCGGCGCCGGCGAAGGTGGAGACCGCGACGGCTTCACGCAAATGGGTCACGTCGAAAGCACGGACAGTTCGCAGTGAGATGCCTTGCTCCGTTGTGATCGCAGCATCGACCGAGGTTGGCTTGGCCGGCGCCCGGTTCGCCCACGCCACCGCGCTCTCGTGGTAGAGGACGGCGGTGCCGGGATCAAGTGCCGGTGACTCGACCACCCGGAAGCCGTACACCATTCCTGGCGACGCGGCTTGCAGTGCGCTGGTGCTGCCCGATGTGTCGGCCCTGACGATGGTCGGCACTGACAACACGCGATTGAGAATGTCGGGGGCGCATGCCATGGTGCGCCGGCCGGGCGGTACCCCGTAGGTGGTGAGGGCAGCTCGCCCTTCGAGGATGTTGGCGATGGTGTCGGCCTCCGAGGCGGTGGAGGCGAATTCGCCATCAGCCAGTTGATCGTTGAACACTGCCGCGACCTGTTCCTCGCCGCCTTCGGCGATGGCGGCGACCATCGGCTCGAGGACCTGGAGGCCGAAGCTCTCGAGGTTGAGCGCGAGATCCTCATCGGTGAGGTGGGTCGCGTCATAGAGGTGCGTCAGGGTGACGGCCACGTCGGTTTCGGCGATGTCAGAGTAGTCGATCGCCGCGCCGGGGGTGTCCTGGGTCTTGGCGGTGCGGGGCACCCTGACCCGGACAGAGACGGTGGCGCCGTTGGGGCCTCCGTACTCTTCACCGGGCGCCCGGATGACGGTGGCGGGCAGCACGATCGAGCGTCGCAGGAGGGCGACGGCAAGCCGCGAGATTGATTCGGCGGTGAGGAGAGCCATTTTGTGCTCCAGTTTCGATCAGCGGTCGATAGGGACTGGTCCCGTCTCGGGATCGAGTCTGGAGCGTCACGCTCGGGCTCGTGAGGTTGGGCGGCGTCTCGCCTGCCCTGAGGCGGCCGGGGCGTCTCACCACCGGCCGCATCATGGACCATCGTACAGCCACCATCGCCGGTCGCAAAGGATCTAACGCCTCGACCGTCGTGTTCATGGCCGTTGCTCCAGTAGAATTTACTGGAGCGTCGTCTATCTGGAGTAGATGCGTTCGGCGATCGCGTCGGCGTCGTCGGGTGATTCGCTTGCCGGGTCGAGGCCACCACGCATTGCCACCTGGGGCTTCCGTGAGGGTGCGGGCGCTGGCTTCTCTGGCTTGAAGGCCTCGAGTAGCTTGTCTGCGTCGACGGTCAGTTCTTCGACGGTGGAGCCGTTGAGTCGGGCGGCCTGCTCGGCAGTGAGGCCCTTCGCGGCGGCGACCTGGCCTCTCGCCTGGTCGAGCTCGATCTCGGCGAGTTTCGAGGTGGCATCGCGGGCTGACTTTTCGGCCAGTCGTCGGGCCTCACGCTCGGCAGCGAGGGCCTTCTTCAGGCCGGCGAGGTCGTCGCTCGGCGACGGTGCCGGTGGTTGTTCAGTTGTCATGCAGTCTCCTTTGGGTGGAAGATGATCGTCACCATCGGTGTGAACTCCGTCGAGATCCCGTGAGGTACCCCGTCGACGTCCTCGACCGCGGACGTGTTAGCGACGGTCGAGAGCCTGATCTGCTGGTTGCAGTCGCAGCCGGGGTGTATCGCAAGGTGGTCGCGCCGGATCGCGTCGAGCTCGTCGACGACACGCGGGTCGTCTGATCCCGGTGTCGTCGCCTGGCCCATGTAGTCAACGGGGCTCATGATGTCGGTTTTCCTTTCGTGAGGAGACGGTTCCTGTCGGGTGATTATCTTTGTAATCGTGATCGGGGAGCTCGCCGGTTGTTTGGCCCGTTTCTTGTGTGTGGGCTTGGTGTGTGGGGGGATGGTCATAATCAATGTTATGGGCGGTTCTGGTTGGGGTGGTCATTGTGGATCGTGTTGGGTGAGTCGGTGGTCGCCGGGGGTGCCTTCCCGGGCCTCGAGGGATGCGATGAGGTCAGCGCCGAGTAGATGCCGGGCCCACGCTTCACGTTCGAGGTCGCTGTTGGGCGGTGACCACCATTGGCCTCGCGGCCTCTCGGCGGTGCACTGGTGGAATACGACCCGGGTTGACCTGGCAGCGACCCAGCGGCCCCCGCAGGCGTCGCAGCGGAGCAGATGGACATGGCGAGCGACCCAGGTCATGGCGACCGCCTCAGCCGGCGTCACGGTGTCCCCCCAGCGGAGTGTTCGTCGGCGGTCTGGTCGGCGAGGGCGACCCATCGGCGCCAGCAGATCTTGCACTCGGGTGGCGAGTTCCTGTCCACGAACTTCATCCCCCCCTTGCCGAGCAGCGGGCCAGACCGTCCGCAGAGCGTGACGGCTCTGCCGGATCGGGGATCGGTCCGGACCCTCCACCCTGTCGGCTCTGCCTGGGCCAAGATCAGGTGCGTTCTCGTCTGGGTCGAAGCCCACAACCACATCGCCGGAAACGGGCTACCCGTCCACGGATCAACACTCATTCGAGGCCCTCCTCACTGCTCATCATCTCGGCGCCGGGGAAGCCCTCGAGGACGATGTCGGCGGCGGCATCGAGCGGCGAATAGGAGCGTTCGGCTCCAACTTGCCCGTCACCAAATGGATGGGCAAGTTGCTCTTGATTGGGGAAGAACTCCCCGGTCAGAGGCACTTTTTCAACTTGACCATCGGCAACTTGACCACTAGTCATGGGCAAGTTCCAGAACCAGCCGACGGGTGACTTCTTCACTTCGATCGAACCGGAGCGTTTCAGCTGATCGCGGGCCCGCCTGGCGGTGTGTTCCGAGGCCCCCTCGTCCTTGCAGAGTTCGACCAAGTCGGCCCATCGACGGCTACGCTCGGCGAGGGCATCGAGGATCACCGCAGCCGCGAGGTCCTGGGTGCCGCGGTCGGGATCGGCGGCGCCGCGGTTGAGCATCTCCTGGATCGAAGAGGAAGTGTCTTCGCCGAGCCAGACCAGCCCGGACGTCGGGATCTCACGGCCGTCGAACGTCACAGTTCGGGACTCGACGCGAAACCGGAGCGTCGGGGCGTGCGGCCCTACGTTGCATTTGCCGTGGGCCAGGAGACGCTCAGCCGACTCCTCGTCATCGGGGTCATCGGAGAACAACAGCACAGAACGGGCGGCGGCACCGAAGCCGACAGAGCCGCCGAGCCGGTTGAGCACGTCGCCGGAGGCCCCCTTGTTGAGATGACCGATCCCAACCACAGCGGCGCCCGTCCGGTCCGCCAACATGGCCAACGGGCCCAGAGCACGCCGGACGCTGTGGTCCTTATGGCTGTCTATCGCTCCTGAGAGGTGGCCGACGACGGGATCGAGGACGACCAGCGCAGCGCCGGTCTCGGCAACGGCATCCTCCAACCGAGTGACGTCATCGGGCAAGGTGAGGCCCTCTTGGATGCCGTCTCGATAGACAGACACGAAAGAGATCAGGCGCAGATCGGCGCCGGCCGCCATCAGTCGCGGCACGAGCGTGTGTGCGATCGAGTCCTCTGTCGACGCGATCAAGACGTTGGCCGGTGGACGGCCCAACTGTCCGCGGGAGACTCGAGCGGCCAGCTCACACGCCAACGTCGTCTTACCGCGACCGGCCGGGCCGACCAGGAGCGACAAGACGGCCGTGGGGATCCGGCCCTGCCACAACCACGAGACGGCTTGCGGCACCACCGTCGCCGCCGTGATCAAGCTCAAACCATCAGGACGGGGCTCGGTGCGTCGATCACTGAAACACCATCGGCAAAGAAGGGTGCCGTCGTCGCACTGATAGAACGGTCCGGGGTGGCCGTGCCCGGCGCTGTCGACATCGGCAAAGGCACAACTGTCGAGAGTTGCCCGATCGGTGCTCACTTGGCAGCTCGATCGAGGCCTCGGGCACGGCGGACGGCGGCCGTCCGCCTGGCGGCAAGGTCGCCGCAGTCACACCACGCGGCGGCGCCCGGCGTGTCGCATCGGCAGCGGCGCCTGGGCCGACGTCGACGTCTCGATGGTTGGTTCGCCGAGGTCATTTGGTGGCCGCCTCGATGCCCAGCGCTTTGAGGAAGGGTGCCCGTGGTATGACCAGGCGCTTTGGCCCAACTCGGAGAACGGGGACGCCAGCCAGGACACCGGACCGGGCAGCCTCGTACGCCGCGTTGCGGCTGATGCCGAGCAAGGCGGCCGCCTCTGGGATATCGATCGTGGCTCGTGTCATCATGACTCCTTACATGTCAGGCTGCAGCCATAGTTACACGTCTGTTATTCGCTTGTCAAGGTTGGTCGTGTCATGTAATGTTGTGGCATGACACGACTAGAGGAGACACGGCTGTGACCATCGAAGAGGCGATTGGCGCCAACGTGAGACGCCGGCGAGAGTGGATCGGCATCACCCAGGAGCAGCTCGGCCAGCTTCTCGGAGAGCACCTCGGCCAGACCTGGACACGTCAGGCTGTATCGAGCGCCGAACGAGGCGGTAGGGACTTCCGCGCCGTCGAACTGGTGGCTCTGGCCCGGGCGTTGGTGACCACGGTCGGCTATCTGACACAGCCAGAAGAGCCGGTCACGCTGCCGAGCGGCCACCTGGTGGATCCAGCCGAGGCGTGGAACCAGCTTGTAGGCGACGCGGCGGCTGCCGATCTGACCGAAGCACTGCAGTCGATCGAAACGCTGAAGGAGGCAATCTCGCTCTCGACGGAGCAACTCGAGAGCGTTCAGAGGAGCCTCGCCCTAGCTGATAGGGCAGTCGTGACCGTGGAGGCGTTCGCGAGGATCGCCGCCGATCGGCTGGGGGATGATCGCTGATGAAGGGCACTGTCATCAAACGCGGGTCGAAATGGGCCGTCGTGATCGACCTAGGTCGCGACCCCGGCGGCAAGCGCATCAGGAAGTGGCACTCCGGTTTCGATACCAAGCGGGCGGCCGAATCGGCAAGGGTGGAGCTGCTCGCCAGTCTCGCCCAAGGTCTCTATGTGCCACCGTCTCGGGTCACGCTCCGCGAGTGGCTGGCCGGGTGGCTCGAGAGTCGGCAGAATCTCGCCGACACGACTCGGGATGCTTACCGGTGGGATCTGCGCCGCTTGGAAGCGCTCGGCGCGGTGAAGCTACGCGACCTGACCTCGGCGATGATCTCCGGTCACTACCGGACACTGAACGTGGCGCCGAAGACCGTCCGCAACACTCACGCCACGCTGCATAAGGCGCTCAGCGACGCGGTGCGGCAAGGGCTTCTTGCCAGGAACCCGGCCGACCATGTGGAACTGCCAAGGGTGGAACGTGCAGACACGGAGACGTGGACCGCGGGCGAGTTGGCCCGGTTCCTCGCCCACGTCGCCGACCATCGGCTGTATGCGGCTTGGGTGCTCATATGCAGTACGGGAATGCGCCGCAGCGAGGTGCTCGGCGTTCGTTGGCAGCACGTCGATCTCGACGCGGGCAGGGTGGCCGTGGTGGACACTGTGGTGCCGGTGCGAAACAAGCCGGTGCTGAGGATCGGGGAGACCAAGTCTCGCCGGTCTCGAAGGGTGATCGCACTCGACACGGGAACGGTCGCGGTGCTCCGGGAGCATCGGCGGCGCCAGAATGAGGAACGGCTACGGGCCGGGCCAGCGTGGTCCGATCTCGGGCTTGCCTTCACCAACGAGCTCGGCGAGATGATCAACCCTCCCTGGTTCACTAGGACCACGAAGAGGCTCGCCACAGAAGCGGGTGTGCCGCCTCTCACGCCACATCGGGCGGCAAGGCACACTTGGGCCACCCTGGCCTTAGCGTCGGGTGTGCATCCGAAGGTCGTCCAGGAACGGCTCGGACACGCCAACATCGGCACCACGCTCGACAGGTACTCGCACGTTATCGAGGGTATGGACCGCGACGCGGCGGAAACGGTGGCAGCTCTGATCAGCGGCGAGCGGTAGGCAGGACAGGACCGAAATGGTTGCAGAATGGTTGCAATCGGGTTGCAGAGGGGTCCCGGCCGTAAGGGCTGCTTAGGCCGAAACCCCTTACGGGGCTTGGTGTCGGAGAGAAGACTCGAACTTCCACGAGCGCTTAGCTCACTAGGCCCTCAACCTAGCGCGTCTACCAATTCCGCCACTCCGACGTGGGCTGCGTGAGTATAGCCAGACACCACAATCAGCCGATCAGACAACCCGGACAATCTCCGGGAAGTGACACGCCACCCAGTGCCCGCCCTCCAGCTCCGTCAGTGGTGGCTCGTCGACGTCACACTTCCCCGCTTCAGCCTTTGGACACCTGGTGTTGAAACGACACCCCGGTGGCGGGTTGGCGGGAGAAGGGATGTCGCCTTCGAGGATGATCCGCTTACGAGTCGACTCGATGTGAGGATCCGGGATCGGTACCGCCGATAGGAGGGCATGTGTGTAAGGGTGCATCGGCCGGTCGTAGAGCGTGTCCCGGTCCGTCATCTCGACGATCTTGCCGAGATACATCACAGCGACACGGTCCGAGATGTGACGCACGACGGACAGGTCGTGGGCGATGAACAGATACGTAAGACCGAACTCGTCCTGGAGATCCTGCATGAGGTTCAGGACCTGCGCCTGGATCGACACGTCGAGCGCCGATACCGGCTCGTCGAGCACCAGGAACTGTGGGTTGAGCGCCAGCGCCCGGGCGACCCCGATCCGCTGCCGCTGCCCACCCGAGAACTCATGCGGGTATCGGTTGGTGTGCTCCGGGCTCAGACCGACGACCTGGAGCAGATGCTTGACTCGCTCTACCCGCTCCTCGGTGTTGCCGATCCCGTGCACCGTCATCGGCTCGGCCACGATGCTGGCGACGGTCATACGGGGATTCAGGGACGCATACGGGTCCTGAAACACAATCTGCAATTCGCGGCGCAGACGGCGCAGCACATCCCGATCGGCGGCCGCTACGTCTACGGCCGTGTCGATCGTCCCGTCCTCCGACTCGCCCCGAAACCAAACCTCACCCGACGTCGGCTGTAGCAGCCGCAGCACGGATCGTGCGGTCGTGGACTTGCCACACCCCGACTCCCCCACCAGCCCGAGTGTCTCCCCACGCTTGACTTGGAAAGAGATGTCGGAGACCGCGTGGACCGCACCGACCTTCTTCTTGAAGAAGACGCCACGTGAGATCGGGAACTCCTTGACCAGATGGTTGACCCGGAGGATCACATCCTCGGGTATGGTCTGAGTCGACGCCGCGCCGCCCTGGTGCATCGTGTCGCTCATGCCGACGGCTCCATGACGATGCTCTTCAAGTCCAGCTCATCGGCGCGATGGCAGGCGACCCGCTGCCCCTCCGGGCTCTGTCTGAGGATAGGTAGCGCCTCACGGCAGATGTCCTGTGCAAAGTCACAGCGGGGGGCGAACCTACATCCCTTTGGGGGATTGATCAGTGAAGGTGGAGCGCCCCTGACCGAGTTGAGCCGGTCTCGGTGAACCTCGTCGAGGCGGGTCATCGACCCGAGAAGACCCCAGGTGTACGGATGCTGCGGGTTGTTGAAGATCTCGGCTGCGGTGCCACGTTCGATGATCGAACCGGCATACATCACCTGGATCGTGTCACAGAAGCCGGCCACCACGCCGAGATCGTGGGTGATCAGCAACACGGCGGTGTTGCGCTCCTCGGCCAGCTCCAGCATCAAGTGCATGATCTGAGCCTGTGTAGTCACATCCAGAGCGGTAGTCGGCTCGTCGGCGATGAGAAGTTTCGGGTCACACGACAGACCCATCGCGATCATCACCCGCTGGCGCATACCCCCGGAGAACTGATGCGGATAATCCTCCATCCTGGCCTTTGCGTACGGAATGTGAACATCCGCCAGCTGTTGAATCGCTATTTCGCGTGCCTCGGTCTTCGAGACCTTCTGGTGGAGCAGGATCGTCTCGATCAGCTGGTCCCCTATCGTGTAAACAGGGTTCAACGCCGTCATCGGGTCCTGAAAGATCATTGCTATTTCGCCACCCCTGACCCGCTGCATCTCGGACTCGGGAAGCTCGAGCAGGTCCCGCCCATCGAAGATGATCGACCCGGTGACGATCTCACCGGCGGGCGGCTCGATCAGTCGCATGATGGACATGGCGGTCACAGACTTCCCACAACCCGACTCGCCGACAACGCCTCGCCGCTCGCCGGCATTGACCTTGAATGACACACCGTCGACTGCCTTGACGACACCTTCCTCAGTCGAAAAGTACGTCCTGATGTCCTGTACGTCCAGTAAGGGTTCTGCCACTTCCTACTTCCGTTCGATTGTCTGAGTTGGGTCCAGGGCATCACGCAGACCGTCACCCATGAAGTTGATCGCCAGCACGGTCGAGATCAGCGCCCCTGCGGAGAACACCAGCTCCCACCAGTCTCCACGTGGCGCAATGGCCGCACCCCCCGATGCCATCCCGCCCCACGTCGGGATGGGGGGCCGGACCCCAAACCCGAGAAACGACAGGGCGGCTTCGATGATGATTGCGGTGCCGACGATGAGCGTTGTCTGGACGATGATAGGGCTGATCGCGTTGGGCAGAATGTGCCGGAAGATGATCCGGCGATCGTTGGCCCCCGCTGCCCTGGCTGCCTCGACAAACTCCTTCTCCCGCAGCGAGAGGAACTCCGCACGCACGATCCGGGCGAGACCACCCCAGAGGAGCGCACCAAGCAGAACAGCGATCCCCCATGCTCCCTGCTTCAAGAACCCGGGGAGAATTCTCAGCTCGGGAAGAACACGCCCGACAACGATGGCCACCGGCAGCAGTGGCAGACCAAGGATGAGATCGGTAAAGCGCATCAGCGACTGGTCGACAACGCCCGGGTAGTAGCCGGCAAGGGAACCAACAACAGTGCCGAGCAGGGCCACCAGCCCACCGACAACGATACCGACGGCGAGGCTTGCCCGCCCGCCGTGGATGACTCGCGCTAGAACGTCCCGGCCGAGATCATCGGTGCCCATCGGGATCGATCCACGTGGCTCGATCCTGATCAGTAGCCGGCCGTCGTCTCCGGGTAGTTGGTCCGCATAGTGGTTGATGTGCGGGAGGTCGATCCACCCCCAGCTCGAGACCAGGAACAGGGCGGAGACGATAGCGACGAACGCTATTGCCACGCCGGCTCCCCGCAGGTTCGACCGGAAGGAGCGGTAGGCGAGGTACCCCGCGCCAACTGCGATGACCACCATCAGCCCTGTCGTGATCGCACTCATCTCGATGGGCCCCGAGCCGCAGAACGTGTCGTTCTTCTCACAGGTGAACAGCGGCGCCATCATGGCGACATACGCGATAAACAACATATAGAGGAAGGCGATCGTCGCCAGCCGGTGCCGGCGAAGCCGGGTGACGAAGAGATCCCACTGTGTGATCGGTTCCGCAGAGATGCCCTCTGCGGAGTCTAAAACGAGCTCGTCGCTCGGCCCCCGATCAGTCATACCGCACCCTCGGGTCGAGTACGCCGTAGAGAATGTCGGCAATGATGTTCATCATGACCACACCTGCGCCGATGGCGAGCACGACCGCCATGATCGTCGGGTAGTCGACGGCCTCGATGGCACCGATATAGAGACGCCCGACGCCGGGCCAGCCGAAGATCGACTCCGTGATGATGGCACCGCCGATCATGTTGGCGATGTCGAGCGACACCAGGGTGACGATAGGGATCATCGCATTGCGCAGCGCATGCTTGACGATGATCGTGCGCCGCGGCAGACCCTTCGCCTTGGCGGTGCGCAGGTAGTCCGAGTGCATCACCTCGAGCATCGAGGCACGCTGGAATCGCGAATACCCGGCCATCGAGATGGCGGCGATGGAGATGGCCGGTAGGGCGAGATGCTGGACGACGTCGCCAAGCTGGGACAGTGAGGGGAGACCGAGGAACCCTCTCTGTAGCTGATCGTATCCGGAGCTGGTCATCCCGACAACGTAGAAGATCTTGACACCGAGCCAGCGTTCCAACTGGTACGCGAGCACCAGCTGGAGCATGACACCGATGATGAAGATCGGCGTCGAGAACGTGATGAACGAAAGCGTCGTTCCGAGCTGATCGAAGAACGAATACTGTTTGATCGCCTGATACACCCCGAGTGGGATGCCGATGAACAACGCCAGCCCGAGCGCGGCGAGCCCAAGCCTGAAGGTGTTCCCTGCCGCACCGAATATCGTATCCCACACGGGCCCGTCTCCCCTGAAGGAGATGCCCCAGTTGAGGGAGAAGACGATCCGGCTCTTGATCATCCAGAACGCGACGAATGCCACGATGATGATCGAGAACGCCCGGTAGGTGCGCCACCAGTTGGCCTCTATCTTTACGAACAAGGACGCGATCGCATAGCCAATGGCCCCGAGGAACGCCGCTATCGCGACCCAACTGCGGATACCCAGCTTGCCGAAGATGACCATGAGACCGGCTTGATCGGGCACGTCCACTGGTGTGACGAAGTTCTTCAGCCAGATGAAGTATTGCTCGTACCAGGGTTTGTCCAAACCCCAGAGCTCGGTCAGCTGCGCAATCACCGACTGCATTCTCGGGTTGAGCTTCAGCCGATCGAGTGGAGTGCCTCCAGAGAACTGGATGAGCATGAACACGACCAGGCTCAACGCAAACAGTGTGACTATGCCGTAAACCAAGCGTCGGATGATGTATGCAAACACCCTTCGATGCCTCCCGCTCGGGTGCAGCGACTATACCAGGGAAAGTGCCGCGATCGCGAAGAGCCACCCCGCGGTGAGGCAGTTTCTGGTGGCTCTTTCTGGTGGCCCTTTCTTGTGCTCGGTGTAGCCGGCGGCCCCGGTACAGAACACGAGAGGGGCCCGCAACTTGCGGGCCCCTCTCGGTCGTTTGGATGTCGTGTCGACCTTAGAGGTCGACTCGATACCACTCCTCGATGTTCCACGTGTCCGCAGCCTGGCTCGGGTTGTGCTTATAGCCACCAACCTCGTCGGCCCACACGGCGCCGACGGAGAGACGGGCAAACAACGGGATGATCACAACCTGGTCGGCGAGGATCTGCTCACCTTCCTGCATCAGCGGGATCAGGACGTCGGGATCGACGGACGCGTTCAACTCGTCACGGATCGCGGCATACCGCTCCGTGTTCTCGTCGATCACGCTCGAATCCGGCGAACCCCAGCGATAGACGGCCTGGCCGTCCGGCGGTGGCGCCTCAGGGTCGAACAGGTCGAACAGGCTCACACCACCGGAGAAGCCGGGGCTACCAAGCCATGCCCACTCGCCAAGGTCCCAGTTGCCGTTGTCAAGGGTCTCGCCAAAGAACAGCTGAGAATCCTCGAGCGCGTTCTCGTAGTTGACACCCACGTCCTCGAACATGTTCACGAACAGCTCGGAGAGCTTGACGCGAGCATCGTTGTTCGATGTCGTCGAGAAGACGGTGTACAGCTCTTCGACACCAAGGTCGGCCCTGGCCGCGTCGAAGTACTCAATTGCCGTCTCGACGTTGTAGTCGTACTGGTCCCACGCACCGGTGGCAATACTGGGATTGCCGGGCTCGAGGAACGATGACAGCGGCTCCACCTGACCAGCCAGCAGCTCATCAACAATGAGTTGCTTGTCGATCGCGTGGGCTACGCCCTTGCGATAGTTCAGGTTGTCGTTTGTCGAGTTCTCGTTCTTCTCGAACCGTCCTGGGCCGAACTGGAAGTTCAGGTGCTCCCAAACCGGGCCGAGCAGAACCTCGACGATTGCGCCGTCGGCCTCGAGTGCCTGCAGCTCCTCAATAGTCCCTGCCTCGCCGGGCGGGGGTTGGATGATGTCAACCTCGCGGCTCTTGAAGGCGGTCACGATCGACGCGGTCTCCGGGATGAACCGGAACACGACGCTGTCGAGGAACGGCAGTTGCTGGCCGGTCTCGGCATCAGTCTTCCAGTAGTTGTCGTTCCGGACGAGGCTGATGAACTCACCCTTCTGCCAGGAGTCGAAGACATACGGACCTGCGGACGGCCACATGGTCTCGTTCCAGTCCGCCTCGAAGTCGGTTCCCTCGACAGCGTGCTTGGGGACGATCAAGCCGAATATCAGCTCGTAGGCGACAGTCGGCTGTGCAAGCGTGTAGCTGAACGTCTTGGGACCAGCTTCGGTTGCAACGATATCCTCGTAGGTCAGCTTGTTGGTTGGGAGATCGGGGTCGACATACAGCTCATAGGTGAACTGGAAATCGTCGCCACTGACCGGCGTCCCATCGGACCACACAACCTCGTCACGAATCTGGTAGTTGACCGTCATCGTGCCGTCGTCGTTGACGACAACGCCACCGTTGTCGAGGCTCGGCAGTTCGGTGACCATCTCCGGTATGAGCTCGAGGGCAAACCCGTCGATCTCCTGGACACCGGAGTGATACGCCTGGCCGATACGCGAGACGACCGCGTTGTCACCACCCGGCACTAGTGGGTTCAGTGTCGGCGGCTCCTGGTCGTCGGCTACGACAACCTCACCACCGTACTGTTTGCCCGGGGCTTCGGTAGTAGTGGTGGTCGTCTCCGCCGGCGCTTCCGTAGTCTCGGGAGCGGCCGTTGTTGTTTCTTGTATTGCTTCAGTTGTTGTGGTGGTGTCGTCGCCGCCCTCGTCAGAATCGCCGCATGCAGCGGCGATCATTGCGAAAGCGAGTAGTACCGCCAACCACAACACCTTGCGGCTAAGCCACAATCGATTCAAGGTGTTGCCTCCTTGGTATTCCGTGTTGGGAAACTGATGGAATCAGAAATTTAGCGGGACCAAAGCCACGTCAATGCGACTGTGGTCACCGCAAACACAGCAGATACAGCAACGGTGATCCTGTCGAGATTTCTCTCGACGACATTGGACCCCGAAAAGCCTCCACTCATGCCACCGCCGAACATGTCGGATACCCCTCCGCCTCGACCCGCATGGAGCAGGATGAGGAAGATCAGGGCGAGCGACACAAGCGCGTGCAAAGCCGCTACGACTGATGCCAAGAGTCTCCCTTTCTCACACGGGACCCGCACACACGGGCCCATCAATCGCGAAGTATGCAGGCTTCGGGCGAGAAGATCAAGTCACCCGTAGCAAGTTATGGCAGCTTTCGCACGGCCAGAGACGTCAGCCGGCCTGTTTCGCGACGGCTTCCGCGGCCGCTGCGGCAGCCTCCTCGTCTCCCAAAAAGCCGCTGCTGGTGGGCCTGAGGTCATCGTCGAGCTCGTACGCCAGCGGTATCCCCGTCGGGATGTTCAGATCGGGAATCTCCTCGTCGGAAATCCCGTCGAGATGCTTGACGAGAGCACGCAAGCTATTGCCGTGTGCCGCGATGAGGACCTGCTTGCCTGCGCGCAAGTCCGGCACGATGGCGTCGTGCCAGTACGGCAGCATCCTGTCGACTACATCCTCGAGACACTCTGTCGCGGGGAGAAGGTCCGGTGGCATCCAGGCGTAACGCGGGTCGTTTCCCGGATGCCGCTCATCCATCGGATCGAGTGCGGGAGGCGGCGTCGAGTAGGAGCGGCGCCAAACATGAACCTGCTCGGGGCCGTGCTGGGCGGCAGTCTCCTTCTTGTTGAGACCCTGGAGCGCACCATAGTGACGCTCGTTGAGCCGCCAATGCTTGACCACCGGGATCCAAACTTGACCCATCTCGAGCAACGCCAGGTGGAGAGTATCGATGGCTCGCACGAGTAGAGAAGTATGAGCGATGTCGAAGACCAGACCCTCATCCTTCATGATCTTCCCGGCGGCTTTGGCTTCTTCAACGCCCTTGTCGGAAAGGGGGACGTCGGTCCATCCGGTGAACACATTCTCGAGGTTCCACGTCGACTGACCGTGGCGAAGCAGGACGAGTTTTGCCATCAGATGTCTCCTGTTGCGGACACGGTCAAAGCTAGCCGACAACGGCCTGCAGATCGATTCTGAACCAGAACTCGATGTTCCAGGTGTGTCCCGCAGCAGACGTGTTCATCTCAAACCCGCTCACCTTGTCTGCCCACACCGCCCCGACGACGACCCGGGATCCTATTGGGATCAGGACGGCGTCGTCGGCCAGTACCTCCTCCGCCGCACGGGCGAGCGCGACGAGTTGCTCCGGATCAACCGTGTCTCTGGCTGAGGCGAGGATCTCACGGAAACGCACCACCGCGTCACCGTTCACGCTCGAGTCCGGAGTGCCCCACCGGTAGTAATTCGCACCGTCTGGCGGCGCTCCATCCGGATCGACGAAGTCAAGGAGAGATGTAAAACCGGCAGCACCGGGAGATGCCACCCATGCCCACAACCCGGCATCCCACGTCCCCTCATCGAGGGTCTCTCCAAAGAAGACCTGCGAGTCCTCCAATTCCAGCTCGACCTCGATACCTACTTCCCCGAGTACCTCCACCAGCTCTGTCGCTATTCGGGGACGCGCCTCGGCGTTCGACGTCGTCGAGAAGACCATGGTCGGCGGGTTCGTCGAGCAATCACGCTCCGCCTCGGCACATGCCTCCCCCACCAGGTCCCGCGCCTTGTCGAGGTTCTGTGTGTACTGTGACCAGGGCCCACCCTCGGTCTCGGGGCTCAGCATCGAGGTGATCGGCTCCCATCCGACGAGTTCAGCAAGACGCTCGGCGTCGATGGCGTATGCGATAGCTCGACGGTACTTGGCATACGCGTTTAGCGACTCAGGGTTGCGGTTGTTGGGGCCAAACTGGAAGTTGAGATGCTCCCAAACGGGGCCCGGTTTGACCTGCACTTCGGCACCGGCCGACTCCAGATCGCGCAGCCGTTCCACGATTTCGGTAGCCGGCGGAGGATTGATGACGTCGACCTCACGCTGGGTGAACGAGTACATCAGCGCCTCGGTGTCCGGAATGAACCGAAAGATGACCTCGTCGAGATAGGGAAGGCGTGCTCCTGTCTCGCTATCGGTCTTCCAGTAGTTGTCGTTGCGGGCCAGCCTGAGATATTCGCCCTTCTGCCACTCCGCAAGCACGAATGGCCCTGCCGACGGCCACATGGAGTCGTTCCAATCCTCATCGATGTCCGAGCCCACTACGGCGTGCCGAGGCATGACAACCGGGAACATCGTCTCATAGGCCACGGTCGGGGTGGCAAACACGATCGTGAAGGTCTTGCCCGCTGCCTCTGTGCCAACGATCTCGTAGGGGACCTCCTCTATGGTCTCGTCCGCCGCGAGTCGATCCACTAGCACCGACGCCGTGTAGGCGAGGTCATCGCCGGTGATCGGCACGCCGTCACTCCAGACAGCCTCGTCGCGGATCTGGTAGCGGACCGTCATCGTTCCATCCTCGTTGACGACGACTCCCCCATTCCCAGCCGAAGGCAGCTCCGTGACCAGCTCAGGCACAAGAGTCAAAGTCGTAGCGGCGATGTCGTAGACGCCCGCCAAATGCGTCTGGCCTATCACCGAGACGATGCCGTCATTCCCACCTTGGGTGAATGGGTTGAGGGTCGACGGCTCCTGGTCGCTGCCTATGACAACAGTCCCTCCGTGTTGTGGCGTCGGCGGCGCAGTGGTTGTAGTCGACTCGTCGACCACCTCGTCTGTTGTGGTTGTGCGCATCACCGGTCGAGTGGTCGACGTCCCGGTATCGCCGGCACCTGCACACGCGGCGACTATCGCAGCCACCACACACACAGCAAAAACGCGTCGCATCGGCCTCCGTTCGACGGCGCTCACCTTAATCGCCTGCCCACCGGGGGTACCCGTCCGCACACGCTCCGAGGTCGATCAGTGTGAGTGGGCGCCGAGCCATTCCTCTGTTGCGGCGTCTGCCGCAAAGAAGGTCTCCAAACGGAGCTCCTCCAGGGTGACGTCGTGTGCCTCCCCGATGGTGGCGATCGTCGAGAACAGCCTCAGGTCGCGATCGCCGAGTCGGTAGTGGACCGGAACCAGCAGGTCGTCTGCCGATGGCAACTCCGGGTTCTTACCCTGGATCCACCGATGAGCAGCGGCTGAGCTGAGTGGCGTATCCGCGGAAAATGCCTCCCTGCCAGGGATAATCGGGATTGCACAGCCCCGATCGACCCCTGACAAGGAGGCACCTTTCTGATGCAG
>Ga0214472_10000112_pt1 | contig 109084 bp, 113 predicted proteins | sample RVTome_6_FD_207662 | JGI IMG/M metagenome (GOLD analysis project Ga0214472, IMG submission 207662) | Soil microbial communities from uranium-contaminated site in the Upper Colorado River Basin, Wyoming, United States - RVT140D175 | ecosystem: Environmental > Terrestrial > Soil > Contaminated... | reverse complement strand
CCACCAATTTCAAGCGGGGTTAAATTTTCTCCGCTGATGCTCAGTTGAGTTTCTGGATATTCCAGAGTCTGCCTCATGTAGGTGAAAGCCTCTCCGTGCATGTCCTCATGCAGAACAGAGAGGAGATAAAGATAAGTCTCCCGGTCATCCGGGTCATGATCGAGCCTCTGGATGACACGATCCTGGACACGCGTCATATAGGCCATGGTCTCCTCACGCGACGGGAGAGGCAGCTCCCATCGGTCATCGTGGTCTACCTTAAAAGAATCGTAGAGGCTCTCGGCTCCTTCTAAGAGGAATCGATCCGAGCCCAAGACCCGCAAGAGGAAAACATCATAAAAAAAGGCCACATGTCCAAGCTCCCAACGAAATGGATTAACGATTTCCATTTTTGGTACGGTCAATTGCTCATCCGTTAGATCGAAGACCAGTTCCAGTGTCCGCTTACGAGCATCGTTCACCAACTGAAATAGCTTGTCGCGGTTCACTGATTTGGATCGCTAGGCCATAACACTAGTCCCCTTTACGATTAGCAAATCCGTCATAGAGCCCCGACTAACTCACCAAACTTCGGTCCTATTGATCCAGCAGACCTTAAATCCAAACCTCTTTGCTCCCACGACATCAGCTGCGTGAAATGGGTGAGACCGCTCATGATAAAGTATCCGCCGAAGATGATTCTGCCCAGTAGGAAGAACAATTCATCCATAGATCACCCTCCTTTCTGCTTATCTTCTTTTTTAAATACTTCCTCTAATTCTATCCCGAGGGCATCGCTCATGCGATTGATATAGTTAAAGTAGGCGGCCACGCAGGTGGCATCCAAGATCGCGTCATCGGAGAATCCCTCCTTTCTCAAAGCGTCGACATCCTCCTTCGTCATCTTGGCTGCTTCACGAGTCACTTTCTCCGCATACTCGAGAAGGGCACGGGTCGGTGAATCCAAGGCGGCACGACGATAATCTTCGCCGATCGCCTGAACCAACTTTTGATCCTTTGTTTCTTTCCGGAGAGCCTCTCCGTGATGGACAATTCAATAGTGGCACTGATTGATGACGGAGACGACTAAGGCGATCGCCTCCCGTTGCGCCCGACTAAGAGGCGAAGGCCCGTACATGAAAACCTTAAACATATTGGACGTAGTCTCCATCGAGCGTGGTTTGATACTGAAAAGGCTAATAACGTTCGGCACGAAGCCGACCTGTTTTTTAAAACCGTCGTAGAGATCCTTGATCTTCCCCTGCGCTTCCGTGTCGCTGACCGTTTTAATCCATGCCATTTACAGCTCCCCATCTAACCAAACAAATCTGTAAGGAAATAGTTCCAATGGGCGAATCTCAGCTCACCAGTTCGAGAGATGTTGTGACCGCAATGGCTCCCTTAAGCGAGCGCGCCACTGGGCAGTGCTCCACGTGCATGGCGTGGACGCGTTCTACGATTTCCCGTCGCTCCTCAGGCGCCCGCAGCTTGTTTTGCACGTGAATGCGCTTGATCACCAGCACGTTGCCTTCTAGCTCAACCTCGCCGATCACCTCCGACGTCAGCTTGTCGTTGCCAGCGTCGATTTGGCGCGCCTCCAGCGCGCCTCCAAAGGTCCCTGTCAGTCAGCCTCCCGCGGCGGCAACCACGTAATCCAACGTCGTGGCCTGAGGCGGGAACGCAGAAGGCGAAACTTTGTAGTGCTCTGCGACCTCAGGGTGCACACCGAACACCACAGGCTCTGTTTCTGCGGGTAAATAAGCAAGTCGCATGGGACCTTCTTTACGCTCGATCCGCTGGCTGACGATCTTGCGCTTGCGGAGCTGCAGGATCAGGCCGTTGTGGACCGCCATGAGCTGGGCGACACCTCCGCCGATGTCGTGAGCCGCCATGTCTGCACGCGGAATCCCGAGGACATCGAGCAGCTTCACCATCAGACGGCTCTGCGCCGCGATGGACACATCCGCGTCCACAGGCTTGTCCGACTTCCCGTAGTTCAGCATGTCGGGCGCGATCACTCTATGGGTCTCGGCCAGCACGGGCACTATGCTGCGCCGCAGCAGGCTTGATGTCGGAATTCCGTGGATCAGCAAGACGGGGGGCCGTTGCCCTCGTCGAGATAGGCCAGGCGGTGGCCCGCGACGAGCATGTATCTGTGTCTAACGTGATACTCGTTCATGACATTCTCCTGTTTGGTGGCGCACGCGAAGTGCCTTGAAGCCGAGGGCGATGGCTGCGAGCGGGGGCGCGACGCGCCACATGTCCGCCCACGCGCCGCTGCCCGCTCGGTCGAGAACAGGTGCGATGTTGCGAAGCATGCGCAGCGTGGGCTTGACCACACCGCCGATCTGCGAAGGACGTGGAGATTCGCCCGCCACAATGGCATCCAGGGCGACGGCCAGGGCTTTCGTCTCGTTGGCCCATTGCGCGCGGAAGAGAATCGTCCCATCGGCTCCCAGGACGTAGGCCGAGTTGGGCTTGGGGCTCAGTGCGCGGTGCAGGGTGCCGTCCACGTCGTCCACCGCCACTTCGAACTCGAAGCCGTGGAGGTCGCGTAGCCGCTCCGCGTGCGCCATCTTCGCGTCAAGCGTTCTGGGCTGCGGAAATGCCTTCCCGGGATGCGCCTCGCGTACGTTGACTATCACGAAGCGTACACGGTCTCCAAAGTGGAGGTGCAGATCGTTCAGCCCGGGGGCGGCGTTATCTGTTACCGGGCAGGTGCTGGAACCGAAGATCAACAGCGCCGGGCCGGTCTCGGCGAGATCGGTGGACCGGAAGCGGCCTCCGTCCACGGTCGGGAGATCGAACTCGGGCACGCGGTCGCCAGGACCGGGATCACTTGTGCTGAAGTAGAGGTCTCTCAGCACGATCGGCAGTGCTAGATGCTCGAAGCGGTAGCGCTGTCCCTCGTTGGGGTCCTCGGTTCGCTTCTGCATTGAGACGGCGTCTCGGCGGAGTGAACCTCCCATCATGAGTCCCTTGAGCTTTTCCCAATTGGCCTTGAGTAACGGAGGAAGGTGCGCATAAGTTTTGAAGATATTGGGCACCCGACCAAAGACCTTCTCAATTTCTTTATAAACTTTCCGAGCCTCGTTTGTTGCTTTTTCTCTCTCCAGGATGCTTAACCTTGCCATAAAACATTAACCTCCTCTTTCATTAACGTGTCAGCAGTTCTTCAACCCGCGTGCGGTTCCGACTAAAGCCTATTATTACCTCGTCGTCGATGACTAGCGTTGGTGTAGCACGGCTTTTCCATTGATTCACCAGCTCATTCAATGCTGCGGGATCTACTTGAATGTCCTTGCTGATGTAGAAAATCCCTTTGTGCTGAAGAAACTCCTCAGTGTGATGGCAATCCGCTCAACCTGGTTGATGGTAAAGAATAATACTTTTGCTCACAGCTCGTGCCTCCCTTAGAAGTTTTGTGATGTCATTGATGTTACTGCTTCTGTGGTCGATTTTTTAATCAAGCCTTGCTCCAGGGCATAGTCCCTCAGAGCGACCTGGAGTAGGCGGCGTCCCCTCGAAACTCTGGAGCGTACGGTGCCGATGGGGCACTCCATGATCTTGGCCGTTTCTTCGTAAGTGAGGTCTTGAATATCTACCAGAACAATCGCGGCGCGATACTCTTCGGGCAGCCTTTGCAGAGCTTTGCTGATTTCGTTGCCCATGAGTTTTGAGAAAAACAAATTTTCAGGGTTTTCGCTGTTTGCTTTTTCTGCTTCTGCAATCATGATCTCGCATTTGCTATCGATCTTATCCCAATTGACCGACTCTGACTCTTGTCGCCTCTGGCGATATCGATTGATAAAGAGATTTCTCATGATCGATAAGAGCCAGGCCCGGCAGTTAGTTCCCGGTGTGAAATGGTCGAAGAAGCTAAAGGCGCGTAGATAAGTCTCCTGAACCAGATCCTCGGCCTCGGTCTTATCTTTGGTGAAATAAAATGCCGCAGCATACAGACGGGAGAGGTGTGGAATCGCAATGTTTTCGAACTCCGCTCTTAGTCTTCTCGCTCGGTCACGATGAGCGAGTGATTCTCGCTCCCTAGATAAGACTTGAGTCAAAACATTCATTAACTCCCTCCTTCTTGTAAGAGGCTCTCGACGAGAGGCGAACAATTCATCAGCCGAACCCCTTCGCCTGCTATTGCTTTAAGCATCTCAACGCCTCGATCATCCACGAAGCTCACATCGGAAAAATCCAGCCACAGTTTCTTTTGCTCCCTCAAAATCCTGAGGCATTCTTCTCTTAGTAGTGGAACCCAGTCGGACACGACTCTGCCTTCCAGCTTTAACCTAATGTCCGACGATCCTTCGCTTGTCTGTGTAATTCGAAGCATCCCAATTTTTGTCTGCCTTCGGGCCAGCGTATTTTCTTTATGGAGCAACGCTTGTGCCAGAAGAATTCTGGACCCGAAACAGTTGCTTAAGCGTCTGAAAATGGAGGAAAAAAACTAAATAGGAGCGAATGGGAACAGATTCTTAGGAAAGCAGCTTATGCCCAATATATTGGGAGCGTCACAAAATGTTGGGAATTTCAATTCTCTCTCTTGATTCCCAGCTTTTTCATCCGGGCGTCAAGCGTGGTGGGTTTAAGTCCGAGAATTTTGGCGGCACCTTGATTGCCGCTAACTTTCCAGCCAGTCGATTTCAAAGTGTTTAGGATGTGCACGCGCTCCATCTCTGACAGAGTCGGAACACGGTTTTGCCGCGGCGACGCTGGTGACTGAAGCCGGTTTTCTAACTCGATTTGAGTTCCTTGACTGGTTATCACAGAGCGCTCAATCACGTTTTCCAATTCTCTAACGTTGCCGGGCCAAGCATAGTTTACCAGCGCTTCCATCGTCTTTTCGCTGATGGTCTCTAGTTTCTTTCCTAATTTTGCCCCGTGTTTTGTGACAAAATACCTGACCAGGAGTGGAATATCCTCTTTCCGTTCTCGGAGCGGGGGAAGCTGGATTGGGAATACGTTAAGGCGATAGAAGACGTCCTCACGAAACTTCCCTTCTTTTATCGCCCGCTCAAGATCCTGATTTGTGGCCGCAATAACCCTAACGTTGACCTTAGTAGTTCCGGAGGCTCCCACTCGTTCGAATTCTCCCTCCTGGAGCACCCGAAGGAGCTTGGCTTGCAGATCGAGCGGCAGGTCACCGATCTCGTCCAAGAAAATGGTTCCGCCGTCTGCCAGCTCGAATCGTCCCGCCTTTTTCGTTAGGGCACCGGTAAAAGCGCCTTTCTCGTGACCAAACAACTCGCTTTCAATCAGGCCTGCAGGAAGCGCGGCGCAGTTCACTTTGACCAGCACGTTGTCCTTCTTTGGGCTCAAATTGTGAATCGCCCGCGCAACCAGTTCTTTCCCTGTTCCCGTCTCCCCCAGAAGGAGAACGGTGGCGTTCGTGGGCGCAACGGTTTCGATAGCCTTGAATACCTTTTTGATGGCTCGGCTCCGCCCAACGATCTCCTCAAAATTACGCTCTGTCTTGATTTCCTCCTGCAGATAGAGGTTTTCCCGCTCAAGCCGCGCTTTGAGCTGCGCGATCTCTTCAAAGGCCGACATGTTCTCCACGGCGAGGGAGACCTGCTTAGCGATTTCCTCCAGGAACGAAAGCTCCTCAGGTGAATAGAGGTGGGGCGTCCGGCTCGCGACATTCAGGGTCCCAAAGGCCTTCCCCCGGGAAAACAGCGGAACCAACATGTAGGAGCGGATTCCCTGAGCCAAAAGATGCTCCTCGATCGGAAACTCAACCTCCCGCACCAGATCCCGCCGAAGAAGAGAGCAGCCGTGATCCAAAACCCAGCCCACGTGGCTTGCCCGCCGCTCGAATTCTTTGCCGACTGCAAACTCATAGCCCGGCAGGGAGCGCATTTCGAGGGCGAAAAGGCGAAAAAGATCTTTTTCAGGATCGCTGAGGCAGATCGCCGCTCCATCAAAGGAGACGGCCTGACCGAGGGCTTTCGCAATTGCACGAAAGAGCGACTCTCGGTTCAGGTTGGCGACGATAGCATTGTTGATTTCAAGGAGAATCCGCTGTCGCTCCTCAGAAACGCGAAGCCGTGCGGTTCGTTCTTCAACTAGCGCCTCCAGATTGGCGGAATACCGCTTCAAGTCCTCTTCGAGCCGCTTCCGCTCACTGATGTCTCGCACGAAAGCGATCAGGCACTTTCTGCCCCTCGTCTCAATAACCGAGGCTGAAATTTCGGACGGCAGGTTGAGACCCGTTTTCGTAAGGCACGTAAGCTCGTTGGTCCACCCCCGTCCCTCATCGAACACCGATCTCGCGAAAGCCAGGAGCCGGGGCATTTCTTGGGAATGGATCGCGCTTATCGGCATGGAAAGCAGCTCGTCGCGCGAGTATCCCAACAGGCCGCAGGCCCGTGGATTTACTTCGACGATCTGGTCGCGTTCCGGGTCAATAACAAAGATGGCATCGTTGGAATAATTGAAAATTTTGCGCAGTAGTTCATCGACTTCCGTTGTTAAACCGTTGCCAAGTGTAGTCGCTTCGTATTTTCCCATCGCTTCTTCGACAGGCTAGTGGATGAAGGGGGGACAAGTCAAATCTAAGCCCTTGGTATGATGTGACGGCTGGTGAAACCCGTGGTGATGAAGCCGATGGAGTTTCCGGTGATGAAATCTCGGGGCTACAACACACCTAACCACCGTTCGGAATGTATCTCCGCTATTCCAGTGGCTTGAGCTCACCTAACATGGTGGGAATCAGCTCCGTCACTGTTGGATGAATATGCATCGCTCTCTGGATCACCGTGTAGGGCGCTTTGGCGTACATGACATCCAGAACAGAGTGGATGATCTCATCACCTCCGATTCCCAAAATCGCTGCCCCCAGGATCTCCCTGGTTTCCTTGTCCACCAGGATTTTCATGAACCCCTGCGTTTCGCTTTTCTCCACGGCGCGGGCAACGCGCGTCATGGGTCGCTTCCCTATCAACGTTTTCCGGCCGGATTGCCGCACCTGGGCCTCCGTCATCCCAGCGCGCCCCAGCGGCGGGTCAATAAATAGGCCGTAGGTGAGAATGCGGTCGCTGACCCGGCGGGGATCGTTATCGAGCAAATTGGCCGCCACGATTTCAAAGTCGTTGTAGGAAGTATGAGTAAAAGCCCCCTTCCCGTTGCAATCGCCAAGCGCCCAGACACCGGACACGTTGGTGCGAAGCTGATCGTCCACCGTGATGTATCCGCGCTCATCCAACTCGATACCCGCCTTGTCGAGGCCGAGGTCATTCGTGTTTGGACGACGGCCGACCGCAAGCAACAAATGCGATCCGGTCACCTCCCTGGCGCCGCCGTCACAATCCAGCTTGACGACAACCTGATTACCGCGCGTCTCCCCGCTCACGCATTCGGCATTGAGACGAACGTTGATCCCCTCGTTTTCGAGAATTTCTTTGATCGTCTCCGAAACGTCTTGGTCCTCACGGTCGATCAAGCGTGACCCTCGCTGAATGATCGTTACCTCGCTGCCGAAGCGCCGATACATCTGTCCGAACTCCAACCCGATATAGCTGCCGCCGATAATGATCAAGTGCTCCGGAAGAAAATCCACCTCCATCATCGTCGAATTGGTCAGGTAGTTTACGTTTTCAAAGCCGGGCGGAATCAAGACTCGCGCACCGACATTGATAAATATCTTTTTGGCCTCCAGTACGTCCCCGTTGACAGAGACGGAGTGGGGACTCTGAAAACTGGCGTGGCCCTCATAAACCTTCAAGTTTTCCGTGTTCTTCAGCCAGTTCTCGACGCCCTGGTTGGATTTCCGGACGACATCATCTTTGCGGGCTTTCACCTTCTTCATATCTACGCTGATCGAACCGTCGACCATCACGCCAAAGTCGGCGGCACGCCTGGCCATGTAGGCGGCACGGGCGCTGGCAACTAAGGTCTTGGTTGGTATGCAACCGGTATTGACACAGGTGCCGCCAAATAAATTGCGCTCGACGATGGCTACTTTCATTCCGGTTCCGGCCAACTTGGTTGCCAGTGATGGTCCAGACTGCCCTGTGCCAATGATGATCGCATCGTATTTTGTCGTCATGAGACCTCCCGTTTGTTATGGAGCTGCCGCTGCCTGGTCCACAAACCAGACAAGCCTTCCATGCCCCGCTTTGATCAGTTGTGCGGGCAAGCTTTTAGATCTCTCCCGCAAATCACTCTGCGACACTTCCTCATCTATGTTCAACGGAACCCGGGTTTGCCGAACGGACAGCACAAGGGTTCGAGGACCGCTGGGTCACTGACACTTCTCGTGTAAATAGGAGCGGCAGCACGATACCCAGTGTCAGCGCTACCACCCACAGGGCCGGAGCAGGCGTGCCGGGAGAGCGCTGCAAATCTGCATGCACTCTCCGAAAACTGCCGCGCAGCGTTGGATCGTAGCGTCGGACAAGTAATTGGTAGGCCAGTGCCGTCGTCCCTCCGTATGCGAGGTGTCCGATGAGCGAAGGGTAGTTCCCGATCGCTGACGCCAAAGACCATTGGACTTCCGCGCCTAACAGGATCGGCATCAGAGATAAAGAACCCAGGAACCACCAGATAAGCCCATATACAAAGCCCCACGCCATTCCTGCCCCAAAGGTGTAGGCTTCGCGCCGAAACAGTATCCCGTACGTTGCGCCTATGATCGCGCTGATGACCATATGGAGCAGAAATCCCGCCGTCGGTGACGAGTGACCGATCAATCTGGCCACAACGGGGAGCGCCCCTGTCTTGACCATTACGACCGTGAACGCAAGCCCTCCAGCCACGCTGGCTAGAATTCCCATCCCGAGAGCTCGTAAACTGCGCGTCCCTGGCCCTTCCGGCTCTCGCATTAATGGATCCGACTCGGAAAACAGCAAGCGCCAAAGGCGGTCCACCACCGAATAGACCAAACCTAGAAGAACGCCGTAGATCAGATGCCCCACAAGCGATGGAAAAGTTGCCCGGCCGGCTTCGAGCGACCACTGAACGCCTTGCCCCAACCACCATGGCATGATCGTTAACGGGCCGAGAATCCACCAGATAAACCCGTAAGCTACTCCCCAGGCAATGCTCGACCCGGTTCCTCGGATATCATGCCGGAACAGCGCCCCATAGGTCGCGCCGATGATGACGCTGATGATGAAATGCAGGAATCGCCCTACATCGGGTGAATCGGAATGCACGAGTCCGGCAATGAGCGGGAAAACCCCCACGCGTTCCATCCATGCACCGAAAGCCAGTCCACCCACAAAGCCGGCTATTCCCCCGATGACCATGTCCCGCAAGTAGTCCACGGCTGTGCGGCGCACCAGCCTGAACTGCAGGGTTCCCGTTAGCAGTCCCCGCAGAACTGAATAAGCCAACCCGAGGACAGCTCCATAGTTCACCAGGTAGCCAACGAGAAATGGGAAAGCCAACCTGCCTCTTTCAACGCTCCATCCAACGGGGTCGTCAAGCAGAAAGGAACAGAAGGTCAGGGGACCAGCAATCCACCACAGCAGCCCATAGCTCACCCCCCACATCAAACCTGACCCGGGTGTTGCGACGAGTCTTCCGAAGACGAGCGCGAACACGCTGCCAATGCCCATAGCAAACAACAACTGTAAAGCAATCTCCGTCCTCAGAGAAAGCGGACCTAACAAGATGCCGAAGAGGCGCAATTCGCCTTGATCGGCCATGACAAGGGCATAGGCCAGACCCGCCGCTACACCGGCCAAAAGGCCGGACCAGACATGCTGCCGTAGGTCGCTCACTGTCTATGTTCCTAGACTATTATGGGCTTCGCCCTAATGCGTTTTGTCTCGCCGCGAAAACTCATCGTCTGCACAATATCCCGGGGGAAAAAGAGGTCGACCGTCCAGTCCAATGCGACACGAATCTTTTTCTCCAGGCTTGGCAACTTAAACAGGTAAATGGTCCGCCAAAGCCACCAGGCCAGAAGGCCGGAGAACTTTAGCGCACAGATCTCAGCGCACGCAGTTTGGTAGCCTAGGAGGACAAAGGAACCGAGCGGCCGGTAACTGAACGCCTTTGTCTCTCGGCCCTGGAGGACGGCGCGAATATTGTGCGCCACCGTGCCGGCCTGACGTAGCGCGTGCTGGGCTGTTGGCGGGCAACGCCGACCGGTGCGGCTATCGACGACACAGGCGCAGTCACCCAAAGCCCAAACGTTGCAATGACCCGTTACCGCCAGCGTTCTTTCGGTCTTAACGGCTCCACGTTCGTCCACCGGCACCCCCAGCTCCCGCACCAATGGGTTAGGGCTATTGCCCGCTGTCCAGACCAACGTCTCTGCGCGTATAATCTCACCGTTACTCAAGGTGACGGAGCCTGGAACGGCGTCCTGTACTCGGGCACCGAGTTTGAATGTGACTCCCCGCACTTTCAATTTCTCGCAGGCGTACTGAGCCAGCCCGGCACTAAGCTCCGGCATGATCCGATCGCCCGAGTGGACGAGAATCAGAGATACATCCTCGGGCATCACGTTGGAATAGAACCACCGAGATCCGCGCACGAAGTCGTTCAGGCCGCCGACTAGCTCTGCGCCCGCAAACCCTCCACCAGCTACAACAAAAGTCAACTGCGCCTTACGCCTCTCCGGGTGGGTCTCGGCATCCGCGCGCTCCAACATCTCAATGACGTGGTTCCGAAGCTCGGTGGCATCCTCTAGAGACTTAAAAGTATGGGCCTGTTTCTCCACGCCCCTCATACCAAAGAAGTTCGGTAGCGCTCCCAGGGCAAGTACCAGATGGTCGAAAGAAACACTGACTCCGGCGGATTGCTCCTCGGCGGCCAGCGTTACTAGGCGCTCTCCGAAATCAACCATATCCACTTCACCGCGAATCACCTGGGTCCTGTGGAAGAAGGCTCGCAGGGCTGTACTGATGTGCCTGGGCTCAACACCGCCGGCCGCAATTTCTGAAAGCATGGGGGTGAATAATAAGTGATTGGTCTTGCTGATAAGAGTAATGGAAATACCCGCATCTTTTTCAAAGAGCCGCTCAAGATGCTGGGCGGTAGAGACACCGGCAAATCCTCCTCCCAGGATGACAACGCGGTGCTGCACCTGAGGAGGCGCAAGTTTCTCCATGGGCTCGTCCAGCGCGCCAAACCGGTATTGAGCGAGATCCGAGAAGATATGATACCCGAGGCCGATCACCGCGCCCTGAAGAAGGTACCCAACGAAACCTGAAAAGAGGGGCACTACCTGTTCAACCTGCCACTGGGGCCCTTTGCCGGTCAGGATCGGTATTAGATTGAGAGCTATCAGCATCCACCAGGCCAATCCAAAAACCCACCCGCCCATCAGGCTTTCAGGATAGCGTTCGGACGGGGGTCTGAAGAGCCAGGCATACGCGACCCCCATCATCGCGCTGAGTGTTAAGTGTACTGCCAACCCTCTACCCGGCGAGTCGGTTCCGCCGAGGTCGGCAACTGCAGCCGCGCCTATTAGAGTTATGAGGAGACCCGCATGGACTAGACCACCGAGAAGCCCAGCCGTAATACCCAGCCAGGTTTGTCGGAAAAGAAGTTTTCTCATTGGCTTTACATACCGTTTAGCTCTCGCCCTTTTTCCCTAACTGCGATAGTGGTCAATCAACTGAATTGGTAATGTTTAGCTACGGGTTAAGTGCGGCGCCCGCGGGCCTCTGGCTCGACTTTTTGTTAGATACTATTTGAATGTGGCCCTTTATCGCCAGTTCCAGGTTCCGATCCCTTTGTACTTTATCAAATCGCTACGCTACGTCCCTTAAGGCAATGCTCGATCGTAGCCACGAGCATCTCCGGCTGTTCCACCAAACACCGGCAAGAGACAAGATCAGCCGAACGCAAATGCTCGCGCGTAAACGGTGTGGCTACGGCCACAGTCTCGACACCCGCCGCCAGCGCCGCACGGACGCCAGCCGGAGAGTCCTCGATGGCTAAGCACTCCTTGGGTAGCAACTCCAATAACCGGCATGCGCTGAGATAAATTTCTGGGTCTGGCTTTGGCTGCTGCACGTCTTCCCGTGTCAGCACCACGTCGAGATCACCTTCCAGGTTTAGTGCCCGCAGGACGTGAAGCGCCTCCTGTCTGTGCGACATGGTGGCGAGCCCGGTTTTGCAACCCTGCTGACGCACGAACCGCAAGAAGGCGACCGTGTGCGGCCACTGGTTTTCCCGGAGGATCTGTGGATCCGCGACCATTTGATCATAAATCGATTTGCGCATTGCGGTCAGCACATCCGCCGGCTGGGAAACCGCGTACTGCGTCATGAGAGGCTGAAGATTTGCATCGAGACCCAGTTGCTCCATCACGTAGCGTGACGCGACTTCCCTTGAAGACCCGACGATCTGACGGTAAGCCTCTATGGCTCTTGGATCCGGTTCCGGTAGGTTGAACAGTCTCTGTACAGCGATGGCATACGACAGGGCCTTTAGTTTCTCTGACTGCACCAACGTTCCATCCAGATCAAATATGACAGCGCGTATCATCGTCCCCAAAGTCGTCTCCCTTCGCTCCCAAATTGACACGTGAGGCGGGCGGCGCCGCTGCTTTTAAACCTGGTGATCTCCCAGAGACTCCGGATCAATCAAAGAACCAAAGCTACAAGTGTTATTCAGCACTGGAAGGTCATCTGCCAGTCCTACTGCTTCCGCGGTCCGGAACAATTCCAAGAATTTTTTTGTAACCGGTTCCAGACCTCGCGTGGCATTTCCTCGACATACTTAGTTCGTAGTGTAAAACCTCGTATGTGGGTTTTGATAAACCGAAAAATCTTTTCCACATAATTCCTTGGACAAGAAATTTAATACCTGAGAGGGGCCCAACGTCGCTACCAGTCCGAGGAGCCCCAAGCCCGCGAAAGAGAGAGGCGCGAGCATCGGAGGACCATACCGTAAAGCATCATAAAGATAAGACCACTCAAACGGAGTATCGATCATTCGCCAAATCGCACTTACATGAAAGTAGAAACCCCATCCACCCACCAGCATCGAAACCAAACACACAGACCCCAAAATCCTTGAGGTGATACGGTTAGGACGGACAAGCGCCGCAACGGATAATGGGAAAGCGATGACGCCGAGTATTATGGGAATCCATTGATAGGGACGAATCTCCCTTTGTGAAAAGTAGTGTTCTAAAAAGCTATCCAAGGTCAAAAATAAAAAGCCAAAGGACACCACCGTTACAAGAAAACGGGAGCAATCCAAGCATGCGACCTTTGTGGCTATTTCTTTTAGGACCCCATCAATAGGTTCTTCACTCATAATCCTACCTCCGTACTCTCTTACTGGAAAACTGTGCGCAGACTTGTTTTAACTCATGCCCGTGGGGGGACTTGTCTCTTCCCAAATCTGCTTTCCCTTCGGCGCCGCGTCGCACCCGGTGAAAGTGTCACGAATGGTTCGCCATTTGTGGCCGTTGCGCGCAAGCAGTTCATCGGCCGCTCCCGGACCTTCGCTACCTGCGGCGTAGTTCGGAAATTCAGGCGGTTCTTGCTTTGCCCAGGCCTCCTCGATCGGCGTAATCAATCTCCATTGGGCTTCGACCTCATCGCGTCTCGTAAAGAGGGTTGCGTCACCGCGCATCGCGTCAAGTAACAGCGTTTCGTAAGCGGCCGGCAAGCGTACGCCGAACACCGTCTGGTAACAAAAATCCATGTCCACGGCGGCCGTGTGCAGTTGAGCACCGGGACGCTTCGCGCCGAAGGTGACCGTGATGCCTTCGTTTGGTTGGATCCGCCACGCTATCACGTTCGGCTCGACGTAATCGTTTGGCGTGCGCGCGAACAGCGCCTGTGGCGTGCGTTTAAGATGTACGGCGATCTCCGTTAAGGATCGTCCCAGCCGTTTACCCATGCGCAGGTAAAATGGCACACCCCCCCACCGCCAATTTTCGATGCGGAACTCAAGCGCCACGTAGGTCTCACTCAAGCTGCCCCTGGCCACGTTTTTCTCTTCCCTGTACCCGAGCACACACTCCGCCCCAACTTCACCGGCACCGTACTGGCCGCGAACCGTTCGCTTCGCCACCTCTCCGGGCATCATGGGATGGATTGAGCGTAAAACCTGCACCTTCTGTTCGCGCACCGAATCAGCATCGAATGCAGTAGGCGGTTCCATTGCGGTCAGCGTCAAAAGCTGCAGCAGATGATTGGCCACCATGTCCCGTAGCGCGCCCGCCTTTTCGTAGTATCCTCCGCGGCTACCGACGCCCAGGGTTTCAGCCGCCGTGATTTCCACGTAGTCAATGTAATTGCGGTTCCACACCGGCTCAAACAAAGAGTTGCCGAAACGAAAAACCATGATGTTTTGAACCGTTTCTTTGCCGAGATAATGATCGATGCGATAGACCTGGCTCTCGTCGAAAATCTCGTGCACCTGGCGGTTGAGTTCTTGGGCCGTCTTCAGATCGTGGCCGAAAGGTTTCTCGATCACGATCCGTGGCCAGCTTCCTTGCGAGCTTCTTTTAGAGACCAAACCGGCGCCGGCGATCTGCTGAATGACCGGAGCGTAGAGATCCGGCGGCATCGCCAAATAAAAGATCGCATTCGGCGGCGAAGCATGCCCGCGATCCAGCTTTGAAAGAAATTCTCTGAGCCGGCGATAACCCTCGGGCTCTTCGTAGCCTCCCTGCACATAGTGGAGATTCGCCGCGAAGTGTTTCCACACGGGCTCGTCTTTGAGCCCGGTGCCGGAGAACTCGCTCACGGCATCGCCCATTTTTTGCCGGAATGCCTCATGGCTCATTTCGCTTCGGGCATAGCCGATGACGGCGAAACGCTCCGGCAGCCGCTGTTCCAACGACAGTTTGTACAGCGCCGGGATCAGTTTCCGTTCAGTCAAATCTCCCGAAGCGCCGAAGATGACCATGACGCAGGATTCAGGTGTTTCTCCGCCGGCCGGAACGCTTCCCGGCGCGGCTTGAACATCGGTGGACATAGGTATTTACTCCTTTTTGACGGCGTGGCCGCCGAACTCGTTCCTGAGAGCCGCAATGACCTTGGCGGCAAAGGAATCTTCCTGGCGGGAGTGGAAGCGGGCAAAGAGCGACAGCATCAAAACGGAGGCGGGAACATTTTTCTCAATTGCCTCCAACACCGTCCAGCGCCCCTCGCCGGAGTCTTCCACATAGCCCCGGATCGAAGACAGCTGCGGGTCCTTTTGGAATGCGTTTTCCGCCAGTTCGAGGAGCCAGGAGCGCACCACGCTGCCCTGGTTCCATAGATGAGAGATCTTTCCCAGATCGAGATCGAAGTCGGAAGAACGAAGCAGTTCGAAGCCCTCGCCGTACGCCTGCAGCATGCCGTATTCGATGCCGTTATGGATCATCTTGACGAAGTGGCCGGCGCCGCTGGGGCCAACATAGGCGTAGCCGTCTTTGGGCGCCAACGTTTGAAACAACGGTTCGAGCTGGGAAAAAATCTCCGGCTCGCCGCCGATCATCATACAGTAGCCGACTTTCAGCCCCCAGATCCCGCCGCTCGTGCCTACGTCGACGAAATGAATGCCGCTCTGTTTGAGTTTTTCCGCGCGCCGGATCGAGTCTTTGTAGTAGGAGTTTCCTCCGTCGATTACGATATCGCCTTTCGAGAGCTGGGGTAGTAGCTGTTCAAGAGTCTGGTCGACCGGATCTCCGGCCGGAACCATGAGCCAGACGGATCGCGGCAGCGCGAGCTGGTGAACAAAATCCGCCAACGAACGGGCGCCCACCGCGCCTTTCTCTACCACGCGCTGAGTGGCCTCGGGACTGCGGTCATAGCTGATTAGCTGGTGCGCTCCTTGTAACAGCCGCGCCGCCATGTTGCCGCCCATTCTTCCCAAACCTATCATGCCCAGTTGCATATTCGTCACTCCCTTTCGTCAAAAAGCTCTCGCCCCTTCAGCGATCAGCTAAAATTACATTGTCCCCGGTCAACTCAACCAGTGAAGACAGGAGATGAACGGTCCGCTATGCCAAAGCTTGTCTGATTGCCGCTTGAAGTGTTGCCAAACCTGCCTGGACGTCAGCATCCAGATGAACCCGCAGAGCGCGGCGCTTGCGGTCCGCCAACACCCGAAAGTCCCCCCGTGCCTGCGCCGCCTTGACAACACCAAAGGTATATTTCTGCCCTGGCACGGGCATGTCCAAGCCATCGTCGCATGTGATTTGTAAAAAAACTCCGGTGTTCGGCCCGCCCTTATACGCCTGCCCGGTTGAGTGTAAAAAGCGCGGGCCGAAACCGAGGCATGTGGCCACCCGTTTCTTGTCCCGAACGGCGAGACGAATCTTCTCGAGGCACTCTTCATGCGCGGCGTTCATTTCGATATATGCCAGAAGCGCGAAGTAGTCGCCGGGCTTAAGTCGCTTCAGGTGCGCCCGGAGATACCCGGCGAGCGACTTATCGCTTCCCGCAGTCTTTCCGAGCGCGGCGGCATTTTTCTCATCGGTGAACATTTTGATTCCACTGTCTTCCAGAATCGCGGCTTCAAGCGGCAGCGACCCGTTCCTTTCATATTCAGCCGTCAGTTTTTGCGTCGCCACTTTGCTTGCCTCCACATCCGGTTGGTTGAAAGGGTTAATGCCGATGATTGATCCCGCCACCGCCGTTCCTATCTCCCAGCGAAAAAACTCCTGGCCCAAATCATAAATGTCGGTGACTGGAATACGAACCACGGGCTGTCCAGCCCGTTCGAGGGCTTCGACCGCCGCATCCTGCAACGAATCGGGCTCGGAATCCAATCTGACATAAACGAACAGTCGATCCGCACCGTAAACCTCCACCGGACCTAATCGCTCCCGATCTACCGGGATCAGCCCTTTCCCTTCTTTCCCCGTTGACTCCGCGAGCAGTTGCTCCAGCCATGCCCCAAAGCCGTGGATGCGAGGCGAGGTAACGAGGGTCACTTTATCGCGCCCGTTCTTGGCAAGCACTCCCAAGATCGCGCCCAATACCACTCCGGGATTATCCTCGGCCGGGAGGCAGGATGAGCAAGCAATCGCCATCTCATCGGCTCGGTCTAAGAACTTAATGGCGTCCACGCCCATAATCGCCGCCGGCACCATGCCAAAGTCAGACAGCGCCGAATACCGGCCGCCGGTGCTCGGCAGCCCGAAGTAAATTCGACGGAAGTCCTCGCTTTCGGCAACTTGCTGAAGCTTCGAGCCGGGGTCGGTGATCGCTATGAAACGATCGCCGACCTTGTCCGCGCCGACCATTTGCCTTACCCGCTCAAAGAAGTATTGCTTGAAGATATTCGGCTCCAACGTACTGCCCGACTTGCTCGACACGATAAAAAGGGTATGAGCGAGGTCTACTTTGTTTTCGACTGCTTTGATTTGAGCTGGATCGGTCGAATCGAGGACATAAAGCTCGGGGAAACCGTCGATCTTGCCGAAGGTCGTCTTCAGCACATCGGGGCACAGACTTGAGCCTCCCATTCCCAAGAGCAGTGCGTGCGAGAATCCCGCGGATTTCACTTCATCGGCAATATCTCGAAGGTGTTGGCCATGGGTCAACTCATCTTCCGTGATCCCTAGCCAACCAAGCCAATTCCCTTCATCCGCGCCTGTCCACAGGGTGGCATCGCGCGCCCAGAGCCTGCGCACTTTGCCGTTGATGCGCCAGTCCTCTAGCGTTATGCGGACCTGCGCGGAAAGATCATCCGGTAGAGCGCCTGTCTGCCGATTAACCTGCGCATTGGGCGCGACACTACATCTCTTGTCTACCGCGTTCAGCAGCTTGTCGAAGGCCTCGGCAAATAGCCGCACGCCATCCTTAAGCAACTTGTCGGTGACCTCTTTTATTGAGATGCCGACCCGCTCAAGTGTTTCCATCGTGGCCTGCGCCGCCTCGATATCGTCTTCGAGACTCGCGCGGCAGTGCCCGTGGTCCCGAAATGCTTCGAACGTCGAGGGCGGTATCGTGTTGACCGTATCAGGTCCGATGAGTTCCTCGACGTAAAGCACGTCGCTGTAACTCGGGTTCTTCGTGCCAGTGCTTGCCCACAGGACGCGCTGCGTTTGTGCGCCCTTTTTCACGAGTGCGTGCCAACCGTCACCTTGGAAAATCTCTTTATACCGGCGATAGGTTAATCTGGCGTTGGCAATCGCGACTTTACCCGCAATGTTTTGCAGCAGCGCCCGTTCACTGGCGCTTGTCGCAGTCTTGATCCGAGCGGCGGCAAGAGCGTCAACGGCGGTGTCAATGCGACTGACGAAAAAACTAGCCACGCTGGCAATTTTGCTTACGTCCAGCCCCCGGGACACCGCCTTTTCCAACCCCCTGAGGTATGCCATCGCAACCCGCTCGTAGATTTCCCGAGCGAAGAGCAAGGTGACGTTGATACTGATTCCCTCGCTGATGAGCTGCTCGATGGCAGGAATCCCGGCGGCGGTTGCCGGGACTTTCACCAGCAGATTCTCACGCTCGACAGCTCGCCACAGCCGCCTTGCCTCTTCAATCGTGCCCTCGGTATCGTTCGCCAGATAGGGTGAGACCTCCAGACTGACGTATCCGTCTCGCCTTTTGGTCTTCTCATAGACCGGCCTCAACACATCGGCAGCGTCTTTAATGTCACGGATCGCCAGATCCTCGTAAAGCGCCATAGGGCTTAAGTCTTTCCGTTGCCGCAAGGCTTTGAGCGCATCTGCGTAGTCAGCGCTGCCGGTGATTGCTTTCTCGAAAATGGCTGGATTCGAAGTGACGCCCCCCAGTCCATCCTCTATGACCATTCGTTGCAACTCGTCACTCGTAATAAGACCGCGGCGAATGTAGTCAAACCAGACCGATTGACCATATTGGCCCAACTCTTTCAAAGGGTTCATAGCTCTTCCTTCCCTAAACATTTTGCGCCGGTGCTATACTTCACTTCCAGCGCTCTGAGTTTTGTCAGCCGGCGGCAATGGCGTTCTTCACTCGCGAATTCGGCCTTGATAAACACGCTGACCAGCTCTCGGGCCAGCTCCAAACCGATCACGCGCGCACCCATCACCAGAACATTCATTTCATCGTGTTCCACTCCCTGATGCGCCGAATAGGTATCGTGGCAGAGCCCTGCCCGAATCCCCGGCAGCTTGTTGGCCGCAACCGACGCGCCCACGCCGCTGCCGCAAATCACAATGCCCCGGTCTGCTCTATCCTCGTGTAAAGCCACTCCAACGGCCTCGGCGTAATCCGGGTAGTCCACAGAAGCCTTGGAATTGTCGGTACCGACGTCAATCACCGTGTGTCCAAGCTCACGCACGTAGGCGGTCATGTTCACCTTCAACTCATATCCCGCATGATCGGACCCAACCGCGATTCGCATATCTTAAGCGACCTTATTTAAGACCTCTTTGAGCACATAGGCTCCCTTGGCCACGCCCGAGGCGGCGGCGTATTCAGAGCGGTCAAGAGTAGGCAACGCTTGCCTTGAGAGAATGAGAACCGCCGGCTCGTGATGAAGTTGCATGATTACTTTCCACGCCTCCACCACTTCGTTGGCATCCGCCGGCCTTAGAGTGATCAGTCCAGGAATAGCGCGCAGTGATGCCAGGTGCTCGATCGGCTGATGCGTCGGTCCGTCCTCAGCCACGCCGATAGAGTCGTGCGTAAAAATATAGATCACGGGGATTTCCATGAGCGCGCTGAGCCGGAGCGCAGGTTTCAAGTAATCGCTGAAGATCAGGAAGCCCGACGAATCATTTCAAGAAAAGCCCGCACTCGGCCCACCATCACGAAGCTGTTCCACGGGGAGCTCACCGCCATGAGTCTCCTGGCCTTGCTCAGAGAGGGTTTCTCCCAAAAGCGACGAACCCGCCGCATCGCAAATAGGCCTCTCGATACCGGCTCAGCAGGTTCAATCCATCCATACCCAATTTCCGGACTCTCAGGGGTGATCCCCAGCAGAATAATCATGTCCTCGCACAAGTGGGAGGCGTCCAGAGCCGCCTCCACATGAGCCATGAATTTTTTGTCATCGGAAAAGTAGTGATCCGACGGGAAGAAAGCCACGGAAGCCTCGGGCGACGTGGCGGCAAGGCGCAGTAAGCTATAAAGGATGGCCGGAGCCGTGCCTTGATTCTTGGGCTGGACGACGACACGATTCGCCGGCACATCGGCCAAAAGGGGAGCGTAGAATGGCTCATGGGCTTGCGTTACTACCATCATCGTTTGGTCGGGTGGAACCGCCAGCGAAACCCGCTGTCTGGTCGGATCCAATAGAGTCTGGCCGCCGAAGATTGTGCAGAATTGCTTGGGACGTTCATCGCCTGCGATCAGCCGGGTCAAGGGACGAAGTCTCGTGCCATCTCCTCCGGCCAGAATCACTGCCCAGATATTCCGTCGATCTGATTTCAATGTCCCGCGAATCTCCATTTCGGGCATAGCCATTCCTTCTTAAACAACGAGCTAAACTGATCGATAGCTCGTGAAGCGCCCCGGATACCGTTTGATTTGGCTTATTCCTTGATCTTCGCTTCGCGCTGCTGCAGATAGGCGCTGCGTACCGCGCTGTAGAGATCAATCACGGTCTCCTCAACCCCTTCGTAGCGCTCAAGATTGAGCGACCGACGATTGACCGCATCGACGAAACTAATGCCAATGAGCGCCCCGGCGGTCGTACCGCCGTCAGCGTCCGCGGCAAACGGGATAAGGTAATTAATCGGGTTCATGGCGGCATCAATTACGTAACCTACGCCATCTCGGACCGTCATCGGGGGGAATAGTGGTAGGACGAGATAAGGACCGGGACCCACCCCGTAAAACCCTAAACTCTGGCCGGTATCTTCATCGCTCTTGTCAATGCCAAAGCCATCTTTGGCGATATCCAAAAACCCACCGAGGCCAACCGTACTGTTGATTGTAAAACGGGCGGCTTCCCGCCCGGCGGCAGGAAACTTACCCTGAACCAGGCTATTGACCAGGCGGGGGAGCACGTTGGTGTTATCGACGACATTGCGCAGGCTGCGTTGAACGACATCGGGCAGCACGAAGTTCCAGCCCTTAGCCACGGGCTTAAGAACGTACTGGTCCAAGATATCGCGGTTAAAAAAGAACATCTTGCTATTAAATGGCTCCCAGGGATCGGACTCGTTTTCCTCTTGAACGATGGCCGCGGCGCCTGCGGATGCTGCCTCGCCTGCCATTGAAATAGGTGTGATGCTGACCGCGCCGAGCATGATTAACGCAACGGTTAATCCAACCCATGATTTTTTATCCTTCTTATTCCCCTTCATCGCCGTTCCTCTCCTACCGAATGGGTCCCTTGCTTTTTGCTTTCATCAGTCCGCGTCGATCTGTAGATTGTCGCAAAGGTAGATCACTCAGTTATTTAACAATTGGACGGGTCACTGAGTTCCGTCGTCACTTTTTCTCCCAAACAATTACCTACGCACGGACCCTTCCTCCTCCAATTAGATTTCACTACCGCCCGCATGCCACGCCTGATTCTCTCAACGTTGGCGCGGAAGTAAAACAGGCCACCGGGGCTGTTTTTGATCGCGTTAGTCTATTCGGCAGCCACCTCGTAGTCTCGCCCTTCCCACTGTGCGCGCGGCGTCCAGTAAAACGTAAAGCGAATCGGTGCAGCTTGGCTGGATAGCCCGGAGATGTCCAGATACTCAATTCCCAGGCGAGTTGGTTTCGATGGTGTATCCTCCAGGGTCTGCCAGTTATCACGCGACCACCGCAGCCGAAACGAAGCAGGTGCCTGAATACGGAGTGTGTATCCTTTTTTGACTGTACAGACCTGCCGGTTCGGCTTCCAAATTTCGAGGGCCGTGCAACTTTTTCTGTTTTTGATGTAGCGGTCCGCGACCTCAGGGATAAAGTCAAAGACCTGTCCATCATGGACTGAGCGGAGGAGCTTGATGTACTCGGCATGTGCCCACATCAGTGGCATAGCAGAGCCTGTGGGTTTTCCAACGTACATGTGCGCCTGTGGTAAATCCGCCTCATCCCAGACCTGCTCGGGCAACAGGCCCGTGCGCGACGCAAACCTTTCCATTGCACGAACAAACGATTTTACCTTTCGACCAGCAGCAAGCTCGTAGTGCCCCCGCTCTCCTGTCAGAAGAGGCCACGCACGCCCCTTCCCCCAACCCTCGAACGCTCCACCGTCTTCCCTTTGTCCGTAGCCGTCGTGATTGTAGCGATGCCAGCACGGGCCTGCCGGTGTATTTACTTTCAATGCTGCATCCGTAACCCGTAGCGAATCAACGATGAGTGGATCGTCTGGTTTACGAATTCCGTAGCGAACCAATTCGAGAAAACCCGCATCGACAATCTCCTTCCCCGGGTATTCCTTGCGAACACCAGGCGGCTCGTTAGCGATCGTCACACGCCCACTGTTCGGATTTTCATTGGGACACGAGTCATAAACATTTACCGGATGAATTCTAATGAAGTGCCGCTCGATGCCTGGAACCAACGTACCCTCTGCGGTCACAGTCCAGTCTTCAATGTGGCAATCGAGAAAATCTGCATATTCCTCAATAAACTTCGCCGTATCCTCATCTCCCCGCTCGTGCGCAAAGCATGCCGCGCAGAGAAGAGCTGCGATACTGGCTGCTAACGTGGAAGGCGAGTACCCTCCAGCCTCCTCCCACCTCTCTTGCTGCGTAGCGGGACCATTACGGATGAGGTAGCTAGCGGCCCGCATCACCATCGGATATGGGTCGAAGTCCTGAAGCGCATTCTCTCGCCGCAGGCGCCAGGCGAGCAAAATAGGAAAGGCCACTTCGTCAAGCTGAATCCCTCGCCAGTAGGGTTCCCCATTAATCCAAAAGTTTTGTGGAAAACCTCCATCCTGCTGTTGACTGATTGCCAGATAAATCAATGCCCTGAAGGCAGTCTCCGTATGTCCGGCCGCGAGCAATCCTGTCGCGCTGTTGACCATATCCCGGGTCCAGACCAAGTGATATCCGCCCATATCTTCGTCGCCTTTCGACTCGCCCCAGGGAATCGAGAGCGAGGCGATCATCGCCCCGGGATGACGCTTGTCTTCGTGGGCTAGGAGTAAACTGACACTTGAGTGATACAGGTTTCCCTTGTCATTGGAGACCTTTTCAAGCGGCAGGATTTTTCGACAAGGGCGATTCCACTGCTCGCGGTAGCGTGTCCGCTGCTCGTTGAAGGGAACTCCGAGGGCTTGGAAGAGGGTCGTTACCGCACTGTGCAGGGTGTCGCCAAGCGCCAGTCCCAAAGTGAACTGCCGACGCTCTTTGAGGTCGACCTCACCCGTGAGGGCAACGTTACCGTTAAGCGCCTTGCCAAACTCCCAATCCATCTGAAAGTTGTCCGCCAGATCCGTCCAACCATCGCTGCGACCGACATACCCACAGGAAAGACGGCTGAACGGCACCGTAGCTGCGAGAGCCATCCAAGTCCCTTCCTTCTCTGCCGTGAGGAGCCAACGACCTGCGACTTCCACCACATGGGCATTGTTTCCCCAGCCCCCTACTTCGATGTGTGGCGCGCACAAAGCGTAGAGCCTCAGCTGCGACAGAAACTTTGGGGCGCCAGTTAGCTTGGTGTGCTGGAGGACGCAGGGAAGGTGAGGATCAGCGATGATCTCTTTTACAATGGCGTAACGTCCATCTGGGTCGGTATTGGTGATCCGGTACTCCAGGGCATGAGCTGATTGCCGTGTTATTTTTGAGTGAAGATGGCGCTTTTCTTCATGAAAAAAAGTCTCCCCATCGGTAATGAGAAATTGCAGATCACGGAGCTGCGGCCGGTCTATGGTTGGATAATAGATTTCAGTGAGAATGCCATTCCATATAGTGAACCATATCCGGCTAGAAGCTGAGTAGGATGTTCCGACTCCGTCTTTGCCGCCATGGGTCCAGCGCGGCTCAATGCCTGGCCAACCAAAGGCCTCGGGTTGCCTGGAAAAATTGCTTATGTTCATCGAAACTTATCGAGCCAAGTTGCACGCACAAAATTATTCTACCTCTAAAAGACAGGATGACGCCGAGCCACCGACGTTGTCCGTTTCCGTTGGGACGCGTGCAAACACGTTTCCACAGCAGGTACGAAGTCGAAAAAAAGTTTTACTGATTTGCGCCCACCGTGGGCCGCCATTTGTCGAAGCGTCGTTCAACTTTGGTGAGCAACTCCACGGACACCATCCCGCTCACGGCAAAGATCAACACACCGACAAACACCTTATCGGTCTGAAAAGTTGCCCCCGCTACCGTAATCATAAATCCAATTCCAGCCGTCGCCGCATACAGCTCCCCTACCATAACGCCTACCAACGCCCTGCCTACTCCAAGCCGCAACCCCGTCAATATAAAAGGCACAGTCGACGGCAACACCACGGTCTTAAAAACCATCCACTCCGACGCCCCAAAACTCCTTGCCGTATTGATCAAACTATAAGGCGTGGTCTTTACCCCATCGCGGGTGTTGATCAGGATCGGAAAAACCGCCCCGAGAAAAATGATGCCGACCTTGGAAATAATGCCAATTCCCAGCCAGATGATAACGAGCGGTAAGAGTGCCACACGCGGTGTCGCGTTCATCGCGTTGACGAAGGGATCGAAAACGTAACTTACCTTCTTGTACCAGCCGATCATGATACCAAAGGGGACCGCAAACGCTACAGAGAGCGTGTAGCCCCCAACAAACTCAATGCCGCTCACCTTGAGATCGTTCCATATCTCTCCAGATCCAAAGAGTTGTACAGCGGCATTCCAGATCAGCGATGGCGCGCTCATGAACATCGGGTTGATACGAAGGAAAGGAATGGGGTTATAGGCGCTCAGAACTCCACCCATCAACTCCCACAAGAATAGAAATAAGATGACGGACGATGTCGCTAATATCTTCTTTTCTTGGTTAAGATAGAATCTGTAGAGCCACGAAGCATCCGCTAGCTTGACGTCTAAGAACACTTCCGCAGCTCCCGTCATGTTTTTCTCAGCCATCGCTTAACCTTCCAATCGTTTCAACCCAGGGAGGAGATAGGGAAACTGTCTTCCTGCCGATGAAATCTTTGTTCGTTATTCAACTCAGAAGGCTCCCTGAACAAATTTTGATCGATTTCCAATCGGGCACGGATATGAGTTTCCTTAAGAGTGCGCAGCCGGCGCTGAAAGTAGGTATCGCGGGGCCAATCCCATTTACGCGGGAAGAATTCTTCTCCGTGATATTGGGCGCCGTTTACCTTGCTTTGCGAGAAGATAAGTTGCCACGGGCTAAACTCCTGCGACTCATCCAATTGCTCGTCCATTACTGATTAAAACAAGGAGGAAGCCCAAAAGTTCCCTTATCGTTAAAAACGTAAAAAGTTTCTCGGACGGAACTTTTGCAGACGTAGAATTGTCAGGAAATAGATATGGCAATGACAACGGTCAATAGAAAACGTGACCAATGCTCTTCTAGCATTGTAATTTGTGTATCACGCCTCCACGCCTTAGCTGCTGGGAGCCGTTTTTGTGGCAAAGTGAGCGCGCCTGTTCTGTGTCCAGCAGGATTCAGTGTGCTCTCTGCAAAGGGGAAGCTCCTCGCCGTAGCTGATAATTGAGGAACGGTTCGGTGCAATACCAAGATCAACGAGATATCGTTTCACGCTTTCCGCTCTCTTAGCGCCCAGCGCGAGGTTATACTCATTGGTGCCCTGCTCGTCCGCATGACCTTCGATCTCCACCCGGACCGAAGGGTTGGCTATCAGCCAATCGGCATTGGTGCTGAGAGTTGCCCGCGCATCTGGACGCAGATCATAGCGGTCAAAGTCAAAGTGAACATCTTTCAGAGGGCCCTGCACGGTCCCTCCACCTAAGTTCCCTTTCCGGTGCGCCTCAAGGCTTGAAGTTGGTACGCGCTGAGATGGCGTCGCTCCGGGCTGCGCTCGCGCGGCTACTTCATCTCTCTTTGATGCGATTTCCTCTTGCGGTTTTGCTGACGTCGAGCAACCGGTAAAGAAGATAAATCCTGCGGAAAAGACAACGGCCATTCTAGTGAAACGAGATATACACCCTTCATGCGTGACCTTCATCGTTGATCTCCTTTCAGGTTTACGCTTCGGTAGAATCGAGGGAGTCTATAGAGAGTGAGCAATTTTCTGCGCGCGAGCACACCACCGCCGTTCCATTTTGTCATGGAAGAACCTCTCTGTGCTCGGCACATCGTTCAACTTGCTTCGCAGCAGGAGGACGATCGGCCAGAAGCGCAGTTGCCGAGTTAGCTGCTTATAGGCTGACCCGATCCTTACCAATTAAAACAAAAAGTTAGGCGAAAAGGTTCCGGCGATAACCACACATCCTCGGCTTGGTCATTTTCACTTCTCTTCATAACACGGGCCGAAGTAAAGCTCGGAGCCGTAAAAGGTTGTCCCGGTCCTCTTGTTACTCACCATCCTAGTGAATAAGCTTCAAAAAAGGATTGACCCACGCTTAGTCCTTAAGCACCCCGCTTTGTACGGCATAATCCCTTAAGGCTACCTGCAAGATCCGGTGTCCCCGAGAAACCCTGGAGCGCACAGTACCGATAGGGCAGCCCATCACTTTGCCCGCCTCCTCATAGGTTAGCTCCCCGATATCGACCAGAACGATGCCCATGCGGAACTCTTCAGGAAGTTTCTTAAGCGCCTGTTGCACCTGGTGACCCATGAGCTGTGAGAAAAAGAAGCTCTCGGGATTATTCCTTTCCGCGCTCTGAGCGCGCTCCACCATTAAATCATAGGCCTGATCGATCTTTTCCCAATCCACCATCTCCGATTCCCTTCTTTTTTGCCGATACCGATTGATAAAGAGATGTCGCAAGATGGATAACAGCCAACCTTGCAGTTGGCCCCCGGTCAAATGTGTCAAAGTGTCGAAAGGCCCGCAGATAGGTCTCCTGAACCAGGTCTTCAGCCTCGGCTTCGTGCTTTGCAAGGTAAAAGGCGGCCGGGTTTGAGTAACCGATTGGTTCCCTCAGGAGCCAAGCTTAAGACTAAGAGAGCCACGGGGCATCAGAAGGGAACTTTCTCCAGCCCGCTTTGTTTTAATAGTAGTAAAAAAATGACTCAAAGATCTCAGGGTAGATGCACCCTGATTTTGTCCTACTTGGGGCTTAAGCTGATGGAGATCGAAGGTCAGATGACTTTTAAGGCTAGCTATCCTGGCTGAGATGAAGGACCGTTTCCCTTTCAATAAATTTCTCTATTGGTTACGGTACCGTACAGGGGAATATTGCCTGAGGGGATTTATCTTCGTCCTTCCGAGGATTCCTCACCGCCTGCTCGTTCTCATCACGTCGGCGGCCACTCGTCTAACCTTCGCCATTTTATGGAGATACCGAAAACGGATGGAAGAAAATGTCTCCATGGCTATGAGCAAAGAATTCTTGACAGAGGAAAGGAGAAGGAGCGTGGTGCGTATGGCCTGGAGGAATTTTGCCCGGGGAGTTTATGAGACCGCCTGCGCCCTTTATACCTCCAGGGAAATGATATGTGCCAGCGTTGCTATTCAAGGCGAAGAATATTTGAAACAGGCCCTGGCAAGAGGAAACGGGGTCATCGCGCTCAGCGCTCATCTGGGGAATTTTACCATGATTGGCCCTCGTCTTGCCGCAGCGGGTTACCCCTTCAGCGTTGTAGTCAAGCACCCACGAGACCAGAGATTTGCCCGTTTAATTGACCACTACAGGGCCATGGTGGGGGTAAAAACGATATCGGCCAGACCGCGCCGGGAGGCAGCCCGGGAAATCCTCAGCGCATTAAGGCGGAACGAGCTGGTTCTTCTCATCGCGGACGAGTTTAAGTCTGGGGACGTGAAGGTGGAGTTTCTGGGTTGCACTGTTTCTGCCCCCCGTGGTCCCGTGACCCTGGCCTTACGCACGGGCGGTGCGGTTGTTCCTGTATTCGTTACGCGGGATCCTGAGGATCGTCTGACCCTTCGTATCGGCTCGGAAATCAATCTCCTTAAGACAGGAGACCTACAGGAAGATGTTGCTGCAAATGTGGCCCTGTTTGCTCGTCATTTGGAAGGTATGGTGCGGCGCTATCCCGATCAGTGGAACTGGCTCGGCTTTCAACGGAACAGTTCGCAGAGCAAAAATCTCAGGCCGGATGTGCTTCGATTTTGTTGCTTAAACCGAAAGAGATCAAAAAAGGCGGATCACACAAATGAACTACCCCGCAGTGATTGAACAAATGAAAAAGTTCAACCTCGTAGAAGACTCCCGGTTTACCCGCCTGAAGGCCTTCGATAACACGGCTCGGGTCTTACACCTTTATAGCGATCGAAAGTGGACCGGACCAGCCGAGCTGGTGGTCAACCTATGTGCGGCCCTCGGACCCCAATTTGAAATTATTTTAATCCACGAGACGAATAGAAGGAGGCCTGTCAGAATCGCGCCGATGGCAACCCAGCGCGGGGTTGCTGTTGCAACACCCCTCTATCTCCGAAAACATCGTCATTTGACCACGATGGCCACTGACATCATGAGACTGGTCCCATACATAAAGAGCCGCGGGTTCCAGCTCGTTCACGTGCACCGTCTGGCTGACCACATAGTGGGCGGCCTTGCCGGTCGCGTGGCGGGCATCCCGGTTTTGCGAACGCTCTATTCTCAAAAGCCACCTAGCCGGTTGATAGAGAAGCTTGCTATCGCCTATTTTACAGATGGCCTGATCGTGCCCAATGATACGGCCAGAGCAAACGTCCTGGATCAAATCAGCAAGTTGCGAGCAAAGATCTGGGTCGTCCCGCCAGGGGTGGATACGGCTCGTTTCGACCCCCAAAGGGTATCAAGAGAGTTTGTTCGGCAAAAGCTGGGAATTGGTCCCGATGAATACGTCCTGGGGATCGCATCGAGGATTCGGAGCAATCGAAAAGTGGGCGCCGCCGTGGAGGCATTCGGGATCGCTCATAAAAAATTGCCTCACCTTCGTTTGGTCATCGTAGGGCTGGGGAAAAAAAGCAACATAGAAAAATGTATTTTGGAACCTGTGAGGAAGTTCGGTATGGAGGATCGGGTGCTTCACCTGGGCTATCTCGACGGGGAAAGCTACGTGGAAGCGTTAGCGGCTACAGATGCTGGCATCTACTTGGCTCCAGGAAGCGACGAGAGCTGCCGGACGGTCCTTGAGTTTATGGCAATGGGAAAACCGCTTATCGTGAGCCCACAAGGAATTCTGTCAGGACTGGTCGAAAACGCGGAAAACGGCATCGAAGTGGAATGTGACGCAGAGAAAATTGCCGAGGCTGTCGCCCATCTCGCAAGCGACCCTTCTCTTTCCGAAAAAATGGGAGAAAGAGGTCTTGCACGCGTGAGAGAGAGATTTTCTCTAAATCTACAGGCCGCAGCCATTTCTAAGATCTACAAGCTATTCCTATCGGCCGCATTGTTTGTTGAATCGGTTTTACCACTGGATCAAGCCTGCTCTATATTCTGATTCCACCCCACGCGGGGAATCGTCAACATTTAGCCGGCGACTGGACAATTCCGCCAGAGAAATCTTCGCTACGTCCTCCGGAACGATACCCGCCGGCTCGTACAGTACCCGGCAAAGATTACGAGGAGGACGCCAGTGCTCAAAATTCGGCTTTTGAAATATTGCCATTGTCCGCGTCCCCACGGCGCAGGCCAAGTGCATAGGACCGCTATCGCAAGTTATAAGCAGTTGGCAATTGGAGACCATCGCGGCAAAGAGCCGTACGGAAGGCTCAAACACCAGAGGGATAGCGGGTTCCAGAGCTTGCTTAAATGTCCCAATCAACTTCTTTTCCTCTGGGCCAAGAAAGACGATGACTTTGACGCCTGCTCGAGAAAGGGCCCGGATCAGTTTCAAGAAGTTCTCCACAGGCCATCTCTTCCCCAAAATTTTTCTTCCGCCGACAAAGACACCAACCACTGGATCCCTGCATGATCCTAGCAGGGTCTCTACCCTTCTCTTCCCTTCCTCTTTCTCGAAAGGAGACAGAATCAGTGAGGGTAAGATCTCCTTGGTCTCGAGACCCGTAGCGGCCAGGAATGCCGGCAGAACCCGATACTTGTTCTTCTCGCTCGGCCTGGTGGTTCGGACATTAAACCAGCGATCCCGCCTGCCCCGGCAGCCCACGCGAAACCGCGCCCCGGAAAATCCCACGATGAACGATGCTATAGCGGACTTTGAAGCGCTCACATCCACCGCAAGGTCATAGCCAACGGACCTGATCTGCTTAAGCAGCGCCGGATAAGCCCAAGACGCATCAGGGAAGCGTTTGGTGATAGTGAAGAGGTGGTCGACGGGAAGATTCCGGTACAGGACTTTCGCTATGGGCGCTCCGACGAAGTCTATCCTCGCGTGAGGAAAGTTTCTGCGAAACAGGAATATGGCCGGTGTGGCGAGGATGGAATCCCCCAGCCGGAAGGTGGCGCGCACCAATAGAATTCGTTCAATCCTCTCTTTGCCGAAATCGAGCCGCTCCTCCTTGGATCGGCTCGTCACCAAAGCCATCGTCCGCATGACCAGGGTGCGGATCTTGTCGTTCAGAGAATAGGAAAAAGGTTTCGGCCGGTTCAATCTATTTTCTTCAGTAGGCTGCCTTGGTTGGTCAGTCATGGCGTATAAGCCTCCTTGCGGAACAACAAGTCTGCAGCCTGCAGAAAGGCTATCGCGCGCCGGCGCAATTCATGCGCGCGAAATTTTTCCCCTTCCGGGTCTTGAGCGATGAGCCGGTCAGGCGCGGCGAATTTGAAGAGCTTTGCCGGCGCAAGGAAAGGGGGAACAGCCAAGACGTTCTTCTCGCCGTCTACCGCCAACAGTTCACCATCCGCCCCCGGCTGAACCAGCGCAAACGCTTTCGTGCGCGCCCGTCCCAGAACGTTGGAGCCGAAAAAGCTGTGCCGATAGCTCCCGCCTAGAAGCGAGAGGATTGTGGGGGCGATGTCGGTTTGGCTGCACGTATCGGAAACCCGCCTGCCTTTGTCACCCAGAATGGCAGGAGCATAAATTAAAAAGGGCACCCGATAGTTGATCGGGTCGTGCGAGCGACCCAGAAAACCGCCCGGATGATCACCGACGAAAACGAAAAGCGTACGATCAAAGTAGCGCGCCTGCCGGGCCTTGGCCATGAATTTTCCCAGGGCCCAGTCGGTGTAGCGGATGGCATCCAGTTGATCCGCATAGGGGTGATTGGGTTCCACCGGCTCGATCCTTCCCTTAGGAATGGCGTAGGGCCGGTGAAATATTAGCGTCAGAAGCGTGGCCAAGAATGGTTGATCGCCCGCGGACGAGAACACCCCGTGGGCGGTGTCGAACAGGTCCTCATCGCTCCAGCCGATTCGAGTCCTGAAGGTCTGTTTAGGAAACTGGTCTCCAAAGAAGAAACGGCTGTAGCCGTTGCTACCGAGAAAGGCCTGGTGATGATCGTAGAGGGGTTCGCCGCCATAGATGAACATGGTCTCGTAGCCCCGGCTCTTTAGAACCGAGCCGAGAGTCAGAAAATTGTTCTGGGCTTCGATGCGCGTAGTGATGCTGCGGCCGGGCAAATCCGGAAAGCCGGAGACAATTCCGCTGAAACCGCGCGTGGTCCTGCCGCCCACGGCAAAACAGTGATCCATCAGAAGCCCATGATTGGCCAAGGCATTCAGGTTCGGAGTGAGTCGCGGGTCGCCGCCCATCGTCCCGACATAATGCCAACCTAGACTTTCCAGAATCACCAACACGACATTGTAATGCTGAATTGCCTTGCCCGTGTTGGTGATTCGTCGCAACGGATTATCCGGGTCGGCGAGGAAATGATCTACTGGTTGCTCCAAGGTCCGGCGGACGAGCGCAAAGGCCTCATCTTCCGGGAGCAGCTTATAGTAGCGATTCAAGTCTACAGCCTTGTCCATGATACTATCTATCGATTGGCCCAGCGTAAAAGCCCCGTTAAGCGTGAGCTGCGCAAGCGATGCAGAGTCGCTGAAGTATGCTGGTCCTGTATTTATGGGCTTGTTGCCAAGGCTCCCGCGAATTCCCAGAACTATCAGGCTCAGCGAGAGCACAGGCCACAGGATGCTCTGCCATAGAGGTCTCGGATATAGGCGTATAAGTCTCTGTGTCTTGAAAAGCAAGCCGAAACTGACCGAGAGAATGGCAACCGTCAACGATGCCGGCAGTACGGGATATTGGTCCAGAACCGTCAGATACACATAATCGTAGGGAAGGTATTGAATCGCTTTTTGATTGAGTCTTTCTCCGAATTCCTCGAAGAAGTAAAAATCGACAACCAATAGTAGAATGATCACGGCCAAAAGGATGCCCGAGTAAAAAGCGAGGAAGTGATGAAAACCGGGTTTAATAAGCAACTTTTTCGGAGTAAAAGTTAACGTGATGACTAGTGTAGCTGCCAAGGCAGAACTGATCACGTTGTCGAACCTAAGCCCGACGATGAAAGCCTGTAGAATTTCGCTGCCAGAGACAGAGTCAAACCGATCTGACATCGCCAAAAGAATTATGAGCCGTTGGAGCGAGAATAGCACCATGGTGACCAAGTAGAGCAGCACGGGCGGCAACGTGCGGATATGAAATAGCCCGCTGCCGGCGAGCAGGCCTCTCCCCCCTTTGTAGGGTGCCTTAATGCCCTTTTCGCCACGTCGTTCTAAGAGCAGTGTCATCTTTGGGAGACCGAGTTTTTATTCAGCCCAATCGCTATTATCTCGTTAAGACACGAACCTTAAAGCAAGTGTCGAAGCCTCACGGACCGTTTCGCTCCGCTAGCTTTTGGGAAGTGCAAGGGACGATGCCTCGGGCGGAGGCTTTTCCTGCGCCGATAGAACTTGCAGTCCCACGGCACTCACGTCCCTCCTGACCAGCCGCCCATTTTCATAATAGGACCAGAGATCGATCGCGCCATCTCCGTTGAGGTCCTTTTCTTCCTTTAAGACTAGCTCCTGATCTTTCGTGGTATCATAATAGATCCAGAGGTCTATCTTGCCTCCGCGGTCGAGATCTTTCTCGACTTTGGCAAGCCTTCCATTTTGATATGTGGCGCGAAAGCTCGGCCGTCCATCTCCATTCTCGTCCCGCTCTTCCCGTGAGATTTTGTCGTCCTCGTAATAGTACATAGCATCTGGTCTCCCGTTCCCCTTGGTGTCCACCTCGCGGCGCACCAGTTTGCCATCTTTGAAGGCGCTCCAGGTATCGACTCTTCCGTCTCCATTGGTGTCTTCTTCCTGGCGCACGATCTCCTGCGGCTTTAAAGGGTTGTAGTAGATCCAGAGATCTGGCACTCCGTCCTGGTTGATGTCCTTGATCTCGACGTTCTTGAAGGGAGGGGGATAGATTTCCTTTTTACCCAGAGAAGCCAGGGATTTCAGATCTTCTTTTTTGCCCATCTTTGTCTCTTTGGTCGCTTTTTGGGCTACTCGGACTTCCTCTCCCTGTCTGGATTCTGAAATCGCCCCAGCCTTTGCGAGTTGAGCCTCCAGTTCTCTTTGGCGCCCCAACTCCTGTTCGATTTGGGCCTCCAGTTTCTTGTCTTTGGCCTGTTCTGTCTGGATCTGAGCGTTCACCTGCGCGTAGTGTGAATCGGCGGTCACAAGTCCCGTAAGTAGACCGATAATGAGACCTCCCCCTGCTCCGAAGGGTCCGGCAATGGCACCTCCCATAGCTACACCCTGCATCATCGTGTCAAGGACATATTGCGTTCGTTGAGAGCTGGTCGTCTGAGGAGACGACAGTGTTCCTGGAGAGGGGAGGCTCGCCCCTTGAGAGGGTCCTGGCGTAGTCGGATAAGTGGAGGGATAGGGAGCCGCACCAGGGGGGTATTGTACGGGCAGAGGATCACAACCCGCCAGGAACATAAAGAGGACTGGCGTCATCCGTGCAGCACAAAGCCTCATGCTCACCTCTACGACAACCACTTCTACCTTTTATGAGTTCCCGATTCCTACCTCGGTTCTACCGCCTCACCGCGCTTGCTCGTTCAGTAGCCCGGTTTGCACGGCATAACCCCTTAAAGCTACCTGCAAGATCCGGCGTCCCCGTGAAACCCTGGAACGTACTGTCCCGGTAGGACAGCCCATTACCTTGCCTGCTTCCTCATAGGTCAGATCCTCGATATCCACGAGAACGATGGCCAGGCGGAACACTTCTGGAAGTTCTTTGAGCGCCTGTTGCACTTCGTGATCCATGAGTCGTGAGAAAAGAAGGCTCTCAGGATTATTCCCTTCCGCGCTCTGAGCGCGCTTCACCATTAAATCATAGGCCTGATCGATCCTTTCCCAATCCACCATCTCCGATTCCCTTCTTTTTTGCCGATACCGATTGATAAAGAGGTTACGCAGGATGGATAACAACCAAGCCTTGCAGTTCGTCCCAGGTTTAAATTTGTCAAAAAACCGAAAGGCCCGTAGATAGCTTTCCTGAACCAGGTCTTCAGCCTCGGCTTCGTTCTTGGTAAAGTAAAAAGCGGCCTTGTAGAGGTCTGAAAGATACGGCAGGGCCGCCCGTTCAAATTCGGCTTTTAAATCCCTTTTCCGGTCCCTTAAGCTACCAGCGGCGGATGGGCTTTTGTAGAAACTGTCTAACACCGCCCAAGGGCCCGCCCGACGAGTCGATATGTCTGTCTTCTCATTGCGAAACATAGCTAAGGTCTCCCCGTAAGAAAGGTCGCTAGTTAACGCGCTAAGTTAGACTTCTCAGCACCGTTATCACCTCGTCAAATTCAGTTGACTTGTCAAAAAAGAAATCCGCGCCTGCATCCATGCATCTCGTCCGGTATGGGGGATACGCGTAGTTGGTAAGCATTATGACTATGGGGGTCGGTCCCCCTATCTTGATGTTTTGCAACACATCGACTCCGCTGCGTTTTGGCATCTGGATATCCAATATCACCGCATCGGGTTTCAGCTCCCGAATGGAGTCTATCGCTTGGGCTCCGTTTTCTGCCTGACCTACAACTTCAATGTCTTTGAGCCCGGAAAGCATCTCGGTTAAGCGTTCACGCACGGTCGCTGAATCATCCGCGATAAAGATCTTCAAGATTTAACCTCGGCATCATGCCCGGGGGCGGTGCGTTGCAACTCTGACAAAGATGGAACCTTATAGAACTTGGGACTGTGGGAAGGCAATTGCTAAAAGGATGATTTTTTTGTAGGAGATGGCTCGTCCCGTTGTCGGTGTTTTCTTACAAGGTAGCGTGAGAGATATGTCGTAGATGACAGATACGGTCTTTGCGCGAAAGCGAGAAGGAGAGGATCGCTGGCGAGAAAAAACGGAATTAGTCTATTAGACGATTCTGTGTCGCGTAACGGACTAATTCGGCGATGGTCTTCATTTTCATCTTTTCCAGAGTGCGGGCGCGATATGTGCTAATGGTTTTTACGCTCAGATGCAGTTCTTGAGCAATCTGCTTTACCGCGTTCCCTGACACAATCATACGCATCACCTGATACTCACGATCGGAAAGCGTTTCATGGAGCGGCTTTTCACTATCTGTTTCCAGATCAAAAACCAATTTCTGAGCCAGAGACTCGCTGAGATATTTCTCGCCCTGAAGCACTTTTCTGATGGCCTTGATCAATTCTTGCGGCGCCCTCTCTTTGGTCATATAGCCGGCTGCGCCGGCTTTTAACACTCGCACCGCGTATTGGTCTTCAGGGGATGCACTTAAGATGAGGACCGGGAGCTTCGGACGTTCCTGTCTCAGTTCCTTTAACACATCCAGTCCGCTTCTCCCTGGCATCGTGATGTCCAACACGACGACATCCCAATGCTGTTTTCGGGCGAGTTCCAGCGCCTTCTGAGAATTTTCCGCTTCGCCAACCGCAGCCACGTCGGATTCCGCAGCTAGGACTTGCTTTAAGCCTTTCCGAAAAATCGGGTGGTCGTCCGCAATAAGAATTTTTAGGCTCATATCTGTTTAAGAGGAATCCTTACGGTCACGGTGGTTCCCTTTCCGGGAATACCACTGATCTTGAGCTCTCCGCCGAACTGAAGTGCGCGTTCTCGCATTCCCAAAAGGCCCAAGGACATTGAACTGGAAATCTCGCCTTCCGTAATTCCCTTACCGTTATCTTGCGCCTCCAGTATCACGTTACCAGCGTCTTCTCTCAAGGTTATGTTTACTCTGCTGGCTCTGGAATGGCGAGCCACGTTAGTAAGGATCTCTTGAGAAATGCGGAAAATGGCTGTAGACCGAGCAGAGTCTAAAGCGATATCCTCCCCGGGCAGGATGGCCTCGCATCTGATTCCCGTTCGAGTGTGAAATTCCTGCGCTTGCCAGTCAATAGCCGCTACGAGACCCAGGTCATCCAACACTCCCGGCCTCAATTCACCGGCAATCTTTCGCATCGACTGGATTGTTGTCTCGACGAGCTTTGACATGATTTCTATTTTTCCCACCAGCGGCTTCTGATCTGTAGTCAGCCCGTTGGCCAACTGCGATAGGTCCATCATCAAAGTCGTCAAAGTCGGACTCAATTCATCATGAATCTCACGGGCAATGCGAATCCCTTCCTCTTCCCGCACGGATTGCAGATGTGCCGCGAGGGCGCGCAACTGCTCGCTTGAACTTCTTAGTTGCTCCTCCACCTGCTTGCGGTCGGTGATCTCAACGACAATCGCGCCAACGCTGTTTGGACTGCCATCTGCCCCCTGGATGGGAAAATAAGAAGCCACCCAGTGGCGGAGGACGCCGGGCTGGGCAGGCGTTTCACCGCTCGTCTCAAAGTTCAGAGCCGGTTCGCCGGTCGCGAGTAGCTGGCGGAAAATAGGCTCGATCACTGGCGCGAGTTTGGGCAAGACTTCTCCGACAGTCTTGCCCAGATGTTCTTGCGCAGCTAACCCGTGCATCTGGGCGAGCGTGTCGTTAACTTGAAGAAAACGAAGCTCGGTGTTGACGATTGCAAGTCCGGCGGGCGCGGAGGTGAAAAACGAGTTCAAGCTTCCTTCCCGCAACGCCAGTTCCTGCTCAAGCCTCTTGCGCTCGGTGATGTCGCGGATGATCCCGTGATACACCTCGCCCCGGTTTGTTTCCCACGACGACAGGGATATTTCAACGGGGAATTCGCCGCCGTCCTTCCTCAGCCCGTGCAGTTCCACAACTTTCCCAATAACGTGCCGGACGCCTGTGCCCTGATACCGCTCCATCCCTTTTCGGCAAGCCTCGCGATAGCGTTCGGGCATGATCATGGTCAGGGGTTGGCTTAAGATTTCCTCTGCTGTGTATTGAAACATTTGCTGCGCCGCCTCGTTCCACGAGATGATTCTACCCCCGCTATCAGTGCCAACAAAGGCGTTAGGCGCCGACTCGGCTACCGCGCGAAAGTGAGCCTCGCGTTCCCGCAACCCCTCTCCCGCCCGCTTGCGCCGCAGACATAGGATTGCTACAAGCCAAATGACCAGCACACCAATAGAGCGGTTAATGAGATCTACGGATGGCGAGAGGTAGGGAGCAGAGTAAAGGAAGCCAACAGCCATAAGCACCGTGCATATTCCAGCGACAATCAGATCGCAGTGTCGGTTTGGCACCCACATGCAAAGCAGAACTACAACCACATACGGCAGCCAATCCACCAAACCCAACGGAACCATCAAGTCGACGACGAAAGTCGCAGCAGTCAGAAAAACAATGGCCACGACAACCAGGGCTTGGAAATTCTCCAGTCTGTAATTCAAGACTTTCATCATTTCCTTACTCGATGCATCAAAGCTGTGACTCCGCCGAAAGTCTCGGTTAAGCTCATACTGTTTTGGTGAAAACTTAAACCGACCGAAATCGACCAAATCGTAAACCGGTCAAGGCTGCGACCGTAAAATATGAGAGATTCTCCTTTTCTGTCAAGAAAAAAGGGTCTTGCAGGGGCCACAGAGGTGACAAATGCACGTGATCTTCCCTTAGTTTTGTCCCTTTGGTGACAGATTTCAGGAGCTGTGTTTCCCCGGTGTGTGTCAAGAAGCATGTTATGGCACCAGGCTCAGCACCAGGGGTTAAGATAGCGTCGCTGTGTTTGCCGTTCTTCAGGCTGGACATGGAAACTCAACGTTTGCACAAACTAATTTGGAACTTTTCCCATCCGTCTTTTGTTCGACTTAATGAGTGAGGCACAGAATGCGAAGAGCAACTAAACAATCTGCCCTATGATCGAGTGAAACTTGAAGGACCAACATGAACGAGGGAAACGTTTTTGACGCTAGGTCTCTGCAGAAGCTGGGGACCCTCTCTTCGCTGACGGCCGCTCAGCTTGAACGGCTTGCGGCCAGCATGTCTGTAAGAAAAATAAAGAGGAAAGAGAAGATCTTTGATGAGGGCGAGTCGGAGAATGGGGTATATCTGCTCCTGTCAGGCATCGTGAGGATCTCCTGGGTTAACCAACAGGAAAGACGAGTGCTTGTGAGTCTTCTTCCTCCGGGTGAATTTTTTGGATTGGGCTTCTTATTCCCGCAAAAGCGGCAGCCGTTCCGTTCGGATGCGTTTAGCGACTGCACGGTCGGGGTACTCAAGCCTGAAACGCTCGTGGATATCCTAACGGGAGTCTCCTTTGAAGGGTATCTCAGGTCTATTGCGCTGACGATGGGCCGGATGTGGGGGATGTGTCTCCGTTGCGTTCGAGGAATGGGTATTAACCTACGCAAGCGGGTGGCCTTGGAGCTTCTGGAGCTGGCTGCCGCTTTCGGCGTGCAGGATTCTCGAGGAACGATCCTCAGCGTCAGGCCCACTCATGAAGACCTGGCTGCCGCGGTTGGAGCATCACGCCAAAAAGTCAGCGAGTGCCTGGCGGCTTTTGAGCGCCAGCGTGTGGTTATAAGGGAAACTCGGCGGCTTATCATCAATCCCCACAGGCTTCGTGAAATTGTCGAGACAGGTTAAACAGAATTAACTTCAAGGGGGTAAGAGGCGTGGGGGCTTAGCTCGCCGCCATTATCCACAAGTTGTTTAGCCTCCAATGCGTTCTTCGCGTACACATAGAAGATGGGGTATACCTTCGCCGCCTGTATCACCATGAGCCGGCTCATCGTTTTTCTTCCTTGGTCTAGTCGTAACGATATTTCTCCAAGACCTTTTTGTACAGAAGTTCGAAGCGCTCCTCGACGGATAGCTTTAGGGTGGTGAGATCGGGGATTTGAGATTCTTTGAGGTAGCGGAGTCGGCGTTGAAGGTAAGTATTTTTAGGCCATTCCCATTTGTAGCGTCGAAGTTCTCCTCCGTGATATGGAGCCCCATTTATCGTGCTTTGTAAGAAGACGAGCTGCCAGAAGCTGAGCCTCTCGGGGTTATCTGTTATCTGGATCATTTTCGCTCTCCTCACCCCAGCCGCGCATCAATAACAGGGGCCAAAAGCTTTAAGATGGTCACCGGCAAGGCGCTGGTGAAGCGGTAACCACTTGCTTCAGCGCCGGGTACGAATGCCGTAAGCACGCCGAAATAGCGCTCCCCAATGTAAAAAACGAAAGTGGCTGTGCGGTTGACCGCCCGGGAGGATATTACCTGTCCGCCACGGTTGAAGGTTTTAAACTGATTGTCTCCTGAGCCTGTTTTCCCGCCCACGACCACCGGAGTGCCGTCAGGCCGGACAAAAGCGCCTCGCATCCGTCTCGCGGTTCCCACCTCCACTACATCCGCCAGCAACGTCCGCAGAGCACGAGCCACCGCTTGCTCCATAAACTGATTACCCGAATCGCCGGTCGGTTCAAAGAGGGTCTCGTAAGGGGTCCCTCGGGCAAAATGGAGCTTGGATAAACTCAAAGTGGGGCGACGCACCCCGCCGTTGACGATGACGCCCATAAGGTCTGCCAGGGCAGCCGGGCGGTCGGAGGAGGCACCAATGGCGGTCGCGTAGGATGGGAGACGACGCTGGAACGGAAAGCCCAGCCGCTGCCAATAGGGAGCCATGCGGGCAAAGGCTTCCTTTTCGATCTGAATTCGCAAACGCAAATCTTGCTCCCGGCGGTGGCGCCTCTGAAAAAGCCAGGTGGAGATCACCTCGCGTGCATCGACGCTGCGCTTGAGAAGCTCATGCCATGAAACCTCCGGATCCTGCATCAGCTCGCCTGCACACCAGACTTCGAGGGGATGGCGCGACAAGAGGTAACCGTAGTCGGAAAGGTTTAGAGTGGGATTTCCGTAGGCCCGCCAAAGACGCTGAACTAGGTCCGGTGGGACACTCTCCTGCGTCCGCTTAAGCCAGGCGGCAAGGGCTTCCTCATCCGTTCCTTGATGCCACGCAAAAAAGAGGATCGCCAGGTGGCGGGCAGATTTTGCTCGGCTCCCTAATAGACGGTTTATTATGGCGCCCGGCGAGACACCGCGGTACGCCTGGTAAGACCTGAAAAGAATATCATTAGATTCCTCGTCTGCCGCAAGTTGTAATAGACGGCGCCGTTCAGGATGATCAGGCTCGGACAGCACCGCTTCCGCATCGTAAGGTAGGCGCGCCTTGTGAAAGCGCACAAGATCCCGCATCAAGCGAATGAACGCGAGATTGATGGATTGCTGAAACGCTTGTCGTACAGAGACGATACGGCCATTATCCTGGCGATCGAAGTTTTCAAAACTGTGAATACCTCCGCCGGTGAAGAACGCCTCATAGGGGCTAGCCGAGTATCGGCGCTCCAGCGCTTGCTGCAGGAAGGCATCAAGGGAAAGGTCTCTTTCACGCTTTAAAATATCCGCCGCCCACTGAGTAATAGGATCGCGCGCATCGCGGGCCCTCCGAGCGAGGCTCTCGCCGTCGAGCGAAGAAAACTCCCCATAGAGGATGGCCGCCACCTCAAGGTAGTGAGCCAGAGTACGAAGCTTGGCCGTACTGCCCAACTCCAGCTTGGCACTCTTGTTGATGTCAAAGGGTGCCTTAAGAGTATCCGCCTTGACCCGTAACAAGTTGCCTTCTGGAGCGCGTTCGAAGAGCAACAAGCTGTAAACAACCTTGCCTGGATCTCCCTGAGGCAAAAGCCTTTCCTGGTTTAATCCATGAGCGGCTATGAACTCCGGATCGGCAAGCCTGGCAAAAACTCGAGTAACCTCGTCTTGCAAAACACCGTCGATGGTAGTTTCCACCTCCAGGTGCAAACGATCCAAATCATAGAGATCCGGCGCGTCCAAAAGCTCCATCAGGGCAGCGCGGACGGCATTGGGGGCTCTTTCCCGGGTGACAGAGTGAGGTATCGATATGGGCGCGGAAGGTAAAAATCCGATAGAGGCTTTCTGCAATGCTTGAGCGAATTCTTTGTCAATGACTCCGGCTTTTGCCAATCGCCAAGCAAATTGATTTACTCTATCCTCGAGGGCCGCCCGGCCTTCCAGCAGGTAGGCAGTAGGTGCAGGCAGAGCAACCAAGAGTGCCAGCACATGCTTAAACGCGTGGACCTTGGCTGAAGCTAGACCTTCAGAGGCCAACGCGTTGCTCACATCGGAAAGGCGCAGTCCAAAGAAGGCATAAAGAGCTTCTCCCAAGCCATTGACTTCACCATAACCGAGCGCTGCGGCCAGGGGGATGGAGTTGAGGTAATCAACAATGATTGTGCGTCTCCAGGAACGAGTGTCTGAACCCTCTCGGTAAACTTTGAGACTTGCCCCTACCATCTGCCGTAGCTTGTCCGTCACTGAATGAGTGCGTCCTTGCGGGAAATAACGGAACTTTTCTAACTGGGTGGCCAGGGTGCTGCCGCCTTGCACAGAAAAAGGCAAGCCTAACTTGCTGCCCCCATATAGAAAGCCGGCCTTGGCCAGACGACCCCACTCAATGACGGGGTTACTGTGAGGGCTGGAAGAATCCTCTAGCTGCCGGTTTTCGAGAAACAGCAGTGTCCTCACCAAGAGCGGGGGAATATCCTCAAATTTTTCGAAAAGTCGATCGGCGTTAACAGATTTGTAGAGAGTTCTTCCTCCAGAACTCCGAATCACAAGGCTTACCTCGACTGGTTCACGGTATGGCGGGGAAACTCCCCAATTCATGAGCTGAGCTAATTCTGGCGAGACCCGGGCCTGTTCCGCCACCTGGTATCCCTGAGCCTGCAGACGAGACTGGAAAAGAGGAATCCGGGAATAACCGCGTCTTTCGTCGGTAGGGCCGCTGTGGGGAAATACAATGCTTGGGCTGGGACCAGGCAGCATCTCATATGCAAGCCGCGCGGCATAGTGCGACAGCAACCAGGCCTCAAGAGTGGACGTACGCAGCTCGTAGCCAAAGGCGCCGATGAAAAGTAAAGCGAAAAAGATCCGCTTAAGCCATAGGCGCGACAGGCGGTAGCCCCAAAAAAAACCGTTGTGCGGGTTGGTGGTAACAGCCTCGGAGGGATGAAACAGCGGATCCAATGATGACTTTCCACTCATGCTCGTCGTGTTCCTGTGCGGTCCCCGCCGCCAGCAGGCTCATCGGGGATTTTGAACCACTAGGCTTTAAAGAAGCTCTCCCTTACGTGGGCTTCCTCGGACGCGTCCCGATCGCGTTCCCCCAGCGTCCTGCTCAAAGATCCATTCTTTCTCTGAGCCTGTTTTTTCTACGATCGGATCTAACTTACGCACAAGCTTCTCTAACGAGTCGGCTATACGGCGCAGCGAGTTGATAAAGCTTAACATGGCCCACGCAAGATAGAGTGCAACAACGAATGAGCCTATAACACTAATCAAAAGGAGAGGCGATAAAAACTCTCCTAGCATCGTGACTCCTTTCCAGCGCCTGGAGACCTTAGCTGCTGGGAGCAGTTTTTGTGGCAAAGTGAGCGCGCCTGTTCTTTGTCCAGCAGGATTCATTGTGCTCTTTGCAAACGGGCAGCTCCTCGCCATAACTGATGGCTGAGAAGCGGCCGGGTTCAATACCTAAATCAACCAGATATCGTTTCACGCCATCTGCTCTCTTGGCACCCAACGCGAGGTTATAGTCATTGGTGCCCTGCTCGTCCGCATGACCCTCGATCTCCACTCGAACCGCAGGGTTGGCTTTTAGCCAATCGGCATTGGCTTTAAGGGTCGACCGCACATCCGGACGCAGATCATAGCGATCAAAGTCAAAATGAACATCTCTTAGAAAGCTCTCCACGGTCCGTTTACCTAAGGTTCCCCTCTGGTGCGCCTCCAGGCTTGAAGTTGGTACGCGCTGAGATGGCGTCGCTCCGGGCTGTACTCGGGCGGCTACTTCATCTCTCTTTGATGCGATTTCGTCTTGCGGTTTTGCTGACGTCGAGCAACCGGCAAAGAAGAGAAGACCCATGAAAAAGAAAAGCCCTGTGCCGATGAAACCAGATATAAACTGTCCACGTTTTGCTTCCATCTTTGGTCTCCTTTCAGGTTACGACATCGATTCTTCGAACGATTCTTTGGGACAGGAAGTGTTGGACGTTTTGGACCCTACTCCTTAATTTTTGCTTCTCTTTTTTGGAGGTGGGCGTTGCGTACAGCGCTGTACAGATCGACCACGGTCTCCTCGACCTCTTCGTAACGCTCGAGATTGAGCGACCGGCGGTTGACCGCATCCACGAAAGCAATGCCAATGAGCGCCCCCGCGGTCGTACCGCCGTCGGCATTCGCGGCAAATGGGATAAGGTAATTAATGGGGTTCATGGCAGCATCAACTAGGTAACCTATGCCATCTCGGACCGTCATCGGCGGGAATAGCGGTAAGACTAGATAAGGACCGGGACCCACCCCGTAAAACCCTAAACTCTGGCCGGTATCTTCATCACTCTTGTCAATGCCAAAGCCTTCTTTGGCGATATCCAAAAACCCGCCGAGACCAACCGTACTGTTGATTGTAAACCGGGCGGCTTCCCGCCCGGCGCCCTCGAACTTACCCTGAACCAGGCTGTTGACGAGACGGGGGAGCACGTTGGTGTTATCGACGACATTGCGCAGGCTGCGTTGAACGACATCGGGCAGCACGAAATTCCAGCCCTTAGCCACGGGCTTAAGAACATACTGGTCCAAGATATCGTGATTAAAAAAGAACATCCTGCTGTTGAACGGCTCCCACGGATCCGATTCGTCTTCCTCTTGGAGCACAGGATCGCTTCGCCCAACTGCCGCCTCCCCTACAACTGCTGTAGCTGCGACACCTACCGCGCCCAGCATGATCAATCCAACGATTAACGCTACCCGGGATTTTCGGCCCGTCTTATTCATCGTCGCCCCTCCCCCATTATGTGAATCCATTGTCATTTGGTTGGTCCCTATTTTTTTCAATTTGGAGATCATTCTGAGCGAGCTCTGCTCATTTAACAATTTGACCCATCACTGAGTTCCCTGGCAGCTAAGAATTTGACTCCAGAGAAGGTGGCCTCTGGGTGTATATCAGTGGCTTTATTTGGTTTTCAAAGGCATTAGTCGGGATATAAACCAAGACAATGTACTCAAGGCCAAGCCTATCGTAATGCTTAGAACTTCGCCCACCACGGTTCGGCTTCCGGTCGAGTTTGTTCGACGGCAACGTTGTAATAATCCAGCAAAGTCCCTTCTACTAACCGCAGCCTCGATCCGGAAATCCCGAGGAGATGAGCACCGGCCTTGAAATCCAACCGGGGGTGGTCACACTAAACGATTCGGTTTGCCTTCTCCCGCTGGGGTCATTGACAAAATCCTGATTGAAGTCCAGGTTCAAACTGGGATCGAAGATCGCCTGCTCCTGTAACACTGTCGCTGCCGCCTTCGGGATCTCCGAGCGGTCCACCACAATTCCGGGATTGTTCGCCAGGCCGATAAGAATCGCTTCCCTCAGCGCAACCTTAGCGGTTTGCTCGTCGGCCGTTCGAATAAATCCCAGAGTATACTTGCTCGGCGGGGGCGAATAGAGACTCCACTTATCCAAACAAAAGACGGAGAGGGCCGGGCGTCGTTCGGTAGTCGTCACACTTCAAGGGCGCGTCGGCGCCGAAGGCGAGCGACAAAAAGCTCATCAACAGCCATCCTAAAAACCCCACGACGTATAGATATTTCATATTTGCCCCTTTTGCTCAGTGCGAGAATAAAGAACTGATTCTGGTGTGTGGTGTGCATCTTCGCATCCCCGCAAATTTTTCCTCTGAAGAGCTTGTTCAGAGAATGGAACGCACCAGACTGAAAAAGTTTTCCAGAACTGAGACGTTAGCGGTGAAATCCTGACTGGAAGCCGTGCAGCCCTTGATGATGGAATCCTGGGTGAAACCCATGCTGGTGGGACCCTCGATGGAATCTCCGAAGATGAAACGCCGGATCAGAGCTACCATCGTGAAATCCCGAATGGAATTCCTGGAGAAAATGTCCGGGATGGTGAAACCCATCGTGGGACCCTGGTTGATGAAAACCGCCGCGGTGCAAGCCGGGGTGGTGAATTCCTCGGGCGTGAAAGCCGGGATGACCGTGAAAACCGCGGCTTCCATGCCTGAAACTCCGTGCCTGTGCCGTTCCCGCTCCACTCAGTAGTAATCCAAGAATCAACAAAGCAACTGCAAATCCTATCGAAAATCGTTTCTCCATAACGTTCGTCCTCCGATCACGGAAGTCATCCTACCCACTGGCTAACTAGCCAGAGAATCATCAAGGCCGCTCCCACCAGGAGCGCTGTCCAAGGATTGGTGGGTCAGGTCGAATGATGTTTTTGGTCGGCCATAACATTTATTCAACAATCGTACTTCGAGATAAGTTCCTGCCATGGATCTGACGTAGAAACTTTAGGTCGTGAGGAGCGTTTCCGGGACGATTGCGCCTTTATCTTTCGACATCGAGAAAGTTGCGACTCCGGCTTCGACTCTAACCAGTGCTTTTTCGATCTCCCTTCTTAACTCCGTACACCCACTCGAAATCATACGGCTTATTATGGTTCGATAAACCTGCCGTCTGTAAAGCAGGGTTTCCACGGCAAATTGTATTCCCCTGTCTCCGGTTACGCTGGATTACCTTCAACAACTAGACGGAGGATACCAACGGGCTCCGAACCATTTTTATCTAAAACGGCTGAATCTATAGCGGTTCTAGTAACTCCTGATTTTTCAACCCATCGAATTAAAATGAGCCTGCCCGCCTGATTGTAAAGCTCCATGTAGGTCACAGCCCGTTTGTTCTCGGCGCTAGAGTAAAGAACCAGCATCCCTGTAAGTTTTATGTCGACGCTTATCGTAAAGTACCCGACAGGAGTAAAGTTGTTCCTGTCGGGCGCTGATGGGGGAAGCAGTACGGTTTTCCCTCCCAGGTCTGTCGTGCTTCTTACAATAGGACTGGGTCGGCGGATGTCCTCCATTTTTCTTACGCTGCATCCTGTAAGTAAAAAAATCATAAGGACGAGATTTCCCATGGTGCGCAACTGTTGGAACCCGGCAACTGACTTTCCCTGTTGGTAACGTTTCATAAGCCGGTTGTTACGATAAATTTCAAACTCCCGATAGGAGAATTCCCCAACTCGCCCGCTTATCGGCCCTTCAACGCTTCAACAAACCTCCAAAGGAGAAAGTTCCGTGTCTTCCCCCTCGACCAGCTTTACCGGATTGCATTCCACCTAACGGAGAAAAAAGATGACGCCGATAAGTCAGTTCAAACCGGAGCATTCTATTCCGCAAGCGCAGGGGAAAGGCGCTGACCTGTTTTACCGACGGACTTATTGTGCCTAACAGCAGCGCCAGAGCAAACATCCTGGATCAGCTTAAGACTTTGCGGGCAACGATTTGGGTCGTTCCGCCGGGCATAGACACGACGCGGTTCGCTCCTGAAAGGCTATCCGGGGAGTCTGCGCGGAGCAAACTTGGAATCGGTCGCGACGAATCCGTCATAGGGCTTGTATCGCTAATTCGGAGCGCCGCCGTGGAGGCCTTTGGGATCGCGCAGAAAAAATTGGCGCACCTTCGTTTGGTCATCGTAGGGTGGGGGAAAAAAGCAATATAGAAAAATGTATTGGGGAACCGGTGAAGCGGTTCCGCATGGATAATCGAGTGCTTCACTTGGCCTATCTCGAAGAAGAGAGCTACGCGGAAGCCTTAGCGGCTGTGGATGCCCGCATTTACTTGACTCCCGGAACCGACAATAACCTCTGCGAACTTTGTGTCTCTGTGGTGAGTACGCCATCACAGGAAACCCGGAAGCGCCTTAAATAAGGGGACCCCCTTTGGCTAAGTCCCCCGCCTGCGTGAGCCAGGCCGGCCGGTAGCCCGGCTGTGATACCAACCACGATCTGCCATGCTCGAAGTCTTGGCACGGTTTTCTTGGACTGCACGCTCCGGTTACCTATGGCGCCTCATGGTTTGATGGAAAGCCAAGTTAAATGGTCGGGATGTGAAGGCACTGGCGATAGAGAAGGCGTGGAATGTTCTCCCCGGTCTAGCCAGTGAGCCTCCGATATCGAACCTCCATGTTCCTCTTTTTAAGCTCCGCAAAAAAAGGCATAGGGTCGACCGCGACCTCCGCAGGAATGGCGCCGCGTACTTTGATTTCTCCTCGCGCCAGCATCTGTGCGGCAATCGAGGGGGGAGAGCCGGTATCGATGTCCAATCCGATGCCCCACTTGGGCATACCTCGGGTATGGCAGTCAACGATCCGGGTCTGAGCTTCGCCGTTTTTCTTTCCCTTTGCGACAACCCGAATCACTTCGTACTCTCTGATCGGGCCCTTGACTGTAGGCTTGGGCAAGTCACGAATAAGCCGAACCAAGAGATCCCTGGGGACCACTTTGATTCCTTTGACCGTTGCTGGTTTTTCCGAGGCCAGACCGATGTCGCGAAGAAAACGGACCTTTCCAGTAAAGTCACGATCAAAGGCAATTTTAAAACTCACCTCTCGGATCCCCTTATTTCTGTAAGTCAAAGGAAGGGTGGCGACTTCTGAGTGGATCGTGTACATGGGATATTGCCGGCCAACCGGCGCAGGAAAGATTATTTCATCCTCGCCGCTCATCGGCTGGACGAATTTGAACTCCCCCTTGGTGAAAACCGCGGGTGGGTATGAGAACTCCTCCAGGATGGTCTGAATGGAGTAGGAGGAGGAAAGCGGCGGTGGATTCAGAATCTTAGTCTTGTCCACAGAGCCTAAGCGGATGTGGATTTCTCGAACTCGATCTAATTGGTCAGCGGCAAAGCGGGCCAGGACATTGGTGATTCCGGGGGCAGCGCCGATACCGAGAATCGCAGTAAGGCCTGAGCGTTTAAACCTGGAATGGAGCTTAAGCTGCTTTCGGGTCATGTGAAAAAGCCCACCCAGGTCCAGGTAGTGGGTACCGGCCTTGAGCGCCGCTTTCATGACGTGGAGGTTATATTCGTATTGGACCGAATTGATAACCGCGAAAGCGCCCCGCAGCAAACGGGCAGTAGCCTGAAGGTCCAGCACATCGACAAAAGCTGCCTTAACCCTTGGGCTATGGTAGGAGCGGGCAAGCTTCTGCGCCTTTTTGAAATTATAGTCGGCGACAAGAATCTCGGAGTCACGTGCGGTCTCGAACAGATCCCGCACCGTTATCCGCCCCATCGCTCCAGCCCCACCTAAGACCACGTAGCGCATGATCGTCACTCGCTAGCCGATCTCGAGCACGACCGACTCAAGAACATCCAGCCCTTCCTGGAGCTGATGATCAGGGATAATCAATGGAACCAGGATGCGGATGATATTTCCCAACACACCAGCGGATAGCAAAATGACTCCTCTCTGAGCTGCCCCATGAATGATCTCTTCTGTCTTTTTCTTATCCGGCTCTTTGTTCTTCTTGTCCTTGACGATCTCCATCGCGCACATCGCTCCAAGCCCGCGGACCTCGCCGACAAAGGGGCTACGGGCCTGAAGGGAGCGGAGCCTTTCCATGAGGATTTTACCGATCTTGACCGCTCGCTCGCAGAGCCTCTCCTGCTCAATGGTTTCAATCGCCGCCAGCGCCGCAGCACAACATACCGGGTTGCCGCCAAAAGTTCCGCCGATCCCACCGGGCTGGACCGCGTCCATAATGTCGGCCTTACCCGTTACGGCGCTCAGCGGAAATCCATTGGATAACGATTTGGCCATCGTGATCACGTCAGGCACGATGCCAAAATGCTCGCTGGCAAACATCCGGCCTGTCCGAGCAAAGCCGCTTTGGATCTCATCGGCGATAAAAACAATCCCCTCCTCTTTGCAGATTTTCACGAGCTCTTGAACAAAAAGCTTGGGCGGGATAATAAACCCTCCCTCACCCAGGACCGGTTCTAAAATAATCGCCGCAACATTCTTTGGACTCACAGTGGATTTAAAAAACAGATGCAGCTCTTCAATCGTGTGCTCGATATACTGTTCCTCGGAAAGATGCGCCGGGCGGCGATAAGTATAGGGGATGGGAAACTTGTAGATCTCTGGGGCAAATGGCCCAAAACCCTCTTTATAGGGGTTCACCTTGCTAGTGAGGCTCAAAGCGAGAAGGGTGCGGCCGTGAAAGGCATGCTCAAAGGCGATGACGGCAGACCGGCCGGTATACTTCCGCGCAATCTTGATAGCGTTCTCAACTGCCTCAGCCCCGCTATTAAAAAGCGCTGTCTTTTTGGCATGATTCCCTGGGGTGATCTGGCTGAGTGTTTTTGCCAAGGCAACATAGGGCTCATACATGACTGCCATGAAGCAGGTGTGTTGAAACTTTTGCGCCTGCTTAGAAACGGCCTCCACGATCCTCCGTGCAGAGTGGCCAGAGTTGAGACAACCGATCCCGCCGGCAAAGTCGATAAAAGTATTGCCATCAACATCGTGAAGCAGCACACCTTCGGCCCGTTCGACAAAGACTCGGTTAGAAGGAACTGAAAGCCCCGCGGAGACATAGCGTTCCCGCTCCTTGAAAAGTTTTAGGCTCTGAGGTCCAGGAATCGAGGTCCTCAACCGGATAGCCTTTTGCCGCGCAGTGGCTCGTTTAGTACCAGGCAATGGGTTCTTCATTGAGATTGATATGCACCTGCTTCAACTCCAAATAATTGTCGATGCCGTACTTTCCCAGCTCCCGTCCGATCCCGCTCATCTTGTATCCTCCCCATGGGGCCTCAACGTAGGTAGGTTGCATGTGATTGATCCAGAGGATTCCGGCTCGGACCTGTTTGATCGCCCGAAACGCACGGTAGATGTCTCTGGTCCAGACCGCTCCTGCTAATCCATAGGGCGTATCGTTGGCCAGCTCGATCGCTTCTTTCTCTCCGCTAAAGGGTATCACCGCAGCCACCGGCCCAAAGATCTCCTCCCGGGCGATGCGCATCTGATTATCTACCCGATCGAATATGGTTGGCTCCAGAAAATAGCCTTTCTCTAATTTTCCTCCAGGGCGCTTTCCTCCCAGGACCAGCCGCGCTCCTTCTTTCCTTCCTGCCTCGATATAGCCTTCAACTCTTTCCCGATGAGAGGACGTCACTAGGGGCCCGATCTTGGTCTTGCGGTCTAAGGGATCGCCAAGAACGATCTTTTTAGCCTTCTCTGTCATCGCCTCGACAAACTTTTTATAGATCGGCTTCTCCACGAGGATGCGCGACCCGGCGGAGCAGACCTCGCCTTGATTGATGAAAACGCCAAAGAGGGCGCCATCGATGCTGGCTTCAAAATCTGCGTCGGCAAAAAAAATGTTGGGCGACTTTCCGCCGAGTTCCAGAGTCACCTTCTTCAAATTCGACTCGGCAGCGGCCTTGAGAATTGAGCGCCCTACCGCGGTGCTGCCGGTAAAGGCAACTTTATTCACTAAAGGGTTTTCGGCCAGCTCCTGTCCGACGACAGGCCCATCTCCCGTAACGATATTAATTACTCCTTTAGGCAAATCCTCAACGGCGGCAAAGATTTTAGCTAATTCCACGGCTGTCATCGGTGTAGCTGGCGCCGGCTTTAAGACCACCGTGCAGCCGGCAGCCAAAGCCGGAGCGATTTTCCAGGCCGCTATCAGAAGCGGGTAGTTCCAAGGGATAATCTGGCCGCAAACCCCGATCGGCTCTTTCAACGTAAGGCTCACGGCTTGATCCGGCACTGGATTGACATCGCCAGTAATCTTGGTGGCGAGTCCGCCATAATACTCAAAGCAGGTCGCCGTATCGTCCACATCACCCTCTGCCTCCACGATGGGCTTACCGGTGTTCAGAGTCTCTAGCCGCGCAAGTCTCGATGTTTCCCGCCGTACCGCCTCTGCCACCTGAAAGAGGATGCGTCCGCGTCGCTGTGCGCTATAGTCACGCCAAGGGCCTCGATCGAAAGCCTCCCGAGCAGCTCGGATTGCCTTGCGCGTATCTTCGACCGTTGCCTCCTGGGCTAAAGCGATAACCTGGCTGTTAGCCGGATTACAAATATCACGCGTTGAGCCATTTTCGCATTCGATAAGCTCACCGTTGATATAGAGCTTCAGCCGCTCCAGGTTTCTTTTACCTGCCATGGCCCACTCCTTTCATCATCCGCCCCTTCATCTCTACTTGGCCGCCCCAACCCTCTCCTTAGTTCGACTCCTCTTTTTTTGAGTCAGGGCTGCGAGGGTATCATCCAAACGATCGAGGACCTTGTCGATGAGGTCATAACCGATAGTCAGGGCCGGCTCGATACGGATGGTCTTGATCCCGATAAGAGTGCCCGCCACTAACACTCCACGAGTGAAAAGCCCGGCTGAGACTTCATAGCCAAACTCCGGAGTCACAAAATCCATGCCGATGAGAAGCCCTTTACCGTGAAGGTCGACAAAGTGATGCGGGTATCTCTGCTGGATTTCTCTCAGCCCCTTCAAAAAATATTCACCCTTCTCCGCTGCCTGGCGGGGAAGATCTTCGCTCAGCAGGACATTGATGGTGGCAATCCCAGCGATACAGGCTAAAGGATTGCCGCCAAAGGTGGAGGTGTGGATGAATGGATGGTCTTCCAAGACTTTCCAGATGGTCTTGTTGGACATAAAGGCGCTGAGCGGCATAACCCCGCCGCCAATCGCTTTTCCTAAGCAGAGGATATCCGGGATCACATTCCAGTGCTCGCAGGCGAACATTTTTCCTGTGCGGCCGAAGCCAGTCTGGACTTCGTCGAGAATCATGAGAATTCCATACTCATCGCAGAGCTCCCGCACCCGGGGAAAATAGTCATCCGGCGGGACAATAGCCCCAGCTTCCCCTTGGACAGGCTCCGCGATAAATGCCGCAATATCAGTCCCTAAAAACTTATGCTTCTTAAGCTCTTCCTCCAGCCCCTTCGCATCCCCGAAAGGAACAAAGTGGATGTTATCCAGAAGCGGCTCAAAGGGCTTGCGAAACTCCGCCTTCCCCATAAGCGAAAGGGAGCCAAGAGACTTCCCGTGAAAACCCCGCAGCGTGGCGATGAAACCGGATTTTTTCGTGTAGAGGCGCGCGAGCTTCATCGCCCCTTCGACCGCATCCGTGCCGTTGTTAATAAAGAAGGATTCTTGCAGGTCTCCCGGAGCAAGCTCGCCCAACATTTCAGCCAGGGCGGCGCGCAGGGGATCGAGGAGTTCTTGACTGCTCATAGGCATGCGGCTTAGCTGATTACGGACGGCGGCGATGATCTTCGGATGTTTGATCCCACAGTTATAGATCCCATACCCCCCCAAGCAATCGATGTACTCCTTGCCGCGTAGAGAACGAATCATCGAGCCCTGTCCATCCCATTCGAGAACCGCATAGTCTTTCTTCTCGCTCACTGACTTGCGATACTCCACCCAACCCCGGTTGAAAAAATTCTCAAAGTTCTGGATGGTCATGGTAACCACGTCGTCCTGGTCCTTACGGCTCATCGGGGCACCGGCGACAATGTCCAGATAGCGCTGAGAGCGGGCCATGATCTCTTCACATGTCATTTGCGCGCAGACATAGACCTTGGTCATCATCCCGTTCTTGTAGATCATCTTGGATTTGAGCTCGCAGACGGCCGGGGGCTTGGATAGGAATTTAGGCCCTTCCGTGGCTCCGCCTTGCGCCCTATTTTTTCTTTTCATCGGCTCCCTTCAAAAACCGATTAACTCGACCGCTTTTGCCACTCGATTCACGGCGATCATGTAGGCGGCCGTGCGATGGTCCACCTTTTCGCGCTCAGCGGTCTCAAAGACCGCGTCGGCTGTCTTCAGCATGGTCTTCTCCAACTCGCTGTTTACGCGTTGCTCCTCCCAGCGGTAGCCTTGAACATTTTGCACCCACTCAAAGTAGGAGACCGTCACTCCACCGGCATTGACCAGAATATCCGGGACCACAGCTATGCCGTGTTCGACAAGGTCGATATGGGCCTCATAGGTCAATGGGCTATTGGCCGCCTCCACGACTAAAGAGGCATTGATTGTATCCACGTTCTCCTTGTGAATGACGCCATCGAGGGCCGCCGGTATTAAGACATCACACTTAACTGCCAAAAGGTCCTCATTGGTAATCTGCTCGGCACTTTGAAACTCTGTGAGCTTGTCCCCTTTCTTGGTTTGTTCGAGTAATTTTTCTACATCAATCCCTCGGTTATTCAGGATGCCTCCACTAGCATCGCTAACAGCAATGATCTTTGCCCCCATATCGCTTAGGAACTTTGCCGTATGAGATCCCACATTGCCGAATCCCTGAATGGCTATCGTCTGTCCTTCGATGTTTCTCTTTAATCTTTTTACGGCGTACTCCGTGATCATAGCCACACCCCTCCCTGTGGCCTCTAGACGACCATAAGAGCCTCCTAGCTCGACGGGTTTCCCCGTTACTACACCCGGGGAATGGCCGTTGTATTTGTTAAATTCCTCGTAAATCCAGGCCATGATTTTGGGATTGGTCCCTACGTCCGGGGCCGGAATATCGAGTCTCGGACCAAAAATATGATGCATTCTAGCGGCGAACTTCTTGGTTAGCTGTTGGAGTTCGTTCGTAGTGACTTCCTTTGGATCACAGGCAATCCCACCTTTCCCCCCACCGAAAGGAATATCCACCAGGGAACACTTCCAGGTCATCAGCGCCGCCAAGGCCCGAAACTCTCCCATATTCACCGCAGGGTGGTAACGTAGACCGCCCTTGAAAGGACCCAGGACATTGTTATGTTGAACTCTGTAGCCACTGAAAAGCTGCAGTGTTCCATTCTCTCTAATCAGAGGGATCTCAACCTTGATTTCACGAAATGGGGTGCGTAAAAACTGAAGAAGATTCTTGTCGATTTTTAACCGGTCCGCCGCAGTCTCAAAAAAGCAGGTCTCAGCGTCCTGGCAATTATGTTTTTCGAGTTCGGGCATTCGATGCCTCCCCAGTGAATTTTATTGTCAAATGTCGCAGCTTCTTTTTAAACGCCTTATTTCCCGCTCGCGTTTACACTGGACATGGAATTGCTTCTTGTGATTCAAACTGCGGATTGGAAAAGCCATGAGCCAGCAATAATTGTCTCTTTTTGTTCTTCGCATCAGCTTCCCTAAACGACTGTTCAATTTCCACCCGCGAACGAACAGGAGATTCTTTAACCTTGCGCAGCCGGCGTTGAAGGTAAGTATTCTGAGGCCAATCCCACTTCAACTCGGGAAGCTCGTCTCCGCCGTACCGGCCCCATTCGCCTTGCTTTGCAGGAAGATGAGCTGCCAACAGCTCGGTCTTCGAGACGCATCTGTTAATTTGTTCATCAATGATTACAACAAAGCAGTTTTTTAAAAGTTCCTTAGTGCCGTAAAACCGATATGGCCTGATCTCAAGGAACTTTATTCGGTGACAAATTGTTCAAATGTTAGTAAGAATTACAACCTTTCGGTACTTCATGGCGGGTGACCAACACCGGAATTACCAGGAACTGACATTCAAAGACGGGCATCAGGTCAGAACCTTAATCGCAAAAACCGCAGAAGAAGCACGGGCAATCCTGGAACATATTCACGCCAATGGATACGAGTTGAGTGCGATCAAACGCAAAAGCGATTACTACCGACTCCGTCTTCGCCCTTGTGCAAGGTGTAGAGACGTTTCTCAGTCAATACGTTACCGTGCGTCGCGATGGTGTCGGCTGAGCTGGGAAGGAGACATTCCCAGGAGGTAAAGCAATTTAAAAGCCCACATTTTGAGGATCGCGCGCCGTGATTCATCTGTCGACCACGGCTGCGCGACGAATAAATCAGCGTGACTCCCAAAGACTGAGCGATCTCCCGGGTACGATCGGTGCTACCGCCGTCCACAACAATAACCTCGTCGGGCTTCAACCGCTTCAGGCCGGCGAGCGTCGCTGAGATTATCGCCTCTTCATTAAACACAGGTATGACAATGCCGATCCGCATGGGGCGCCCCTTGTTCTTCGTTCTTACACTTGCGGTTTTGACTCTGCGCCGTTTAAACGCCAATCGTAATCGTGGTCTAGACCGCCGCTATAGCTTCTCAACGCTTCGGCCAGCGCCCCGCTCGCATATTTTCCCCAGTGTTCCATTAGGCCCTCGGCGCTGCCGCCGAAATCCTCTTGGAACCAGACATAAATGCTCGACACCACAAGCTTTTCGTTCTTGATGGCGACGCCGCGCGGGTGATTGACATATTCACGGGCGCCTTTTTCCAAAAGAGATTCCATGTTGTCGCTGGTATAAGCCGCTGATTGCAAATTCGGACAACCGAGGCTGGCGCAGTTGACTGCGTAATGAACGCGGTTGTCCTTCCAAATCGGCCGCAGAATTCGATGCTCGATATCGTCCAGAGAAAGTTTCTCGCCTTCGATCGTGAGGAGTTTCGCGCCCCACGGTCCCCTGACAAACAATCCGGGCGATATGTTGATGTCTCTGATCGATGCGACCGGATACCGCGATATGATCAATTCTACGGTGAGCGCATTATAGAGATTGATCCAGTACGCTTTTTGCTCCGTGCGATTGTAATTAGAAACCGGCAAGCTCTGCAGCATCTGAAGATAGCCCTTTAGGGCCTTGCGGTCTTCGTCGCCCACTGCTTGGTAACGCACGCGATTGATCCCTGATGGATGCGGCGCCACAAGATATTTCTTAAGAAACCCCTCCCAGACGCCGTGATCGATTTTCTGTCTGCTCGCCGGATCGTTTTTTTGCCATCTCGACCAGAGTTCGGCTTTAGGAGCTGCGTGGGCAGTTTGTATCGCGAGTAGACCCAGTGCCACTACCAGTCCTAGGTGTAACATTATTTTTTTCCGCATGGGCTCTGTTAATATCATTGAATCCCTTTCGAGTAACATTAGCGTCGCCATGCCAACCATTTCTCGAAGACTTTCTTAACCATCGGTGTCAATTTCGTACGCATATACGCATCACCAATCTTGCGCAGCACTTCGGCCTGCGTGGGATAGGGATGAATTGTCGAAGATAGAATCCCCATCTTTTGTTTCGCCACCATCGCCAGCGTCAGTTCGCTGATCATTTCGCCAGCATGGCGGGCAACTATCGTACCGCCCAGGATTCGACCCGTTTGCTTGTCGTAGTGAACACGCGCAAAACCCTCTTCCTCACCGTCCAGAATGGCCCGATCGACATGATTCAGAGATTCGGTAATCGTCGCGACATCAAAGCCAGCGGCACGTGCGTCCTTCTCATAGAAGCCTACATGGGCGATCTCCGGATCGGTATAGGTGCACCAGGGGATGACCAAATCCGTCACCTTGCGCCGCGCGAAGAAAAGCGCATTCGCGATCACGATGCGCGCCATGGCGTCGGCGGCATGAGTGAATTTGTATCGCGAGCAGATATCGCCGGCGGCATAAATCTTGGGGTTGGTTGTCCGTAGTCTATCATCCACCGTCAGTCCCTGAGCGGTGTACTGCACCCCGGCCTCTTCCAAACCCAAGCCTTCCAAGTTAGGCTTGCGGCCGCCCCCGACTAGAATTGCGTCCACGACAAAGTCATAGTGGTTACCATGCGAATCCACGGTGAGTCGCTTGCCGCCGCCTTTGACTGTGCCGACTTTCAATTCCTCGCCGCAGCACATCAGCTTTACCCCATCGCGATCGAGCATCGATTGGCGCACAATCTCACTGGCATCAGGATCTTCATTGGGCATGATGCCGTGCAACGCTTCAATCAAATAGACCTCACTGCCGAAGCGCGCGAAGGATTGCGCTAACTCGCAGCCGATAGGACCTGCGCCGATCACCGCGATGCGGCGAGGCAGCTCGGTTAGAGTAAATACATTTTCGTTGGTTAGGTAGCCGGCTTCCTTTAAGCCGGGAATAGGTAGATCGGTTGCTCTGGCTCCGGTTGCTATTACCGCGCGATCGGTTTCAAGACGTTGGCCGTCGACCTCTACCGTCGATGGCCCGACGAAACGACCGTGACCGATGTAAACATCGACACCCAGTTTACGAAAGCGCGCGGCCGAATCATGCTCACTAATGTTGGCTCGAAGTCGACGCATCCGCGCCATCGCAGTGCCGAAAGCGATCCTCGGGCCGCAGGCGCGACGCGCGCCGAACTCCGCACCGTCGCGCGCCTCATAGACCGCGCGTGCCGCGCGAATCACGGCTTTAGACGGCACGCACCCGACATTGAGACAATCGCCGCCCATAAGATTGCGCTCGATCAAGGCGACCTTCGCGCCGAGCCCGGCAGCGCCTGCCGCGCTGACCAACCCGGCGGTGCCCGCGCCGATGACGACGAGATTATACTTTCCCGCGGGCGTGGGGTTGACCCATTTCGGCGGGTGACAGTTCTTTAACAGTTGCTTGTCATATTCGTCGTCGACAAGAATCATCTCAGCGTAGGTCGTCGGTTTGTGATGCGGATTGAGCTCCGGCTTGGCAGTTGTGACGTTACCTTCCTGCGTCTGTTCCGCCTCGCGCAGAGCTTTGCGCGCGGTCCGCGTAACCACCGCCACAATCGCAAGCGTTGCCGCCAGGCCGACGTACTTTAAAACTTGCTCATAGAAATCGGTTGAAGCCGGCTGGCCGGCCAACGCGTCCCGCGCCGCTGCTCCGACGTAAACGTACAGAAATGTCCCCGGCAGCATCCCCAACAAATTTGCCAGTACGTAGGAGCCCGTCCCGACTGCCGTGAGTCCCAACAAATAATTGAGGAGCGTAAACGGGAAGGCCGGGCTCAAGCGGGTGAGAAAGACCATTTTGAAACCCTGCCGGCCTATTGCCCGGTCGAGCGAGCGAAATTTTGCATTATCCTCTGCCCAGCGCGTGACCTTCTCCCGCAAGAATGTCCGAGCCAACAAAAAGGCGCAGAGTGCGCCAAGATTAGCGCCGACAACTACAACCAGAAATCCGGTCGTAAGCCCGAAGATACCCCCGGCTCCGATCGTGATCGCACTCCCGGGTATAAGCAGGACCGTCGTCAACACATAGCCGAGTACCACCACTAAGGGACCGATCGCCCCTAGTTCTTGTACGTAGCTTTCAATCTGTGTAAACCACGCTCGTATCGGCAGAAACACAAAAAGAATATCCACCGCGACCAAAAGTCCGATCAAAACAATTGCTTTACGACTCTTGCTCATGTTTCCTGTATTTACTGGCGGTTGACGAATCGCTCGTACCCATCGTTGGCTCAGTTCTCAGCCTGCGCACAACGACACCTTGATTTATTTTTGCAATCGCTGATAGCGGGTAAACATCTGACGAAGCGTTAAAGTTCCAAGACGTGACGCGATTTTTATGCTGTCATATTTGCAACTAGCCTGGACCTAATCAGTATCAGCTTATCGATACCGCCATCAGCATCCAGTAAATAACCGCCGCAGTCATACCAGCGATTGGGAGAGTCAAAATCCAAGCCAACAATATCGTACGAATGACCGACGAGCGCGCTTGGCCATTGGCCATGCCGATGCCGAAAAGAGCGCCGCAAGAAATGTGAGTTGTAGATACCGGAAGCCCCCATTTCGACGCGAAGATGACAAGAAAACTCGTGACCAGGTTGGCTACGAAACCTTGATCGGGATTCATGGCCGTGATGCGTTTGCTCACCATTTCCGCGACTTTTTTGGCGCTTAGGAGTCCCCCCAGCGCCATGATAAAAGCGACCAAGCCAATGGACCAACCAAGATTGAGAGCGCTGGCCGCCAGCCCCAGAGCGACAATCTTCGGAGTGTCGTTCAGGCCCCGAGCGAAGCTGAGAGCACCCGCGCTCAAGTAGTGTCCAACATCGAGCACCGACTGCGCATTCACCCCAAACATGGTGCCGGAAAGGCGCTGAACACATTCCGATTCGCGGTCGATCAAGACACGCAAGCCCGATGACTGCGGCATCGCGTAGCCCTCGGCAGTAACGCTCACTGGCACGAGTTCGCTGCCGACACAAACGCAATTTTCTCTCCTAAGACCGGCAACACGGAATGCTTTGCTCAATAGCGGATACGCGACCACTGCCAGGGCGACAGCGATCAGCGGGCTGAACAAAAGCGGGATAAAAAAACTCTTGAGCAGCGTGCCAAAACCCAGCTCCAATCCTAAAGCCGCAAAACCACTGCCGACCATCGCGCCAGTAAGACTGTGTGTCGTTGAGATCGGAATCCCTATCGTCGTCGCCAAGTATACCGTGAGGGCAGCACCCAGAATCACCGCGGCCACGAACGGCTGCGATTGCGCCAAAGCAGCGGGGACCAAACCGTTTGCCTGGAAATTCGAAATGAGCTTGGTGGCGACAAAGAATGCTGTAAGGGAACCGGCCAGCGTGGTTGCGGTTGCCCACCAAAGCGCCTTCCGGTAATCAACCACACCGCTGCCGAAAAGTGTCGCTACCCCTTTGAAATTGTCGTTGGCACCGTTTGCGTACGCAACAAAGAGAGTTGCGCCCAGGATGACCAAGATCCATAACATCGTGGAGCTCCTTAGAAATCGTTATTCAATTAGCAGGGCGTCAGAAGACCAACCATTCATTGTGTACAAACTGACAGCAACCCCATACGAACTCACGCTCACCGCTTCGCCAAAACCACAGTTTCGTTGCCGGCAGAGTTCCCAGTCGATTCAATGAACACTTCACCGCCCAAGGGCGATAGCGAAGAGCTCGTCGCCAAACTCCTCAGCTCAAGTTCCTGGCTGCTGGTTGATCGTCCAATCGTAGGGAATGAACTCCACCGCGTAATTTTCTGGCACCGATTTTTCACGATAGCGGTTCACATAGACGGCGAGCGATGGAGCCGCTGCCAGGAAGTCATCCGTATAGAACTTCAGAATCTCTGAGAGGCGTAACGTCTGGTGCGCGTCGTCGACTTGGACATTTCGGCTGTCGTTAAAAAAGCGCTTGGCCTCGCGCGCGAGCTGTTTCTCAAGACGCTCTGGTAAGAAGGGCTCCCTTGGCAGGCGTGGACAGCCCACCGACATGCAATTGAGCGCCACATGCACCCTTGGCTCACCTAAGGGACGAATCACCTTGTTTTCGTAATCATAGAGGGTGATCGCTTCGCCACCCACCTGCACCTTGCCGAAATAAAAGAAGCCGATCTTACGTAGGCCCGCCAATGTGGTCGGTACGCCGGCTTCCAATACCTTGTGCATCGCCAGCGCGTTGTAGGCATTCAAATGAAACGCCAAAAGGTGATTGCGCGTCGGAAATCGCTCCGGGTGGTTGTTCGGACCGTTGTCGTATACCCAGGCGACGAAGAGATTAAGATCGGCCCGATCGCCCGCAAGGGCGGCAAAATTGACTCGTCCGAGATCATCGACATAGCGTTCCAAGACGCGCTGCCAGGCCGAATAGGGCGGCTCTGCGGGCATTGACTGCGCCAACATCGGGCGCGGAACCCTGGCGCAGCCGGCAAGCAAAAAACAAAATAGCAACACCAGTTTTCTCACAACTTCGCCTGCAACAACGGAAGACTTAAATCGTTGCTCATTGGATCTCGTATTTTGGCGGCAGCGAGTTCAGTTCCCGATGCGCCGGCTTTCGCTCGACCCCGCGCCGTCTTTGTTGATAACCGAACTTCGATCCGACCAGGCTTGCTCTCGTGAGTCTGTCCGCTGGTCGGATTCCAATAGAGTGACCTATTTCCATGCTTGATTTCCGACGGCACCAACAAGTAGTCGTCTCGTTTAGCATTGTGCACGCACATGGACATTGGCCCCATGGGAGTCATGACCATGAAAGCGCAGTTCGTGCAGCGTTCACGATCCAATTGGGAGGCGTCCATAAAATTATGGACGAAAAATGAAATTTTGCCGATGCGTCCCCGCGCAGCCAGCAGGTCATGACGCGCTTGCCAGGCGAATTCTACCGCGCGGCGCGCGACCTTGAGAAAAAGCAACGGTTGTTCGGCCACGGCACGTACCATGCGCCATACGGTCTTGCTCTTGTCCCGACGGTCGAACTCTACATGCACGGTCTTGGCCACGACCTCGCCGACTAACCCAGGATCATTGAAAAAGTCATATACCCTGCCGTTCACGACTAGACCGTAGCCGTATCGGTTGCAATCGCGATGGCCCGCACTGACTGCATCGAAATTGAGAGCGCAGCCTGCACCAGAACAGATCGCATCGATAACGGTTTCTGGCCTGACCGGCGCTCGCTCGCGCTTAATGCCGCGGCCGGTGTCGGCACCTACTTGAAATGAGCACACACGGACTACGTCGCTATGCTCAATGAAAAACTTTACAAGCCCTGGAATCTCATGGAAATTGCCTCGATAGACCGTGGTGTTGAAAAACACTGAAAGCGGTAGCCCGCAGACCCGTTTAAGGTAGTCGGTACGGACGCGATTCAAACTCGCTTCAGTTTCAAATCCCTTCCGTTCCTGGGTCAGATCGACATGAAAGGCCACATCGACGAGGCCGGCGTCGCAGAGTTCCGCTAATAGTTCACGGGTTGCTCTAATTCCATTAGTGTAAAGAGATGGTCGCAGACCTTTTTGACGCGCGTAGCGCACGATGGCGACAAGCTCGTCGCGTTTCCGAAGCGTGGGATCACCGCCGGTAATTTGGATGTCGGTGTTGGTACCGTAATGGGCATGGATCATGTCGATTCGGCGAAAAACCTCTTCAAGCGGGATATCTTTGAGCGCCTCGGAAGACTCGGAGAGATAACAGTAGGTGCAATCAAGATTGCACCGTTGAGTGATTTCCAGCGCCACGCAACCAATCGCGAATCGCCGGCCGAACAATTGTCCATCGGCCCACTGGCCCTGCCGCTCCATCCGGCGCCGCGCGCGCATCAGAGGCGACATCCCTTCATCGGATAAAGCAAACGGTTTCCAGTCGTTGATTTCCTGCTCGCTCAGAAAATCCGCCATCACAGTCTTCCCATTGCCATTGTAGATTTTCCTAGTACCGATTCCCAGTTGATTTCCGATCGTGAGCTAAATCTAAATTGGGTTTCAGCGTCACCACAGACGGAATCTCTAAAAGATATGACCTGAACAGTCCCACGGCCTTCTTTGCCGAATCAAAATAAATATTCGCCACCGCTGAAAGTCACGGCAGCCGCGAAGAGTTTAAGCGACCAGTGCCCCGCCGCAGCTGCTGCCGGGGCCGGCAGTACACGCATAGCAGTGATCACCAACGGCGATAGAGCCGTCGAGAACGTCGTCGACGGACAAAGTTACAATGTTGAGCGGCTTGCCGGCGCGATCGCGAATTGGCAAATTAAGCATCTGGTTGAAGTCGCAGTCGTAAACCGAGCCGTCCCATCCGAGGCTGATCAGATAGCGGCACATCACTTGATCGAGCGTAGCGACATTAAGACTAGTTTTCAACAATTCCATGTAGCGATCGTACTCGCCGCGCAGCTTGAGATGGGTAGCGTAGCGCGTGATCGGCATGTTAGTGAGGCAGTAAAGATGATTGAACGCAATGCCGAACTGTTCAGTGAGAATTCGCTTGTAGTCCTGCTCCAGTTTCGTTTGCGGCGGCGGCAAGTGCGGGCCGACCGGATTGTAGACGAGATTCAAGAGCAAGCCGCTGTCCGCTTGGCCGTAGCCGATTGCGTTTAAGAGCTGCAGGGCACGAATGCTCGAATCGAAGGTGCCCTTGCCACGCTGTTTGTCGACGTTTTCTTGGGAGTAACAAGGCAATGAACAGACTAGTTCGACCTGATGACGCTGGAAGAATTCCGGCAGATACTTCTTGCCAGGCTCGAAGATAACGGTGAGATTGCAGCGGTCCATGACGTGACGTCGGAGGCACCGCGCTGTCGAGACTAAATAATCGAAGTCGGGATGCAGCTCCGGCGCACCGCCAGTGACATCCAAGGTTGGAATCTCGGTGCGCGCGAGAAAACTCAAGACCGCCTCGACGTTCTCTCGGCTCATCATCTCCTTGCGCGTCGGCCCCGACTCGACATGGCAGTGAATGCAAGCCAAATTGCAGTAGCGGCCCATGTTCACTTGGAGCACATCGACGGCGCGGCGCGTCAGGCCGTTGCCGTTTAGATGAAGTCTCTGGGCGAAGGGTTGCATGGATTTTCGATTTTAGATTTTCGATTGAACTCAGATCGTCGAATCGCTTCCCAATTTGCGATTCTCTATCCTCGATCTTCGATCCTCGAATTGTTTCTTACGGACAGCAGTTGGAGTCCGGCCCGCAAACGCTGTCGGAAATCTTCGTCGCGTTGTATTCAAGCCCCTTGGTTTCCCGCGGATGGCGCCGATGATCGCGTGAGCAATCGAAAACACACCCCTGCTCAAACGGAGCTTCTTGCCGTGGCGGAACCAAGATAAACTGGCTGGCATAGGGCGGCTGGGAATAAATCTTAAATGTCTTTTCGCACACCGCCATGCGCGCGCCGCGCTGCAGCGTGTGGCCGTCGTCGTCAACCACTTGCTTCCACGGGCCGCGGTAGATCACCGCATGATTGCGCTCGATGCACGGCCCTTCTTTGCCTTTGTATGCCGTCACCGTGATGGCGCGGAATTCGATCCCTTCAACGGTTTGGTAAGCTTCCGAGCGAAACTCCTCAATTTGGATACCGTAGAACTTGGCATCCTCAAAAGCCCGCAGAAAATCCTCTTCTTGAAAGGCGCCAGAAACACAAGCGCTCCAAAGGTCGGGGTCTTTGGCCAAATGCTCCGGCACCGGCTCATCGCTGACAATATCCGAGATCGCGATGCGTCCGCCGCGCCTGAGCACACGGTACATTTCGGCGAATAGATGTTTTTTGTCTTCCGGGCGTACCAAATTGAGCACGCAATTGGAGACAATGACATCGATGGATTCGTCAGGGATTAACGGTTGCTCTCGTCTGATCTTAGCGTCGAAGTCTTGAAAGCTTGCAAGATCGGCCGCGGAACAAACCGGATGTTCTTGAAGATAGCGATCCACTAATTCCAGATTGGCTCTAAGATCTTGGATCTTGCCGCGGCGGAACTCAACGTTATGGTATCCAAGCTTGGCGCCAATAGATTTTTGATACTTTCGGGCGAGGTCCAACATCGCGGGGTTAAAGTCGACACCGATCACCTTACCCTTGGGGCCGACAATCTGCGAAATAATGTAGCAGGCCTTGCCGCTACCGGAGCCTAAATCAAGAACAGTTTCACTTTCATGGATATATCGCGAAGGATCCCCGCAGCCATAATCTTTTTCGATGATTTCATCGGGGACAACACTTAGAAGCGCCCGATCGTAACTGACGGGTAAACACAAGCACGCTTCGACTTCCTGCGCGGCGTTGCCGTAACGCTGCAACACCACGGCTTCGAAATTGGTAATGCCATTGTTCCCGTTGGTTCCGTTGGTTTTTAAAGGTGTGTTCATTTTTTTAAGCCGATTCTCCTTTTTTTCAGTCTGTGCCAATACCGTAAACGTTAAAGATTATCGCCCCGCGATCGGCAATGAGTAACTCCGAACGTACAAGGGTAACATAGAAGGTTAATTCTGATTGATCGGGCTAAGTTGACTCTTCAAGAAGTTGGATAAAAAAGGCTTTGCTTTGGTCACTATGCCAATCCCGATAACCAATGACTTTACCTACGATATAACCGCGCTTATTGATCAGGAAAGTCGTAGGGAGAGACCATGTTTGGTAAAGCTCGGAGGCCTCCGCATTGTGGTCTAACAGCGCGGGGAAAGATAAATTATGCTCCTTGTAAAAAGACTGAACATCCTCAGCGCTTTCCCGCAGAGCGACAGCAAGGACAGCCAACCCCTGCGAGCTAAATTCCTTATGAAGCGCTTCCATTGAAGGCATTTCGAACCGACAAGTAGGACACCATGTAGCCCAAAAATTGAGTAAGACGACTTTACCCCGTAAATCATGAAGGCGGATCGTATTCCCGTCGAGGTCCTTTAAAAGGAAGTCAGGCGCCAGCGTTCTTTTGACAGGTTCAATATTCAGCGTCTCTAATTGACTTTCCTGACGAACCATTAGCTGACTTTCTCTTCGGGCCTGCCCCCCCCGCTGAAAAATCCAACTGACAACCGACAATATCAGAAGTAAGATTCCGGCCCAGAGTCTCATGGTCGAAACAACCTCAATAACTCAGACTCCTTGCAATGAGTCAGGCAAGGATTGAAACTTTTCTGCCTTGACGCGTCGAACGAACGATCTTCGGCCGATCAAGCGACGAACGAAAATTCCCAACCTCCTAGCTTCGGCGGCGCAGGCAGTACAAACCTTCATATTTATGGCGTCCGTAAAGGCGCGGTATCGAGCCTCCCCGCCCCACGAGCAGCGCGCGCAACTTCTATGTTCGTTGCCTCCACGCAGATCCGCCGTCTGCGCCGGTATTCGTTGTTTCCTCACGGCTGTTTTCCTTTTAAGTTCTAGAGTAAAAGAGCGAGCGTCACAGCCCAGGACGACCATCTGATTTGCAGGCGATAAATGTTTTTTCGCGGATATTTCCAGATTATCTTCATGGAATACCAGATCGCGTAATCGCCCGGCTCTCATACTGTTCCCGGCCCAAACCCCGCCATCCGCAAAGGACCATCGCGCCAACCATTTTTCCGATGCCACCGGTTTTTGATTGTTTAGAGCATCAGTAAATACACGCCACGGAATAACTGCTGCTTTCATCGCGTTTCTTATCTCCGTCTCACAATTAAATCGATGAATTGGGTGCGTAGCCCAGGGCAAATCCACACTGCGAATTGAGCAATCTGTCACCGTAACACTTCAGCCGCAGTCAAAAATCCTACACTCCTCGCCTTGGATTTGACGGAACCCAATTTCATCTTCAGAGCACCAATAGGTAAACAAATTGAGCCACGCATTAGTTCCAACAAACCCATTTCTAGAGCTTGACGGAGCCGAGGTTAGCACATCACTTCCGCGCCCGAACTCGCCAATTTCCACAGTGCCGTCGCGGATGTCTTTGCGTTGGAGTTTCCTTCTTAATAGAAACTCCTTGCAGCCCCTCAGAGATAGGGACAAGAGATCCCTCTGTTATTGTGCTTCGACCAGTTCGGCTCGGCCAAACTTCTTGAGGCGCCACAGCTTGATTCCATAGAAACAAGTCACAGTGACTACGACTATGGTTAAAAGCAGACCGTTCGGGAATTTCACGCTGTTAGTGTAGTTTCCAATCCATTCGCCAGCGCCATAGCCGATCGCAATCATCGTAGTTGCCCAGAGAAAAATGCCCCCACTGTCGTAGCGGAGGAATTCGCCATAGCTGGTTCCAGAAAACCCAGCGACGGGAACCACAAAGGTCGAAAGACCGGGGACGAACTTTCCCAGTAAAAGGCTTGTCCGGGGGTAGTGCAAAAATAAGTCCTTGGTTCGCCGAACACAGTCCCTACTGCCTAGCGATAATTTGCAGTAACCTCGCACGAACATTTCTCCCTTAATCCTCCCAACGATAAACCAAAGGACGTCCCCGAGAGTCGCCGCCGCCTGCGCCAGAAGGAGGATGATAAAGGGACTCAGACGCCCTTGGGAGGCGAGAGATCCTGACAGAACGAGGACCACAGAACTAGGGACTGGAACCCCTATATACTCGGCCAGGACGGTCAGGAATAAAAGCCCGTAAGTGAGCGATCCCAAGTCTAAAATGTCAGTTTCCAAGATTTTTTGCTCGCCTCGGATTTTCCTATCTCACAAGGAGATTCCCTCTGGAAGAAGAGCGAGAACCCCTTCAAGCTCGGCGGCATCTTCTTCAACAAGGAGTCCCTGGTCTACCGCAGTCCGGGTAATGCCGAAACGATCAATCCATCCAACCAGTAAAAGACCTCCCGAACCGTCATAAAGCTCCAGGTAGTCGACGGGCCTCTTCGTATTGGGATCGTCATAGAAGGCAACCCAACCAATGATTTGAGAGTCCCTGGTAACCGTCACACACTTCATAAGGGCCAGATCGCTTCTAGTTGGGGCCGACGAAGGAAGGAGCACGGTCTCCCTTCGAAGATTTTCCACCAATTGCGTTGGCTCGGCGAAAACCTCAGAAACCCACAATAAGAAAAATGAAAGAATTAGCACTATGAAATGACGTTTGTTCATTGCTTTCATCGCTTCAATTCTCCTTGTTCAACAAACTTTCCGATGAGGTCGCTAATCTCTAAACAAATTGCACGCTATTCTAGTTCCGCGATGTTGGTCGGCGACTCACGAAAAGTAGTCTGCCGCTTGCGGCGCGGCTCAATTTTTTTCCAATTTTAAACGAAGGGGGGAGTCGAAGAATTTCCTGACCACTCTCTCATTTCCGCGGGACACTACATGCGGAACAAAAAGCGGCCTGAAGCGTCAATGCCCAAACCGGTGATCGATTGATCTGTGCTTCGATTTTGGAGGACCGTTACGGGCAACAGATCTTTGACTTGCGCGCCGGTCGCTCGTTAAGGCTTCGAGGGTCGCCAAATCGAAGGGGATTCAGTTAGACAATCGTCACCGGATAAATTGACTCACCAGCCAGATTATTACTAAGGCCGCTCCTACCAGGAGGGCTCTCCAGGGGTTGCCGGATCAGGTCGGCGGATGCTTATTCTCGACCATGCCAAGTCTCCTTCACTACTTGTGATAGAACCATTGGGAAACGCCAAAAGTTCCCGTTGCGGTAGCGATATGTTTGATTTTGCGGCGAATCAGCCGCAATCGCAGCGGGGAACTTTTTCAAGCGGATATTTGTTAATGAATTCATCGACTCTGCAACCGGGCAGCCCCTTGAGCGCTCTGAGACATGGTTTGCCCCCCACTTTGTTCACCCTTTCGGTTCGTGCTATGTTCTCCTACCAATGTGCACGGTATGTATGCCTAAAGTGGGTTCTGCGGCACCGGAGGAAATGGCCCCATGTCTGTAGTGGCGAGTCGATCGGGAAAAAGCGGCATCAAGGAAGAAGCAGCCGCCTATATCGATCAACTTTACCGGGTTGCCTACCATCTAACCAAGCAGAAAGACGACGCCGACGATTTGGTTCAAGAAACGTACCTGAGGGCAATTAATAATTACGCCCAATTTGAGTCCGGCACAAACCTCAAAGCGTGGCTCACAAGAATCTTGTACAACATGTTCGTCAATCGCTATCACCGCGAGCGAAAGACGGTTTCCTTCGATCAACCCGCAGCTGAAACAGATATTTCGTGGCTAGACACCATGGCTAGTAGCAATCCTGGCCCCGAGGCGCAGTTTTTGCAAGCGGAACTTAAGGACAAGCTAAAGGAGGCTCTGGACAGTCTTTCAGAGGAATTTGCCACGCCGATTGTACTCGTTGATGTCGGGGGGTTCTCCTATGCCGAGGTAGCGGAAATCACTTCCTGCCCCATCGGAACGGTGCGTTCGAGGCTGTTCAGGGCGCGAGCCGTCTTGGCCGGCAAACTGAGGGAATATGTTCGGCATGAAAAATAAATCGATGTCGTGCGAGCAAAACCGGGAGAAAATCAGCTCTCTGCTAGATGCTGAACTTTCACCGCGAGAAAAGAAAATGCTTGAAAAGCATTTGTCTGTGTGTGTTACCTGCCGCACACTTGGAGAGTGGCTTCGGTGCGTCAAAGAGGGGATAAGTAGGTTAGCCGGTGAACCTGCGATTTCTAAGAGCGCGCGAGCGAGAATCTTGGCGTCGCTTAATCGAATACCATCCGACGTGCCGCCGATGCCCTGGTGGAAACGACTGCTGAAACGAAGTTGAGTTGAGAGCTATCTGTTTCCGACGCAGTAATTACGTAAACCGCCAAAACAGTTTACTGTTCCGCCCCTGATCGGTGGGATTACACCGCGTTCCAATTGCTGGGACGTGACATTCTTTAGCTTAAGTTCCGTCGGAACATACTTTCGAGAATACCTTCAAACTCGACCATCGTGAAGGGTTTCGCCAAGTAGGCGTTGAAGCCTTTGTCTAGACATTTTTCGCGATCCTGCGGCCCGGCCATAGCGGTCGCGGCAAGGATTCTCGTGTCGCGGGTCAAGGGATTGCTTCTCAACTGGGCTACGATCCCGAAACCATCTTTCCTGGGTAATCGTACCTCCATAACAATGAGATCAGGCCTTTCAGTTAAAGCTTTGCTCAAAGCTTCTTCGCCGTCACTCGCCACGCTCGGCACGGGGTAGTTGAGGAACTTTAGGTAAAGGCACACCAGTTCACGATAGTTATCGTCGGGGTCAGCCAAGAGGATTTTCTTTGGACCCATTTCATTTCTCCCTCGGCCTGCCTCCACGGGGCGGAAGATCGAGGATCTCGGCGATTTCTTTTTCGAGCCGTTTGGATCTTCGTTGTCCCTTGAGGAGGCGAGTGATCGTTGAGGGGTTGACGCCAAGCTTTTGGGCCAAGGCCTTTTGGGTGTAGATCCCCCGCTGCAGCATGGAAATCTTGATTTTGATTCGGTGCATTGATATTGTAAGGCAAAAAAATTGCCTCGGCCAGTGTCTTTATTATGGGTAAATATTCCAATTAGAATTGTTTGTCAAGCAGATATTCGATAACGAATGAACAAGCAATTTTCATCTCGTCTCCTCTGGGCCATTCGCAGGTCTGGACTAAAACCAACCCAATTTGCTCACAAAGCTGGGGTTCCCCAGGGCACGATCTCCAAGTGCCTCAAGGGGCACGTCCCTACCGCCAAGCTCTTGCTGCGCATTTCCCAAACAACAGGGAAGAGCATTGATTGGTTTCTGACCGGTAAAGAGGAGACAGAGTCGGAAGAAAGATATGTCGCGGAGAAGCCTGCTGGCTATGGCAGGCACGGCGTGGGCCGGAAGACCGAGGATGAGGAGGTATGGATAGCCAAGTTGCTAAAGGTATTGCGTGGCCGGGATCCGCGGAAGAAACAGACTGTGAAGAATGTCCTCGATGTCCTGAGCAGGTGACTCGCACCGACGGACAATCTGACTCCCTTGGCTGCCGATCATAGCTCGCGAATACGTTGAGCAGGGGGAGCGCCACGAACTGCCGCGATCGTCCCTGCAACGGGTATGGTCGAGAAGTCCAGATCTCCCGCTATCACCCCCGCATTGGCAAGGGTTGACTCCATCACAATGATCTCGACGTCAAGTCCCTCCTGCTGATAGTAACCGTTCTCTCTACTAATCGGGTACAGGATCGCCGGTATGCCAGCCGTGAGCTTTCTTCTACCCAAGAGATTACCTTTCATGCTAAAAGGTCTGGGGACCAAGCTATGGGAGCCATCCGTGTATAGTTCCGCCGCCGCGAGGATTATATCCCTAATCTTCACGGTCGTCGTTGGATTGATCGTTTTTCTCCCGATTTGCGCTCTGGTTTTTGGCAGCTTCTGGTCCGGCTCACCCGTGGCTAAAGACGCGTACCTGACACTTGATAACTGGTCCAGGGCATTCTCCATGACCATCCCGGCGACTCTGCCGGTCCTCTTTCTAAACTCGCTTCTCTTTGCCTTCCTGGTAGCGATCCTATCGGTTACCTTGGGAGTGGCCATGGCCTATCTGGTCGAGAGAACGGATATGCCCTTCGGCCACATCTTTGAGCAGCTCGCTATCCTTCCCAGAGCCTTTCCGATCATCATAGCGGCGCTGGCGTGGATGCTCCTCCTCAGTCCCAAAATTGGTCTCCTCAACGTCCTTTCCCGAGAACTCTTTGGCTCTCCTCTCTTCAACATCTACTCTTTCCCGGGGATGGTTTTTCTCATGGTCCTCTATGAGTCTCCGATAGTATTTCTGATAGCCCTCAGCGCTTTCCGTCTCATGGACCCTGCGCTGGAAGAGCAGTCTATGGTCTGTGGCAATAGTCTCCTCGGAACCCTTTTCAGAGTCACCCTTCCTGTGATGCGGCCCCTGATACTCTCGGCCTTCATGCTTGTCTTTATCATAGGGATCATAACCTTAGAGGTGCCCATTATTATCGGCATGCCCGGCGGCGTCTTTGTCTTCACTACCGCTATTTTCCAGCTAATCGCCACGGACTACCAATCTCTGAACTACTACAACACGGCGGCGGCCTTGGCCATGATGATCATCCCTATAACCATGACCATGCTCTTCCTCTACCGACGCCTGGTGAGCGGGGTGGAAAAATTCGTTACCATTGCAGGCAAGCCGTCCGTGCGGAGCGTCCAAAAACTAGGTCCTTGGAGATACGTAACCGCGTCGGTTCTCTCCCTCTACTTTTTCATGGTGATGCTGCTCCCCGCGCTCGTCGTTGTGCTTCTTTCCTTCTCGGAATTTATTTCAGCGCCCAGCATGGAGCTTCTCAGCCGCCTAACCTTGAAGCACTGGACGCGGGTGCTGAACGACACGGTGTTTTGGCGCGCCTTGAAGAATACGCTGATCCTCGCGTCCGTCGGGGCCACCCTATCCGTCGTCTTGGCATTTGCCGTGGGCTACGTCCTCATCCGCAGCAGCGCCAAGTTCAAAGGCATGATCGAGGGAACGGCCATGCTGCCCTTGGCTTTCCCGGGAACTGTCCTGGCCATAGGCTTTGTGTGGGTTTATATCAGGACCCCCGTCTACGGGAGCCTGTGGATTTTGCTTTTCTACTTTGTCGGGAACTATCTTCCCTTCGCTCTCAGGACCCTGAGCCCCTTTCTATTTCAATTCCACAAAGAACTCGAAGAGGCCTCGTGGATCTCAGGCGCCGGGCCGCTCAGGACCATCGTGAGGATTATTATTCCATTTCTCAGAGGAGGTCTTTTCGCTGTCTGGATTCTGCTGTTCCAGATCTACATCAGAGAATTCGCCGGGGCGATTATCCTTTTCTCCTTCGGGAACGAAGTCCTATCGACGCTCCTTTTTCTGAGGGCCTTTGAAGAGGGCTCCCTAGGCGTCGGCGCCGTTCTGGGAGCCTTGATGTTGGCCCTATCCCTGGGCCTCCACATCTCCGTTGTCAGGCGGATCAAGGTAGTCGCCTAGAGAGTTACTGAAAGATCTTTTGGATCCTCTTCCTCCATTCTCCTCCCTTCTCCACATCCTCTCTCACCAGGATGCTCTGTAGCTGTCCGTTGAAGAGCTTAATTCCTTCTAGCGCCTGCTTGAGCTCGGCCTTTGCAGGGACATCCTGGTTGGCCGGTATGTTCCCGCCGTCAGCGAACAACCTTTGCCCCTCGGCACTGATCAGGAAGTTGACGAAAAGTTTGGCCGCGTTGGGATGGGGCGCGTTTTTGTGAATAACGGCCATATTCGGCCACCAGATCCCGCCCTCCTTGAAGCTCGAATAGGCCAGGCCTGGGTAGGTGGGCCCCCACAGAGTAGCCGTGTACGGAAGCGTGAAAACCCCTAGGGAAAATTCTTTGAGCCCGACAGCAAAGTGCAGTGTCGGAAAGCCGGACTCGTATCGCCCCACGTTGGCTTTAAAGCGGGTCCAATAGTCCGTCCACTTATTCATGTCCTGATTAAACCAGGTGAAATAGGACAGGATGTGTGTCAGGTAATTGGATCCCAGCCACGGCGTCCGCGAGATGATTTTTCCCTTGAATTCGGGCTTGAGGAGATCATGGATGCTTTTGGGAACCTGCTTCTGAGGCACTATTTCTTTGTTATAAATGACGCCCACCACGTGATTGAAAAGCGGCGTCTGGTTCCAGCCGCTTGGCAACGCCTCCTTGACCTTGGCCACTTTCTCGTGTCCCACTGGTGTATAGGGCAATGCCCATTTGTTGAGCTTGCTTCCGGTGGGACCTGTGGCGGCACCAAAAACATCGGTCTCAAAAATACCCGCGTCCGATTCCGTGCTGACCTTTCTCAGGATATCTGGATCGCCGACGTAGATGCCTTCGACCTTGATGCCATATTTCTTTTCGAAAGCCTCTCCCAGAGGGGTGAAGCTAGGAAAGACTACGATCCTGAGCTTCCCCTCTTTTTTCGCTGCTTGCACGAGCTCGGCCGCTCCGATTGTCTGGGCAATTACCCGTGAGATATCGGTGATCGTCACAAAAAAAACAAGATTCATAGCAGCTACGCACACCGCCGGGAGTCTTGGACTCAAACGAACTCTCTTCATCTGCGAGACCCTCCTTGGCTATAAAGCCGAAGTCTTGTGAGATCCGATAATCTCAGCCTGGTGTTTAATGTGGTTTTGCATCCAATTGGCTTTGTCAATTTGGCGCCGCTGTTTGACAAGTTTTGAACCGCTCATGTAATGTCGCGGCTACATCATATTGAGATCAATGTCAATGGATACCTTAGCCGAAGAACTCGCCACAACTTTGCGGGTTGCCCATGTGCTGGGTCTAATTAACTTGCTTGGCCATGTAAGCACACGAATCGGCGATAGGATCCTCGTTACTCCCGGGCGGGGCCTGGGACCCCCCCCACCCAATCGGATGACCGCCGCTGATGTGCTGACCGTTAACTTTGACGGACGTGTTTTGGAGGGAAGCTATCCGGCCCCTCGCGATTTGGCTATGCACCTCGCCGTCTATCGGGCTCGGCCAGACGTTAGGGCGGTGATGCACAGCCACCAGCCGGAGATGCTCGCCTTTGGTCTCGTAGAGCGGGAGCTGCTGCCGGTGGTTCACTTAAACGCAGACCAGGTACAGTCGCCCTTGCCGCGTTTCGGCCAAGGGGAGCTTGTTACCACTGTAACCCAAGGTGAGGCCTTGAGCAGGACTCTGGGTGATGCCGGAGCCTGCCAACTTCCGGGCCATGGGATTCTCGTCGTAGGCCCCGGCTCGATCGAAGTGCTCACCCGCGCTCACCACTTAGAGGAGCTTGCCAAAATAAACCGTCTGGCCGCCCCGTTGGGGAAGCTCAACGTGGTAAGCGCGGCCGAGGCTGCCCGGATCGCCTCTCAGCGCGCCGGTATGGAGGACTTTCGCGACTATTATAGCTCGCTTGATCCTGGACCCAGGCCGGCGCCAGCCCCAATGGCTCCCTTAAACTCAATCCAGGGGGTTAAGGAACGAGTCGCTTTAGCCTGCCATATCCTGCATCGTTTCGGTCTCGTTAATCACCTGGAACATGTTAGCCATCGTCTACCCGGCCAAGATCGATTTGTCATCAGCCCTCGAGGCGACATGGCCAAGATTCGACCTGAAGACTTGGCAACGGTTGACCTGTCAGGTAACTGGATCGAGGGTCCCTTACCACCACCTCCCTTTCGCTTTCTGCACCGTGACATCTTTGCGGCTCGGCGCGACGTGCAGGCTATAGTGCACACGCACGAAACCTACGGACGAATTTACCCTGCCGCGGGGCTTTCGATTCCTCCGGTTCATCGAGTCGGAGCAAATCTCGTGGAACACACACTGCCGGTCTACGATGTGCCGGATCTCATTTTTGACGAAGAGCCGCGGCGAGCCGTAGTGGCATTGTTAGGTCAGGGAAATATTGTACACGAACGATCCCACGGCACAGATTTCGTCGCGACAAACATCGAGGAGGCCCTCGCTGCAGCCATCCATCGAGAGCGGCTTGCGGAACTACACCATCGGGCGCTCCAGCTCGGCAGTCCACGCCCGCTTCCCGCATACGTGTTAGAGCGGCTGCCTGAAGAGCTTCCCTCTGCCGGCGAGTGGTGGGACTACTGGACTGGCCTTTAGAGGAACAGACTGTGGACAAACGGTGCCAACTGGTGAGGAAGCACCGAAAAGCACAGATTCGAGAGTACATCAGGAAGGAAGAGAAAGAAGATCGGAGGCCCGATCAACTGAACATGTTCGAAGCGACTCTGTTTATGGCAGGCCGCTCTCGATGACCAGGTCATTTGCCCTCGTCTTCGATAGATAAAAAGAGTTTCAGTTCCGAACTGGAATAAGTGGTCCCGGTGGTTTCCACCAAAGTGACGACCTGCCGAAGCGCGGAGAGCAGATCGCGTTCGCGCAGTGAATCGAAGGGATGAACAAACATCGCCCAGATGGTCCCCTGAAACGCCGCATATCGCACATCCAGGGCTGAGACAAAGTTGGCTTCGATCATTCGCATCAGCATGTCACGATTGACATTTGTGACCTCGGCCGCAGGAGCGACAATCGTTAGCCGGTTGTGGATCTCATCCGTAAAGATCAGCAGTGGAATTCCTTGCCGCACGATCAGCCATCGACCGTCGCCCCCTTTGACGCCGGGCTGCACGCGTTGCAGGACTTTCTCCAACATTGCATTCGTCATGGGCTGTTCAGGAGTCAACTCCTTTGTATCCTCTGCGGGATATGCCTTTGCGAGCGACAGACCTAACAGCATGACGTAACAAATCAGCGAGACGAGCTTCTTCATTAATTTACCCTCCGCTATTTGGAGTGGCGGTGTCATCCAGCGCAGGCAATTAGCTTTTACGGCTCGGTCTTTGCCTTCAGGCGCCCATGACCGCTCCCCAGTTTGCCAGGTTAGCTTTCAATTTCTTTTCTTACGCGCAAGCCGGATTTCCCCGTCTCAAACGAGAACTCGCGGTCCTGAGGTAGATAGGAAAGTTCCGGCAGGTTTGCGCTCTTACGTTTGGCGTCCAATGCTTGGTCAATCTCTGTCCTTAACTCCGAAGAAATTCGCTCGTCGGCATCGAGCACAAGGACTCATTTTCCAAAATGAGGAGAACGCTTGGTCGCTGCCGCGTTGCCGGTAAGTGGGCCTTTATGTCCTGGGGTTTTTAAAGATGTGGATGAATGACCGTCGCTAACAAGCGATGCAAGAGAAATCCCCAATCGCCGGGCTTCTGCGGCACAGGAGCGGCAAATATCGATCTCCATAACGTCTGTGTAAGCGCGATACCGGGCTTCTTTACCCGTCAGGCAACGTTGGCACTCCATGTTTCCCATGATTCACGCCAAAGTCTCAATGTTGACTATTGCTCAACCGGAAAATGAGCGTCGCTCAATATCACACCACCGTTTCCCGGGGTGTCTCCTTGGGGACCGTCTTTGTTTTCCCTCATTGCAACCGCTAGTCTGGGAAATCCAAGAGTGCCGCTCCCCAGCGCCTCCTGGTAGAGACGCCCCCCGACCGCCAGGGAAATTTTTCCGGTTTCCTCCGAAACGATGAACACCACCGCATCGCTCACCTGAGTTAATCCCACCCCGGCACGGTGCCTTGTTCCCAGTCCTCTGGCCTTAAAAGCGCCATGATCGGCGGAGAGGGGCAGGATACAACCTCCCGCAACGATCTTCTTTTTGCGTATGATGACCGCCCCGTCGTGGAGCGGGTTTCCTGGATAAAAAAGACTTAACAGGAGTGTGGCGTTCAGTTCCGCGTTGATCACGGCACCCGTCTTCGTATAATCCTCGAGACTCATCTCCTGCTCCACGGCGATGAGCGCGCCGATCCTTTTAACACTCAGCTGTAATACCACCTTGTATATCTCTTTGGCGCCATTGATCTGGGGAAACACACAGCATCTTAAGTGTTTCTCCTGAAGAGACCTTTCGATCTCTCCGAGCGCGGCTCGCAGTTGGCTGACGCGATCGAGAAGCGATTCGCTCAGTTCACAACTATTTGTTTTACGCCGCTCAAAAGAATCGCCCTCCTCGGAAAAGATTTCTTGCCTTGATCTCGGCATTTCGCATCTCCTTCACTAAACTGAACAAAAGGAGGGGTGTGAAAGTTCCGGAGGTTCTTCCCAAAATGATCTTCGCTCCCATCTAAACCCAAGGCCAAGCGGCTAAAGTTCTGAGGCTCATCCCTACCTCTTTATTTTAGGGAACTTTTGAAACCGTTCGTCTGTTTTCCAACTAGGGTGATGATGCGTGCCTCGATCTCCTTTTCACGGCTCAGACAAACCTCAAAGCTGGCTTACGAGGATCCTTTAAAACCTTTTCATCAAACATTTGAAGAATGTGAGCAGGAGGGGAAGGTTGGGGCCACCGGCTTAACCGGCCCGACGAGGAGATATTTCGATGTTTACTACGCAAAAAATATCCTTGGTATGGCTATCAAGTTTCATCTTGCTCTCCGGCTGTGTTGCCGGGGAGATTCAAAAGGGCAGAATGGCCCTCCTTTATGGAGATCCCAATGTAGCTATTGGACACTTTCAGAGGGCGGCTGAATTGGACCCTGATTACCTCTACTACAGCGTGCTTCCGCAAGGGGTCTGGACCTATGTGGGCCGGGCTAACTATAACGCCAGAAAATTCCCTGGCGCCCTTAAGGCTCTTGAAAGGGCGCGCTCCAAGTATGAACAGGATGATCTGGCCAAGCTTTATCTCGGACTGGTCTTGGTGCGGAACGGAAATCAAGCAAGGGGACTCAAAGAGATACAAAGCGGGTTAAGAGGAATTCATGACTGGCTTGACTACGTCGATTTTAATTTGAACAGCTCCTATGGGCAGTTCTGGGATCCAACAAGAAAGATGCGCTCTGAGATCGAAAGCACTCTCGCCATGTTCTCTGGCCGGGATGTTGACGTGCAAAAAGTCATTGCCAGCGGCGAGTGGATAGGAAGGAAGATGGAAGAGGAAATCGACCTTGCGCAAAAAGATGAACAGTTACATCACGGCAGGAGAGCGGGAGGAGACAACTAAAATCCTATCGCGTTGACTTCGGACCAGCGCCGCGCCGATTTGATGTCTGGCTTGACGGAAACCTCGCCCAGTGCACCTTCACGAACCGTGTTTTTTTGAAGAGTATACCACCTGCCTATCGGCCGCCCTGCTCAACCCAAAAGTCCCGTCAAAACAGATGTTCTCCTGCCTTTTCCTGTTTTCTTTTCACGCTGGCTTTGGACAGCTAAAATCTTTTTACTTTTGGGAACCTTCACGGAAGGGTTGTTGTTAAAAAGGTGGAAATTAACAATCCGGCATCTCTTTTATGGCCTATGAGACAGCGTTTCGGGGGGGGAGAAAAGGCAGCTTCGCTGTTTCAGCTAGACACCGTTCTTTCTGCTCAACACCTTGACATCGATCAAAGGAATGCCTCCTCAGAGCCGGAGAAAAGGCTCATGTTCGCGGTATTGGAGGATGCCATTGCCTGTTTCCAGAACGCAAGGGGCAAGGATCTGTTTCGGGATGCAGAGAAGTGGATTTTAGCCCACAACAATGATTGGCTTTTTTCCTTTGAGAACATCTGTGAGGTTTTAGGGTTTAATCTTGAGTGTATCCGCCAGGGATTGATACGCGGCAAGGAGCAGAAGCCGGCAGAGCGACATAAAGCTCCGATGTGCCGCTTGACCCCGGGGCTGAAGAGAAACAAGCCTGGTCTGCTTTCGCACAGCGATAGCCACCAAAGGAAGGACAACATGATTACTGACAAAAGGATGCTTGGTTCTCTACTGTCGGCGCAGGAAAAGAGGGTGCTGAAGCTGGTAGTTAAAGGCCAGGCCAATAAAGAGATTGCCGCAACGCTGGGGATTAGCCCTTCGACGGTAAGATGCCATATCCAGAATATACTGAGAAAGCTTGATGTGGAAAATCGTGTCCAAGCGGCCGTCTTCGCCGTGAGGGCGGGAGATTGCCCGTTGGAAGTTGGAGAAAAAATGAGAAAGCGAATACAGCAGCCTGAATAGGTCATCTGACCGATTGACAGCACGCTCTTCATCTGGTCTTGTAAGGGGGAATCTTGAAACAGGCGGAAAGGAGAAGAGAGATGAAGAGCGTCAAGTTATTTATATGTGTCCTTCTTTTAGCGGGGAGTTCCGCCGTGATTGGCGGACCTGCATGGGGGGCTGAAGGTGTCATCAGCAAGGTCGAGTTAACCCCTGGCAGTAATTACTGTCACCTGAGGTTTCCGGCGATTCGTGAGGAAACTTTATTTTGGTCTCGTCCAGACCTTAAGGACGCGGGCGGGGTTGATGTCATCGACTTCTACGGACCTTGCGACTATGATCCTCGGGGGAAAAAGGAGATGTTCCGCTGCCTGTATGAGATGAGCATTTTGCGGGGCGACGAGTAAGCATCCCGTGCCGAAGCTGCCGATTACTTCGCGGTAAGCGAGGCTGACAGGGATCAGCCTCGCGCCGTCGGGGACTTGGCGCACCAGACGGAAACATCACAGGCCGGACTCGCCTTTCCAAAGAGCCACTGAAAAACGGCCGGAGCTTTTCAAGGAGGCGTTTCCCTAGGTCTCCCATTTGGCTGTCCCGTGGAGTCGCATCAATGCGGCCGACCCACATTCGTTCAGCAAGATAGAAGTCGCAACCTGGCATCAGGAGTGCAACTTCAATCCCCGGAGATCCGGAATCCCAGCGATTTCGACAGTGCATTCTGCGCCATGACCAGCGAGTGTGCCGTTGCGCTTATCTCGCTACCGAACCCGATGTTCTTTGACCAGCGCAGACGGATCACGGGCCCCGCAAAAAAGAACGTGCTTGCCAATGCTGCAAAGATCCCTCTGAGCTCCAAAGCAACCTCGCAATGATTTCTGGCAAAAAGATCGACTGGTAGGAACTCATTGCTGTATTCGCTTTCTCATTTTTTTCTACTGCGGGCAATTCTCCCCCCGATTCTCTGCTGGCAGCCTGAATAGGTCATCTGACCGATTGAACGCAGGCTTTTTGTAATATAGGGCATTGCTCATGTAGGTAAAAGCCGCCCTGCTCGGAGTGGACCCGCGAGGTGTGGTATCACAGTTCCAGATTGGCCCTAGTGATATATTTCCTCGATAAGGAACTGGTGCCTCTGGCCGGCTGTTTAATATCGTGAGCCAAAAACAACTGAGATATGCCGAGGTAAAGGGCCGGCTCTAGCCGCTTGAGCGTTAGCGCGGTCGTGCAGCTGAAGGATGGCCGCTTCATGGTCTATGAGGCGGCGGCAGAGGGGAGATATGCCTGCCGGAGAAACAATCCGCGGCATCCGAGAGGCCCTAGCCCGCAACCTGAATCTGCTTGGTGACAGTCCCGCTTTTCAGAAGGTAGTGGAGCAGTGTTCCCGGATCGCCCCCTATGATGTCACGGTTCTCCTTGTGGGCGAGACGGGCACAGGGAAAGAGCTCATCGCCCGGGCGCTCCATTTCCTCAGTCCTCGGGCCTCGGGTCCCTTTGTGCCGGCCGACTGTGCCGCTATCCCCGAGACGCTTTTTGCCCATGAACTCTTTGGTCACGAGCGCGGAGCCTTCACTGACGCGCGCGAGACCAAACTTGGGCTTCTTGTTTCAGCTAGTGGTGGAACGCTGTTCCTGGACGAGGTGGAAAGCCTTCCTCTGACCGCCCAGGGAACTCTCCTGCGGCTGCTGGACACACACGAGTGGCGCCCGTTCGGCTCTGCCAAGTGGAAACCACTTGACTGCAGAATCATCGCAGCGACCAACGAGGACCTTGCTACGCTTATCGAGAAAGGGCTCTTTAGACGAGACCTCTACTATAGGCTCACAATAGAGATCTGCCATCTGCCGCCATTGCGAGAGAGGGCAGAGGATATCCCACTGCTCACCCAGCGTTACTTATCATTTTTCTGCAAGACCTTTCAGAGGGAGACCCTTACTATCTCGGAGGAAGTTCTCTCTCTACTATGCACTTACTGTTGGCCGGGCAACATCCGGGAGCTACAGAACTGTGTCCAGCATGCTGTTGTGCATGCAGCCGGTCCGGTTCTCAGGCCGTCAGATCTACTTCTCCCCATGACACCCCATATGGCGGCGGAAGACCCTGCTGCTTCTTGGAAGGAGGCACGGCATCAGGCTGTGGTGGCGTGGGAAAAAATGTTTCTTGCCCGGACCCTTCAGCGGAGACGTGGAAGTCTGATCCAAGTTGCCCAGCAACTCCACCTCAGCCGCATGCAGCTTTATCGTCTCCTGAAAAAATATCATCTGCACTCTCCGCGACTCGGGCACTAATCATCTTCGGCCCACCTTAGCTCAAGCCAGACAAGGCCTAGCGATTCTGCTGAAAAACCGGCTTTGCATGCTTTCGACAAGCTGCTCAGCATGAACGGAAAATTATAAACATTGTCAATGTAAATTCCCGTTCGCCCTGAGCCTCGTCGAAGGGTAAACGGGGTTTTTCAGCAGAATCGACCTATATCCCTGTGCTCCGTAACATCAGCTTTACAGAACGTCACATCAAACGTGACACAGAAATTTCTCAGCAATTCAAACCTCCTCCCTCAATCCCTGTAGATGGCATGTAACATGAGCTGTGAACTCCGCTGAGAACGCGTCACGGCTCCATGAAATAAAAAGATACTGATTCAAGCAGTTAGAGCTGGCGCGAAATCTGGTCTCGCCTTTGCTCATATGCGGGCAAAAACAGATGGCACAATCCTTATCTCCAGAGAGTCGCAGCGCTATGCAGGAGATTCTCCGCTACCTGGCAAAGCATCCTGAAGCGGGAGATACCCTCCAGAACATCGCAAATTGGTGGATTCCGTTCGAGCGGCTCCTGCCGAAGTGGAGCGTGGTCGAAGAGGCCCTCGCCTATCTGGTGGCACAGGAGCTCATCACGGAGACCACGCTGCCCGGAGGGCAGAAATTCTACAAGGTCATCCCGGACCAGCGGGCTACGATAGTCCGGCTCGTGCAGGAACAGGTCAAGCCAAGAAAGGAGGTCATCATGAATTAGAATGGGACCTTGCTGACGCACGGTTTAGATCGACAACGGGAATTTAGATTTGGATAGCGAGAAAGGAAGAAAAAATGGACCTCATTAAATTGGCAATTGCCGATGCGAACACTCTCTTGCGTGAGGGGCTAAAGGGGATCTTCGCCGGGGAGAGCGATCTACTCGTTGTCGGAGAAGCGGCGGATGGGGTTGAGGTCGCGGATGTTGTGGAGCGAACCAAGCCCGATGTTCTGCTGCTTGACCTCAAGATCCCCAAACGAGAAGCCGTGCCGATCCTGTTAGAGCTGCACCAGAAAAATATACCCTCCAAAGTTCTTATCCTTAGCCGCTTTCCTGAAGAGGAGAGCATCTTAGACACCGCCAGGGCTGGAGCCTGCGGTTATGTTCTCAACCGCACATCCTCCACAACGTTAATACAGGTTATCAGGAGAATTCATAAGGGAGAGATTTGCGTGGACAGACAGCTCGGCTGCGCAGAGACCTTCTTAGAGTTCGCTCATCAAATGCGGACTCACCACGCTAGCAGACGAGAAGACGAGATCTCCAGAGCACTGTCTAAAAGAGAACGGCAGATTCTTAGTCTCGTGGCGAAAGGTTTGGCCAACCAAGAAATCAGCGAGAGGCTTCTCATTCGCCTGAGCACTGTAAAGGTTCACTTAAGCCATGTCTTCAAAAAGCTAAGCGTCAACAATCGCACCCAGGCTGTCCTTTTTCTGCTCAACGCTTATCAGCACGAATTACCCACAGACCTAGGCTTAGCAAGTGGAGCCGGTAGTGACTGCCTTCTTGACCACGGGGTCTTCGGAGACCTCGCACCAGGGCAGCCGCACCAATCATCGGCTGATCTTAGGCTAATCTCAGCTAATCAAAGCAACTCTCAAACTCTATCGTGACCGATTAGAACTAGGCTTCATATTTGGCGTCTTTAGACAAACCACAGAAGTAAAAGCTCAGTGATCTAGGAACTCACAACCAAGAAAGGAGATCAGCGTGAAAAGAAAAACAATTAGTATCGCAGCCATCGGTCTTATGCTCAGTTTTTTTCTGGTAACGCCGGTTTGGGCCGAAAATTTCGATGAGAGGATCAAGGCGCTGGAGGAGGAGGTATCAAGGATCATGCCCCTGAAGGAGGAGCTGGATCGGCTCAAAGGGGAACAGATGGAGCTAAAGAAGGAGGCGACCGCCGCAGCGGCTGAGCTGCCCAATTTTAGATATCGTCCCGGTGCAGGTCTGATGATCGAGGACGCAAAGGGAGCTTGGGGGATTCGTTTCTTCCTCCAGCAGCAATACATAGCCAGCTTCTTTCTAGATGACCGTAGGGCCAAGAACGGCGCTATCCAGGGAGCCATTCAGCCGCGCCGTCTTCGGCCGCGCTTCAACTATTACTGGGATAATGGCTTTCATGAATTTGACTACTGGGTGGACATCAATAACGCCGGGAGTACCAGGGGTGGTCCGTGGAACGCGTTCAAAGCGAACTACGCCGCTCACTTTGAACAGATAAGTCCTTTTCTCCCCACTCTTTGGGTTGGCGCTAACCCCAGCTTTTGGATGAACGCTTCCGACATCAACCGCTCCTCACTCACCGGTGGGAGAAGCGAGTTCAGCCTGCTCTCTCAAGGAAACGGAATTGTCCTTGGGACTCAGACCCGGGGCGCCGTGCTCGACTGGAATGCTGTTCCCCTTGGGCCGGCAGTGGGCCAGTTGCATCTGGGATACTCCATCTTTGGCACAGACGCATTCGCTAATCTGGCCAATTCCGGCAATTCCAGTGGGACACTCAAGAATGACAAGAAGGCTTTTTCCTGGGGTATCGGCATTAAACCCTTCGCAAGAATAAAAAATCCGTGGATCCAGGAGCTAGAGCTTAGCTTCGGCGGGAAGGTGCAGGGTATCCCTAACGATAGGTTCTCGGGCTACAGCATCGCCGCACAGCAATTAAGAGCACAGCGGATCGTTTTAATTACCACATCAACCAGAGATGACTTTTGGGAATACTATACGCCAGGTTTAAACTGGACTTTTGGTCCCTATACTCTTCGCGCATCGGGCCAGTTTGATAATTCCCACCGCGATAAGGATCCTTCCGCGACGGTGAAAGTCCGTGGCGATGAGGGTAGCACGATCCGGGGCCGTGGCTGGAGGATTGAGCATGAGCTTTGGCTCTGGAGCCCGAAGGGCCTCCTTACTGGGAGTCCAACTCAGCCAGGAAGTATCATGATTTCTCCTCTATTTGACCGTGTGGATGTTCGGGCTCCCAATGGCATGACCGGCTGCACGCGAGCGGGCCACGGCTGTCAGGGCGCCTATGCCATCAATTCGGGCGTAGCCCTGTGGTACTTTACCGGGAAGCCCTTAAACGTTGGTCTCATTTGGGATCACTGGCGTGTAAACAAGGCCAATGCGGACGTTGCACTCAGAATAGATAAGGGCCAGCAGGGAAAGCACGTCGATTTCAACACTCTTTCGTTTATGGTTCGATCCCAATGGTAAAGGCTTTTGGTTGGCGGTGAAAAGGGCCGCCCCAGCGCGTTTTGGGCGGCCCTTTTATTTGGATCTTCCCTCAGTATCTCGGACAGGTGCTAACTTTGTAACCGAGGTAAATCATGGCACGCTACCGATTTGGCCGTTTGCTTTGCATGCGCGACTCTCTATTTGCGATTGGTTTCTTATCTCTCCTTGCTTGTGGTCGTCCTCCCGGATTAGGTGTAGGCGGTCAATATCTTGATGGCAGGGCGGAGGTTTCCCGACGGGGCGGGAATACCAAGCAGGCGATTGTCAAGCTGGAGCAAGTGGCCCAGAAAGACCCTTTTTATCGAGACAGCCTCACGCTTTTGAGCCGTGCCTACTATAAGGACAGACGATATCAGGATGCCCTTCAGCTCCTTAAAAGGGCGGTGCTGATAAAGCAAGACGATGAGATTGCCTGGATCAGCTTGGGTCTCACCCAACTACGGCTCGGCGATGACGAAAATGGTCTAAAGAGCGTCAAAGGAGGGCTCACTTTACTTGCCAGGGCTTCCAGCAATGGTTATAAAGGCTATCCATTTTGGGATAAGAACGGTTTAGTTCGAACCGCCCTGCGCCGGGCTGTCTTTTACACCTCCAAAGGGCTAGAGGAAGAAGAGAGGATTATTCAGACTGGGGAGGCCTTGCTCGCTAGAATCGACGAGGAGACATGGCTCCAGGATAGGGAGAGAGTTTTAGAGACTCAAGTCGAGTGAAGCCGAGCATGGAGAGTTAGTGTGGAGCGCAGATTCTTTAATGCGCTTTTCCACCACCATCATGCTCATAGAGATATTTATCCCGCTGAACAAAATCGACCTCCGCTTCAAATTCTTTTCCTAACGATTCCCCGCTGGAGACAAGCTGAGCCCAGTTGATATCTCGACCTTGGATCATTGCCAGATTTCTTTGAATCTCATTTCGGAGGCGTCTTCCGGGATCCCAGTAACGACCATCAGATCGGTATCGGTCGATATAGTCGAGCCAGCCTGCGAGTCCCGTTAGTCCCGCTTCAATTTCTCGTAGACCCTTCTGGCGCTCTCCATCACGCGCCAAAACCAGTCCCAGATAGAGCTTGGCTAGATGGTCCTCTTCATGGCGCGATCGTGCCCGCTCAAGCGCCTGACGTGCCTCGGGAAGTTTCCCCGTAGCGTAGTAGGCCCGTCCGAGGTAAGTCCAGATCCCCTCGTCCAGAATCGAGAAATTGAGGAGGTAATCAGGGTCCAACTCCGCGGCACGCTGGAAATGAAGAAGGGCCACTTTTGGGTCTCCGGCAAGAAGCACATGTCTTCCCGTCTGGACCTCGCTTGCCACTTGAATGGAGGTGCAACCCGATAGGAGTAACAGGGACCAGAAGGTAAGAAGGGAAGTCGCGATTCTTGTCCGTGATTTGTTTTCGCTCTTCATATTTTTCGACCTCCCGACACACTTACTACCATAGTGCTTCGCTATAAAAAATCAATCCCAAAAAAGGAAGCCTGCTCTTCCCCCACGTAGGGAACCTCATGTATCGTTCCGGATGAGTTGCTTTCAGCTGATCATCCGCGTAGCGCTCCTGGTCGCGTTTCCGAAGCTAGCATTGTTTTTGCCGCAGAGGATGATGCGATGAAGCCATTCGCTGCTTGGGACCGGGAGCGCTAAAGCGCGACAGGGCGTTAGCCCGGATTATTCTTGCATCGAGGAAAAGGTGCGACACACTGTAACTGTAATCGAACGGTGAGCCGTGGAGGGCGATGGCACAGGAGTGTAAAGCTACAATGACTTGCGCGATGCTTGGCCAGCTGCATGCGTTTTGCCTCGGCCGTCCACCCATAACCGACAGCTTGAAGACTGCCTCAAGGTACAGGCCCATTGCCATCGTCCCGGAAGGGTTCACCGTTCGATACCACTGTTTCACTGTGAATAATCCGGGTTAGGAACCCCGCGCCTGCCCGAGAACACTACGAACCGAGCAGTTTCAATAGTGTGGCGTAACCATGTTCCGACAGGCGCTTAGAAGCCTCGAGAAAATAACCGGCGTCACCCTTGATCCCAAGGCCTTCGACTAGCCGGTTCATGAAATTAAACAGCGCGCATACCGAGACAGCGTCGTGCAAAGCCTGTTCGTCCCATCCGGCGGCGAACACGGCGTCGGCGTCGGCCTGTGTCATGCGGCTGGGGGTCAAGGTCAGCTTCTTGACGAAGGCCAGAATCGGCTTCAGCCGTCCATCGACGTGAGACTGGGCGACGTCGTTCAGCAGGTCGCTGAGGAGCTTTTCGGAGACGCCGAAGGCCTTGGCGGTAGCGCCATGGACGCCGTGGCAGTAGCTGCAGGCATTGAGCCCTGACACGAAGGCAGCAATCAGCTCGCGCTCGGCAACGCTGAGGGGCGAGGGCCCACGCAGCAGCGCCTCGTGATACTCGATTAACGGCTTCGACGTTGCCGGAAAGGTCTTGAACAAGTCGGGAAGTCTCACATCGGCGGGTAAGCTAGGCAAAAAAGCCATGAGAAATTCCTCCCTGGAAGTTCAGTCAAATTTTTCTGCCCTGATTCACTTAGGAAGGATGGGGCAATGCCCCCCTTTGTATCTCAGTTCCACCTTGCGTCTCTTTGGGTCACGACTCGCCGTTCGTCTTCATCGAACTCCACCGGCTCACGCCATGTCTCATTCATATCGGCAGAGCAGGGTTCCTCCTCGTCGAGTATTTCAATTTCGAAGGGGTACACGTAATCGGTGACGCCACTGTCCCACTCGACACTCAAGAGGTGACGCCCGATGTTTTCGAGATCATACTGAATTGTCCCTTCGGTAAATCTCCTGGCTAGCCCTTGGTGGCTTCTGATCTCTTTCGTGGCGCGACATCTTCTGCCCGTTAGGCTTATATCGATCATTGACGAACACCTCCTTTCAATGAACGTAGTCAAAAGACAGTCCTCGCAGCGTTTTCGGGAATCCTTGGCTTCGCGAAGCGAAAAATTCCTTTCACTGAGCTTGGTTTTTACCTCCGATCTACCCATTACAACAAAGCATCGATGAAAAAGTTCCAAGGCGTTAAACGGCCCTGGCCAGGGCCAAAAACAAAGAAGTTCGGCTTTGGACTTATCATTTGGGGAACTCTTGAAGCGATTTGTTTGTTATCAGATTCATATGAACGAGAAGATTTCACTTCGTAACAAGCGTGAACTATTCGCCGATGAATGCGGACTTCCTGAGATATCGCGTAGACGGGATTCTCTTCTTGGATTGACGCGCCTGTCCTTAGTTGTATTGCTTATTTCTCTACATGTTTCCCCAGCCTTCTCCTGGGGCCCGCAGGGTCATGAATACATCAATACAGTCGCTGCCCTGAAGTCGCCGGTTGGCACGGATGCTTTGCCGTCTTTCTTTCGGTCCGAGGAGAATGTCCAACTGCTAGTTTATAACGGCGCAGAGCCTGATCGGTGGAAAAGATTTCCGGGTTATGCTCGAAGTCAAGGCCATGGTCCCTCCCACTATGCTAACCTTGACTTACTTCAATACTTTCCCGTGACGAACGACCACCTGATCGCGATGCAAATGTATCAAGAAAGGGGCATTGATAGCCGATTGGTCGGATTGCTCCCTTACTACATTATTGAGACCTACGAAAAGCTGATCGTTTCTTTCGCTGAATACAGAAGCGCCGTGAAGCACGGCGTCAGCACGCGACCTATCGAACTCAACCTTCTGTACTATGCCGGTCTGCTGGGCCATTATGTCGGCGATGGATCCCAGCCTCTTCACACGACTTCGCATCACCATGGCTGGGTTGGGGAAAATCCCAAGGGCTACGCCATGGATGAAGGACTGCATCGTCGTTTCGAGGTGGAATTCGTCCGCAACATCAAGGTTGAAGATTTTCAAGAGCTGGTCAAAAGCCCTTCCCGTCTTCACGCTCCTTTCGCAGAAATAATGGTCTATCTCAAGAACACTCACTCTTACACGGAAAAAGTCTATGAGCTGGATAAGGCGGGAGCTTTTTCACAGGCGACCCCTGAATCTCTTCAGTTTGTTAAGGAGAGACTTGCCGCGGCGAGCCAAATGCTTGTCGACCTCTGGTACACGGCTTGGCTGGAAAGCGACAAAGCCGACCGAGCAAAGAATGCCCTAAGAGCTGGAGCGTTCGCGGACGGCGGGAGTTGATCGGAACTGCCAAATGAACTGCGAGGACGTTCGGGAACTGATTACCGCCTTGGTAGACGACGAACTGTCCCAAGACGAACGACGTTCCATCGAAGGCCATCTTCACGACTGCCCGAAGTGCGAGTTGATCTACCGCCGGGAGCAAACCTTAAAACAGGAAATCCGCCGAGCGAGTGCGGCGCTGAATACGCCCGCTCGTTTGAAGGAAAAGATTCTATCCGACTTGCGTGGTCTTCGGCAGGAAAGTCAATCACGCGGAGCCTGGAATCGTTGGGCTTGGTTCGCAATGCCGCTGCCTCGGCGACTTTTGGTTACGGCTTTCGTCCTCCTGTTGATTCTACCCACATTCAACCTGATGCGGCCAACCAAGCAATCGATTTCTCTCGCCGCGTTGGAGATCCACGAGAAATTTCTCAAAGGTGGGATTTCATTCGTGAAAGCTAATAACCAGAAGGAAATTAGGGAACAACTGTCTGCCTCCGTAAAAGGCGCATTTGCCCCCATGGAATATGACTTTGCGATGAAGAATTTGCACGCCATTGGGGGGTCAACGCAGGAGATGGCTAACCGAAAGATCCTCGTGACCTTATACGAAGGAGCGGCTCCAGCGGTATCCTGTCACACCTTTCTTGGCACCGAAGCAGATATTCCCGATAACGCAGCGGTCTTTTTCGAGCCTGGCAAAAAAGTCAATTTTTATGCCTTTTCTCGCAACGGGATCAATGCCGTGCTCCATCATGATGGGAAGGCGCTCTGCCTCCTGGTTTCAAAAATGCCAATGGAGGACCTCCTGGCTTTAGCGAAAACGAACCCACGGCCCAATTAGCATATCCAGGAACTCTTCACCGACGCAGGAAACTCACCGCGGCCGCCACAACACGCAGTTTTAGAGGTTACTTTTCCACAATGACCTCTCGCTAATATGCGCAGGTTTGAGCCGAAAGGATTTCGGTTTCCGCAAGAATACCGAGAAGGATGGGAACTAATAACAGACAAAGTATGTTTATAGGTATCGAAGGTGTGTATTATGAGGTTCATCTACGCGATAGTGCTTGTCCTTGTTTCTGCCTCCATAGCCGCACCCCAATTAGGTCCTCCAAACAACATCAAGTTGGGACCGTACGATCTTAACCGCGTGAAAGTTGGAGATAAAGCGCCTGACTTTACGCTGGAGGACACGAACCAGAAGCGAATAAAGCTCTCGGATTTTTGCGGCAAGAAGAGTGTTGTCCTGATTTTTTACCGGGGCTATTGGTGAGGTTACTGCGTGAATCAGCTCGGCGAGCTGAGAAGTCTGTAAACGAGCAAACAACAGGCGGAAAAAGTTGAGATCCTCGCACTGAGCACTGACAATCACAACGATTCAAAAAAGCTGGACCAGAAGCTCAGAGAGAAATGGCCTGGGGTGCTCGATTTTCCTTTATTGGAAGACAAGAACCACAGCGTCATTGACAGCTATGGGATTCTCAATCCGGATGGTATAAGGGATGGCCTCACCCGGCAACCTTCATCATTGACAAACAAGGCATCGTACGGTGGAAATTCGTCGAAGTTGACGTCTCCAAGAGGCCCTCCAAGGAACAAATCTTGACGACTCTCAAGGAGCTACGTTGAAAGCCAGATTGCTAAGATGGTTTATCGTCACTTTGCCTTTACTTTAGGAGGCATGCGAATGAAATCAGCTACTTTATTTCTCACGGCGGGTTTATTCCTTTCAGCAGACTTATGGGCGGCGGATCTTCGGCCTGAGGAAATCGTAACGGTGCTACCCAAGGACGCTATTCCCGCGATCATGTCGCCGACTTTTGAAGATGGAGCCAAAGCGACCTGGCTGCGCGGCAGCGATTTGGTTATTGGCGTCAAAATGGGCGACGATAGCAGAGCCTACCCAGTAGCCACCCTCAGCCGACATGAAATCGTCAACGACAAGAGCGGCGTAATTCCGTTCGCGGTCACCTGGTGACCGCTCTGCTATACGGCCATCGTGTATGACCGTCGAATCAGCAACAAGGAACTGACCTTCGGGGTCTCCGGCAAACTCCATGCCAATTCGTTGATTATGTACGACCATCAGACAGACAGTCTTTGGAGTCACCTCGTCGGAGCCGCGGTAACGGGACCCTTGCAAGGCGAGAAACTAAAACCGTTACAGTCTATGTTCACCAAGTGGGACACCTGGAAAAAACTCCACCCCAATTCCAAGGTTTTGTCTAGCGGTCGCGGGGGATTTCTTGCTTCATTGCGAGATCCCTATGAGTCTTATTATCGCTCCACCGATACTGGAATTATTCCAACCCGTCTTTCAGACAAACGAATCTACCCGAAGGAATATGTCCTGGGACTGGTCCTGAACGACAAAGCAAAAGCCTATCCTTTCTCCGTCCTAAGCCGTCAGCCCGTTGTCAACGACACGTTTCAAGGAGTGCCGGTGGTTGTAGTTTTTGATGCGGCGCCTACAACGGGAGTGATCTTTAAGAGAAGCCTGGACGGTAGAAACCTCAACTTCAAGCAGGTTCAAGGGCCTCATAAAAACGGGCTGTTCTTGTCTGATGACGCGACGGGTTCGCTCTGGGAAGGGCTCATGGGCACGGCGCTTCAAGGATCATTCAAAGGCAAGAAGCTTGAGCCTTTACCCATGACGCCGTCGTTCTGGTTTGGCTGGGTGGACCACTATCCCACCACTGAGCTTTTTGCTTTGCAGAGATAATTTCTATCTTGCTATGACTCTGTTTGCGCCTCCGCAGCTCAAGCTGTAACGAAGAGGAAAATACCATGTGCAAGCAACGAGTCCTGACCTTCGTTTTACTGCTGTCTCTTCTGTGGGCAGAGGGAATTCTCGTCCAGGCACAAGGCAAGGAAGCCAAGACGCTCCTGCAAGAGACCGCACGGGCCATGGGTGGGTTGAAGGCACTACGTGCGCTGAAAAACCAGGTGGTCGAGAGCGAGGGGCAGCAATTCGAACCCGAGCAGGCACTGCGACCAGGCGGGCAACCCCGCCATGTGGCCGACTTTCGCTACAAAGCCACGCGGGAGATTGCCGAACCGCGGCTCCGACTCGAGTGGAACGGTAAGACCTTTTATCCTAGAGACGTTCCGGTCCGTTATCTCGATATTATTGATGGAGATGTCGGGCTGCTTGAAGAAGGTGCCACCAGAGGAACGCCTAAGCAGACACGCTTGCATCCCAGCCGACTGGCCAGCCGCTTGCGCGAAGAACGGCGCGCGCCAGTTAAGATGGTATTAACGGCACTGGCGCAAACCGGTCTCAAGAGGCTTGCTGACGCAAAAGTTGAAGGCAGGCTCCATCGAGTCCTGGCGTTTAATCAAGCCGGCGATGAATTTCGAGTTTACCTCGATGCCCAGACAAAACTTCTCAGCCAAGTTGAAATTCTAGAGGACGATACGATATACGGGGATAGTCGTTACACGTTGCGTTACGCGGACTGGCGCAGAGTGGATGGAGTCATGGTACCTTTCGGCCTGCGCTATGAAATTAACGGCATTCTTCTTCAGAGCGAACATCTACTCTCTGCACGCCACAATGTGGCGCTCTCCCCTGAGACCTTTTCGATCCCAGAGGCAGTGCGTCGCCAAAAGGTTGAAGGAAAGCCGATTCCGTCGGAATGGTTGTTGCGCCGTCTAGCCATGAATGTCAGCTATCTGGACTTCGGAAAAGACACTGCGGTGGATCTCGTACCGCTAGCAGATGGAATCTTGCATGCTAAAGGAACTTCACACAACAGTGTGATCATCGAGATGCAGGATTACCTTGTGGTCGTCGAGGCGCCGCTTTACGAAGAGCGTTCGAAGAAGGTTCTCGCGGTGATCCGACAGCGCTTCCCAATCAAGCCGATCCGCTACGTAATCCCCACTCACTTCCATAATGACCACTCCGGAGGCATGAGAGCCTACATGGCGGCAGGAGCAACGATTGTCGCGCCGGCGATCAGCATGGGGCACTATGAGCGCATGGCCAGAGCGCCGCACGCTTTCCGCCCGGATAGTCTGGAACGTAGTCACAAGGCGGTCGTCATCGAAGGAATTACTGGACGTAGAGTCCTGAACGATGGCAGCCGACAAATAGAAATCTATCCCTATCCGACGGCGCACGCCGACGATTACCAGTTTATCTACCTTCCTCGGGAAAAGCTCCTTATTGAGGCAGATCATGTCAGCCCCCGGCAGGGAGGCCAGATACGCCCCGGCGATCTGCCCCGTCAGCTCCTCGCAGGAATCGAACAGCTGAAACTAGACGTTGAGACAATAGTCGCTATCCACGGGGATGTAGGAACACTTCAGGACTTACGCAACGCGGTCCGAGGCAGCGTCCGTTAGCAGTTTTCCTTTCCGTTCCATTGCTGGTTTAGCGAGGAGGAAGGAATCATGATGACCGGTATTAGAACCATCGTCCGTGCTGCCACTTTTTTGTTCACCGTTACGAGTTTGGTGCTGTTCTACCAGTCTACTGGGCTAGCCCAAGAACTAAAGTTGGCACACTTCATGTCTCCGAAGCATCCCATGGATAAATCGATGATGAGCCCATGGGCAGCCGAGGTGGCGAAGCTCAGCAACAGCAGCCTGACAGTCCGCATCTACCCCGGTGGGGAACTGGGCAAAGGACCGCAGGAACAGTTTAAGCGCGCCGTGGATGGGATCGCCGACATCACCTTCGGCCTCCAAGGCTACACCTCCAAGCAATTCCCCAGAACGACGTTGATCGAACTCCCAGCAGTCGCTGCGGACGCGATAGAGGCAACGAACAAGATGTGGGATGTATTCGACAAGCACCTCGTCGTTGAGTACCAGCGCGTGAAAGTTCTTGCGCTGTGGGGAAATGAGGGCCCGCTACTCATGAGCCGGGATAAACCCATTCGCAAAATCAACGACCTCAAGGGGATGAAGGTCCGCGTTCCTTCCAAGGATCAAGCCGATCTCATTGTGGCTTTAGGGGCGACTCCGGTGTCGATGCCAGCGAGCGACATGTACCGCGGCCTTAGCACCGGCGTTGTGGATGCGTTGATGGTGCCTGCCACAGTGATCAGCTCTTTCAAGATCGGTGAGGTAGCCAAGTACTATACCACTGGCCTCGTCTTTGGTCGCTCTCCTTTCTTCCTCGCAATGAACAAGCGAACTTACGACGGCCTTTCCAAAGAGCACAAAGCCATCATCGACAAGACGACGGGTCGCTCGCTCAGTTTGGTCGGCGCTAAAGTCTACGAAGAAGAAGGCGCTAAAGATCTCGACGGCGTCCGTAAGAGCGGAAACCACGAGGTCATCGCCTTCTCGCCTGAAGAGGCAAAGAAGGGCAACGCGCTTCTGGTCAAAGCCAGAGACCAGATCGTGGCGCGGTTGGAAAAAGAGGGCGTCCCGGCCAAGGCCATTCTCGCCGCCATGAGTGCCGCCAACTAAGGACCCGTATTATTTATGCCTCGAAGAAGCGGCGCGACATAGTGTAATCGAACGGTGAGCCCTGGAGGGCGATGGCATAAGGAGCGTAAAGCCACAATGACTTGTGCGGTGCTTGGCCCGCTGTGTGCGCTTCGGCTAGGCCGTCCGCCTACAACCGGCAGCTTGAAGGCGGCCTCAAGGTAGAGGCCCATTGCCATCGTCCCGGAAGGGTTCACCGTTGGATACCAATGTTTCACTGTGAATAATCCGGGCCAAGGACCTGTGGACGAAAAATTCCGTCTCCTCGATCAGATCATCGGCAACGGCGTCCGACTCGCTGCCTTCATTAGCGGTCTAGCTCTCCTTTGGCTGATGGGACTCACGATCATCGCGGTGTTCATGCGCTATGTTTTTAACGCTCCGATTTTAGGCGCTCAGGACCTCTCCCAAGTAAGCCTCGTGGTCGTCGTTTTTCCCGCTATGGCGTACTGTGGCTGGACGGGTGGACATGTTGCTCTGGACTTGATCAGCTCGGCGATTAAATCCTCTGCGCTGCGGCGGACAGACATGATCATCCACGCGGTGTGCGGCGTTCTGTTTGTCTACATTAGCTGGCAGACCTGGAGTCGTGCCGTTGACGCCTTGCAATACGGCGAGGCCACAAATCTGATCGAAATCCCTCACGCGCCTTTCTTCTTCATTATCACCATCAGTGCTGGACTTTACGCCGTCGTCTTGTTCGTTCAGGCGGTCAAAACCGCCATAGGCCGACCAAACACGCAGAAGCAATGACACCAACAGCGCTCGGCATTGCGGGTCTCGCGGGGCTCTTCGCGCTTCTTGCGCTCCGCATGCCGGTCGGCATCGCCATGCTCCTGGTGGGCTTTATCGGGTTTGGCCTTGTCAACGGCTGGGCCCCGGCGCTGGCATTGCTCGCAGGCGAGCCCTTTGTCATCTCGTCAAACTATGAATTGATCGTGGTTCCTCTCTTTGTCCTGATGGGGAACCTTGCGACGGTCTCGGGGATGAGCCGTGATCTTTACTCGGCCGCTTACGCCTGGGTAGGCCACTGGCGCGGCGGACTCGCTTCGGCGACGATCGCTGCTTGTTCGGGCTTCGCCGCTCTTTCAGGTTCCTCCGTGGCTTCCGCGCTTACCATGGGACAGGTAGCGTTGCCCGAGATGCGCCGCTATAAATACGATCCCGGGCTAGCTACCGGATGCGTCGCCGCGGGCGGGACCCTGGGTATTTTAATTCCACCCAGCACCGGTTTCGTCATCTACGCAATCTTGACCCAAGAATCTATCGGCAAGCTCTTCCTGGCGGGCGTGTTTCCGGGTCTGCTGCTCACCGTCCTCTTCATTTTGACCATCTATATTCAAACTCGCATCAATCCGGATCTTGGCCCCGCCGGGCCAGAGATGGCCTGGAGCGCAAAGATAAAGGCAACCTCACAGGCAGGGTTCATGACCGGCATTGTCGTCATCACGATCGGCGGCATCTATGGCGGCCTGTTTACGCCCACGGAAGCTGCCGGCATCGGCGCTTTTCTCGCTCTGCTACTCGCGCTGTTCCGTCGCAAGTTAACCATGGCCGCTCTCTCGTCGATTCTGCTCCAGAGTGTGCGCACTACTGCACTGGTTTTTCTTATCCTTATTGGCGCCTTTATCTTCAGTCCTTTTCTTGCCCTAACCCACGTCGCTTCAAACCTGGTCGGGTTGCTGACCGGTATAGATCTCCCCGGCCATGCGATTTTGTTCCTCGTCCTCTTTGTCTACATCATTCTCGGAATGTTCCTTGAGGGCTTCGCCATGTTGGTGCTTACCATTCCCATCGTGCATCCGTTAATTACGGCATTGGGTTTTGACCCAATCTGGTTTGGCGTTTTGATCGTGATCGTGCTCGAAATGGGGCTCATCAGCCCGCCGGTGGGCGTAAATGTCTACGTCGTCAAGGGTGTCGCGGAAGATGTTTCCATGGGCCAGATTTTCTCAGGCATCATACCGTTCTGGATCGCCATGGCGGTGGGGCTCGTTATTCTTATCGCATTTCCGCAAATAGCGCTTTTCCTGCCGAACAGCATGATCAAGTAAGAGGGACACTTTGGGATTACACTACAAGCGGGCGAGAATCAGGTCTTTCCAGAGCGCTGCAAAACTACAGCGTATGAAAAACAAACAGGCTCAGACCCTGCGGCATAGTGCAAATCCATCGACCAAGGAGGGGAGAGTATCCGATAAGGTTCTTTCATTTCAGGGTGGAGTACAACTTAAAGATCGAGCTAGACATTGTCTCCGGCTTAGGGTAATCGCAGTTTTAAACTAACTGGGAGGACTCAGGCGTATGCGATATCACGAATTCGGAGCAACCCCTCACGGCACGACAACGCCCACAGCTGGCTTTACCCTGATCGCGCCGCAGGTCGGACGCTCGGCATGTCTCTTCGCTATCAGGAGATACGCCCCGGCGACCTGCCCCGTCAGCTCCTCGAAGGAATCGAACAGTTGAATTTGAACGTGGCAAGAATCGTTGCTATACACGGAGATGGGGGAACGCTTCAGGACTTACGCAATGCGGTTCGAGCCCCCTAGAGGAACTGGAAACATATAACAACTACCCGATTAGAAAAAGGAGGTGCGGTATGGCAGAAGAGATTCAGGTGAAGAGGGAAATTATGGTAGAAGTTGACGCGGAAACTGCTGAGCGGATGAAGAAGGAAGGACACGCAAGGGGCTTCACCGTCTATTGTGACGAGGGCGAGCGTGCAGGCGGAGACAACTCGGCCCCACCCCCATTAGCTTATTTCGGGCTGTCTCTTGCTTTCTGACTACTCACTCAAATTTCCCGGTACGGGGAAATGATGAAGACCCAGATCACCAAAGCCAAGGTTTTCGTGACGGCTCGTTTCAAAAGCGAAGGTTCGGTGTTGCGGGAGACAGTGCAAGCGATCGGCTTGGGTTTCGAGACCCGATGTCAGTTAGAATCTACTGAGCCGGCGGAAAAAGTCGCAGCAGTGGTCCGTAATGCGGAAAATGGTTGTTTTGTTCTACAAAGTATCCTCAATCCGGTGCCCGTGGAACGCAAGTTCACACTGAATGGCGCTGAATTTGACCCAGAGGGACTTCGCACGAATAAGCGCTAAGTCTAAATATCAGGGAGGGGGAAGCCATGACTCGCACGTTCTCTATCACGTTCTTTATTGTGCTTATGCTTTTGGTCCCTTTGGTTCTGATCTGCAACGCGGCCGGTGACGAGCCGTATCCTACTCGCCCGGTCACCATCGTAGTGCCCTTTCCACCGGGTGGGATCGCTGATCTCACGGCGCGCCCGCTTGCCTCTGTTTTCGAACGCATCTTGAAGCAGCCGGTTGTTGTCGCCAATAAGACCGGAGCAGCCGGCGCGGTGGGAATGCAGTCGGCGGCAATCGCGAAGCCGGATGGCTATACGATCATGGTAGCCCTGGTTAGCATCTCGACCATCCCGGAGGTGGACGCGTTGTTCGGGCGAAAACCGGCCTTTACTCGGGACCAATTTGTCGGGATTGCCCGACTTAACGCCGATCCTCCTGTCCTCGTGGTTGGCGCCGGCACGCCGTGGAAAACCGTAAGGGAACTTGTCGAGGACGGAAAGAAGCGGCACGGCGAGATCACCTACTCCTCCTCTGGGATTTATGGCGCCTCGCACGTCCCTATGGAGATGTTCCTTCACGCCGCCAGTCTCAACATGCGGCATCTACCGACCACAGGCGGCGCTCCGGCTATGACCGCAGTGCTCGGGGGTCATGCGGCCATGTGGGCGTCGCCGCCAGCCATCGCCGTCCCCCATCTTAAAGCCGGCAAGATCCGCGCGCTTGCAACGTGGGGGGCGACACGGCTAGCGGTTATCCCTGATATTCCGACCATGAAGGAGCTGGGCTACGATGTTGAATACTACCTCTGGACCGGGCTGTTCGCGCCAAAGAATGTGCCGGCCAATGTCGTGAAAGTACTCCGTGATGCGGCGCGTCAGGGGGCGCACGATCGGGAATTTAACAATGCGATGGAAAAGATTCAGACCCCAATTGCGTACCAAGACGCCGATGAGTTTCGCGCATGGTGGGATCGGGATGCTCAGGCTCTTGCCGGAGTCATCAAACGCATCGGCAAGATCGGGAGCAAATAAGTAGATTTTACACTCAGGGTCTTGCTTCGGGATTCACTGCGCACGTCAGTTTGCCTTTCATGTACGATTCTCGATGAATTCTATGAAGCGATTTTTGCAGGTTTGGGAAAGAGAGCTACAGATTTCTTAATCGCTATAAATTTTTTGGTGGGGATTCTCATTTTCGGCTTATCAGTGCTGGCTGTCATAATCGGTACGGGTCTTACCGTAGCTCAATCGCCAGCGGGGGATGCTTGTACCCGCGTAAATTTCCATGATCAATGTTAACAAGCTCTTTCGCAGGCTATCTATTCGGGCCAAACTCGTCATCGCCTTCGTTTTCTTTGGGGTGGTGCCAGTGGCCCTGGTGGGAGGGTACGGAGCAGTTTTCTCCTTCTTGCTTCTCAGCGAGCGTCTCCTGGATCAGATTAAGTTCGGTGTGACCACAAAAGCTGGAGACATCCAAAACTTTTTAAGCAATGTTAAGGAGGATGTCTTGTTTCTGAGCCGGTTACCAACCTTCCGTCAGTTAATCGATCTTCCAGATACAGCCAACGCGGCAAGACAGTCCTTGGTAAACCGGTTAGGCGGCGAATTCCTGGCCTTCTCGCGGGCACATAATGCCTATTACCAGGTGAGGTATATTGACCAGCACGGCATGGAGATTGTGAGGGCCGACTTTGACGGTAAGCAAAGTTACCTCACACCCCGAGACCAACTGCAGAATAAGGAGGATAGGTACTATTTCCGCGAAGCCATTCAGATCCCCTCAGATAAGGCGTACGTCTCCCCCATGGACCTAAATATCGAAAGGGGGCAGGTCGAAGTTCCCGACAAGCCGGTGGTGCGATATGCAACTCCCGTCATCAACTCGCATGGCAAGAGCAAGGGGATTGTCATTATCAATATCTATGCCTCCTACATCCTCGGCCAAGTGCTGGCCCTTCGCCAAGACGAAGGGGGCATCGCGTTCCTCGCGGATAACGAAGGCTCTTACCTCTCCCATTCCGAGAGGACCAAAGCCAACGGTGGCTATTTCAGCCTCACGGCTGCTGACAACCTGAAAAACGATTTTCCCCAGCCGATGGCTGATGAGATCCTTTCAGGAAAGCGGGCCGCGTTGGTCGGGCCGGGAGCGAGCGGAAAGATTGTAGCCTTCGCCCCTATATTCCCATATGTTGGCGACCCGAAGAGGTTCTGGGTAATCGTCCAGGCCTATAACAAGGTCGAAGTCCTCTCTTCGATCCGGTCCTTTCAGTTCCTAATTTTCGTCCTGGGCAGCCTCGTCCTGGCTATCGCCGTGACTGCCGGGATTGCGGCGGCCAGACATTTCACGAAGCCGATTCTGCAGCTAAGCCGAGGCGCTGAGATCGTGGCTGGAGGAAACTTCGACTACGCCATTAAAGTGGAGACCAACGATGAAATTGAGGAACTGGCCTACCGCTTCAACGTCATGACCCAGAAGCTGAAAGAACACGAGGAGCAACTCCGAGCTGCCCATGAGAGGTTGGAAATGAAAGCCCGAGAGGTCGCCGCTCTTGAGGAAAGAGAACGCATTAGCAAGGACCTGCACGACGGCATCATTCAATCCATCTACGCAACGGGCTTGGCGTTAGAGGATGGCATCCACCTGGTGGATGAAGACCCAGCCAAAGCTAAGCAGAGATTGGAGCAGGCGATTGACGATCTAAACGAAGTGATCAAGGATGTCCGTAACTACATTTTTAACTTGCAACCAGGAGTGCTTCACGGCAAGGATTTCGGTCAGGCCGTAGCCGATCTTGTGAAGGGCTTCAAGATCAACTCCTTGGTCGACGCCGAGCTAGTGGTTGGGAACGGAATCGATGGGTTGCTTTCTCAAGACCAAAAGGCCCACCTCTTCCAGATAGCTCGGGAGGGCTTGGCCAATGTGGGAAAGCATGCTCAAGCCAGCAAGGTGTGTGTAAAGCTTCTCCGTGGCTCCGATAGCTTGGTTCTTTCCATCGAGGATAATGGGGCTGGATTGGACTCTGAAAGGGCCAGAAGCGGCGGGCAGGGGTTGAAGAATATTGCGGACAGAGCAAAGCTGTTAGGAGGCGAATTCGTGATTGAGAGCGAGATTGGGAGAGGAACCCGCCTCGCGGTGACGATTCCGCCGGGCGACAGCGAAGACGGCAGGACATGAAGAAGAAAGTCATAAAAGTTCTTATTGTTGATGACCACGAGGTTGTCCGCATGGGATTGCGCTCGCTTCTTAACCGCGAAGGCTCCGTGGAGGTGGTAGCCGAGGCCGGTTCCGTAGCCGAAGCGGTCGAGATGGCCTCCAAATTCTCCCCAGCCGTTGTTGTGATGGATATCAGGCTCCCAGATGGGAGCGGGGTGGAGGCCTGTCGAGAGATCAGGGCGTTGAACCCTAAAGTCCAGGTGATCATGCTTACCTCCTACGCGGACGATGAGGCGGTTCTCGCCTCCATTATGGCAGGGGCCGCCGGATACTTCCTCAAGCAAACCAGAGGGAAGGAGCTGATCCGTGCCATTGAAACGGTGGCCGCCGGTCAATCTCTACTCGATCCCGCCGTGACCCAGACGGTCTTGAACCGGATGAAGAGGCTCGCCTCGGGCCAGCACGACGAGATCACCGCGCTCTCTGCTCAGGAGCGCAAGGTCTTAGCTCTCGTTGCCGACGGAAAAACCAACAAGGAGATCGCCAACGCTCTCGGCCTCAGCGACAAGACTGTGAAGAATTATCTCAGCAACATCTTCTCCAAACTCAATCTCTCCCGGCGGGCGGAGGCCGCAGCCTATTTTGTCCGCCACCGAGCTCTCGACTCCGGCAAAGAGTAAGCGTCCCTCTTCCTCGGCGTAGGGTCATTCGGCCCTACCTCTCACAGGGCCAAAAAACTTGTCTACATTCCCCGTTCGGCACTTCTTTTCCGCTCAGAACCGGACGTATATTGTTTGCGTGAAACAATCCGTGACTGTGGCCGCTCGAGTGGCGGCTGGCAAAACGAGCCGATAGAAAGGGATAGCAGAGATGTTGCGAGGCAAGAAATCATTTTTACCATTGGCTTTGAGTCTGATCTTTGTCTTTTTTCGGTTATCGTCCGCGTACGAAGTCTCGCCCCCAACTGGCGGGGCTATCGTAACCGGGAAGATCGTATTCAAGGGAGCGGTACCCACCCCTAAGAAACTCCTGATTACAAAGGATGAAGACGTCTGCGGGAAAGGTAGCGTGGAACGAAGAGAGATCGACGTGACCAAAGATGGTGGCTTGAGACATGTAGTGGTCTTTTTTGAAGGAGTCTCCAAAGGCAAGCCGTGGCAAAAACCACCAGAGGGTTTTGTTTTGGACCAGAAGAAGTGCGCTTTCCTCCCCTATCTACTCGTGATGCCAAAGGGAGCTGAGGCGGCAATCCTCAATAGTGATCAGGCCCTCCACAATATTCACGCCTACGAACTGATTGGAAAGGCTTCACGGACCCTCTTCAACGTCGCCCAGCCGAAGTTCAAGCCCAAAGTGACTCAGAAGCTTGCGGTCCGCAAGGGGAACACCGCCGTTCGGATCGAGTGCGATGCCCATAACTGGATGCTGGGATGGATATTTGTTGCTGACAGCCCGTATGCGGTTCTCGTGGAAGAGGATGGGAGTTTCACAATCGACGAGATCCCTCCAGGAAAATACAAGCTGAATGCTTGGCATCCCTTTCTGGGGACGGCGGAAAAAGAGGTGCAACTCTCGGCTGGCGGGAACGAGCAAATCGTTTTCGAGTTCAGCGGCAAATGACTCAGGAGCAAATGCACATGAGTAAACTAAAGCGAAGTTCAGTGCGAGTTCTTCTGGCAATGGTCGCTCTCACGGGCTCGATTATCATTACCGGAGATACGGTTGGTCAGGAGAAAACATTTCCTGTTCTTGGGCCGTTACCCCCCGTCCCCATTCCCAGAGACAACCCGCAAACACCAGCTAAAGTGGAACTAGGGAAGCTTCTCTTCTTCGATCCCCGCACCTCCGGTGATGCCAGCACGAGCTGCGCGAGCTGCCATGATCCGAAGCAGGGCTGGGGAGACGGGGGAGACCTCTCCAGGGGCTACCCCGGCACACAGCACTGGCGCAATTCACAGACAGTTATCAATAGCGCGTATCTGAAAAAGCTATTCTGGGCTGGAGGCGTGGGAAGTCTGGAGACCCAAGCCATCGCAGCCGCCACCGGCAACCTGGCAGGCAACGGCTCCCCAGAGATGATTCAAGAAAGACTCAGGCAGGTCCCGGAATATGTTCGCAGATTTAAGGGGGTTTTCGGGGAGCTTCCGACTTTCCTCAACGCCGTTAAGGCGATTTCTGCCTTTGAGCGCACCGTGGTTTCCGACCCCAAGAAAGTCCCCTTCGACCGCTACATGCAAGGAGAGAAGTCCGCCCTCTCCGGCGAGGCGATAGAGGGGTTGAAATTGTTCCAGGGCAAAGCTCGTTGCATTCAGTGCCACAATGGCCCTCTCTTCACCGATGAGGACTTCCATGACTTAGCAGTCCCGAATAATACCGCTTTCACCGAAGACCCGCTGAGACAGATTGCCATGCGCTTCGTTGCCAAGGTCAAGGGCGTGCCCAACTACATGAAAGTGGACCGGGATCTGGGGCTTTTTCTGGAGACGAAGAGAAACGATGATATCGGCAAGTTCAGGACACCACCGCTCCGAGAACTCCAATATACCGCGCCGTACATGCACAACGGTGTCTTCTTTACCTTAGAGGAGGTCATCGACTTCTACGACAAAGGCGGAGGTAACGACGCAAACAAGAGTCCTTTGATGATGCCACTGGGTCTTACCGCCGAGGAAAAGAAGGCGCTGTTGGTATTTTTGGAGAGCCTCAGTAGCACCGAACCGATCATGGTTGAAGCGCCCGTCCTGCCCGAGTACCAGGCATTCCCGGAGACAGTTCAGAGTGCGAAGAGAGGAGATTAAAAACAATGCAAGAGAAAAAGACCTGTTCATGTCTTACTCGCCGGCAATTTCTTTTGGGAACGGGAGGAGCAACAGCCACGATTATATTGACCGGTTTTCTCGGCTACTCCGAGGGGAAAACAGTAGCCCTTCAAACGAGCCGCTATCCCAGAAAAAAGATAGCCAAGCTCAGCGACCTCAAACAGGATTTCCCGGTCCTTTTCCGCTACCCTCATGATCACTATAACTGCACTGATATCCTCATCAAACTTGGGCTGCCGGCAGAAGACGGAGTGGGACCTGCTCGGGATGTAGTCGCCTTCAATAGCCTCTGCACCCACATGGGGGGACCTTTGATGGCAGCCTACCAGAAAGACCACAAGGTGCTGGGGCCCTGTCCATTCCATCTCTCTATGTTCGACCTCAGCAAACGGGGTATCATCACCAGCGGATCGGCGACGCAGAGCCTGCCCCAAATCATGCTCGAGGTGAAAGGCGATGAGATCCATGCCGTCGGGGTGATGGGTTTGATCTTCGGTTTCAGTGACAACATGGAAATCGCTGGTCGCCAAGGAGGAGGGAAATGAGCGCTAATACCTCTTTTGCCAACGTAGTGCCTGTGGACAAGGTCCCTTTGCCGCCTCCCGACGCGAAGGTCTTCCCTACCGCGTGCGACTACTGCATCGTCGGATGCGGCTACAAGGTTTACAGATGGCCGGTGGGTCAAGAAGGGGGACCGAAGGCCAATGAGAATGCCTTTGGCGTCAATTACCCCACGGCCATCTTGAGCGGCAAATGGCCCACGCCGAATCAACATAATATCGTTTTCGCGGATGGGAAGCCGCATCACATCATCGTCATCCCCGATGGAGATATCCGGGTGGTCAACAAAGGTGGAAACCACAGCGTCCGCGGGGGAAACATCTGCCAGAAGGTCTACAATCCCAACAAAGCTACAGCCGACCGGCTGAAGACACCCCTGTTGCGCGTACGGAATACCCTTCAGCCCATCTCGTGGGATGATGCTCTTCGCATCACAGCGGAGGTGGGAAGGCATGTGATCGACAACTACGGAGAGCTGGCCTGGGGGATGAAGACCTACTCCTACCAGTTCTTTGAGAATACCTATGCCATCACCAAGCTCGCCCTGGTGGCGGTGGAGACTCCCTGCTGGGCTCATCACGATAAACCCTCGGCCATGGCCGACGCCACCGGGCTTGAGGATATAGGCATCGATTCGTTCGGCCCCTCTTACGAGGACTATGCACTTGCCGAGGTTCTCCTCATCTCCGGAACGGATCCTTATGAGACAAAGACCGTCCTTTTCACCGAATGGATCATGAAAGGAAAAGCGAAGGTCATCATGGTGTTGCCCCGCAAGTCCACCGGGGTGGCTTATGCGGAGAGGACCGGCGGGCTTTTTCTTCAGATCATCCCTGGCACAGATACGGTCCTCCATAACGCTCTTTGCCGCGTGATTCTAGAGAAGGGCTGGGAAGACCGAGAGTTCATAAAGAAGTGGATCGCTAGCGATGAGGAGATCAACTGGGGCATGGGCCGGGGGCCAAGAAACACCCCCTGGCAGTGGCGCACCACCCGATGGGGAAGGTCCTTTGGGAAATTTAAAGAATGGGTTTTGAACGATCCCCATTCGACCCTGGACTATGCGGAGAAGACTACAGGCATACCCAGAGAAAAGATTCTCCGGGCAGCCGAGATGATCGCCAAGCCGAGAGAAGACGGCGCGCGCCCCAAGGCCTCGTTCATGTTGGAGAAGGGCAGTTACTGGTCCAACAACTACCTCAATACTATTTCGTTCGCTAATCTGGGGCTCCTCTGTGGCGCCGGAACCAGGCCAGGTCAGGTTATCGGTAGAGGTGGAGGCCATCAGCGCGGAATGATCCAGGCTGGGCCTTACCCCATTACGAAGTCACCAGAGAAGTTTGGCTTGATCGGCCGCAAACAAATGGATCTCGACCGCTGGGTTCTGGCAGGCAATATCCGCTTCATGTGGGTGATAGGGACTCAGTGGCTCAACGCCATGATGGCCTCCCAGTTTCTGATGGATTACATTCGGAAACACACGATTGAGTCCCCCCACCAGATTAATAGCTTCTCCACAGATCAAGCAATTGAGGTACTCAAGGCTCGAGCGGATAGCGGAGGGATGGTTTTGGTAGAGCAGGATATCTACCCAAGGGATATTAGCCAGTTTGCTGATCTGATTCTGCCCGCCGCGACGTGGGGAGAGGTGGACTTCACCCGAGCCCAGGGAGAGAGGCGGCTTCGGATTTACTCCAAGTTCTATGATCCTCCCGGCGAGGCCAAGCCGGATTGGTGGATTGTTGGCCACGTGGCGAAGAGGATGGGGTATGAGGGGTTTGACTGGCGAGAATCGAACGATGTCTTCGAGGAGGCTGCAAGGTTCTCGCGCAACGGCACTCTGGACTATGCTGCCCTAGTTGAAAAGGCGAAGGGCACCGGCAAAAAGGCACACGAGCTTCTTCGGGAGCTCGGCACTACCGGGATTCAGTGCCCCATCCGCCTGGAAGATGGAAAGCTCGTCGGCACGAAGCGTCTTCATGACGAGACCGCCAAATACCCAACTCCTAAGGGCGTGACAAGCCCACTTCAGACGTTGACCAAGTTCGGTAAAACCAGCGGCAAAGCGATTCTCCACATTGCTGACTGGAACTTCTTTAAGGATTTTCATGAGAGGATAACACCCAGGGGAGATGAGCTTTGGGTCACGAACGGACGAGTCAACGAGATCTGGCAGTCGCTCTTCGACGATCTGCGCAAGCCCTACATCATGCAGCGCTACCCGATGAACTTTATCGAGATCAACCCTAAGGATGCCGGAGCGAGGAAAATTGAAAACGGCGATTATGTCAGCGTGGAGAACGATGATGTTTTGGTCCAGACCGGTGGATTTTACGGCGTCGCCTCCGGCGACCTTTTCTTCACCAATCTATTGAAGAGCGGATACATCGAGAGGACAAAAGGAGCGGTAACGGCCATGGCTATTGTGACGGATGCTGTCCCTCCGGGAGTGACCTTCATGTACTTTCTTTGGCCAGGGTCTCCGGCCAACAGCTTGGTCCATAGTGTGCCGGATCCTATCAGCAATGCGCCCCGCTACAAGTTAGGGAAAGGGCGGATCAGAAAGATTGGTGAGACACCCGCTAAAAAGGTCCTGACCTTTGCCCCCAAGCACAATGTGTAGAAGGGAGAAAAACCGGTGTTAAAACGGATAAGATTTGGATATCTGGTGAGATCTCTCATCCTTGGCCTCGCCATGGCAAGCGCAAGCGGCGCGCAGGGAAAGCCCCAACCATTGGCTTCTCTGCCCGACGTTCCAATTCCCCAGGGCAACCCTCAAACCCCACAAAAGGTGGAGTTGGGAAAGCTCCTCTTCTTTGATCCTCGCCTCTCAGGTGACGGCAGCATAAGCTGCGCAAGTTGCCATGATCCAGTCAAAGGGTGGGCGGATGGAAAGGCGCTTTCGGAGGGCTACCCAGGAACCCAACACTACCGCAACGCTCAGACGATTCTTAACTCCGCCTACATGAGAGAGCTTTTCTGGTATGGGGGAGCAGCTGACCTGGAAACAGCGGCGCGCGTGCATCTCACCTCGGCCTTCCTGATGAACGCGGATGGGCAGCTGTTGGAGGAGCGGCTGCGGCAGGTGCCGGAGTATAGCCAGCGCTTCCAGAAAACCTTCGGCACACTGCCCATGTATGGCCAAATCGTCAATGCAATCTCAAGTTACCTGCGGACCATTGTCTCCCGGGATGTGCCCCTCGACCGCTATCTTCGCGGAGAAAAAGAGGGTCTACCCCCACTGGCCATCAAGGGGCTAGAGCTGTTCCTAGGAAAAGCGCAATGCTCTGTTTGTCATAACGGACCTTTGCTCAGCGATGAGAAATACTACAACCTTGGAGTTCCAGCCAATCCAGAAATTCGGAGTAATCCGCTCCGCCACATCTCGCTACGCTTTGACAGTCTCATGCTCGGCGTTCCTGGCTACAACAAGACCACGCAAGACCTCGGGCGTTACGTGATAACGAAGAGCAATAAGGAAAAGGGTCTCTTCAGAACCCCGACTCTGCGCGAGGTGGTACGGACCGCTCCCTACATGCACAATGGCATATTTTCTACTTTGGACGAGGTCATCGACTTCTACGATAGCGGTGGCGGGAAGGACGCCTTTGGCACGAAGAGCAAGCTTGTAAAACCTCTCGGGCTGACCAAAGAAGAAAAAGCGGCGCTCAAGGCCTTTCTTGAGAGCCTAAGCAGCCCCGATACTAAAGCGGAAAAAACACCCAACCCACACGATTATCAGGTCCTCCCTTTAGGGAAATGGGAGATGAGCAAATGAAACGAAAGATTGGATTGTTGCTTCTTACCTTCGTATTCGAAATCTCCGTTATCGAAGGAATGGCGGAGGAGCGTCCCAAAGGAAAACAGGCTGCACCTACAGGGGAAGCCATCTACCAAAAGTATTGCAGTATTTGCCACGGTTCTGAAGGGAGAGGAGACGGCCACGCAGCTTTTTTCATGACACCGAAGCCACGGGACTTCTCTAGCGGTCGTTTCAAACTTCGCTCCACTCTCCCAGGGCAACCCCCATTGGATAGCGACCTTCGGAGCACTGTAACCTACGGAATGGCTGGCTCCCTGATGCCATCGTTTGAATCCCTCTCCGACCGAGAGCGCACGGAGGTTGTGGCCTATATAAAGAGCCTTGCTGTGACGAAACCTGGCAGTCAAAAGACTCGCAAGCCTAGAGCGATACTCATCCCTCCTGAACCCCGGGTAACCAGAGCTTCCCTCGGCCGAGGCAAACAGCTTTACAAAGACCTGGGATGCGGAGATTGTCACGGGGAAAAGGGGAAAGGGGATGGCCCATCCGCTAAAGATCTGAAAGATCAGTGGGGTTATGCTATTCAACCAACTGATTTAACTGCAGGTGTCTTCAAAGGCGGACATAACGGAAAAGAGATTTATAAACGAATCGCGATAGGAATGGACGGAACGCCGATGCCGGCCTTTGACGATGATATCCTTACAGGAAACGATCGCTGGCTCTTGGTTCAGTATGTTCAATCCTTGTCCGGGGGCTTGGTGGGTCAGGTTAAATGAAAGGAGAAACTAGGCTCACAGGAAGTTGACATGCGTGCAAAGATACTCTCATAGTCATCAAGACTAGTAACCTTCATTGTGAAGACTCCATAGCAGCCGTTCAAGGCCTTTAAACCGTTCAAGTGGTTCAAGTCGTTCCCCCTCCTTCAATCCTCCCCCACGACGTGGGGGAGGAAACAGGTGGGGGTTGAACGGAGCCTAGCGGTTGGACAGCTTGAACGTTTTGAACTTTCATCTATTCCGGCGACTCGATGTGTCCCGGATATGAGGCTGCGTGAGACGCTGAGCGAAATCATCGACGGCTTGCTGTCCATCACGCGCCAAGCCCTCTTGAAACTTGGCCGGATTGTTCCAGCGATAGCCAACTAACTCGACGTAAAACCGGAGCGAGTCTGAGTCCCGTCGTTGCCGGGCCCTCGAATCCAGTAGAACGGTAGGAGAAATTCTGCTGTGGCAGCAGTAGACACTACTTTTCGGTGATTGCGTCGAGTATCATGAAAAAGAGCAGCCGAGGTGGTAGTCTCAAATTAGACTTTCACATGCCAGGCTGTGTCGAGGTCGCACTGCACGGAGCACAAGCCTAAACAACCGTAGGAGGAAAAACCATGATTCCCGAAATTTCGAAAAATCTCGCCACAGCAGCGCTGCTCGCCGCGATGCTGATGGTCAGTGCGGCGGCGCCCGCGATGGCGGTCGATTATCCCTATCCCGGCACCGTGACGGTGCCTACACCACACAGGTTCGACACACTGCTTGCGCGCCTGGAAAAAGCCATCTCCGACAATGGCATGGGATTGGTGGCCCAAGCCAGCGCAAGCCGTGGCGCCGCCTCCCGCGGCGTCAACATCCCGGGCAACGCGGTGCTCGAGGTGTTCCGCAATGACTACGCGGTGCGCATGCTTGAGGCAAGCGTGCCGGCCGGCATTGAGGCCCCGCTGCGGATCTACGTGATCGAGAACGCTGGCAAAACGACCACCATCGTCTACCGGCGGCCGAGCGCGGTGTTCTCACCCTACGGCAACGCGAAGCTCGATGCTATGGCGCACGAGCTGGACCCGATCTTTGAAAAGATTGCCTATGATGCCGCCGGCAAATGACGCATCGGCGCGCCTTCCGATGCGAAGGGACGATCGGGAAGGAGTCCTGGCGGCAAGACGCTTGATTCTTAGGTAAAATTCTCGCCCGGTTGCGCTTCGCGCGCACACACGATTCTTTCCAAGGCGACTCGCCTGGAAATTGTCCAAGGAGGAACTTTCTCCCTCTTTACGCTGTTTAAAGAATTATAGCCTGCTGATGGGTTCAGAGTCCTCCGGAGGTCGCTCCGCCATGACCCACAAGACACTTTCGGGACACCCGAGTCTTTTCTCTTCCATCGTATTTAAGAATATCTTGCTGTTCCTACTCATCCTCCTTGTGGCGGTGGTGCCGCTAGCCTTTCGCTACTATCAGGATAGCCGGGATTATGAGATCAAAGTCTTGGCCTCGCAGCTTGAGTTTATTGCAGAGCGCGGAGCTAGTTGGCTGGATCCGAATGGGATCAATGCCC